>Ga0207674_10004144_pt1 | contig 17542 bp, 11 predicted proteins | sample KBSCornC72_FD_184303 | JGI IMG/M metagenome (GOLD analysis project Ga0207674, IMG submission 184303) | Corn rhizosphere microbial communities from Kellogg Biological Station, Michigan, USA - KBS Corn C7-2 (SPAdes) (version 2) | ecosystem: Host-associated > Plants > Roots > Rhizosphere > Soil ... | reverse complement strand
TCGCAATTGAACGTCTTGGTAAAGGTGTTTCCTCGTCGTCAAGGTATTTGGACGATGGCGCATCCATCATGCTTAACGACATCGAAATCCACGGCATCGCCGCTGCTCACAACACTGTCGAACGCGATCAAAACGGCCATTGCCGATTCCTCGGCTATGTTATCCGCTGGGGACCCCTCACCATTTACCACAGCGGCGATACCCTCTTACACGATCAACTTGTACCTTCCCTCCGCCGTTTCGAGATCGATATCGCTTTGCTGCCGATTAACGGTGACAAACCCGAACGCCGCACCGCTGGCAATCTCGATGGCCCTCAAGCCGCCCAGCTCGCCCACGATATCGGCGCGCGCTGTGTGATCCCTTGCCATTACGACATGTTTGAATTCAATACGGCCTCACCGGATGAATTCGTCGCCGCCTGCACGCGTCTCAATCAAAGATGTCACGTTCTGCGCAACGGCGAAGGTTGGGATTTTTCCTCGCCGCTTTCCTAAGCGGTCGAAACAAGGATTTACTTCCACATTGCAGCGACGTATATTTTGGTTTCGAAAGAATCCACCGCGACGGATCTTGAACACGCGAAGCCATGCTTAAGATTACTGGAAGAGGCTCCATCACGACGTGCGACGGCGTCACTCGCCGCGACTTTCTGCAGGTCGGCACACTCAGCGCGCTCGGATTGAGTCTTTCGAAATTCGCCGCGCTTCAATCCCTTGGCGCGACCGCTCCCGGTAAGGACGAAAAATCGTGCATCATGATCTTCAACCTGGGCGCACCCAGCCAGGTTGATACGTTCGACATGAAGCCGAATGCGCCCTCCGAAATCCGGGGACCGTTTAAGCCGATCAAGACCAACAATCCCGACATCCAGGTCTCGGAAATATTTCCATCGATCGCAAAACTCGCGGACAAATTCTCGCTGGTCCGAACTTGCTACCACACGGCCGCCGCCGTTCATGACACCGGCCATCAAATGATGCAAACTGGCCGCCTCTTCACTGGTGGCATCAACACACCGCACGCCGGTTGTGCGCTCGAATTTCTTAAAGGCCGTCGCAATGAACTTCCCGCCAACATCATCCTCCCCGAACCAATGGGCCCAACGGGCGGCAACATGCCCCACGGCCAGGATGCCGGCTTCCTCGGCAAAGCTTACGATCCGTTCGTCCTGAATGCCGATCCGTCCAAAAAAGATTTCAAAGTTCCCGATCTTCTCCCGCCTTCAGAAATAGGTGAAGCCCGCCTTCAACGCCGGCGCGAATTGCGCAATGTTGTCGATAGCGTTGTCAAAGATTTCGAAGCCAGTCCTAGCGCTCAACTAATGGATGCCAATTTCGCGTCTGCTTATCGTCTGATGACCAGCGAAAAAGCTCGCGAAGCCTTCGATCTCGAAAAAGAACCGCAAAAAGTTCGCGAACGTTATGGCATGACGCGCTTCGGCCAATGCTGCCTTCTCGCGCGCCGCCTTGTCGAAGCCGGTGTCCGCTTTGTCACCATCAATACGTTTATCACCGTGTTCGACGAAATCACCTGGGACATTCATGGCTCCAAACCTTTTACATCGATTGAAGGGATGAAAGACATTGTCGCGCCGATGTACGATCAAGGTTACAGCGCTCTGCTCGAGGATCTCTTCCAACGCGGCATGCTTAACAATACACTCGTCGCTGGCCTTTCCGAATTTGGCCGCACGCCAAAAATCAATCCGGCCGGTGGACGCGATCATTGGCCTCAATGCTGGACCATTTCGTTTGCCGGTGGCGGAGTCAAAGGCGGACGTGTTATTGGCAAGAGCGACGAAATCGGCGCTTATCCAGTCGAGCGGCCCGTCAAACCTGCTGAAGTTGTCGCAACCATTTTCCATAGTCTTGGCCTGGATTTGGAAACCCATTTACCCGGTCCGCAGTCACGTCCGTTTTCACTGGTGGATTACGGAACACAACCCATCCGCGAACTCTTTTAGTGATGCGATTTCTGTCCAGCCTTTTCGTTCTTCTGCCGTGCCTGGTATTAGCCGCCGATCATCTCGCAATTCTACCCAAAGTGATAGTTCTCCACGGCCCGGAAGCCCGGGAGCAACTGATACTCGAGAAAACTGGTGACAACCAATTTGTCGGCCAAGTCACCAACGACATTGAGTTCGCCTCCAGCGATACAAACATAGTTCGCATCGAGAATGGCGAGGCCGTTCCGATCAAAAATGGCACTGCAACCATTACCGCAAAATCCGGCAAGGAATCTGCCTCCGTCCAGATCAAGGTCGAAGCCATGGACAAACAATTCGATTGGAGCTTCCGCAATCACGTCCAGCCCGTTCTTGCCAAAAACGGGTGCAGCTCAGGCGCCTGTCATGGCGCGGCTGCCGGCCAGAACGGTTTTAAACTTTCTCTGCGCGGCTACGATGACGAAGGCGATTATCTGACCCTCACGCGCGGCGCTTTTGGTCGTCGTGTCATCCCGAGCGATCCGGCTTGTAGCCTCATGTTGCTCAAACCAACCGCCGCTGTTCCGCATAAAGGTGGCAAACGCTTTGAGGTCGACTCGATGGATTATCGCATCCTTTCCGGTTGGATTGCTGCTGGCACACCGGGTCCGAAATCTGACGACCCGCGCATTGTTCGCATCGAACTTCTTCCCTCGCACGTCATTCTCGATCCGAACTCCGTTCAACAACTGAGCGTCATCGCCCATTTCAGCGATGGTCATACCGAAGACGTCACGCGCTGGGCCAAATATACTTCCGCGAACGAAACTGTTTCCCAGGTTACCGACAACGGTCAGGCCAAAGTCGTTGGTTTCGGTGAGGGCGCTATCACTGCGTGGTATCTGAGTCGCATCGACATTGCGACCATCACCGTTCCCTTCACCAACAAACTCGCCAAATCGACATTCACGCATGCAAAGCGCCGAAATTTCATCGACGAGCTCGTCCTCGAAAAATTGCAAAACCTCAACTTGCCTCCTTCCCCACGTTGCAGCGATTCCGAGTTCATCCGCCGTGCTTACATCAATGCCACTGGAGTTCTGCCGACGGCTGAAGAAACTCGCGCTTTCCTGAGCGACAAATCTTCTGCCAAACGCGACAGGCTCATCGAATCTCTGCTTCGCCGTCCCGAATTTGTGGATTACTGGACCTATAAATGGTCCGATCTGCTGCTCGTCAGCACCAAACAACTCAAACCTCCGGCCGTCTGGTCGTATTACAATTGGATACGCAACAAAGTGGCTCAAAACACTCCCTGGGACGTGTTCGCTCGCAAAGTTATCACCGCACAAGGCAGCACGCTCGAAAATGGCGCGGCCAATTTTTATGTCCTTCACGACGACCCGCGCACGATGTCCGAGACTGCTTCGCAGGCGTTTCTCGGCATGTCCATCAATTGCGCCAAGTGTCACAACCATCCAATGGAGAAATGGACCAACAATCAATATTACCAGATGGCCAATCTCTTCGCCCGAGTCCGCACCAAGACCGGCTCGGGTGAAGGTGACAACGTCATATTTGTAGCGAATTCCGGCGATCTCGTCCAACCGCTTACAGGCAAACCGCAACCGCCCGCGCCGCTTGATGGCAAGCCGTTGCCGATTGACTCCACAGAAGATCGTCGAAATGCCCTCGCCGATTGGCTTGTCTCCCGCAACAATCCCTACTTCTCGCGCGCGATCGTGAATCGCGTCTGGGCTAATTTTATGACCGTCGGGCTCGTTGAGGCCGTCGATGACATGCGCGTCACGAATCCGGCCAGCAACGAAAAACTCCTTTCTGCCCTTGCCAATTATCTCGCCGATCAAAAATTCGATCTCAAAGCGCTCATGCGCCTCATCATGCAATCCGAGACTTACCAGAGCGCGAGCGAATCCACGCCGCAAAACTCCGCCGATACCCGCTTTTACTCCCATCATTACCCGCGCCGGCTCATGGCTGAGGTCCTACACGATGCCGTCGCGCAAATCACGGCGGTCCCCACGCAATTCAGCGTCGATCGCCGTAATGCAAAAGCTGGCATCGGTGAGAAATATCCTCTCGGATTTCGTGCCATCCAATTGCCCGATACCCAAACCGATTCCTATTTCTTGAAAGCCTTTGGCCGGCCCGAGCGCGAAAAAACCTGCGAATGCGAACGCACGGTGGAACCCAGCGTCACACAGGTCCTCCACATCGCCAACGGCGATACCATCAACAAAAAGCTTGAATCCAAAAATTGCCGAATCACCAAACTCCTGGCGGACAAGGCGTCCGACAAAAAGATTATCGAAGACCTATACCTCAGCGCGCTCTCCCGTTACCCAACCGGAATCGAAAGACAGAAATTGCTCAAGGCTCTTGCAGCAATTGGAACTTCCAAGCGGGAAAAGGAGAAAATGCCAAACTCTGACTCCGAACGCAGGGCCATTATTGAGGACATATATTGGGCAGTTCTCAGCAGCCGCGAGTTCCTTTTCAACCACTGACGTCATGGCGGGCAACGAAAAAACCGTTCAGGAAACTCCTAACGGGATTTTTGTCCACCTGCTTTTAGCACTGATACTTGTTGTCGATACCCTTGTTTGTACTGCGGGCGAACTGACGGCCTCTAACGACTATGCCTCCGTCGATGCCATCTTCAGCAAACATTGTCTCGACTGTCATGCATCCAAAGATCCGGAAGGCGAGCTCGTTCTCGAATCCTTCGATACTCTGATGAAAGGTGGCGAAATCGGCGCTGCCATACTCCCAGGCAAAAGTTCGGACAGTCTGCTCGTGCAAATGATCGAGGGTCGTTTTGAAAAAGACGGAAAGAAAAAGATCATGCCGCCCGGAAAACGTGCGAAACTCACGTCCGCGGAAATTGCAACAATCAAGCGCTGGATTGATGCGGGCGCCGTTGCCCCCGCTGCACCGCTTGCGACGAAGGAGTTGGTCGTTCCGAAAATCCTTCCCAAAGGTTCTCCACGCGACCCGGTTAACGCGCTCGCAGTGGCAAGTAAGGCAGGAGTTGTGGCCGTCGCGCGGTATGGTATCGTTGAATTGCGCTGCCGACCGCTCATGAAATTTCGCGTCCTTGACGGCATCCACGGCAATGTAAACGCCGTTGCATTCACAAAAGATAGCAGCCACCTCTTTGCCGCTGGAGGCCAACCTGGTCTCGCAGGCGAAGTTCGCGAGTGGACCGTTTTGTCCGGCGACGAATGGAATGTTGGCGAAACGAATCTGACGCGTTCCCTCATTCGCTCGTTTACGGCACACAAGGACGCCATCTACTCCATGGCTATTTCCCCGGACGATAAAATTTTGGCCACTGGCAGTTACGATCAAAAGATCAAGCTTTGGGACGTTGGAACCGGCAAAGAACTCAAAACCCTTTCCGGGCATAACGGCTGCATCTTCGGCTTGGCTTTTCGGCCTGACGGTAAAATCCTTGCCAGCGCCAGCGCTGACCGCACCGTGAAGCTTTGGGACGTAGCCTCGGGCGAGCGGCGCGATACGCTCTCCCAACCTCTCAAAGAAGTCTATGCCGTGGTATTTTCGCCGGACGGCAAGCGCCTTGCCGCCGGCGGCACGGACAATCGCATCCGCGTCTGGGAAATCAGCGAATCCGCCGCGGAAACGACGAATCCGATTCTCTATTCGAAGTTCGCGCACGAGGGCACAATTCTCAGGCTGGCGTTTTCGCCTGATGGCGAGGCATTGGCGTCAACGGCTGACGATCGCACGGTCAAAATTTGGGACGCAAAACAAATGCATGAACGCAGCGTGTTGGAACAACAACCTGATTGGCCGACGGCGCTCGCGTTCACGAAGAATTCAACGATTGTTGTTGGGCGATTGGACGGGAGCCTGAAACTTTATGATTTTGCCACTGACGCTGCACCACGTGCGCAAAATTCGAGCACTGGCATTGCTGAGTTGAGCCGCCAATCTGAAAAATAAGTCCTATATGTCCTATAAGTCTCATTCATTGGGATATCAGCAGTTCACTATTTGTTCCTGTGCTTTCCTAATCTTCTTCCTTCTCATCCCGAGCGCATTCGCCGCGACCAAAAAGCCAGCCAAAATGGCTGTCCGAAAAGTCCCTCCTGGCAAACCCGAGATATTCAGTTTGGAACCTCGCGGCATCCAACGGGGAATCGCCGCCAAGATTAAACTCATCGGCACCAATCTGATCGGCCTGACCGAACTAAAGCTGGATAATTCCAAGCTAAAAGGAGACCTTCTCAGCGAACCGGCTCCAACAACCAACGAAGTTTGGATCACGATTACTGCTGCGACAAACCTGGCCCGTGGTCCGTACGAAATCTCTGTCAAGAACACCAATAGTGAGAGCAGCAAATTGAAACTATACGTGGACGATTTGCCTCAGGTTTATGAAGGCGGCTCGAAAGACATCAAGACCACTCTGAAATTGCCCGTCAGTTTCTGGGGCGTGCTCGATCCACCAGGCGATTCCGACGATGTACTGTTTGAAGCTCGCGCGGGTGAATCTCTGGTATTCGATCTCGCCGCCAGTTCCATCGATTCGAAAGCCAATGCGATGCTGACAATCTTCGATGAGAACGGCGATCTGCTCGCGTCCAACAATGGCTTCGACGGCGGCGATCCTTTGTTGAATTTTAACGTGCCGGTTACTGGTCGTTACAGAGTTCGAATCGCCGAGCGAACCGACGCTGGCTCCAAGGACCATTATTATCGGCTCTCAATCGGATCGTTTCCTGTCGTCGTCGCTTGTTTTCCACTTGGGATTACAACCAACAGCGAGTGCGACATACAGCTGCTTGGGTTTAATCTTCGACCAAACACTTCAGTCCACATCAAAGCCGGAACAAATCAAGAAACCGAAGTGCCGATTGACTCGGAAAAATTTCACAGCCGCCGTCCCCTAAAACTTGCCATCAGCAGCACGCCGGAACTGGTCGAAGTCGAGCCGAACGACTCGCCCACTCAAGCGATGAAGATTCCCGTTCCATCCGTTGTGGACGGCAGAATTTGGCCAGCCGATCGAGCGCCAGCGACCGATGAGGATCTGTGCCAATTCGAAGCCAAGACCGGGCAAACATTGGTCATCGAAACCGACGCCGCGCGTCGAAGTTCGCCGGTGGACACGAAAATCGAAATCCTTTACGCAGACGGCAAACCAGTCGAGCAAATCCTCCTTCAAGCCGTGCGCGATTCTCACGTTACTTTCCGTGCGATCGATTCGGTCACGGATGATTTGCGAGTCGAAAACTGGCAGGAGATGGAATTGAACCAGTTCATGTATCTGCAAGGCGAGGTATGCAAAATCTTTCGTATGCCCCAGGGACCGGATTCGGGTTTCCAATTCTACAATATCGGAGGCAAGCGCCGGGATTATTTTGGGACAAGCGGCGTAGCCCATGCATTGGACGAACCCGCATACATTGTTCAACCGCGAACCAGTTCCGCCAAACTCGAACAGAATGGGCTGCCAGTTTTCACACTTTATTATGCGAATGATGACGACAGCGACCGAAAGCTCGGAACGGATTCTCGCTTGCTTTTCAAGCCACCCGCGGATGGGAAATACCTGATCCGCGTGACCGACACGCGTGGCCATGCCGGTGAACGGTTTGCTTATCGATTGATCGTCCGCGAGGCGAAACCAGATTTCAAAGTGACCCTCGGCGGAAAAGATCCGGTGGTAAATGCGGGAAGCGGCAAGGAATTCTCCGTCAGTGTGGATCGGATTGATGGTTTTGACGAGGACATTAAAGTCGATATTACCGGACTTCCTCCCGGATTCGGCGTTTCAACGCCGATCGTCATCCAGGCGGGGCATATGGAAGCCAAAGGAACGATTAGCGCGGCATTGGACGCGTCCAAACCAGACGAAACCAATGCAACGATAACCAAAGTGACAGCTTCGGCCACGGTAAGCGGGAAAGATGTTCAAAGAGAGGTCAATAACCTGGGTAAAATTCAATTGGGCGAAAAACCGAAACTCTTCGTGGCTTTGGAGCCGTACGACGAAAAAACGACGAATTTTGTCGAACGTTCTATAAGCGATCCGCCCATGGAAATCACAGTTATTCCCGGCCAAAGCATACCTGCCTGGCTTAAGATCAAGCGCAACGGCCATGATGATTTGGTAACATTTACGGTCGAGGGGCTGCCCCACGGTGTTATCGTGGATAATATTGGTTTGAATGGCGTATTGATTCCCAAAGGCGAAGATGCACGGCAAATTTTCTTAACCACTGCCAAGTGGGTTCCGGACATCGACCGTTTTTGTTTTGCGAGGGCTGCCCAGGAGGGAAATCAGACATCATTGCCGGTCCTTTTGCATGTGCGAAGAGCAGCCACCCAGGCAAGCAGGTAAATCGGGCTGTCGGTGGGGCGAGCGTCCCCGCGAGCCGCTGCAATGACGCCAAAGGTGCGTTTTGCCGGCTCGCGGGGACGCTCGCCCCACCAGCATTGGTTTGGCAACCCGGCGGCATCTCGATATTAAAGTCAGCTAAATTACGGAAAAGACCTCCTTAAAAAATCGTCTTGCGAATGAACATTAGGGGGTGCAAAGCGTCGAAAGCTATGTTATTTTCAATAAAATTTTCTATATCATGATAGACCGTTTGATTTCAAGGAGCCTGCTTCTCATATTGGGTTGCTCGCTGGTCTTCCCGGTTTTCGCCGATGTCAAAAACACCAGTCCTACGCCTGCTGAAGTTTCAGCAACGACAAATGCGGACAAATCGATGGCGCCGTATCACGTCAGTCCGGGGCCGGCTGATGGCAGAATAGCATTTGTCACTGCGACTCTGCTTCAACAAACCCATTTCTCGAAGCAGGCATTCGACGCGGGAGTTTCGAGCAAGTTTCTCGACCATTATCTCGAAGCGCTCGATCCGCAGCACGTTCATTTTCTGCAGTCCGACATTGCTGAATTTGAGCGTTACCGGACGAAACTGGGTGAAATGACTCTGAACCAGCGCCGCGCCGCCGATACTCGGCCAGCCTACGAAATCTTCGAGCGGTTTATTCAGCGTTTCCAGCAGCGAGTTGCTTATGTTGATGATTTGCTGAAGAACGAGAAATTTACTTTCGATACCGATGAGAAAATTACCGTGAATCGCAAAGACCAGCCTTACGCCAAAGATTTGAACGAGGCGAAGCAACTTTGGAAACAACGGCTGCGATTTGAATATCTGCAGGAGAAGTTGGGCAAGCACGACGCCAAAAAGAAGGCTGCAAAGAAGGGCGCTGGAAAGGACGACGCCAATAAAACCGAGGCGAAGCCTAAGACCGAGGCTGAGGAGATCGTTGATACCCTTACGCATACCTATCATCGCAGCCTGCGCAACTTCACCGGTTGGAATAATGAAGACGTCCTGCAGGTTTATCTCGACACGCTGGCACATGTCTATGACCCGCATTCGGATTACATGGGCCCCTCGCATCTCGATAGCTTCAGCATTAGCATGAATTTGTCGCTGACCGGAATCGGCGCGGAGCTGATTTCTCCGGACGGCTATTGCACGATCAACCGAATCCTGGACGGTGGTCCGGCGGCGCGAAGCAAGAAGCTCAAGGAAAAAGATAGAATCGTCGCCGTCGCTCAAGGAGATAAACCGCCGGTAGATGTGGTGGATATGAACTTGAACAAGGTCGTACAAATGATTCGCGGGCCCAAAGGCACAGAGGTGCGGCTGACAATTGTTCCAGCAGGGGCGGCCCTTTCTGCAACCAATACCATCACCCTTGTTCGCGATGAGATAAAACTGGAAGATCAGGCTGCGAAGGCCAAGGTCATTGATGTTCCCATCGGTAATGGCGAAACTAATCGGCTCGGCATCATCAATTTGCCTTCATTCTATGGCTCCGTGGATCTCGGAGCTGCGCGCCATATGGAACTTGCTGCTGAAGGTGTCCATGGCGGCAAAAGCACGACGGCGGACGTCGCTCGCCTGTTGAAAAAACTTAAGGCAGAGCATGTTAACGGCGTCATTCTCGACCTGCGAGCCAACGGCGGCGGCTTCCTCGAAGAGGCTGTCAATTTGACGGGCCTTTTCATTAAAGAGGGCCCGATAGTGCAGGTGCGCGATTGGAAAGGCGACCTCCAGGAGGAGGACGACCACGATCCATCGGTGCTTTATGACGGACCGCTAATTGTTCTGACGAGCCGTTTCAGCGCGTCGGCCTCCGAAATTCTGGCGGGCGCATTGCAGGATTACGGGCGTGCGCTAATCGTTGGTGATTCTTCAACGCATGGAAAAGGCACCGTTCAAAGCGTTAATGAGCTGCGAAATTTCATGACGCCGCCCGGCGCACCGCCGACGAACGACTACGGCGCGGTCAAGCTGACGATCAAAAAATTCTATCGTGCCAGTGGAGTGACAACTCAACTAAAGGGTGTCGTTCCTGACATCATCCTTCCTTCGGTCGCGAGCGAATCGAAGGACATTGGCGAATCGGCATTGGAAAATCCGATGCCGCCCGACACCATTCACCCTGCGAAATATGATAAGTTGAACATGGTCGATCCTTATCTGCCGGACTTGCGCAAGCAATCGGCCCAACGTATCGCAACCGAAAAAGATTTCGCCTACTTGCGCGAGGACATCGAGCTCTTCAAAAAACAGCAAAACGACAAGACGCTTTCGCTGAACGAAAAGCAAAGATTGCAAGAGAAAGAAGAGGCCGAAGCACGCGAGAAAGCTCGTGAAAAGGAACGCCGTGCTCGCAAACCTGCCGCGGAAGTCGTTTATGACCTGGCCCTCAAGCAGGTTGATAAGCCCGGCTTGCCGGCGCCCGTTCAAAAGACCAATTCGCTTTCGAATGTCGATATCAATTCGCCGACCGTTCCTACGAATGCCGCCGCCATCGCTGCGGCTGCCGGGGTCGATGAAGATCGGGATGCTGACGAGGATAAGGACAAAGTGCCTGCCCCGGATGTGTCCCTGGTCGAGGCTGAGCATATTTTAGTCGATTACCTCTCCGCTTTGAAACAAGGTTTATTGACCGCCAATCATCAACACAAACCCGTTGAATGAAAATTGCGCTGGTAACGGCTGTCGCAAACGTACTCGTGATTGGGAGTGTTATTGCAGGTCCGGAGACCATCGTTCGCGAGCGCGCCAAGGAGCTCAGTAACCAGAATAACGTTCGGCAGGGAGTCACTCCTCCAACCCAAGCGCCACAGCCGACGCCGACGACAACACCCGCAACGCCCGCACAGTCGGCGCCGCCAAAGTCCCAGGCCGTATCGCAGTTCGAGGCCGATCTGGGAGCAATTAAAGCCAACGATCCGATCACGCCCGCCATTAAGCAAAAACTGGCGGCTGACATTTTAGCCATCGCCGAAGGATCAAAACCCGCCGCGCCAGCCGCCGCGAAACTCGCCGAAGATCTCGCGACCGCTGCTTCCGCGAAACCGCTTGATCCGAAATATCGTTCGAGGCTCGCGATGGAATTGGACGCCATTCTCAATCCGGCCAAGTATCCCAAATCAAATCCGACTGGGATTTTTTCTGACATTCAAGCGACGTTTCAGGCGAACGGTTCCGACCGCAAGCAAGCTGTAGCAATCTCGGAGGATGTGAAGGGCCTTCATTAGGGCGGGTCTTCAAAGGTAAGCTTGCCTCTCCCAAAGTCATGCCGAGGCATTTTCTGCACGGCCTTCGAATTCAAAGTTTGACGCAAACGGAAAACCCGGCAGATTTGCGCCTTATTATTAAATGGGGCAACACAGTTGCATGCTCCTTCAACATCATGAAAGAAATAGTACGATTTAAGCACTCCGTGTCTGGAACCCTAAGAACAAGAATTCCTTCCCTCATCACTGGAATACTCTTGTTTGCTGCTTCGGGGATGCACGCCGCAGATTCATCCATATCGGATCGAACTGTTGTGATGATTAGCGTTGATGGTCTGGGCGCGTACTACCTCGATGATCCGAAGGCTGATATGCCGACAATTCGTGCTCTGGCAGCCGAAGGCGCACGCGCTTCGATGATGAAAGCATCAACGCCGACGGTGACATGGCCAAATCACACAACTCTATTAACTGGTGTCACGCCTGCAAAGCACGGTGTGATAGGAAATAATTACTTTGATCGCGCAGCCGGCAAGAAAGTGACACTGATTTCTGATCCGGTTTATGACAAGGATGAGATTGTCAAAGTGCCAACTATTTACGATTTGGCCAACGCCGCGGGAATGAAAACGACCGGCATTCGCTGGCCGGCGACCCGGAACGCCAAAACTCTCGATTGGGCCATACCTGATGTCATCAATACCAATCTCTTGCGCAAGTACACGACTCCGGCATTGCTCTCCGAGTGCGAAAAGGCGGGAATCGATATCTTCGGCGGTGATAAGGCTGAAGGCGGTTCGGGCGCTACATCGCCCAAACCGACCGATGAAAATTGTGTTCGTGTCTTCAACTTCATATTGCACGAGCACCACCCAAGGCTGGCTCTGCTGCACGTCATAGACGTCGATCACACCGAACATTTGAAAGGGCCGAAGAGTCCCGAGGCATATGAGGCCGTGAAGGCTGCCGATGATCAGGTGCGGCAGGTCTGGGAAGAGCTGAAACGCGATTTTCCAGGGAAGGCAACATTGCTGGTCGTTTCCGACCACGGCTTTTCTCCGATTAAGCGCATGATCCTGCCGAATGTGATTTTGCGGAAAGCTGGCTTGTTGGAAGGTGCGAAGAAAAGCACGAGCGGCTCAATTCAGATAGTCACGCAAGGAGGCGCAGCCTTTGTCTATGTGCTCGACGATGCTCGCCGTTCGGAGATCGTTGCAAAAATCAAAAGAACTCTTAACGGATTGGAAGGCGTGTCGAAGATAGTAAGCCCGGAACAATTCAAAGATTACGGCGTCGCCAACCCGAAAGACGATCCGCATGCGCCGGACTTAATCTTGTTCGCGGAGGAAGGCTGCGGATTTGGTGATACCGCCGCTGGCGAACTTCCTTTCAACGACAAGCCTGAACGAAAGGGCAGCCACGGCCACGATCCCAACTTAGCTGATTTGCACGCGACTTTCGTTGCCTGGGGCGCCGGCATAAAGTCCGGTGCAAAGTTTGGCGAAATCTCGAATCTGGACGTCGCGCCTACAATCGCGAAGCTCTTGGGGCTTTCGATTCCGAATGCCGAAGGGAAAGTTCTAGAAGAGGCGCTGGCGGAGAAGTAGTTTCGTGCGGGTGGACCAGCTTGTGGTAAATTGAGCAAGTATGGGAATGCTGAACCAGATTAAATGTCCGACCTGCAAAAAGGTGGGAGATTGGTTCGCCGGTCCTTACGGCCCATTCTGCTCGAAACGTTGCAAGTTAGTTGATTTGGGAAAATGGTTTGGGGAGGAGAACGCGATTTCCGAACCCTTGCGGCCTGAACACCTCGAAGAATTCGCTAACTTGCCGCCCGGAGAACACCTGGATAAACCTGAAAAAAAGGGGTAAGGTTTATGGCTGGTTGACGACAAACAGATGTGCGAAACTCTTTTTCACCAATGAACAGAAAGCTTTGCCAGGCAGTGGCGCTCGGCATTTTCGGAGTGCTGAGTGCAGCAATCGCGCAAACACAAAACACATCAACGAATAAAATGGAAACAGCTACTTTTGGCGGCGGATGTTACTGGTGTACCGAAGCAATTTTTCAAATGGTCCCCGGTGTTAAGTCGGTCATGAGCGGATTCGCCGGAGGAACAAAAGAAAATCCCAGTTACGAAGAAGTTTGCACCGGAATGACTGGCCACGCTGAAGTGATTCACATCGAATTCGATCCGGCGGTCGTCAACTACGAAAAGCTGCTCGACACATTCTGGGAAGCGCACGATCCAACGACCCTGGATCAGCAGGGGGCGGACGTAGGCACCCAATATCGCTCGATCATACTTTACAACAGCGATGCCCAAAAAGCCGCCGCTGAGAAATCAAAGGCCCAGGCCCAAAAGCATTTCAAACAAAGAATCGTTACCGAGATTGTGCCGCTGAAGAAATTTTACGCAGCGAAGCTGGATCATCAGAATTATTATCGGACGCACCCGAATCAGGGCTACTGCCGCGCTGTCATTCGGCCAAAGGTTGAGAAGTTTGAGAAGAAATTGAAGGAGACGAAGGAAGCGGAAGCCGCGCATTGAAGAATTCGACGATCTCGGATTGCCTAGCTTTTGGCGGCGGCGAGTTCTTCTTCGAAATCGACAATCTCTTTGATTTGGGCGAGGAACCAGCGATCGATTTTGGTGAGTTGAAAGATTTCCTCCATCGAGAGGCCGGCACGGAACGCATGGCGAACAAAAAAGATGCGTTCAGCATTTGGCACGCTCAACTTTTGAACAATTAATTCTCGCGGCAGAATGTCGCGATCTCCGTAAACGCGTTCACCAAAACGCCACGGTTTGCCATCACCTCCGAGTCCATATCGGCCAATCTCTAGTGAGCGTAGCGCCTTCTGCAGCGACTCTTTGAATGTCCGGCCGATGGCCATGGCTTCGCCAACGCTTTTCATTTGAGTATTGAGCGTCGGATCGGCATTAGGAAATTTCTCGAAAGCAAAACGAGGAATCTTGGTCACCACGTAATCGATGGTTGGTTCGAAACTGGCGGGAGTTTCGCGAGTAATGTCGTTTTTAATTTCGTCGAGCAAGTAACCAATGGCGAGTTTGGCGGCGATTTTCGCAATCGGAAATCCGGTGGCTTTCGAAGCAAGAGCCGAGGAACGCGAAACGCGCGGATTCATCTCGATGATGACCATTCGGCCATTGTCGGGGTTCACCGCGAATTGGATGTTCGAACCGCCCGTTTCGACGCCGACTGCGCGAATCACGGCGAACGAGGCATCGCGCATGATTTGAAATTCCTTGTCCGTCAGCGTCTGAATGGGCGCAACCGTAATAGAATCGCCGGTGTGCACGCCCATGGGATCGAAATTCTCGATCGAACAGATAATCACGCAATTATCATTGCGGTCGCGCATCACTTCCATTTCGTATTCCTTCCAGCCAAGAAGTGATTCTTCGATAAGAATTTCCGAAACAGGCGAAAGTTCGAGACCGCGTTTGGCGATTTCATCGAATTCCTCACGGTTATACGCAATGCCGCCACCAGTGCCGCCAAGCGTAAACCCAGGCCGAATAATGAGAGGAAACCGTCCAATCCTTTCCGCGGTCGACCGGGCTTCGTCGAGCGTGTGGGCCGTACCGCTGACGGGAACGTCTAAACCAATGGAAATCATCAGGTCTTTGAAAACCTGCCTGTCTTCGCCGCGTTCGATGGCCCTGGCGTTCGCGCCGATCATTTCGATGCCGAATTTCTCCAAACTGCCACGGCGGAAAAGAGCCATCGCAGTATTCAGGGCGGTTTGGCCGCCAAGTGTCGGAAGGAGCACGAGTTTCCCTTTGGCCCCGATGCGCTTCATTTCGTCGAGTTCGACCGCGATGATCTTTTCGACGCACTCCGGTGTGATGGGTTCGATGTAGGTGCGGTCAGCAAACTCAGGATCCGTCATAATCGTCGCCGGATTGGAATTCACGAGGACGACGCGATAACCTTCTTCCTTGAGCGCTTTGCAGGCTTGGGTTCCGGAATAATCGAATTCGCAAGCCTGCCCGATAATGATCGGGCCGGCGCCGATGATGAGGACCGAATGAATGTCAGAGCGCTTCGGCATAAAAAGCCGGAGGAATTAACAGTATTCAGGGTTCAGTGTCGAGTTGCGAGTGAATGCAGGATTTGGAGCTTGGGATTGCGTGGTTCTTTGCCTAGCTTTTCGCCATGTTCAAACCTGCAGAATTGTTTGATCTGAGTCAAACGCAGCACGCAGCCATCTTTGAAGGGTGCGAATATGCTTGGGACGCGTTGAAAAAGATTTCTTCCTATCTGAAATCGCATTTGCGGCCGGGCTTGAAGAATCGCTGTGAAGGCGTGGCTTATATCGGCGAGAACGTATTTATCGGGGAAGGGACAATTGTCGAAGACGGCGCAATGATCAAAGGCCCGGCCATCATTGGCCGAGACTGCGAAATCCGTCATAACGCTTATGTTCGCGAAAATGTGATTCTTGGAAACAATTGTATCGTCGGCAATTCAAGCGAAGTTAAAAACGCGTTGCTTTTCAACAACGCAGTCGCGCCCCATTTTAACTACATCGGAGACTCAATCCTGGGCTATAAAGCGCATCTAGGCGCAGGAGTAAAAATTTCCAACATCAAGCTCGTCCCGGGAAATGTGATTGTCGAGATGAACGGCAAACCTTTTGATACGGGTTTGCGAAAGTTCGGCGCCTTGCTGGGAGACAACGTTGATGTCGGATGTAATGCAGTTCTGAATCCCGGCACAATTATTGGGCGTGGCTCGGTTGTTTATCCGAATACCAATTGGCGAGGCGTCCTGTCACAAAATATGATCGTGAAAAACAAGGCGAACCAGGAGATCGTTGCCAGGAAGGCCTAAAGAAGGACGGCTGCGCAGGAGATGATCAGTTCCATTGAGTCACATCATGACGGCGGAGGCTTCGATCTCGTCAAACAGGTCGAGGAAATCTTTTCGTCCAACGGCATTCTGTCGCGCTCGAAGAACTTCGAATTTCGCCCCCAACAACAGCAAATGGCGATGGCGGTTGCGCGATCGCTGGAGGAACGGAAGCATCTCGCAATCGAAGCTGGAACAGGTGTCGGAAAGAGTCTCGCGTATTTGATTCCGGCCATTCTCTTTGCAAAGCGGAACAAAAAGAAGGCAGTCATCTCAACGCACACAATTAATTTGCAGGAGCAACTGACGCAAAAAGACTTGCCGATGCTTCAGCAAATTCTGCCCGTCGATTTTGAGTTCACCATGTTGAAGGGCAGGGCGAACTACGTCTGCACCCGCCGTTTGCAGAGGGCGATGCTTCAGGCTGCAAGCTTATTTACATCTTCCGAGCAGGAAGAACTTCAGCGGATTGATGAATGGTCGAAGAAAACAACGGACGGCAGTTTGCAGGATTTTGAAATCGAACCGGATCCTAAAGTTTGGGCCCAGGTTTGTTCCGAGCGCGGCTTGTGTTCACCAAAAATCTGTGGGCATCAATCCGACTTGGCCAAACAAGATAAACTTTGCTTCTTTCAGCGCGCCCGCAGTCGGATTCTCGCCGCAGATGTCCTGGTGCTGAACCACACGCTTTTTTTCACGCTGCTTGGGGGGATGGATGACGAAGTGGACGGTGGACTGCTCTTTCGCAACGATTTCGTGGTGTTCGACGAGGCGCACACCGTGGAAAATGTAGCGTGCAAACACATCGGCGTCAGTATATCCAGCGGTCAGTTGCGTTTTGCATTGCAGCGTCTTTGGAATCAGCGCACGCAAAAAGGTTTGCTCGCAACATATCACCAATTCGGGAAAGCAAATCTGGTCAATGAGCTGATGCATGAAGCGGAGGTCTTCTTCGAAAATGTCGAGATGGCGTGCGATGAGATTCAGCAATCTTCAAAGTCGCGCAGCTTTGGTGGCGGCGAGGAAGCACTCGTGCGCAGACGCGATTGGAGCGAGTTGCGCATTCGCAGACCCGAGTTGGTAAGTGACAACATCACGCTGCCCGTCCATCGGTTGCGGGAGGCCATCAGCGA
>Ga0207674_10004142_pt1 | contig 17543 bp, 15 predicted proteins | sample KBSCornC72_FD_184303 | JGI IMG/M metagenome (GOLD analysis project Ga0207674, IMG submission 184303) | Corn rhizosphere microbial communities from Kellogg Biological Station, Michigan, USA - KBS Corn C7-2 (SPAdes) (version 2) | ecosystem: Host-associated > Plants > Roots > Rhizosphere > Soil ... | reverse complement strand
GGTCTCAAACAGAATGATCTTTTGCTTACTACGGGAATAAGGCTGAAGCTGGGGATTCTGAAATAAATGTTGAGAATTGCTTCAATACCGAGGCCGGCTAAACCAACTACGAAAGAGTTGGTCTGGTCCACGCATACCGCGGACGGCTGGGAGATTCTTTTTTACCGGATCGGCCAAACCTGGGAGGCCTGCTTCTTTCGGTGGGCCGAACATCACGAGCACGCAGTAGGTTCTTCAAAGGCAGAATTGCGAGCCACCGTGGAACGGAGAATTCGGATACTCAAATCCCGTAATCAAAGGACCACGAAATGGCGCAAACCTCACCAGTGACTCGCATCTGAAAGAACCGGGAAGCTGCAGATTCTCATGATGAGTTTCGCAATCTCTTGCCCGGGGTGTAGTGGTTCAGACTGTCTTTGGTATCTCATTTCACCCGGGATTCGGCCCGGTGCGGATGGGCCACATTTCGTAATCGTAATTTATCGGATAGTGAGACCTTAGTATGGATTTCAGGAATACCTGACGTAAGGAAGTAGTGGCCTTGAGCGATTCTGCCCCAACGTCTACGGAACTAGCAGTCGACCGCACGAGGATGGCCCATGACCGAACTTTGATGGCCTGGGTGCGCACAGCTACCGCACTGATCAGTTTTGGATTCACCATCTACAAATTCTTTCAGTACATGCAGGAGCAGGGGGTACCCCGGCGGCATGCCCTTCTCGGGCCACGCGAATATGCTCTCCTAATGATCGGTATTGGCGTATTTGCGCTTATACTAGCGACGATTCAACATCGGCGGGATTTACGGGAACTGAGAAAGCACTTTGCGGTTCCGTACTCTCTGGCTACTGTGGTAGCTGGTCTGATCGGTTTCCTCGGTTTGATAACCTTTCTGGCAGTAGTGTTCCGACAGTAGACTCGGAACACCCATTCGATGAACGATTCCGCGCTCAGATCAGAAGGACTGTTTGATCATGGTCCTTTCCCTCATTTCCAACGATCAATCGGGCTTTTTCGCCCGGTCGGGTTGGATGTCCTGCCACGCGCGATTTGCACAGTAGTTCTGGGTTGGTTTCCACTTGTCATATTGCTTCTGGCCCAGCCCTCTGGGCAGGGGTCTAAATTTTATTCGTTTCTTTCAGACTTTGGTGTGCATACCCGCTCGCTGCTCGCCGTGCCCTTATTCATTATCGTTGAGCGTTCCTGTCTACCTCGGCTGAATCAAGTGGCTCAGCATTTTGTTGGTTCAGGACTGGTAGCCGCCGAAAGCCGGATCAACTTTCACAATCTGATCCTGACAACTCGTGCGAGAATGAATTCTACAGCCGCCGAAGTAGTCGTTATTGTCTTAGCTTATGGGGTGGCGATTTTTCTGCGTCGGTATCTCGTACCGGAATCGATTCCCGACTGGTACTGGGTGAAAACCAATTCGATAACGCTTTCGTGGGCAGGCTGGTGGTATCTGCTTATCAGTCTACCGTTGCTCTTAATCATTTTTTTTGGATGGCTTTGGCGAGTTCTACTATGGACCAGGTTTCTCTTTGTCGTTTCGAAGATGCCTCTACGTTACATCGCAGCTCATCCCGATCACGCCGCCGGCTTGAAATTCCTTAACGCCTCTCTGTTGGGGTTCATGCCAGTAGCGTTCACGATTGGGGTCATCGTCGCTGGTTCAGTTGCCAATAAGATCCACCTTCATCAGATATCAATAGATACTGTCCAAACTACGCTCCTGGCATTAGTTCTAGTGGTTGTGATCCTGTTCGCCGGTCCTTTGATGATTTTTACTTTCAAACTCTATAGGGTAAAGACTCAGGGTATTTTTTGGTATGGCCAGTTAGCAAGTTTTGTTGGCCAAAGATTCGAAGATAAGTGGCTGACTGGTTATAAAAAGACAGGACAACATTCGCTCGAGGTGCCTGACTTTTCTGCAACCACAGATCTTTACTCCGTGGTGGCGAACGTTCATGCGTCCACGGCTATTCCATTTGAGTGGCGTGCACTCTTAGGCCTGGTGTTCTCTACCTTGCTGCCTTTTCTACCGGTAGTCCTAATGACGATTCCAATAAAAGTGATTATTAAGGAACTCGCCAATCTGCTTCTGTGAGTGATCAGCTCAGCATCGTAGCGTTTCTTTGCGGTTCGAGATTGACTGACTGCCTGTGTTCAGCCTCAGTGTGTTCATTGCCGAGGGCCAATGAGGATCCGTTCGCCTGTCCGTCGAGACGGTCAATCGGCACAAACAAATTCTTAAACAACTGGAGGGAAAAAAAGTAGCCAAACAGTGAAAAGGTCAGGTTCATAGTTGGTCCTCAAAATGCGCGAGAGGTTAAGAAGTTTACTGCTGTTGTTTGTCAGTAAAGCGCAGAGCCACACGTATCAGCCGTTGATACGTAAGCAGTGTCTCGGGTTATTGGATTAAAGAAAGAAAGACGGAACAACTCCCACAGCTTTTCCGTCGACCAATGCCGCACTCGCCGCGCAGAATAGCCGCTATAACACTTCTCTCACATCGGAGGATGATGCCGTTCTCTCTGGCAGGATTCTGCCATTCCGATTGCCTGGTCCAGGACCACGTTAATCACCGGGCGGCCACCGCCAATACTATTGATTGCTTTGAGCTTAATTCGAACGCTTGACTCAGATCCTCAATTAAATCACCGGGGTCTTCGATTCCGACAGATAAACGAACCAGATCTTCAGGCGGCGCCAATTTATTTCTTAAGCTTGCCGGGATGCTAGCATGAGACATTCTACAAGGCAGGCTAATCGTAGAACCTACAGAACCAAAACTAACGGCGATCTGAAAGAGCTTGGTCTTTTCAGCGATCGATGCTGATAGTTTCGCGTCGCCAGTTGAAAAACTAACCACCGCACCGTCACCTTGAGATTGATTTCGGTGAATCGCGTAACCTGGATGACTTTCTAAACCTGGATAAAGAACCCGGTTGACACAACCCTGCGCTTCCAGGAATCGAGCAATTTTCAGCGCTGATTCATTTTGGCGCTCAACTCGGAGGGCAAGAGTCTTAAGGCCTCGCAACAACAGCCATGCTTCAAATGGGCTTAGTCCTGTTCCTTCGGCGTTTTGGTGGAAAGCGATAGATTCGTAGACCGCCGGGTTGTTTGTTACTAACGCACCAGCCGTCACATCACTGTGACCACCCAGAAACTTAGTGGCCGAGTGGACCACGATGTCAGCTCCCAGGACTAACGGCTGTTGAAATACCGGTGACAGCATCGAGTTATCTACAGCGAGGAGTGCGCCCGCTTGCCGTGCAAGTTGGCCCACCCGCCGTATATCTGATATTCGAAACAGGGGATTCGTGGGAGTTTCAATCAAAATAAGCTTCGTCTTGGGATTCAACACACGCTCGACTGCAGCCAGATCCGTAGTATCCGTGTAGCGAACGTTGATGTTCTGGCTCGCGACTATCCGTTCCAGCAACCGGACGGTTCCGCCATAGAGATCGTCTCCGGCAATGATTTCTCCGCCACTAGTAACGAGCCGCGTTACGGCTGTAATAGCCGCCAGTCCGCTCGCGAACGCACAGGCGTATGCACCGTCCTCAAGACTCGCGACTTGCTGCTCGAGGAGCTTGCGTGTTGGGTTTCCACTACGGGTGTAGTCATATTCGCCAAATTCCAATGCGCTCGGCTGCTTGAAGGTGGCCGTCTGATAGATTGGCGGCACAATAGCTCCGTATTGATCGTCACCCGTTCCAAGATGAACACAACGAGTTGAAGTCTTCATGCAACACACTCCTCTCGAACTTCAATGGTTTCTCTGACTTGCAACTCGCGTCTTAACTCCAGCAGATCCGCCATCACCGCCTCGGTAGTGGGCCAACGTCCTGCGCCTCTTCCTGACGCAATGCATATATTGCCTGCCTCCGGCTCGATGACGAGGCGATTGTCTACTCCATTTACAGTCGCCAGAGGATGTTCCGGACCAACCGCAACTGGTTCAACACTGGCTGTGAGCCGATCTTCGCTGCGGCGGCATTCAGCGACTAGCCGGATTGATTGCCCGGCCTCATGCGCATGTTTAAAGTCTGATGGTGAGAGTTCTTGAATTCCTCTTATTTGAACCGCCGTCAGCGGAAGACTCACTCCGAACGCGGCTCGCGAAAGAAGGATAAGTTTCTGAGCAGCATCGGTACCGTCCAGGTCAAATTGAGGATCAGCCTCTGCATAACCCTGTTCCTGAGCAGTTCGAACTGCCTCTTCAAGTGTTCCGCCGGTAGCAATTCGTTCAAGCACGAAATTACTCGTGCCATTAAGCACGCCGGAGATTGCGCGCAATGGACCACGTTTCTTAGCCTGGTTAATACGCTCGAGTGCGGGAAGCACTCCTCCGACAGCTGCGCTATAACGTATGGTGGTGTTGGCCTCGCTCGCCAGCGCCTCGAGTTCCTGATCAACAGCAAGTAGGTACTTATTAGCAGTTACAACACTCAGACCACGGGTTATGGCACGCTTAATCAGTGAGGAGGCAGGTTCTAAACCGCCCAACAACTCGACCACTGTATCCAATGGTCTCGCAACAAGTTTATTAAGGTCAGTTGTGATGAGTTGATCGGGAATACCGCTTTGCCGGGCCCGCTCGATGTTGCGCGTGCCAACGCCAATAACCGTGAAGAATTCGGGCAAGGCAGCAAGCCGTTGGTAAACTCCTCCGCCGACAGTGCCACATCCGAGCAAGGCCACGCGAAGAGGCTCCCCGCTTGAATTAGTATGGGCCAGCTCATCACTAAAAGGACCAACTACGGTCTCTGTGCCGGCTCCGATACTGCTAATCGAAAACCGTAACCGGTTAGCTTCAGCAAATCTGACCGCTTTCAATTGCACAACAGGACCACCAACCCGCGCCGCAGTTCGATAACTGGCATGGGTAAAGCGCGACGCCTGTGTGAACGGCTCGGCAGGATCGCTGGTATAAAGACCATCGACGTCTTTCACCAGCACGCATGAACCCTCCAACCGTTGAGCGAGGAAGAGCGCCGTAAGGTCTGAACCACCTCTCCCGAGCAAGGTTATATCTCCGTTGTCCCCGCGACCTACGAAGCCGGGCAACACAACTACGGCTCGTTGCAGTTCGATAGACAAGCGTCCAGTGTCGACCCCAATTAGATCCGCATCGAGCCCGGAACCTGAGGTTCGTAAACCGGCTTGCACTGCATCCAGTACGCAGGCTGGAATACCGGCTCTTTTAAGTGCAATGCCCAACAACGCTGATGATGCGGCTTCACCAGTGGCAAGCAAAGTCGCGAGCGCAGCTGCATCGGGTTCGTCGCAGATACTATGAGCTCTCGACATCAATTCATCAGTGGTTTCCCCAAACGCTGACACCACAGCAATCACCTGGTGTCCGTCGCGCCACCAACGATAGATTTCATGAACAGCAGTCTGCAGGTCGTTTTCACTACGCAGAACTGAACTGCCAAACTTGAGAATTATTATCTTGTTATCGACTGTCATGCTCTTGACTCTTCTCTTTACTGGTTCAAATGATCTTTCAGACTCGTCCCCGCTATCAAGCGGCCTGTTTCCTGCCGAGCGCTTGTTCGAGATCGCTAATTAGATCCAGCGGGTTTTCCAATCCGACTGATAGGCGGACCAATCCATCGGTGATGCCGGCAGCTTGTCGCTGTTCGGCCGGAACATCGGCATGCGTCATCGATGCTGGATGTGTAATTAGCGTTTCCGCCGCGCCAAGGTTTTCGGCCAGTGCGCAGAGTCGAACGCTGTTCATCAGATTGATTCCGGCAGTCACGCCTCCCTCGACTTCAAAAGCGATGAGCGCGCCGCCGGTAGTTTGCTGCCGTTGAGCTAGTTCAAATTGTGGAAACGACTCGAGACCTGGATAGAGAAGCCTCGTTACTTTCGGGTGGTCCTCGAGGAATCTTGCTACGCGTAAAGCGTTTTCCGAGTGTTGTGCCATGCGCAGGCCGAGAGTCTTGACACCTTGAAGAGTAAGCCACGCCGGAAAGGGCGATTGAATTGCACCGATTGCATTGCGCGCAAAAGTGAAACGTTCGTGCAACGTTGTGTCGCTGGTAATTAGAGCGCCTCCAACTGTTGCATTGTGACCTTCGATGAATTTGGTAGTTGAATGGAGAACGACGTCGGCGTGCAGTTCAAAAGGCCGTTGTAATGCTGGCGTTAGAAGCGTGTTGTCAACAACCAGCAGCGCGCCGGCCTCGTGGGCCAGGCGAGCGGTGACTTCGATATCTGTAAGTTTGAGCGTTGGATTCGCAGGAGTCTCAACAAACACGAAACGCGTAGGTTTCTCAGCTAAAGACTTCCGCAGTACTGACTCATCAGCCGTGTCGACGAAGTCCGCTACAACACCAAAGGGTCCGAGCACCTGCTGAAATAGTCGAACCGTACCGCCGTAAACGGCCTGGGAACAGACCACGCGGTCTCCAGAGCGTAACAGGGCCAGACATAGTGCTGTTGTAGCAGCTAAGCCGGTTGCGTAGCAGGTACAAAACTCAGCTCCTTCAAGCGCCGCAAGTCGGCGTTCGAGGGCGGACACCGTCGGATTGCCGGAACGACTGTAGGTAAAACCTTTGTCTTTACCCACCGCTTCCTGTCGATAGGTTGTCGTTTGATAGATCGGTGGCAGCATCGCGCCGGTTGAGGGGTCGGCAACCAGGCCGGCATGCAGCGCGAGTGTATCGAAGCAATAGTTTTCTGATCCGAAGTTGGTGTTTTGAAAATCGAGATTTTGGAGTCTTTCCTCGGTAGTTCCCATAATATCCTCCCAGTCGTACGTCTGCGCTGTCGAACCTTGCGGTGTCGACAGCAAAGATGTCGGGACAATTGTTCGGTAGGATCTAAGGCGGTGACTGTTCAGTGTGCAGTGCAGCGGGAAATAAAAAACCCCGCGCCTCAAGAGTGCGCGGGGTTCCGATAATAACCTGGAAATACCTCAGCGGCTCTTTAGCAGTTTTTTACGTGGAGCAAGTTTGCCTTAAATCGCCACGATAAACGATGTCAAAGATAATGCGAGGCTCTTTATCTCACGAGCACTGCACCTCTGTCAATTAATACGTTTATGAATTTCATTAACAACTGCCTCACGAAGGTGCGAGGCCCAGGTGAAAAATAGCATAGGTGGCGCCGAGTATGGACCATGCTACCAAAGTTACCCAGAGAGGAACTTGTTTGGCTGCAGACTTTACCGTTTGAATACTATCTTGCAGATTCTCATATTTTATAGATCGGCGAAGCCTTCCAATTGCCAGTAGTACATAGACGCAGGCGGCGAAAGAGGGGATTAATGCTATTGCCCAGAGCGGATCCGCTCCGCGGTCTTTCAACATCAAAGCCAGACCAGCAAGCACTCCTATCGCTCCGGCCGTCACCAACCAGAACGCCAGCCCGATTCCTCTATGTAAACCGAGCGCAACAACGGTGGTCGTGATTTTCGCTTCCAGGTCTTCCGGATAATCTTCCGCCGTGTTGACGAGAATGATTCCCATTTGCAGCGTTCCATAAGCGGCGGCGAAAACAAGTATGGTCAACGAGAGTCCGGTGTTGATTAGAAAAGTCACGAAGAGCATGGGTCCGACAAAAATGATGAGCCATAGGCACATCAGTTGGGCCACTCCTCGTCCCTTGAGTTGAATTGGCTTTACCGAATAGGCCGCGCCGAGTAGCAACCCTATCGCGACGAACGCCGCCAAAAACCAGCGATTCATTACATAGGAAAGATGGATTGATAACGCCATCGCTAACACTGCTGTTGCAACTACCTGGAAAGTTACGAAGCGCACACCCAGTCCATACACCGCTTCGGATAGGTGTGGTTTGTAAACTGCGTCAAGGTCTCTGTCGGCGAGACAGTTGATCATATCTCCGAAGGCAAACAGCAAGAAGAAAATGAAAATTCCTTCCCAAAGAAAATAACTCTTCAGTGGAGATGTATCGTGCAGTAGCAGCAATAAAGGAATGGCGAGAATAGGGATCTCAGCGATCCGAAATTCCACCCTTCGTATGCGTAGCATGTAGAGGAGAAAACGTAGCATGACTTACCAACTAATCAGAGCACGTTAACGCGCCGAATTCGACGCGTGGTCCCTTCTTTAAAAGCGCGCCTTCCGTGAAGAAGAGAGAAGTTATCCGCAATAACCACATCTCCGTCGCGCCATTGATGAGCATAGCACCAGTTTTTGTCGTTTAACCGGGATTTCATATCAGTGATGAAATCTGATTGGCCCTCGTGTGAAATTCCGCTGATCGCTAGCCTTACTGGATTCAGGTCATCCACCGGCTCAGCATAACGCAGTACCCTTTCGCCTGTGTCTGGATGACTGCCGAGCATTGCAGCGGTGAACGTGCCGCCGTAGTGGACCACCTTTTCAGTCGTGTATGTGATTTCGATCCTCTCCCACAACTTTTGTCGTTCTGCAGAGACATTATTGAGAAGCATGGTCGTATCGCAGAAGAGAGTCTCGCCACCGGTGCCTGCGGGTGGCGCAACATCGCAGTGAAAGACAATATAGTGCGGAGCGCGGTCGAGGAAAGCTCCATCCCAGTGAAAAGGAACGGAATGGTTGGTATAGAGATAATTGCGTGCCTCATCATGCACTCGCAATTCGTTGACGGCTCCGAATTCCCATTCCAGGAGCGTTCCAAACTGCCTGCTGAACCCTGGAAAAGCATCTTCTTTGAGACGAGCAAAATCACGAAGCACAACGATGCGATGTTCCTCAATCAGCTTCTTAAGGACCTGAGTCGTCATCACTGACAGATTGGCGCCAGGTATCTGTGTGCGGACAATAGCTCCAAATGGTGAGATTTGTTCCAACCGCCATGACGGGTTTGTGTGGGCCATCACCTAATTCGTCTCCACGCATCCATAACGAGGTAGACCAAGTTGTTGCCTTAAATCGCCTACACTCATCTCGAGTAGCGTCTCGTAAGGAATTCTCGAGTGGTAAAGATTGTGAGCTCCTCGACATCGTTGCCACGCACGTAGGATGCGCTTTGGCGCGACAAACAATCCGAACACGATCGCTCCGATGCAAAGGATAAAGATCATCGCCGAACCACAACCCCCGCGCAGTTCATAAGCGCTTATCTCAGCCTCACCAACTAAACCCGTTCCGTAGCCGGTCACCACGTGATGAAGATCGTGCGCTGGTAGAAATCCAGGGTTCGGCAGCCAGATGGCCCAACGGAAAAAATAGACCGGAAACCTCTTTGCGCTATAACTGTCAGTTCCGAGGCCATTTTGGGAAAGATAGCGATCGCGTCCGACTTTTACTTTCTCCTCATTCATTTTATCTCTTCAGATTTGAAAGTGACTTGGACGACCGTCGCGCTCGACGATTTCAGCGCCCGCCGCTTCAGCCTCGTGACGGCGCATGAGAATAAATTTCCCTTGCTGATTGACTGCAACGCCGTGCCAGGGTGTTAACCATGTATCGTTGGCTTCACCGAGAAGAATTCCGATCTTCTCAGAGTGGGGCGCTTGAGGGTGAATTGAGAGTCGTAACGCAGTTGGAAAGCAGTCGTTGAGCAGGCGGCTCCAACCGTCGCTTCGTTGAATGACTTGATATGCAAGATCTTTGCACTCGTTTCGTACCTGGTTGCGGCTTTTGTCAGTTTCGATTGCCAGTCGATCTTCAAACAGGAAACGTTGTATGCCATTAAAGAGTGTGCGGTGATGTTCGTACGAATGAATTCGCCCTTGAATATTCTTGAGGGGCTCAGCGTAGTGAAGTACCAACTGATCGCGCATTGCCGAGTGATCCTGAGTGTCAAAAAGATCTTCCATCCCAAAGAGATCGAGTGACCTGCTTCCTATACGTTGCATGAGCAGCTTGAGTTCGGCTGCGTAGTCAGAAACAGACGCATCCGACACCCCAACGAGATCGCTAAAGACCCTGCCGTCAGAGCAAATAGTGATTTGAGCCCCAGGTGAATATAGATCCTTTATCTCTCCGCAGACGCGCTCGAGAAAAGTAAGCGCGATCTCCTCAGCCATGTCAGGCAATTGTCCCAGAACCTTTGTGGGGTTTGGAGACTTGGCCGGAAATGCCGGCAACAAAAAATGGACGGGCTCCCCTGCTGCGATTGAGCGCCTTACCTTGGGCAGATGGATGGCGAGACATTGGGCGCATGGTTTGTCGATGCATGCTCCGGCGGTCGCCTGCAGACGGCGATGGCGAAAGAGAGTCGTAAGAATTTCGGTCGATAGCTTCGTCAGTTCAAGATCGGGTTCCGGTTCGACGAACTGTGTCGAGATCGCATCGAGTTTGCCAAAGGTCTTATCCATGTTTGGCAACCAGGCAAGCTTGTCCGACAAGGAGAGCACGTCACAAACGAGATCTAATGCGGCGCGGGTAGCACCGAAATCTTGAGTTTGATCCTGGCTCCACAAGAGCATTAAGCAGAGATGAGCTGCGTAAAGGCTGCTTACAAGTTTAGGGTTACTGGTCTTTCGCGCATTGGTTGCTCCCGCTACGACAGCGTGAAAAACACTCATGACGCGAGTGCGGACGATTTGGGTCTGCGGACTTAGCGCTCCGAGCTCGTGGCGCGGATCAAGAAGAGTGGCGAGCAGAGAGGCAAGTGCCTTTCGGTGAGGATTTACAATTTCAAATTTAAACAGCATCGCAGCCTTGAATCGCGCGGCGACATCACCCTCTGGTATTTCGCTGATACGCGACTCGAGTTCAGCTGCAAGCCTCGCATAAAAGGAAATGACCAGGTCCTCGTCACGCCGAAAGAATACTTTTGCCCGGTCAAGAGGATATCCGGTGAGAGCCGCCGAATCCTTTAGGAGCTCACCGGAGAGGCCGCGCTGCGCAATAAGACCAAAAGCAGCTTCCAGTACTCTTTGGCGCGTCCGTCTATCAGCTGGATTAGTTATGTCAGTCATCGAGCAGTGAGGTTATGAGTTTTCTTTTAATAGTCAGAGTTTAGTGATCAGAAAAACATGCGATCCTCGCCACAATAGCACTAATAACCCAGAGCAGACCAGATGATTGATTCTAGCTAATACCTTCTCTGTGCAACCTTAGTGAGCTCCGTGTCTCGGTGGTGATGGTTTTCTTCGGGCTTTGCTCACCACCGAGACACAGAGCCCACTGAGGTTGCACAGCGCGGCTTAGTGCTCAACCAAACGATCAAGTGGCGAGACCGGTCAGTACCGATTCGCGGTAGCGTCGGGTGAGTTTCGAGATGCGGAGAACTTGATGTTCGTCGAGACTGAATCATCTACTTGATTAAGTCTTTTACCAGGCTGTAAAGGCCGTTTGAATAGCGATGGTAGCGCCCGCTGACCAGTTCGTTGATTGCAAGGCGCACGCCGCTAAGTTTGCTTTTCGAAATCGCCATCCGTTGGTGCAGGTGATTCAATCTGTCGCGAAGAATTTCAGCGTGTTGAGATTCGTAACGATGCTCGTGCGATTGAAGCCGCTCACAAACGGCTTCCAGCTTCCTAATTTCCGGCTCGAAGTCATTTCGCCTATTTGCATTGGCGAGGATGGATGCGGGACGAGTGATATTCGGAACTCCCAGTTGTTGCGCCTGGTGTTGTCTGTACTTCAGCAGTGGACGATCAATGAGATTGAATGGTCCAACCAGTGACAACATCAGCGCGATCCAGCCGTCGTGAATCAATGAAATATCACCGGGGATAGGAATCACCAAGTCTCTGAATCTTGAAGGGAAGGCCATTGTGGCCCCAGTCACGATAGGTCGTTCAAGTAGCACCTCCAACGCCCTGCCGGTCCGTAAACGCGTCTGCAACTCTTTATCGATTCTTAGTCTTTCCCAGAGGGTGTAACCAAGCGACTTTGCATTGTCATCGACCACTTCCGCGTTGGTGAAGACGAGACTGACGTTTGGGTTAGCGATAAAACGATTCTCGGTGAGACCAATCTTTTCTGAATCCCAGATATCGTCCTGGTCACAAAGATAGATTAGCTCTCCCGTGCAAAGACCTATGGCCCGCTCGAAGTTTTTAGTTGATCCAAGTCGATCTTGGTTCTCATGGACCAAAACGGAAAAGGGAGCCTCGGCGGCGAATGTTCTCAATAAAGCAACTGACGCATCGGTCGAGCCGTCGTCGCAAACAACAACTTCATCGGGACGCCGGCTTTGAGCAACGAGACTCGTCAGCTGTTCTTCAAGAAAACGAGCCCCATTGTAGGTACACATTGCGACAGAGATCTTCAAGCTAGTTGACCAATCGAATTGTTATTAGTCGAACCTTGCCGAACCGCGAGCCACCAGTACAGTACCGCAACCGAAGCGACCGGATGCCACACTCAACAAAGCAAACCTAAACAATCACATCGAAATTGAGTGTGGCATCCGGTCGCTTCGCTCGCGGTACTGTACCTGAACGCGTCTTCCTTTGAGCAACCGGTAATTGTCATCCAATTAATCCAGATGATTTCTCTGCTTCTTCTGCAACATCACCACATCCTGATGTTCATTCATTCCTCGCGGCAAGTAATCCAACACCTCGAAGTAGTTACCAAAGTTGGCATAAACATATTCTCTTGAATGGTGTGTAACCTGATACCAGGCGGGAAAGAGCCCTCTTTCGTATGACCGGTCAAAAACAAAACCACGGCCGTCTGTTAAGCCATGGACCGTCAGTAGAATTATTGCCCCGGGTTTGGCAATACGTCGCAGCTCTTCCAGCCAGATGAACTGGTGCTCTTCATCAAGATGCGTAAACACAGAGATGACGTAGATGAAATCGAACGTGTTTGAAGCGTAATCGATCGGGGGTCTTTCCTTGCTCAGGCTGAATGTAGCGAATTGCAGATTTGTTTTGCACCATTCAATCGCCTTGGCGTCGATGTCTGTTCCGTCAATTTGAGCTGACGGCGCAAGACTCCTCATGTGTACCAATGTACGACCGCAGCCACATCCAAAATCTAAAATCCGAGTAAACGATCCCAGGTCGCGCCCTATTCTCAATAGTGCTGATTGGATGTCGGCGGCACAGGCCTTTCCGATGGTGACAAACTCGTCGGCATGTGGAGAAGCGCTCACTCGGTACCGGAGCTCTGCGGGAGGTAAATGGGATCTAGTACCATCGGCTGCATCTATCGCATCAGCATGCCGCAGCATCAGCCACCTGTATAGCGAAACGTTTCGCTGAACAGGCTTTAGAATCAAAGTTCGAAATTGAATTGGCAGCGAGTGCCATAGCTTCAATAGCCAGTGCACGAAACTGTCCTCGCGTTGAGGTTAATCTTAAAATCGTCGGCAAAGAATTTGACTTTACGCCGGCCAGCCCTGCTTTACGGAAACGTATATTCCCCTCGATAGAACGAGCGCAGGTTCTGGCGAAATCGTTCGGTGCTATAGAGGTCGTTCAGTAGATTCCAGGCCTCCTGCCAGCATCGTTTATAGGCTACGGGTTCATCGAGGCTTCGGAGGTCCGTCGTAATGTTGTCCAGCAGCGCGTCCCACGTTGGATAGATGGTTTCTAGTCTGGCGAAGGCAGGCGTAAAGAATCGTTCATTGAATACCGCGAAAGACACGCCTCCACTGAAAACCGGATCGCAAAAGTAGCTGTCCAGGCCTTCGCCAAAAGTTAACGACCACTTGGCACGTCGGACCACTTCTAAGTAAGCCTCGAAAGAGATATTTTGAATGACCTTGAGGTGCAAATCCGGCAGCGCTTTCTTTATGTCCTGCATAACTCTTTCTTTAAGCGGGTGCTCGTCATGCGAGATTATCAGAACCGGCTCCTTCTTTTTGTAGTCAGAAATAGAATAGTTTTCTGGACCATTGCAACATGAGAGTCGATGCAGAGGGATTCCAAGGGACTCACGAGTTTCAGTATTGGTGTAAGCCTCGTGCGCCGTTGTGCACGTAACTTTACCAAAGCGAGCCAGGCCTTTGAGATCCTGACCTTCAACCAGGTCGATATGCTGGACCATTACGTTTAAGTGGAGTTCTTTTATCTTTTGTAATCCTGGCCAATAAGACTCTAACCACTCATGAACCTTATTGACTGCATACTCGGGGATATGGACCAGCAAATAATCGAGCTCATTACAGCGGTTTAGGAGCGCCTCGAGATCGAGCAAGTAATTTTTATTCTTAAACCATGTGTATTTCAGCAGAGATGGTTCACCGGGAACGGTACAGATTGCGACCCTGGCCCCGTGAAGATTTTCGAGTGCTGCGGATTCGCGATAGATTGACGCGATTGAAAGTATTCCACCTGAAGGACTATCGAAACCCGGAGTCAGAAATACGATGAGTCTCCTGGTTCTGAAAGATACAGACTGGGTGATGAGGGTACGCGTAACATCGCGCTTAACTCTTTGCTTCAAAACGCCAAGCTTGTTTTGGAAAGACATCAGGCTGGCAGTCTCTCTTCAATGAGGTTTCGGACTTCGGAGCCATTTTCCAGCGCCGTCCTGAAGATTGTACAGATAACGTCGATCATTTCCGCATTAATTGCCTGGCCTGTCGGCAAAGTGAGAACCCGCGTTGCCAGGCGTTCCGTCTGGGGGAGCAAACGATCAGCATCCGGATAAAGTGATTTATAAGGTTCCATGTTGTGACAGCCGGGATAGAAGTAGCGCCTTGCCAGCACGTTTTCCGCATGCAGGATCTGCATTAAGTGATCCCGGGTCAGACCAGTCTTTTGCTCATCTACTTCGAGCACAACATATTGATAGTTAGATCGTTCGCCCTCATTGAAAGTAAGAACACTTATACCTTCAAGATCAGCCAATTGCTCACGATAGTGTGTGTAGTGTTCACGGTTGAGCGAAATGAATTCCTCGACACTTTCCAGATTGGTTAGTCCCATCGCCGCGGAGATCTCATTCATCTTACCGTTGATTCCGAGGGCCTCAGTTTTGTCATAAGTGATGAAGCCAAAATTTCTCATCAAGCGGAGCTGCTCTGCAAGTTGAGCATTGTTGGTTGCCACTGCGCCGCCTTCAAGAGAATTAACGAACTTTGTCGCATGGAAACTGAAGACCTCGGCGTCGCCGAAACTACCAATCATGCGCCCCTTGTACGAGCTGCCAAATGCGTGTGCAGAATCGAAAAGCAGTTTGAGCCGTCGCCGCGCACAGATCTCGGTCAAACTATCAATGTCACATGCCTGTCCCCACAAGTGGACGCCGATGATTCCCGTTGTTTGTGGGGTAATCAACTGCTCTAGTTTGTTTGGATCGAGACAGTGAGTTTTCGGATCGATATCACAAAATACAGGAGTAATTTTCAACCATTGTAGAACATGGGCAGTCGCGATAAAGGTGAAGGATGGAATGATAACTTCGCCCTTTAAATTCAACGCGCGGATTGCGATTTCAAGCCCGACAGTAGCGTTGCAGATAGCAACGCAATGCTCGACATCCAAGATTTCTGCGATGCGTTGTTCGAACTCACTGACGTATTGACCACCATTAGTCAGCCATCTTCGTTCGAGTATATCGTCCACTCGTGCTAGAAACTTCTCGCGGTTTCCGATATTCGGACGCCCGACGTGCAAAGCGGTTTCAAATGCAGGAACTCCGCCGAAGATTGCCAGATCGCTCACAGTCTTCTTGATGGAGCCGCGACCGTGCGCAGTGGTTGACATTAGATTGTCCTAAACTCCTTCACGTCCTCTAAGATACGCACCCGGTAGTTGCTGGAAAACAATCGCACTGGTCTACCCTTTCCGTGCTGACTGTTCACGATGGGTCGCAAATTCTTCGTTGCTGGAAGCTCCTGGACCTTCACTTATTTCTCTGGTGGCCCATTGCAATAGCGGCTGTACCACTCCTGGCTCTCTTCCATATGAGCTTACCTGTCTCGCCTCAAGATCCAGGATTTCAAAGGATACAGAGCTTTCGTGACGGAAAATTACGGAATTACTGTCCCTGACCATCAGTACTACAAGCCTGTGTCGGCCGGTATTCAAGAGATTATCCGGGACGTAGCACGTGCCGCGAAATAAGCCCATGCGGGTGAACGAATCTTGTCCAGCGACCTCTGGACCATTGCCAGTCGTAAAGGCGATGATCTCCTGCTCAGTGTATAAGTGTAACGCGATGTGTAGTCGAGCACCCGGAAGCAAGTTCCAATACTCGACTTCTATCAGAAATGGTGTTTTGGTCGTGAGTGATCTCGAAGCCTCTTCGTGTTGTGGCCGGACCCGCACACGGCGAAGTCGTACGATATCGTTACCAGGTGCGGTTGCGACGTTGTCCCAGGTTTCCTCAAGTGACCGTTCGTCTCCAACCGAAGCTGTCAAATAACTATTAACGACTGAGCTGGTTGTTCCCTGTTCGACAATTTCACCCTGGTCCAACCAAATAACTCGGTGACATAAACTCTGAACAGCAATCATATTATGACTGACAAACAGAACCGTGCGCCCCTTCGTTGCCGCACTACTCATTTTCCCCAGGGACTTCTTTTGAAACTGCGCGTCGCCAACAGCTAACACCTCGTCGACCACGAGTATTTCAGGTTCAAGATGTGAAGCAACAGCAAACGCCAACCTCATGTACATCCCGCTTGAATATCGCTTTACCGGTGTGTCGAGAAACTTTTCCAATTCGGAGAACTCGACGATCTGATCAAACTTGCGTTCGATTTCCGCTTTCTTCATGCCGAGCACGGCGCCGTTCAGATAAATGTTTTCTCTGCCGGTCAACTCTGGATGAAAGCCGGTGCCTACTTCAAGCAAACTAGCGACGCGGCCAAACAATTGAGCGCGGCCGGATGTCGGTTCGGTGATTCGCGACAATACCTTTAAGAGAGTTGATTTTCCGGCGCCGTTGCGACCAATGATTCCGAGCACTTCGCCGGGCTCGATCTCGAAGTTCAGATTCTTGAGTGCCCAAATGATTTGATCGTCAGGTTTACCGTTACCCCGGCGTAACCGATCGAACGGAGCCCGCATCGCCTCGACCAATGATTCTCGCAGAGTACCGTAAGCACTCTGCCGTGCTCCCAGGCGATACTTTTTGCTTAGGCTTTCGACTCGAACGATTGGTTTCATCGCAAATGTTTCTTACGGTTTTAAGTTGCCACCGTCAGGCCTTGAAGCAAGTGCAAATATAATAAAACTGGTATACCTGGTGCAGGGTAATGTCTTTCATCGAGGAGGGTATTAATTCTACGGGGCAACGATGAATTACGTTGTGACTCGATAATACTTTCCTAAAATAGAGCCTTTCAACACGAGTCGCACCTTCGTACAACTGCTCATCAAGGAAAAGTACCAGCCCTCCTTTCTTAGTTACACGAGCCATCTCCTCGAGCGCAAGTCCAGGATTAGTGAAACCGTTGAGCGCACCGTAGTTCAAAACGATGTCGAACGTTTCTACCTGAAATGGCAGACGGGTGGCGTCGCCCAGAACAAAGTCGATCGGAATTTGCTGTTGAGACATGAACTTCCGGCCTTGTAGAAGCATCGTTTCCGACAGGTCCAGCCCCGTATATTCCGCGTTGAGTTTCATCCAGCCATGCCGATACAGGGAGTTACACGTTCCAGTTGAGATATCCAGAACCTGTCGTTTTTCCCCGCTCTCCAGAAACTCTCT
>Ga0207674_10004136_pt1 | contig 17554 bp, 13 predicted proteins | sample KBSCornC72_FD_184303 | JGI IMG/M metagenome (GOLD analysis project Ga0207674, IMG submission 184303) | Corn rhizosphere microbial communities from Kellogg Biological Station, Michigan, USA - KBS Corn C7-2 (SPAdes) (version 2) | ecosystem: Host-associated > Plants > Roots > Rhizosphere > Soil ... | reverse complement strand
CTGGTTCTCGAAGATGATTTCCGCGTCGGGCGCCGGGCCGAGTTGCTCCTCCACATGCTCGACATGTGCAGCACCGGTGACGACCAGCGGTGCGTGGAAATGGGCCGCGTCAGCGCAACGAAGGAGCGTCTGCTCAAATAAAGTCTGGTCCTCGACCAATGGCAGGAATGGCTTGGGCTTCGCGGCGCGACTGCGCGGCCAAAGCCGTGTGCCGCTGCCGCCGCACAGAATTATCGGAGTAATCTTGCCAGAAGAGATCGCCACGTTATCGGTTCCGTATACGCAATTGATGCTATCGAGCGATTGTTCCCAAGTTGACCACGGAGTAGGTCAGTGAGGAGACAATTCCCGCAAACTTAGCGAAGTCCGTCAACGGGGCATTGGCAACGTAAAGCAAGTCCTTGTTCTTGATCGGAAAAGTTTGCGCAACAAGAAACGTCGCCGGATTCTTCATGTCTACGCGGTAAATGACCGGGATTTTCCCGTCGGCAGTCGTGCGCGCGCCTGCGACCAAAGACGGATCGAGCGCTCGCGGGTCCTCGAAGCGAAACAGGAAAACGCCTCTGATGTCGGCGCGGTTATCCTGTAAGCCGCCAACCCTCCCGAGGGCCTGGGACAGGGTCACCGTGGTACCTTCAAGCGGCACCTCGGCGTTGGTGCCCGTCGCTCCCAAGACGGTGAAGGTGTAAGGCTGGAAATAGACGGTCACCACGTCATTCGGTTGAAGGACGATGTTCTGCCGACCGTCGGAGACAACTGTACTAAGCGGAAGGGTTAGGGTGCGATCGCCGCGAGTGATCTGGATCACGCTCTTGGAAACGGACTGCTTGGCCCCACCCGCGCTTGCCAGCACATCGAGTATGCGCTCGCCCTTAGCGGTCAGCGGAATGCGCCCGCTTTGCCCGACCTCACCGAGGAGAGTAACCGTGGCAGTCGCGTTGGTCACCCGCCGGACGACCACCTGGGGGTCGTGCGCCTTTCCGCGCAAGCGACTGACGATCTCACGTTCCATCTGTTGCGGCGTTCGCCCCGCGGCCTGGATTGAGCCGGCGAATGGGACTGTGACGAGCCCATTCAGATCAACCATCTGCTGCGGCAACTCGAGGCCGGTTGAAACGGTGTTCGGACGAAGAGAAGTGCCGGTGATCAATTGTGTGGCTGATCCGGCATTTGAGAAAAGGACGGCCGGCGGCGCTTCAACAATGGTGATATCTACGACATCGCCCGCGCCCATGATCGTCGGTTCCGCGAATCCGCTACCGAGTTCCTGCGAGAACAGGGGTGGCTGATTGAGGTCCGCCAGCCTTCGAGCAACGGAGTCGGTGACGTCGACCACCTTGATTCCGGAGGCCTCGATATACTGCTGCCCGGCCTTGACAACTCGTCCGGTCGAGGGTCCCGATGAACCGACGGAGGCACACCCAGCAACCAGAGCGGTTACTAGAATAAGCCCTGGTCGCGCGGGCGCGAATATTAGCTTCGAAGCCGTGCCAGTCATTTTCCCCCGCCGCCACATATGCCGATAACCTGTTGATAAACCGCGACAGTCTCGTCGACGCATCGCTTCCACGTGTAGCCCGCCGCGACCTTAATGCCAGCTGAAACCGCCTCGCTTCGCCACGAATTGTCCTCGATCCCCCGGAGAAGGGTCTGTGCAAACTCTTCAATATCGTCTGGGTCCGCGACAATCGCGGCGCCCCTCGTGACTTCGGGAAGGCAGGAGCCCGCCGCCACGACGGTCGGGACGCCACTAGCCATGGCTTCAAGCGGCGGCAAGCCGAAGCCCTCGTAAAGCGACGGATAGGCGAACAGCGCCGCGCCCGAGTAGATCGCCGGCAGGTCAGCCTCCGCGACAAAGCCCAGGGGGAGAGCCCACCCCTCGGCCGCCGCGCGATCGATTTCAGAATGCAGCGCTGCGTTGTTCCACCCGGCCGCCCCGGCAATCACGAGCGGATAGCGGTCGCGCGCTCGCCGAGGCAATTCCCGCCACGCCGACAGCAGCCGGTCGATCCGCTTGCGCGGCTCGAGGGTCGAGAGCGTGAGACCGTAGCCGCTGAGCGGCAAGCCATACCGCCTGAGTACAGGCGCGCGCTCCTCAAGTGACACCGGCCCGAACTCTTCCGAAATTCCGAGCGGCACGGCCGTAACCCGCTCCGGCGCCAAGCCGGCGAACTCGATCACCTCCGAACGGATCGTCTCAGAGTCGGTGACGAGATGCTGCGCTTGATCGATCGACCGGCGCAAATTGCGTTCAAAATCGTCGACCCGCTTGGCAGGATGAAGATCCGGGTAGCGAAACACTGACAGGTCATGAACTGTGATGACGCCCGTTTCGGCGAGCAGCGGAAGAAAATAGTTGGGTCCATGGACCAGGGTGGAGCGAAGCGCTCGGCGAGTGCGGCGCGACCGATAGGATCGCACAAGGCGGCTTCGCGACCATCGCGACCGCTTGTCCGCAAGCAATGTTGCCGGATTGTCGATCAACTGGTTGCGCGCGAAGAACAGCGGCGAAACGTCGTTTCGCTGAGCCAGTCCCTTGCACAATTCCCAAGTGTAGCGGCCGATGCCGCTCGGACGCGGCTCGAGCGCGTCGACGCACAAAGTCACGCGCACCGCATTACGCCTCAAGCATCCAGCCGAGCGTTTCCTCGAGCGGTATGCGGTGGATCGGCCCGATCAGTTGGTCCAACAGCGAAGAATCTCCCCACAGTCTGCGCACCTCGTTTTCGCGGATCAACGCCGGATCGACTTCCACTTCAAGCTTTCGCCCACTGATTTCAGCCACGGTGTTCAGAATCTGATCGAGGCGATACGCGCGGCCGGAGCTCACGTTGAAGATTCGGCCGGCCGCCTCGGCACAATGCAGCAGTCTGCAATAGGCCTCGGCCACGAACCGCACGTCGGAATAATCGCGCGCGACCTCCAGGTTGCCGAGGCGAATTTTTTTCGCACCGGCGCGAACATGCTGAACGATTTTGGCGATGAGAAAGGATCGCGACTGCCCGATACCCGTATAGTTGAATGGTCGGACGATGCAGATGGGCAAGCGAGATCGATACAGGCCTGCGACCATCTCCGCTGCGACCTTGCTGACGGAATAGTCATTCAGGGGATCGGGCGGCATATATTCGCGCATGATGCCCTCGTTGCGATTGCCGTAAACGTTCGAGCTGCTGGCGAGAAGGATGGAGCGGGGTGCAGCCTCGAGCGCCGTTAGCGCTTCCAGGACGTTGCGGGTGCCCATTACGTTCGTGCGGTAAATCTCCTCCACATTGTCGTGGCCAATGAAGGAAATCGCGGCGAGATGTACGACGAAATCAGGCCTTTCCGCGAGCACGACCTCCCGCAGCGCGTCAAGATCCGCAATGTCGGCGGCATGAATTCGGTCCACATGTTCAACGGCACCGGCCGACTGCGCGACCCCGACAACCGCGATGCCGCGTCTAGCCAGCGCTTCCGCGAGGTAGCTGCCAGTAAAACCGGCGATACCTGTAACCAATGCCTTCAACGCTTCGCTCCTGGCGTTCAGATTTTTCGGGATGCCTGTTGAAACGTCGCGTGCGTCGCCGACCTAGAACATCCAGCCCTGGTCCACACGTCGCAGGTCGGCCTCCACCATATTCTGGCACAACTGCTCGAGCGTCATCGTCGGTCTCCAGCCGAGGATCGATTCAGCCTTCGACGGATCACCGATTAGCAGATCGACCTCCGCCGGGCGGTAGAAGGTCGGATCGACCTTCGCCAAGATCTTGCCTGAAGTCTTGTCGACGGCAACTTCCTTGTCGGCGGAGCCGTCGAAGACCAAATCGAAGCCTGCTGCCGCGCCGGCCATCCGCAGGAAGTCGCGAACGGTCTCAGTCCGGTTCGTAGCCAACACAAAGGTGTCCGGCTCGTCCGCCTGGAGCATGCGCCACATTCCCTCGACATAATCGCCCGCGAATCCCCAGTCGCGCCGAGCGTCAAGATTTCCAAGTGCGAGCATATCAAGTTTCCCGCGCTTAATCCGAGCCAGCCCCGAAGTAATCTTGCGGGTTACGAATTCGAGCCCGCGCAGGGGACTCTCATGGTTGAACAGAATGCCGCTCGACGCGAACATCCCAAAGCTTTCGCGATAATTGATGGTGATCCAGTGGGCGTAGAGCTTTGCCACGCCATAAGGGCTGCGGGGATGGAAGGCCGTCGCCTCAGTTTGAGGAATCGCCTGGACCTTGCCAAACATCTCCGAGGTGCTCGCTTGATAGAAGCGCGCCTTCGATCCGCTCAAGCGGATCGCCTCAAGGAGGTGGAGGGTTCCAATACCGGTGATCGTCGCCGTCGCCGCCGGCTGCTCGAAGGACATGCCGACGAAGCTCTGGGCTGCGAGATTATAGATCTCGTCCGGTTGAGCAGAGTCGATCAACCGGAGACAAGAGCCGAGATCAGTCAGGTCAAAATCGACAAGTTTCAGGTTTTCGTCGCCGGTAATGCCGAGTTCGTCGCTGCGCCAGAAGTTCGTTGAGGCAGCACGGCGATAAGCGCCGTACACCTTATATCCTTTCCCAAGCAGCAACTTGGCAAGGTAGCTTCCGTCTTGTCCCGTAATTCCCGTGATCAGGGCACTTTTTGTCATTTAGATGATCTCGATCTCAGGGAAGGGGAAAATGAATTTTCCGCCGGAATTCAGATACTCCTTCTCGCGACGGAGAATCCCTTCCTTAAAGTGCCACGGAAGTACCAGGTAATAGTCTGGATTCATTCGGCGGGCGTCCGCTTCGCTGATTATCGGAATATGTGTTCCTGGCGTGACACGGCCGAATTTTTCGGCGTTTACGTCAGCGATTGCAGGAATGTCGTCTGGCCTGAAGCCGCAGAATTGGAGCACGACGTTGCCCTTCGTCGAGGCTCCGTAGCCCAACACCGTCTTTCCGTCGGCGCGCAAAGCGCGGATCAGTCGCACCAGGTCCTCACGGTGGCGAAAGACACGCTCCTCGAAGTCGCGGTACGGCTTGGGAGTGTTGACCCCCATCCGATCCTCCTGCTCAAGAAGCCAGTCGATGACGGCGTTATTGGGTCGGATGGACGAATTGGCTTTCTTCGTAGCCGTTACGGCGAAGCTGCCGCCATTAACATTGTTCATGATGACATCGACGACCTTCATACCGGCCGCATTCACGATCGTCTGAACAACGCCGAGCGAATAATATTCGAGATGCTCATGGCAGATGGTGTCGTAAGAATTCAAACGAAGCATCGATGGCATGTAGCTCTGTTCAAAATGCCAAACGCCGTCATCGGCGAGGCACTGTTCAATCTCCCGGGCGAAGGCCACGGGATCGTCCAGATCATAGAACATAGCGATGGACGTGATGATCTTGGCCGGACGAGCGTCCGTCGAAGAATATGCGGCCGCCGAGAAGAAGTCCGGTACCAGCTTCACGTCGTCGGGATAATATTCGGCGAACTTCTTTCCGGTCGGATCGATGCCCACCCGTTCAATGCTCTGGACGCCATAGGCCTTGAGCAACGTGCAGTCGTTGGAGCCGATGTCCAGAACGGTTTCACCTGGATTCAGCTCGACCAGTTTTTCCAGATAGGCAACCTTGGATGACAGGTGATCGACCATCGATTGGTTCAATCCCGATCGATAGCCGTAATTGTCGCCGTACATTTCGGACACATCATAGCTATGCTTGAGCTGAAGCAGGCCGCTGTCGGGGCACCATGCTAATTCGAGGGGGCCTCGAGTAACGCTCTCACCAGCGGTCTTCGGAAAGACACCCGTCAGAACTTGATCGCCAAGGTTCAAAACCGAAACTAGATTTTCACTCTTGCTTACGCGGCACTCTGAAATGCTTCGATATCCCGTCATATTACAACTATCTCTTAGTAAAAAGCGCTAAACAATTTGGCAGTCGGAAGCTTCGCGGCACGATGTCCGCTCGCGAAAGCCTTATCATAGATTTCGGCTAACTGAGGAACGATCGCAGCGAAAGAATCCAAATGCTTCATACGCATCACAACGCGCTCAGGCGAGAAAAATCCTTCGTTACCATGCGTATCATTCTCAAACATCTCACGCCAGTAGTGAACGAACCCTGGAAGTAGGTTCTCTCGCCAACGATCCATACTATTGGCGCCCAGACGTTCTGCAAGATCTTGCGCCTCCGGTACTCGCTCCAGGATTTGAAGGGACGCGTACTTGTTCCAAGATACATTAAAGTTCACTACTAACAGCAAAGACCCAATCCAATATGCCGGTTCGTCCATCATATAATTGAGGACATAGTAGGTCGTCGGAATGCTGGTTCGCATGGTCGAAAATGGCCGGCCGCTAGTGTCTTGCGAATAGGCTCGCAACGCGTGATCGCGACGGAATATCAGGCAGTAGATGGCGGTGAATAAATTCTCATTTTTGTCGGCGATTTCCTTCACCGTTGCCCGTACATCGCCGCATGCGGGCGTGAGCGTCGGACAGTTATCCAAGAACTGCTGGATATTGTCGCCGACATTCTCGGGGTTCTGCTCCTGGGTGTACGCATAATTCGGATAGATGAGCGCCAGACCCGGGTTCGCGTTGATCACCTCCAGCACCTTGAGGATCCCGCCGCTCTTGACGAGATCATCATCGCCTAAAATCCAAACATAATCGCCGCGGGCTTCGTGGGCCGTGACAGTTAAATTCCCGAGCATACCGACATTTTCCGGATTACGGAGGAAACGAAAATCCGCGCGGTGCAGGTATGGCTCAACCACCTCGACCGTGTTGTCCTCTGAGGCATTGTCGACCACGAGGAACTCGATTTCCGCCATGGGTTCTGGGATCTGTTCGAAAAGACTCCGGAGGTTGACGGCTAGCCACGAGCCCCGATTGTAAGTGCTGATGCAAACCGACAGCGTTGGCCGCTTTCTAAGGTTCACCAGCTCCTGTCGTATATCCCTTGTCTCGGCCGCGGTCACTGGCTCAATCGAGTCATCGAGTCGGTCGAGGGATATCGATCGCATGATATCCCGCGCGTAATCGTCCCAGGTGGCGACAGGGCGCTCGATCGCGGCCTTGGCAAGCCGAGCGCGTCCGGCATCGTCATTCGCGAGAGACAGGATGGCGCCGGCGAGCCGGTCGCGGTCGCGCATGTCGACGGCGACACATCCGCCCCCATCTCCAATCTCAGCCGTGGCTCCTTCCTCGTGCACAATACACGGGCGCCCGTGCCAAAGACTTTCGACGATGGGTAACCCATAGCCTTCCTCTAATGAGGGAAAGACGGTGAAATCCGCCTCGGCATACAGGCCGGCAAGGCGGTCATCATCAATGTCCTGAAGCCATTCGAAATTGGGAGTCGCCGCCTCGAAGGCCTCGACCTCGGCGGCAATGGAATCGAAGCGGGGGATACGCCTGCCGACAAGAGTCAGCTTGATTTCACGTGAGCTTTTTTTGGCCGCCGTGGCAAACGCCTCAAGCAACGTCAGTGGATTCTTGCGTGGCTCGATCGATATGATCGACAAGATTTTGATGGTCCCAACCGCGTTCTTAACGGAATGAACGCGAGGATGCTCGACCATTGACCCAAGAGACGCGACAACCTCGAAACGGTGATCGAAGCTATTTGTTCGAACGCGCCGCTCTCGCAAGATGCTCTTAATGTCGTCGTGACTTTGATTTGATATTGAAAGAACCTTATCGAAGTTTGCAAGTTCGACCATATATTCTTCGTGATGCCGTGCGAATACGGGACCGAATACGTCCTTCATCTTGTAGGGTATGGCATCGTAAAAGATCGCTGCACACCGTAGGCCGGCCGAATGGGCGTAAGTGCGAACTTCAGTCAGATGCCCATGAACCAGTTCCGGGATGATCAGCCAGCTACGAAGCGGGCTGTCCTCCGGATCGATCCAGCTGCCCCACTCATGTTTGGAAGGTCCATTCCATCTTTCCAAATGTGCCAACTCGTCATCTGGTACCGAGCTCAGCCTGCTGTCGGCCCATCTGATCGGTATGAGATTGTAGCCTTGAGCGATGAGCGCCCGCGCCAATTGGCGGACAACCCGCTGAATCCCAGAGTTGTGCGGGTTCCGGCAAGTATCGTCTACCCAGAAGTAGACCACCTGCAGATGCCTGGTCCGTTCACCCACTTGGGCCAGCATAGAGCGAACTGATTTTGCATAGTCCGCCCAGGTCGTCATCGGTCGCGCCACGGCTTGAGCCGAAAGATCGGCCAATAGCCGGGGGCTTGTCGCGAGCCGGTACAAGGCACCTCGGATCTCGGCTACGCTGCGGGTATTAATGGTCAGGCAGCCCCCACCGTCAGCGACCTCGGCCATAGCGCCAAAATTGGCGCAGACGCAGGGGACGCCGAACCACAGGCTCTCCAGAATAGGTAGACCGAACCCTTCTTCGACCGATGGAAAGACGGTAAAGGCGGCTGAACGATACAAATCGTCCAACTCGGCGTCGGATGGATGCGGAACGTAGCTGATGCGGTCGCTGCGCTCGATCGCCGAGTTGACCTGAGCCGCCACGTCGGCGCGCAGGTGTCCCGCCAGCACCAGGCGCCAATTCGCGCCGCCGGGTGTAGCGGAAAACTCTTCGAACGCCGCGATCAGATTTAACTGATTCTTCCGCGGTTCGATGGAGCCGACCGAGAGAATTATTTTCTCCGTGGCTTCTCTTCGGGACTCTTGAGCTCGGGGTGCGAGCATGCTTTCGCCGGGGAGATGGAGGGCTTCTATATGCGGGAGCGTCGTTGCACGTTGATACTGGACGAAGAATTCTTGAAGTTCAGCAGCTGAGCGCCGCGAAATCGGGATCAGAGCGTCCGCCAAAAGCAAAGATTGCATGTATCTCTCGTGCGCAGCCGCCCCGCCTTCATATTCCGGCAACCGCAGCGGAATCGCATCGTAGTAGATGAATGCTACCTTTGCGCCCAAAGCCCTGGCCGCCATGACGGCGTCCAAGGTTGGAGGCCGCTCCTGATAGGTTACATGCGTAACCTCTGGTACCAGCAGCCAAAGATCTTGGTCTGGAGATGGTGGGAATGCAGCACCACCACCTTTCTTGTAGAGTTGTTTATCACCTCTCGGGACGACTGGCCCATTCCACCGGGCTAGGTGATCCAACTCGGCCTTGCTGATCAGTACGAAGGACTTGGACGCTGCATCCCATTTTACAAAGCGAACTATTTCGCCCTCATCGATCAAACATCTCCCGAGCTGACGAACCAACCGCTGCATGCCGGTGTTCACGGGGCAAAGAATCGTGTGATCGACGAAATAATAAATCAACCTTGGCTGTGTATTTCGCGGCTCCGACGCATTGAGCGCCCGTTGGAGCGAAGATGCCTTCACTCTTTCGTCCACGCGCCTGCGATGCGATTTCCCAAGCGGCGGGAAACTGCGGACCTCTGCAATTCCGCCCTGCAACGTCCTTTCAAGGTGGGCGAGACGCTGACCATGATCGGTTTCGACTTGGACCAGCCGCTCGCTAGTGCGGGCCTCGAGACGGTAAAGGTCATTGATCATGGACCGCACGTGCCGCCGCTCTTCGGCCGCGCGGCTGCGCAAGAACCAGGAAGGTATCCAGCGTCGCCACGAGAATGGCCGAATGGCCGCTTCGAGCCCTAGGATCCGCGACTTCCGCTTTAGTCCTTCAGCGGACCAGTATAGCTCTGCCAAAATCTGTCGGCGGTCGATCCCCTTGCGGACGCGCGCCAGAAAATGATTGAGGCCTTCCGGATCGACCGCCCGTCCAAGCACATAGAGGTAAGCCTGACGGACAAACTCCTCGTCATGGAACGATAACAAGTCGTCCACGGTTTTAACCGGACGGGCCTCGTTAGCCCACTGTCCGGCATTGCTTGCGGCCGATTGAGACCCTTGCAGCAAACGCTGACCAGCCGAGCCCTGCGTCGGTACGAACTGACCATTGGTATCCCCATTTCCGAGCAAACGGGCGAACGGGCCAAGGACGGGAATCCTCGCCCAGCGCGCTCTCCTCAAGGCACGGTCGAGCCCGGCAATCCCCGGATCATGCATCCGCCCCTCGGGCGAACGGCGAAGTTGCCAAAGCAACTCCATCCTCGAACGACCGCGCCGCAGACGGCCAGTGTAATAAGCTTCCCCAACCGGGTCAGGTTGCCTGCCAAGCATGGTCACGTAGGCACATCGAACGAAATCCGCGTCCTGCCAGCTTAGAAGGTCAGCAAGGGATTCTGCGCGCAGATAGGGGTTGCGGCCGTCACTCACATTCATTCTCTGAATCGTCGATTCCGTGCCCGGGCATTGGAAGTTGGATCGGGCGGCGCGCCAGGTATCCAGTGCACGGCGTGCCGGATCATCGCCCGCCAAGCCGAGAACCTGGCCAAGCCGGTGCCAGAGTCCGGGCCTCTGCGCAAGCGCCCGGTCCAATAGCTGCTCGATGCTGGCCATTTCGAGGCGTGCCTCACTAAGGCGTGTCCGCAGGCCATCGATCTCTGCGCGATTGGACTGCTCTTGTTCGTTTCGCTCACGCCACAATTCATCAATCGCCTTGGCGTGATGATTGGCGGCACTCGCCAGCCTCTCCAGGGCCGTTACGCGCGCAGCTTCCGCTGCCTGCGACGCGGCAGTTGCCGCGGCAAGCCGTTCGTTCAATGCCGCAGCGCGGAGTTCCGCATCCTCCTTTCGACGGAGCTGTTCCGCCGCATCGGCCTCGGCGGCGTGTTTCGCAGAAGCCAGGGCGTCGACCTCGGATTGGATCGCAACAAGCTGTCGACGGCTGTCGCTGATGAGGGCGTCGCGTTCCGCTACCTCGGCGCGAATTTGTTCGGCTTCGCTTTCCCAACGCTGTTTCAGCGCGGCTACCGAAAAGTGCTTTGATGAGACCTGGAAACCGTCAAAGAGGTTGGGTGGGGAAAGGAAGGACTCGGCTAGATCGTGATGATCCTCGTGGATGAAATATCGACTGAGGCCGTCGAAATGAGTTTCGCGATAGCCTCTCTTTAGAACTTCTTCGGCCCAAATTTGCGTGGTCGGTTCTTGGCTAAGCGGAGCGGTCGATTCGATGACGAGCAGCCAGGGCCTCAGCGGGCATTCCCCCCAACTACGAAGGACTTCGTGCTCCATCCCCTCAACATCAATCTTCATCCAGTGGATTTGGGGGCCAGCGATAGGGAGCAGGCTCTCGAGGGGCACTGTGGGAACAAGAATCTCGCGTTTCTCGAACCCGAACTTCGCATGACGATCCGCGATAGCGGACTTGCCCGTCGAGAGGCCGCTGTCTGGAAATTCGTAAAACGCAATTGGTCCAGCCGCATCTGTGATCGCGGCTTGAACGACGGTCTCATCGGGACGCATTTCAAGGAGTTTTTGCGCGTAAAACGGCGTTGGTTCGACATGAACCCCGCGCCAACCCGCGTCGTAGAAAGCCTTGCTAACAGAATCCTGGATGGGATCCCACGCGCCGATGTCGAGATACCGGCCCTGCTCGATGTGCCGCAAGGCGCGCCAGAGCCGGACGTCTTCGTAATTTTGCGCATATGAAACAAACGTCACGATGCTTTCCGCAACGAAGGCTCCATTCGATGATCCTTGCGCTGGTGCGTGCCAATTTCAATGAGCAGGCGGTCCACGCAATCGGTCCAGCTCGGCAGGTCCGTTGCCGGCGCAGGGCCGCGCTGACCGGCATTCAGGAGGTCCATCAGCCTCTCGCCAAGGGCAGTCGGCCGGTCGTCGTCGAAGTAGAGAACGTTGGGAAGCCGCTGTTCGCGGAACACCGCAAGGTCACGGGCGAGGATGTAGCGCCGATGGGCCGCGGCTTCGATCAGCGGAAGGCCGAAGCCCTCGGCACGCGATGTCATGAATACCCCGCGACAGCCTTCGTAAAAGCCGCACAGGGCCTCGTCGCTGACCCGGTCGAGCCAGTGCAACCGCCTGCCGTGCTGCGGGTGCGTCCGAAGGCGGTCCTGGAGCCGTTCGGTCTTCCACCCTGGCTTGCCGACGATAATCAGATCGGGCGCATCCTTCGGCCGAGTCTTCCAAAGATGCTCGAACGCGCCGAGCGCGATGTCGTACCCCTTGCGCGGCTCGATGGTGCCGACCATCAGGATGGCCGGCCTGAACGGCAGCCCTTGGAGCAGCTGACGCGTTGCATCCGACATGCCGTGAGAGGGCAAGGACGCGCTGATGTCGCCGCCCATGTGCAGGCGGCCGATCGACGGACGGTCGATGGCCCCGGCGATCGCCAGTTCCTCGCACAGCTCGCGGGCAACTTGCTCGGAGATGCAGATGGCCTGGTCGGCTTCGACCCTCAGCATTTCGAACCACTTGCGAAAGTGACCGACGGACTGGCGGCTGAACCATTCGGGGCGGACCAGGGGCAAAACGTCATAGACCACGAGGCTGACGGTCGCTCCGTTGCGGCGCCACCCCCTCAGCTGCCGCTGGTATTTGGGAAGCAGGTGAGCGGAGAGGTCAAGACCCAGGAAAACGTCGCCGGGGCCGGCGCCCACTGGCTCGCGCGAAAGCGATCGGGAGCGCTCGAGGAAATCAGGCGGCGCGTAGCAATAACCATGCGCCTGAGTGGCATAGACGGGCGCCACGTCGAAAAAGCCGTCGGCACGCCGGCTCAGCTCCGACCAGACTGCCCGCACCACGCGCTGGATTCCGGTCTGCGCGTCGTGCTGAATGATTGCTGAAACATCGACCAGCAGTCTCGGCCGTTCGCCATGGCCGGCGTTCTGGAGCAAGTTACGATGGCGCCAAAACCAGGCGTGGCGGGCGGACGCCGCCGCCCTCCGAGCGAGCCAGTTCATGCCGCCAGCGCCGTTTCCCGATGGTAGAAGTCGAACGCCTCGTCGAGGCTCTCTTTCTCGTGCAGCTCACCGGCGCTGAGGACCGCGGCCCGGCTGCAGTGCTCGCGAATGTATGACGCATCGTGGGAGACGATGATCATCGCCCGATCGCCGCGCTTTTCGAACAGCTCATAATTGCACTTTTCGTGAAAGCGGGCGTCGCCGACTGCGACGATCTCGTCGATCAGAAAACAATCGAACTCGATGACCATCGAAATTGCGAAGGCGAGCCGTGCGCGCATGCCCGACGAATAGCTCCTCACGGGCTCGCGCAAATAAAGTCCGAGCTCTGAAAATTCCTGCACGAAGCCGATCTTATCCTCCGGATCGACGCCGTAGATCCGGCAGATGAACCGAAGATTGTCGAGCCCCGTCAAGGTGCCCTGGAAGGCCCCGCCGAACGCCAGCGGCCAGGAAACGCTCATGGTCCTCTCGATCCGGCCGGAAGTGGGCCGTTCCGCACCGCTGATCAACCGGATCATGGTCGACTTGCCGGCGCCGTTCCGGCCCAGGATTCCGACCCGTTCACCCGGCGCCACGCGCAGGTTGACGTGATCGAACACTTTCGTCGATCCGAAGCGGGTCGAATAATATTTCGAGACGTCGATTAGCCTGATCATTCCGGAATGACCTCCCGGCCGACCTTGCGCATCTTCGCCATTGCCAAAAGGAACAGCAAAGTGTTGCAGAAGGCCATGTAGCTAAGATCGTAGTGGGCGCGGATCCGCGATCCGAAATAGCCCTCGCGGATATATTCTGTGCCGTGCACCATCGGCAGGTAAAGCAAATAATGCTGCGCGGTTGGCGGGAGCGCGTCGACCAGAAAAGCAGCGCCCGATAAAGGAAATAACAGATATGCCGCCGGTTGCCAGAGCTTGTCGACGAGCTCCGATTCCTGCGCCAACGACCCAACGAGCAAGGCGAGAGAAACGCCGAACCATGCCGTCATAAGCCAGCCCCCAATAACCTGAAGCACGTCTTCGGGTGGATCGACGACTCCCGTTGCAATGAAGACGATGGACAGAACAACAAAGGAGATTGTCGCACCACCTCCTTCCAAAAGCAGGCGGGCACTGAAGATGTCGATGATCTTCACATTGCGATGGTACATCAGGGAAAGGTTGGGCTCGATCGCGCCGATGCATCGCGCCGGCATGTTGCGCCATAAAAGGACGGTTGAATAACCCGTCAATGCGAACGCCGCGATCGGCAGGTTCGAGCCATGGAACGACTTCGCTAAGGTCCACAGAGTGGTCACTCCGAGCGTGAACAACATTGGCTCGACGAACAGCCACAAGAAACCGATATTATGCCGCCCGAACCGAGTCAGAATCTCGCGCAACAGCAGCGCGCGGATGACACGCCATTCGATCGCCGATGATCTGAAGAATTGCCTGACGGTTACGCTGGTCACCGGTTATTCCTGATGTTCTCTAACCCCGGCGAACAACATCGACAGGATGCCCCACGCGACCAGACCGAGTACCAAGGTCGCGAGAATGCCGCGCAGCCGACGCGGCTCAAGCGCTTCGTCTGGTATGTTGGGGTGAGAGATCCGCTCGACATAAGCTTGCTTTCGCCGAGCCTCGTTCTGCGCGTCGACCAATGAACTCATCGCCGCCGCAAGCTGCTTGTCGGCGAACTGGCTCTCTAGCGAGAGCCGCTGATATTGGGCCGCTGTTCCGGCCAACGATCCCTGATTGCCGGCAACCTTACTGGTTTCCTGGCTGATCTGCCGCTGAAGGCTCGCGACTCGCGTTTGCAGCGACTCAACTTGCGGGTTAGCCGGTGCATAGCGCCTGATTTCCGCCAGCTGCGTCCGCGTTGCGATGAGCTCATCCTGGATCTTCGAAACCATTTGCAGCTGAACCGCAGCCTGCTTTTCTGGGTCGACAACGCCTGCACGGTTACGGAACGCGGCGAGCGAGCTCCCGGCCATCTGCGACTGTAGCTTGGCTCGATTGACCTCCGCCTGCGCAAACCCAACCAGGTCCTGGCGGCCGCGCTCGTTGAGACGGTTCACCGTCTGCTCGGCAAGTTCGAGCAAATCCTCATTGAATTTGTAGGCATCGCGCGAATTAAAGGCGCGCACCGTCAGTTTGGTGATTGAGCTTGAGCTGTCGTAATTGACGTCGACCTTGCCGGTAAAATAGCGGTACAAATCTTCGAAAGTTCCGGTTAACCCAAGTGAATTGAACCGATTAAAAATAGAAATGCTCGGCGCACTGTAAGACTTCTCGAACTCACGATTTCGATTGATAGCCCGAAGAGCATCCCGCGAGCGGATGAAATCTTGCGCGGCGAACACCTCGTCGTTGGAATTACTGAAACCGGCGCTTTTGAGCAGAACACCGAAACCACCAGCCGAGGGCTTATCGGGACTCCGCACGACAAAGCTCGATTCCGAAACATAGATGTCGGACGCAAAGAACCCGTAATAGAGGATGGCTGCGACCGTCGGAATGACAACCGTGACCAGAAACAGAGGCGAAACTCGTCGCCTGACCTTCACCAAGGTCGTTGGCATCAGCCGTTTGGTTATCTCAAAACCCTCGTACAAGCTCAGCCTCACTCCTTCGACAAACGCGTGAGCCCTTCGCACATCGCCAGCAAATTGCAATGATGAAGGATAGCCTCCAATGGGCCGATCACACGACTCCGGCCGCTGCTCAATTGCGACTAACTTACGAAGATTCAATAGATTTATCGGCACTCAGATCGATGGGCCGAACTGCGTGGACCAGTTCGGTTTGCAAGAAACGACCTGTAACGCGATGAAATCGCGGTGGACGCACGGGCCAATGTTGCGCAGTCGCAACACCGGATCGAAAATTGAGCCTTCTGAGGGAACCCACTTCCATTACCTGCGTCTTCACTGACATTTCAAACTTCCGCTAAGCCCCTGATCTGAGGAGAGAACAAACGCGATCTATCGAGCAGTTCCACGATTGAGCAGATTCGCTTTTGCAAATTAGAGGTTGCTGGTATTGGAACCAGTGCGCTTTGTCTGAATTTAAAAGGCGGGCTAGGACTTAACCGCAGATTTACTTTGACGAATACCTTCAACGAATACCTAGATCATAAGAAAGGGGTAAATCATGAATCGATTGCATATCGGCGCTGTTTCCGCGCTCGCGCTGTCCATGGGGCTTGTAGCCACTAGCGCAGACGCCCAGAGCTTGAGAGGCTTCCGGGCCGAAGGTCAGGTTGGCATCACCAGCTTCCACTCGGAAGGCGAAAGCAAATCGAAGATTGGCTGGGGCGCCGCAGTCGGCGTCGACGCATTGGTCGCGAACAACTTCGTACTTGGTGTCGAAGGCACCTATTGGGATTCACGCCCGGAGAATATCGGGATCGATGGACCCGGCGAAGCACGTCATAAGATGTTCCAGGAATGGGGCCTCGGTGTGCGGGCTGGCGTCCTCGTGACTCCTTCGACGCTCGTGTACGGCAAGGTTGCCTACGTCCGGGACGAACAGCGTAAGGAGTTCGTACCGTTCCTTCCGGGGACGACCATCGTGGGCGGCGCTGTAACTCCGGGCTATTATTATGATCACGGCCACGTGAACGGCATCCAGTGGGGTGGCGGCATCGAGCAGAACATCACTGATATGTTCTACGTGAAGGCCGAGGGGCGCTACTCCGACTATAAGAACCACACCCACGCCCTCACCGGTTTGCTGGGCGTTGGCGTCCTGCTCGGTGGCGCGGTTGCCGAAGCGGCTCCCCCCCCGCCGCCGCCGCCACCACCGCCCCCGCCGCCTCCGGCGACGCAAACCTGCCCGGACGGCAGCGTGATCGAAGCGACGGCAACTTGCCCAGCTCCGCCGCCGCCCCCGCCGCCGCCGCCGCCGCCAGAGCAGCGTGGCGAACGCGGCTAAGATCGATAAGAATCGTGAAGTCTGGGCGGGCCTTCGGGTCCGCCCCTTTTTTCTTTGAGCACCGGCGACCACACCCCTGCGGTTCGACGGAACCGGCGACGGACGCGACAAGCTCTTTTCGCAAGATGGCCCGTTCGGTGGCCGTTTCTCTCACGACGGCCGACGGCAATTCTTTGTAGATTGCGGTCCTCAAACCGGCGAGCACTGTCTTCTAGGAACCTTCGCGGGTAGCGGGATTTGAGCGCAGCTTTCCAGTCCTCGAAGTCAACCGCGCTCTATGGCATCTGCGCGATTGTTTGGCGGCAGAATTCGAAGCTGCGAATAGCGGTACAAAAACCCCGGCTGCAATTTTCCCGTCCAACCGAAAGCCGCAGGAATATGTGGATTTGGCGAGCGTAAATCCAGCTGGGAGGTCAAGGAAAACGCGGACAAAGTCAGGATAGATCGAGGCGATCGAATGGGGCCTCTGCTGCCCAATTTGCAATCGGGTGTCATCAAGCTGCTCGCAATGCCGTCTAAGCGTCCCACTGAAATGAGTGGGATCGATAACCTCAAGAGCCCTGATGGAGGGCTTGATCCGCGCTTCTGCGCAATCCGGCAAGCTTCACGCCGTCAACTTCAAAGTCGCTGCGGCCTGCAATGATTGACTCCACAACGGCAATCACCTGCATGGCGATATCCAAATTCTGCAATGCTGGTCCATGCCGCTCTATGATGTCAACATCGCCGGCGAGTGCTTCCCCCAGATTGTCGAGCAGCTCGGACGCGCGTCGAAGATCTCCCGATAGTTCGGCTCCAGGGTCGTGCCGTTCTTGGGGTCGGTGCTGAGAGAGCGGCGGAACCGGTAAGGGGACCGCGCCAGCCTTCACC
>Ga0207674_10004135_pt1 | contig 17554 bp, 16 predicted proteins | sample KBSCornC72_FD_184303 | JGI IMG/M metagenome (GOLD analysis project Ga0207674, IMG submission 184303) | Corn rhizosphere microbial communities from Kellogg Biological Station, Michigan, USA - KBS Corn C7-2 (SPAdes) (version 2) | ecosystem: Host-associated > Plants > Roots > Rhizosphere > Soil ... | reverse complement strand
CGAGGAGGTAGCCCATGGGTGATCTGCACGTGATGCGGGACGATCTCCGCCCGCCGGACCCGCCGCCGACGAGGCACCTGATCTCGATCGGCGACCTGACCCGCGAGGACGTCGAGCGCCTCCTCGCCACGGCCCGCACGTTCGAGCGCTCGCTCGACCGCGAGATGAAGAAGCTGCCGACGCTGCGCGGCCGGCTCGTGATCAACGTCTTCTACGAGTCCTCGACGCGCACGTCGTCGAGCTTCGAGCTCGCAGCGAAGCGCCTCTCCGCGGACACGATGTCGATCAAGGCGTCCGGCTCGGCGGTCGACAAGGGCGAGTCGCTGAAGGACACGGCGATCACGCTCGGCGCCTACGACCCGGACGTGATCGTGCTGCGCCACCCGCAGATCGGAGCGCCCGAGCTCGTGGCGAAGGTGACCGAGGCGCGGATCGTCAACGCCGGCGACGGGAAGCACCAGCATCCGACGCAGGCGCTGCTCGACCTGTACACGATCCAGGAGCAATTCGGGCGGATCGAGGGCCTCCACGTCGCGATCGTCGGCGACGTCCTCCACTCGCGGGTCGCGCGCTCGAACATCCAGGCGCTCGTCCTGCTCGGCGCGCGGGTCACGCTCGTCGGGCCGCCGCCGCTCCTGCCACGGGGGATCGAGGCGATGGGCTGCGAGGCGACGACGGACATCGACGCGATCGGCGCCGCGGACGTCGTCTACGTCCTGCGCATGCAGAAAGAGCGGATGCTCGAAGGCGCGAACTACGTGCCGAGCCTGCGCGAGTACACGGCCCGCTGGGGTGTCACGCCGGAGCGGCTGCGCCCGGGGCAGAAGGTCATGCACCCAGGCCCGATGAACCGCGGGGTCGAGATCGACCCGATGGTCGCCGACGCGGCCGACGCGTTGATCGAGACCCAGGTGCGGGCCGGCCTCGTCGTGCGGATGGCCGTCCTCTACGACCTGCTCACGACCGGGCCGAAGCCCGTCGAGGCCGAAGTCCCGATGGGGGTGGCGTGATGCTCTTCGTCAAGGATGCGCCGAAGGAGAACCTGATCGTCCGCGGAGCGCGCGTGCTCGACCCGGTCGAAGGGCTCGACTCGCAGGTCGACGTGAAGGTCGACGACGGCGTCATCGCGGAGCTCGGCTCGAACCTGCCGCAGAACTCGCACAGGGTGATCGACGGGGCCGGGCTCGTCCTCGCGCCGGCGTTCGTCGACCCGCACGTCCACCTCAGGACACCCGGCCGCGAGGACGAGGAGACGATCGCGAGCGGAACACGCGCCGCGGCCGCAGGCGGCTACTGCGCGATCCTCGCGATGCCGAACACCGACCCGGTCGTCGACTCCGCCGCCGTCCTCGGCGCGCTCGTCGAGCAGGCCGGCGACGAGGCCGAGGTCCAGGTCGGATTCCTGGCGGCGATCTCCAAGGGCCAGGAGGGCTCCGAGCTGACCGAGATGGGCGAGCTCGCCGACGCTGGCGCGGCCGGGTTCACGGACGACGGACACCCGGTGGTCGCCTCGTCGCTCATGTGGCGCGCGCTCCAGTACGCGTCGATCACCGACCGGCCGATCGCGGTGCATTGCGAGGACCCGACGCTCTCCCGCGGCGGTCACATGCGCGAAGGCGTCGTCTCCGCAGAGCTCGGCATCGGCGGCTGGCCCTCGATCGCCGAGAGCGTGATGGTCGAGCGCGACCTCGCGCTGGCGCTCTACGAGGACCGGACGCTGCACCTGATGCACCTCTCGGCGCGCGCGTCGGTCGAGGCGCTCCGCCGCGCGCACGCGCAAGGAGTTCGCGCGACGGCCGAGGTCACGCCACACCATCTCGTGCTGACCGACGAGGCCGTCCGCACGCTCGACCCGAACGTGAAGATGAACCCGCCGCTCGGCGGCCCGGACGATCGCAAGACGCTCGTCGAGGCGCTGCGCGACGGAACGATCTCGTGCGTCGCCACCGACCACGCGCCGCACGCACGCCACGAGAAGGAGGTGCCGTTCGAGGCGGCGCCGTTCGGCGTGACCGGGCTCGAGACTGCGTTCGCGTCGCTCTACACGCACCTCGTCGAGCCGGGGCTCATCTCGCTCGAGACGCTGCTCGAGCGCATGTCGGCCGGGCCGGCCCGCGCCTACGGGCTCGACACGCCGAAGATCGCCGTCGGCGTGCCGGCGAACGCGGTCCTGCTCGACACGCAGGCGAGCTGGCAGGTCGCCGAGGACGGCTTCAAGAGCCGCTCGAAGAACTCCTGGCTGATCGGCGAGAAGCTGCGTGGCCGAGTCAGAGCGACGATCGCGGCCGGCCGGCTGGTGCACGAATCATGAAGGGTTTCCTGCTCCTCGAAGACGGGACCGTCTTTCGCGGCGAGTCGGTCGGCGCCGAGGGCTACGCGTTCGGCGAGGCGGTCTTCACGACGGCGATGACCGGCTACCAGGAGGTCGTCACCGACCCGAGCTACGCGGATCAGATCGTCTGCTTCACGGCCGCGATGGTCGGGAACTACGGCGTCGCGCCGACGCGCTCCGAGTCTGCGCGAGCCCACGCCCGCGCCGTCCTCATGCGCGAGGCGCGCGGCCCGGCGTGGACGGACTGGCTCCATGCTCAGGGCGTCGTCGCGCTCAGCGGGATCGACACGCGCTCGCTCGTCCTGCACCTCAGACAGGCGGGTGCGATGCGGGCGATCGCGATGGGCGGCGAGGCGTCCGTCGACGAGGCGCTGAACGCGGTGCGCGCACAACCGGAGATGGCCGGCCGGGCGCTCGCGGCGAAGGTCTCGACGCGCGACACGATCGTCTTCTCCGACACGGGCCGCGCGCGGGTGGCCGTGATCGACTACGGCTGCAAGCGCTCGATCCTGAACCGGCTCGCGTGGTCGGGCGCCGCGGTCACCGTCTACCCGCACGACGTCGACGCGGACGAGCTCCTCGACTACGACGGCGTCCTGCTCTCGAACGGCCCGGGCGACCCGGAGCCGCTCACGCAGGAGCAGGCGACGATCCGCGCCTTGATCGGACGTGTCCCGATCCTCGGGATCTGCCTCGGCCACCAGCTGCTCGCGCTCGCGACCGGGCGCAAGACGTACAAGCTCCCGTTCGGCCATCGCGGCGCGAACCACCCGGTGCTCGAACGCGCGACGAACGGCGTCCTGGTCACGTCGCAGAACCACGGCTTCGCGGTCGCGCCGACCCAGTCGCGCGAGGAGACGCACATCTCCCTCTACGACGGCACGGTCGAAGGGCTCGAGCTGCGCAGCGAGTGGGCGCGCTCGGTGCAGTTCCATCCGGAGGCCGGCCCCGGGCCTCACGACGCCTGGGGGATACTCGAATCGTGGGTCGAGGAGGTGGGCGGCCTTGCCAAGGCGGCCTGACCTCGACTCGATCTGCCTGATCGGCTCCGGGCCGATCGTCATCGGGCAGGCCTGCGAGTTCGACTACGCGGGCTGCCAGGCGCTGAAGGTGCTGAGGGCGGACGGCTTCAGGACGATCGTGGTCAACTCGAACCCGGCGACGATCATGACCGACCCCGGATTCGCCGACCGCACGTACCTCGAGCCACTCGACCTCGAAGGCGTCGCGGGCGTGCTCGAGCGCGAGCGGCCCGACGCGCTGCTGCCGACGATGGGTGGGCAGACGGCGCTGAACCTCGCGGTCGCGCTCGCCGAAGAGGGCGTTCTCGAGGAGCTCGGCGTCGAGCTGATTGGGGCGCCGATCGACGTCATCAAGCGGGCCGAGGACAGGGACCTGTTCCGCGAGACCGTGCGCGCGGCAGGGCTGCGGGTGCCCGAGTCGATCGTGGTCACGTCCCTCGACGACGTGCCCGCGAACCTTTCGCTGCCGGTCATCCTGAGGCCGGCGTTCACACTCGGCGGGCACGGCGGGGGCACCGCGCGCACCCGCGAGGAACTGCACGGCCTGCTGGAGCGCGGGCTCGCCGAGAGCCCCGTCGGCCAGGTGCTCGTCGAGGAGTCGCTGCTCGGCTGGGACGAGTTCGAGCTCGAGCTGATGCGCGACCACGCCGACAACGCCGTCGTCGTCTGCTCGATCGAGAACATCGACCCGATGGGCGTCCACACCGGCGACTCCGTCACCGTCGCGCCGCAGATGACGCTTCCCGACGAGGCGTACCAGGAGCTGCGGGACGCGGCGATCGCGGTCATCCGCGCGGTCGGCGTCGACTGCGGCGGCTCGAACATCCAGTTCGCGCGCGAGCGCGGAACCGGTGAGCTGCGCGTGATCGAGATGAACCCGCGTGTATCGCGCTCCTCGGCGCTGGCGTCGAAGGCCACCGGCTACCCGATCGCCAAGGTCGCCGCGAAGCTCGCGGTCGGCTACACGCTCGACGAGATCCCGAACGACCTGACCGGGACGACGCCCGCCAGCTTCGAGCCGACGCTCGACTACGTCGTCGTCAAGTTCCCGCGCTTCGCATTCGAGAAGTTCCCGGGCGCGGACTCGACGCTGGGCACGCAGATGAAGTCGGTCGGCGAGGCAATGGGCATCGGCCGCACCTTCGGGGAGGCGTTCCTCAAGGCGCGGCGCTCGCGGGAGCTCGACGGCGCCGACGCCTGGGAGCTCCCCGAGGGTGCGCATCCGTGGTTCCGCGACGAGCTGAAGCGTCTCGAGCCTTCCGTCGAGCACCTCGACGATCTCGTGGCCGACGACTGGGTGCGCCTCAAGCGCCTTGGGCTCTCGGACGCGGCGATCGCGGCTCGTGCCGGCGCGACCGAGGCGCTGGCCCGCGCCAAGCGTCGCGGCTGTGGCGTTCGCCCCGCGTACCGGCGCGTCGACTCGTGCGCAGCCGAGGTCGAGGCGGCCTCGAACTACTTCTACTCGACCTGGGGCGAAGCGGACGAGGCCCGGCCGGACGGGTCGAAGCCGCGCGTCGTCATCCTCGGCTCCGGCCCGAACCGCATCGGCCAGGGGATCGAGTTCGACTACTGCTGCGTCCACGCGGCGCAGGCGTTCCGTGCGCTCGGCTACGAGGCCGTGATGGTCAACTGCAACCCGGAGACGGTCTCGACGGATTACGACACGTCGGACCGCCTCTACTTCGAGCCGCTCGGCACGGAGGAGGTGCTTGAGATCTGCGCGCGCGAGCTCCCAGCGGGCGTCGTCATCCAGTTCGGGGGCCAGACCCCGCTCAAGCTTGCGCGGGAGATCGAAGCCGAAGGCTGGCGGATCCTCGGGACGCCGTTCGAGGCGGTCGACCTCGCCGAGGATCGCGAGCGCTTCGCCGCGCTGTGCGAGGAGCTCCAGATCGACGTCCCGTCCTGGTCGATGGCCGAGGGCGCGGGCGAGGCCTCATACGTTGCCGAGGCGATCGGGTACCCGGTGCTCGTTCGGCCCTCGTACGTGCTCGGCGGCCGGAACATGCACGTCTGCTACGACGACGAGTCGGTTGCGGCTGCGGCCGAGGTCGGCGGCCGCGTGCTGATCGACCGCTTCCTCGAAGGGGCGATCGAGATCGACGTCGACGCGCTCTGCGACGGGCGTGAGACCTTCGTCGCAGCGATCATGGAGCACGTCGAGGAGGCGGGTGTGCACTCGGGCGATTCGTCCTGCGTGCTGCCGGCGCCGTCGCTGGACGAGAAGACGAGAGCGCGGATCGAGGAGACGGTGAAGAGGCTCGCGCCGGCGCTCGGCGTCGTCGGCCTCGTCAACGTCCAGCTGGCGGTCCAGGATGGCGAGGTGTACGTGCTCGAGGCGAACCCTCGGGCGTCTCGGACCGTGCCGTTCGCGAGCAAGGCGATCGGCCTGAACCTCGTCGAGGCCGCGTGCAAGCTCACCGCAGGCGCCGAGCTGTCCGACCTGAACCTGTCCGAGGGACTGTCCCTCGTGAAAGAAGTGGAGCAGTTCAGTGTCAAAGCTGCGGTGCTTCCGTTCGCGCGCTTCCCGGGCGCCGACCCGGTGCTCGGCCCGGAGATGCGGTCGACCGGCGAGGTGATGGCGAGCGCGGCGGATCTGCCGACGGCTCTCGCGAAGGCCGAGCGCGCCGCGGGCCGCCCGCTGCCGATGGAAGGGACCGCATTCCTCTCCGTCCGCGACGCCGACAAGCCGGCGCTGATCGAGGTCGCCGAGTCGCTGTCGAAGCTCGGGTTCCGCCTTGTTGCGACGGCGGGCACCGCTCGAGCGCTCGCCAACGCGAGCATCGCGGTCGAGCACGTGCGCAAGGTGACCGAAGCGGGGGAGGGGTCGACCGTCGTCGACCTCGTCCGCCGCGGGCACTGCGACCTCGTCGTCAACACGCCGTTCGGCACGCCGGGCGCGCGCTCGGACGGGTACCTGATCCGCGAGGCCGCGCTCGCCGCCCGCGTCCCGTGCATCACGACGATGGCCGGCGCGAGGGCCGCCGTGCGGGCGATCGCGGACGCACAGGGCGACCTCGCGGTCTCGCTGCAAGAGCGGATCAGTGCGCAGAAGAGAAGCGCTTAGAGTCGTCGCCAACGACGCGGTCGGTCCGTACTCGCTGCTCCGCGTCGAGCGCGGCGGGCTGGAGCCGGGCAGCCCGGGTCAGTTCTTCATGCTCGAGGCTCCCGGGCGGCTCCTTCCGCGCCCGATGAGCCTCTGCCAGGCGCCGCCGGGCGAGCTGAGCTTCCTGCTCGAGGCGGTCGGCCCCGGAACGCGAGCACTCGCCGCAGCCGAGCCGGGCGACCGGCTCCACGTCTTCGGCCCGCTCGGCAACGGCTTCCGGCTCGACGTCGAGAAGCCGCTGCTCGTCGGCGGCGGGATCGGCGTGGCGCCGTTCCCGTACCTCTCGGACAGGCTCGGCGCCCCGCCCGCGCTCCTCGGCTTCCGCAGCGATTGGCACGCCGAGGCAGCGGCGCTCGTTCCCAACGCCGAGGTCGTCGTCGAGCCGACACTCGTCACCGAACGGCTCGAGCCCGGTCACGACGTTCTTGCGTGCGGGCCCGAGCCCATGCTCGAAGCGGTGCGCGGCCTCGTCCCGGACGCCCAGCTCGCCTGGGAGGCGCCCATGGCCTGCGGCTACGGCGCGTGCTACGGCTGCTCCGTCGAGATCGACGGAGTCCTCCAGCGTCTCTGCGTCGCGGGCCCGGTCCTGGAGGCCGCGTGATCCTCAACGCCTCCGGCTGCCTGGACGCGCTCGAAGCGCCGGAGGTCGCCCGCGCGCTCGACGTCTTCGTGACGAAGACCGTCACGCCACAGCCACGCGAGGGCAACCGCCCGGTCCGGATCGCCGAGACCGATGCGGGCATGCTCAACTCGATCGGCCTCGAGAACCCCGGCATCGACGGCCTGCTCGAGGACAAGCTTCCGCGCCTGGCCGAGCTCGGCGTCCCGCTCTGGGTCTCCGTCGGCGGATTCGCGGCGAGCGACTACGCCCGGCTTTGCGCCCTGCTCGACGATCGCCCCGAGGTGTCCGCGATCGAGCTCAACCTGTCCTGCCCGAACGTCGAGGAAGCGCCCGAGAGCGCTGCCGAGCTCGTCGCCGCGGCCCGCCCGCTGACCTCGAAGACCCTCTACGCGAAGCTCTCGCCGGCCGCGACCGACCTGCCCGAGACCGCCCGCGCCGTCCAGGCCGCGGGCGCCGACGGCCTCACGCTCGTGAACACCATCCGGGGCCTGGCGCTCGACGACCAGACGCTCCAACCCCGCCTCGGGCACGAGCTCGGCGGCTACTCGGGCCCGGCGCTGAAGCCGATCGCGCTCGCGGCCGTCTACCAGTGCTACCGCGCCACCGGGCTCCCCATCGTCGGCACGGGCGGGATCGCAACCGGCCGCGACGCCCTCGAGTTCCTGGCGGCCGGAGCGAGCTCGATCGCGCTCGGAACGATCCTCTTCAGCGACCCCGACGCGCCGGGACGAGTGCGCCGCGAGCTGGCAGACGAGTTCGCAGCCCGCGGCCTCTCGGCGGCCGAAGACGCTACTGGCCTCGCGCACGGCCCGCGCCCGGCCACCGTTGTCTGATCGGACAATCGACGACTTTTGCGGGTAAAACACCTGGTTTGCACGTCGCCGCCGCGCTGCACTAGTATCCCCCGCCGTGGCGGCAACGAAGACTCAGGCGAAGGCGCCCGCCCGGTCTCGCGACCAGCGCATGGAGGCTCTCAAGCGCGCGAACGACATCAGGGTCAAGCGTGCACAGCTGAAGAAGGACCTGAAGGTGGGGCGCGCACGGATCGACAAGATCCTCAACAACCCACCCGAATATGTCGCGACCGCCAAGGTGTTCGACATGCTGATGGCCGTGCCTAAGTTCGGGCGGGTCAAGGCCGCACGATTCTTGAACCAGGCCCGGATCAGCCAGTCGAAGACGGTCGGTGGCCTCTCCGACCGCCAGCGGACTGAGCTCATTGGGCTCTTCCACAAGTAGAACGCCCGTCTTCGTCGTCACGGGGACGTCGGGAGCCGGCAAGGGCACGCTGGAGAAGGCTCTTTTGAGCCAAATCCCGGACCTCGAGCTCGCTGTCTCGGCCACGACCCGCGGACGCCGCGAGGGCGAGGAGGACGGCCGCGAGTACTGGTTCATCTCGGACGAAGACTTCGACGAGAAGGTCGCCGGCGGCGAGTTCCTCGAGTACGTCGAGTTCCCGTGGGGGCAGCGCTCGGGAACGCTGCGCTCGGAGATCGACCGCATCCAGTCGCACGGTCGGATCGCGCTGCTCGACCTCGAGCCACAGGGCGCGCTCGACGTGAAGCAGAGCGTCCCGGGCGCGGTCACGATCTTCGTCGAAGCTCCGAGCTTCGCCGAGAACGAACGCCGCCTGCGCGAGCGGGCGACCGAGAGCGAGGGCGAGATCGAGGAGCGGCTCGAGCTGGCCCGCGAGCAGCTGAGCCAGGCGGGCGAGTTCGACTACCTCGTCGTCAACGACGACGTCGACCGGGCGCTCACCCAGCTCGAAGAAATCGTGCGTTCGAAACTCTCCGCTAGCATGTCTCGACCGTGATCCACCCACGCATCGACACACTGCTCGACAATGTCAACGAGCGTTACGCACTGGTGATCGTCGCCGCCAAGCGCGCGCGACAGATCAACAACTACCACCACCAGCTCGGCGAAGGCACTTTCGACGACAACCCGCCGCCGCTCGTGGAGTCGCGCTCGAAGAACTACTTGACGATGGCCCTCGAAGAAATCGCCGAGGGCAAGATCAAGTACTCGTACAAGGGCTGAGCGCCTACCGAGCCCGAGAGTACGCGGCCGCTGCTCTGCGGTTGCGGACCCATGCCTTGACGCCGAGGCCGAGCAGCGCCAGGAGCGCGAGCACGACGATCGCCGCGGGAACGAGAAGCCACTTCGCGTCGAGGTGCTCGACTCCGCCCGTCGGGTCGGGAGCGGCTTCGCCTGCCGCCTCACGCTGGGGCGCGTGTGCCTTCTTCTTGCCCGGAAGCTTGTGGACGTTCGGCGGGCCCTCGCTCATCGCCGACGCCGAGTCCGCGGCCGCCGCGGAGCCCGGGCCGTGGAGCTTCGTGATCATCCAGTAGTTGACCCGCCAGCGGCCGTCCTGGCCGCGCACGACGTCGGTCTCCACGGTCGCCAACTCGCCCGAGCGGTGCTCGGGGAACATGAGGAGCTCGAGGCCGACCTTGTTCGGATACGAGTAGTTGACGACGCTCCAGTCGCCCTGGCCGCGCTTCGAGGCCGCGAACGGCACGATCGGGATCCGGCCCTTGAGCCAGTCCTCGCGGGTGATGCCCTGGCGCAGATCCGGGCCGGCGAGGTCCCACGTGCCGGCGAGATCGTGCTTCGACACGGCGCCGCTGATGAACTTTGCGAGAACGACGCTGACCGCTCGGCGCTTCTCCGCGGTGAACGGCACGTGCTTCGGCTCGCGGTAGAACGCGTCGCTGACGTACGGCCCGTTTGCATTCCGCGGGTCGCCCGAGCTCGAGTAGTGGACCGCGAGGTAGCCCAGCGGAACGGCGACGAGCAGGAGCACGGCAGCGATCGCCGCCCGTCGTCGGCTGCGGCGCGTTCTCAGCACGCTTACTAGGACGAACATCACGGGCGATCGGCTAGTGCCGTCTTGACCCCAGTCGGCAATATGTGTCCATGGCCAAGGTGCTCCTCGGAGTGACCGGCGGCATCGCCGCCTACAAGGCGTGCGACCTGACACGACTGCTGGTCAAGGCCGGGCACGACGTCGTTCCGCTCGTCACGCGCGGCGCCGACCGCTTCGTCCGCCGTCAGACGTTCGCGGCGCTCGCCCGCAGACCCGCCAGGGAGGACCTCTACCCGCACCTGACGCGTGCCGACCTGCTCGTCATCGCCCCGCTGACCGCGAACACGATGGCCAAGCTCGCGTACGGGCTCGCCGACGACGTGCTCACCGAGGCGGCGCTCGCGCACCGCGGGCCGGTGCTCGTCGCGCCCGCGATGAACCCGCGCATGTGGTCGCATCCGGCCACTCGGGCGAACGCCGCGACGCTCCGCGAGCGCGGCGTCGAGCTGATCGGCCCCGACGAGGGCGAAACGGCCGAGGGGGAGCTCGGAGTGGGGCGGATGGCCGAGCCGGAGGAGATCTTCGAGCGGGCACAGGAGCTCCTCGGCGCGCATAAAGGCTCGCTCAGCGGGAAGCATGTGCTCGTGACTGCCGGCGGAACACGAGAGCCGCTCGACGCGGTTCGTTTCGTGGGCAATCGCTCGTCGGGCCGCATGGGCGTCGCACTTGCGGAAGAAGCGAAGCGCCGCGGAGCGGACGTGACGCTGATCGCCTCGAACCTCACCGTCGAGCCACCCGACGGAATCGAGCTCGTCCCGGCGCCGACCGCGGCCGATGTCCAGCAGGCGACCACCGCGCATGCGGGCGCCGACGTCGTGCTCATGGCCGCCGCCGTCTCCGACTACCGCCCGTCGCAAACCGACGAGGCGAAGCGGCCGAAGTCTGAAGAGCCATGGACGATCGAGCTCGAGCCGACCGCAGACGTCCTCCGAGGCCTCGGTGAGAGCCGCAAGAACGGCCAGGTGCTCGTGGGCTTCGCGGCCGAGACCGCGGACAACGGCCTGCACCGTGCGCGCCAGAAGCTCGTCGACAAGCAGGTCGATCTCGTCGTCTACAACGACGTGTCCCGTGACGACGTGGGCTTCGACGCGCAGGAGAACGAGGTCGTGATCGTCTCCGCGCAGGGCGAGCGCCGCGTCGACAAGGCCCCGAAGGAAGCGATCGCCGCCGCGATCCTGGACGAGGTCGAGCACCTGATCTGATGCAGGAGCCGACCACTTCGACCGAGCACTCGGCCGACCTCATCCGTCGCCTCGCCGAGAACCTCGCCAAGGTCGTTCACGCCCCGGCCGAGACGCTCCGGCTCTGCGTCCTCTGCCTCGTCAGCGAGGGCCACCTGATCATCGAGGATTTCCCGGGCGTCGGAAAGACGATGCTCGCCAAGGCGATGGCTCGCTCGCTCGACTGCTCCTTCTCGCGGCTCCAGTTCACGCCCGACCTGCTCCCGTCCGACGTCACGGGCGTCAACGTCTTCAACCAGCGCTCGAACGAGTTCGAGTTCCGGCCCGGCCCGATCTTCGCGAACCTCCTCCTCGTCGACGAGATCAACCGCGCCCCACCGAAGACGCAGGCCGCGCTCCTCGAGTGCATGCAGGAGAACCAGGTCACGGTCGACGGGGTCAGCTACTCGCTCGGGCGGCCGTTCATGGTCATGGCGACCCAGAACCCGATCGAGTACGAGGGCACGTACCCGCTGCCCGAGGCGCAGCTCGACCGCTTCACGATGCGGCTCGACATCGGGTATCCGCAGCCGGACCAGGAGGCGCGCATGCTCTCGGAACAGACGAGCGACCCGCCGCTCGAGGAGCTCACGCCGGTGACGAACGCGACCGGGATCGCGGACGTGATCGACGAGGCCACGCGCGTCTTCGTCGAGCCGAGCCTGAACCGCTACGTCGTCGACCTCGTCGGGCAGACGCGGAGCGACCAGCGGCTCTACCTCGGTGCGAGCCCGCGCGCGGGCATCTCGCTGCTGCGGGTGTCGAAGGCGCGGGCGCTCGCCGACAGGCGCGACTACGTGCTGCCCGACGACGTGCAGGCGGTCGCCACGGCCGTGCTCGCGCACCGGCTGATCCTCGGGCCCGAGGCGCGGGCGAACGGGACGCCGCCGCAGCAGCTCGTGCGCGAAGCAGTCGAACGGACCCCCGTCCCTGCCTGACATGGTGGGGCTGACCGACCGCGGTCGGCTCGCGCTGCTGCTCGCAGCCGGCGTCTACCTCGTCGCCTGGGGCTTCGGCTCACGCGCGCTGTATCCGATCGCCACCGGCCTCGCGCTGGCGGTCGTCGGCGCGCGGCTCTGGGTCCAGATCCTGCGCCAGCCGGTCACGCTGCGCCGTCACCTCGGCGCTCGGGAGTACATCGAAGGTGACGACGTCACGATCGGGCTCGAGGCCAAGGCGCAGCGGAATCCCGGTCCCCGCACGCTGGAGGTGTACGAGCAGATCGGCAGGCTAGGCGAGCGCCGCGTGGAGCTGAACCGGCGCGGGCGCGAGCTCGTCGTGCGCTACGTCCTGCCGGCGGTTCCCCGCGGTCGCTACCGGTTCGATGCCGTGCGGGCCGTGTTCGAGGATCCCTTCGGGCTCGCGCGCGCGGAGCAGGAGCTGGGTGCCGAGTCGACGCTCCTCGTCTACCCGCGCCTCGTCGAGCTCGATCACGTCTTCTCGGAGCTCGGCGTGACGCTGGCCGGCGGTCACGTCGTGCTGCGCCGGACGGCCGGCTTCGATTTGCACAGTGTCCGCGAGTACCAGCAAGGCGAGTCGCTCCGCAAGGTGCACTGGCGGACGACGGCTCGGCGCGGCGAGCTGATGGTCAAGGAGCTCGAGGACATGCCGCACGACGAGATCGCCGTGCTGCTCGACGCGGACGGCCGCGCCGTCGTGGGCGAGTCGTTCGACGTCCAGGTGCGGGCCGCGGGCTCGATCCTGCGCGCGAACGCGCTGCGCGGACGGCGGGCGCTGCTCAGCATCACCTCCTCGCCGCCCGAGACCTGCCAGGTCGGATCGATCGACGGTGAGTGGCGGACCGCGCTCGAGCTGCTCGCGGCCGCGGAGCCGACCGGCACCGACTCGCTGGCGCGCTTCCTCGAGCGGGACGCGTCGCCGGCGTTGCAGGCGGTGGAGCTCGTGGTCGTCACGGCCGCGCTCGAGCCTCGGCTCGTCGATGCCATGCTCGATCGCGCCTTCGCCCGGCGCCCCGTGTCGCTCGTGCTCGTCGACGCGGCGAGCTTCAACGGCGGTGAGCGGGAGCCCTTGCGCGAGCCTGCGCTGCTGCGGCTCCAGGCCGGGGGAGTCCCCGTTGTCGCGCTCCAGCGCGGCGACGACCTCGCGGCGAAGCTGAGTGGGCTCGAGGAGGCGCGTGCAGCCAGTGGCTAAGACGGCGATCTTCTCCGTGCTGCTCGGGCTGCTCATCGCCTGGAACTGGGGGCGGCTGGAGACGAGCCGCTCGGCCGTCGAGCTCGGGCTCATGGTTCTCCTCGGGGTCGCGCCCGCCCTCTTGCCCTCGCTCAAGCTTCGGCTCGCGGGCGCCGGAGTCGCGTCGATCGCGGCCTGGTCGATCGCGCTCGACGTCAGGCCGTACGCGCTGGGGAAAGTGCTGAGCCGCACGGGACGCGGGTTCCTCGACTTCTACGACGTGCTCGTCCCGTTCGACCCGACGCAGCATCGCCTGATGGACGGCGTCGTCCTGCTCGCGATCTTTGCCTTCACGGCACTCGCGTCGCTGGCGATCGCCTCGCGCCGTCCGCTCCTCGCGAGCCTCGTGCTCGTCGCCGGAGCCGGGTGGCCGGCGACGATCTTCCCCGGTCACGACGACCTCGGGCGAGGCGTGCTGCTGCTCCTGGCCGCACTCGCGCTCGTGGCGCGGCTCGGCACCACGTCACGCCGCGGAGCGCCGCAGGTCCTCGTGGCGACCGTACTCGCCCTGACGGCGCTGGTCGCCTCGAGCTGGAACGGCGTCGCAAAGGCGCAGTTCATCAACTGGCAGACGTGGGACCTCTCGACGCACTCAGGTCCGTCGGTCAACGTCGAGTACGTCTGGAACGCGAACTATCGCGGCGTGAACTTCCCGAAGAAACGGACCCGCGTGTTCACGGTCAAGACGAGCGACCGGCGCGCCGTCTACTGGCGGGCGACGACGCTCGACACGTTCGTTGACGACGCCTGGAAGGAGGACCTGCTCCCGACCGAAGCGTTCAGGCCGTCCGGCGGGTCGCGCGACCTGCTCACCGACGATCCCCTCCTCCCGGAGCGCGCTCGCGACCCCGCGCAGGCGAAGTGGATCGAGGCCACGGTGCACATCGACGCGCTCCGCGACACCCACGTGATCAGCCCGAGCGGCCCGGTCGCGTACGAGGGCAACTCCCTGGACCGCGTCGCCTACTTCCAGGGCGGAGTGGCAGAGGTTCTGCAGCCGCTGTCTCGCGGAACCGAGTACAACGCCTGGGGATTCCAGCCACAGCCCAGGCCCTCGCTGCTCGCGAAGTCGCCGCCGCGCTACCCGCCGCAGATCTATCCCGACGGCCCGTATCTCGAGGTCGGTCTCGGAAAGGTCGTTCCGCCGTTCGGGACCTTTCAGCACCAACAGTGGATCAGCCATGCCTTCGACGATCCACAGCTCCAGCCGTACCGTCCGATCTACCGGGCGGCCCAGGACATCGGCGGGAATGCGACGAACCCGTATGCCGCGACCGTGGCGATCGAAGCCTGGCTCCGCTCGAGTGGAGGCTTCAGCTACAACGAGCACCCGCCTCAGGTCGCCGGCATGCCGCCGCTCGTCGCGTTCGTCTTGCGGACGAAACAGGGCTACTGCCAGCACTTCGCCGGCACGATGGCGCTCATGCTCCGCTATCTCGGGATTCCGGCGCGCGTCGCCGCTGGCTTCACGAGCGGCGCCTACGACGCGGAGAAGGGAACCTGGCGCGTCAACGACCGGAATGCGCACACCTGGGTCGAGGTCTGGTTCAAGGGCTACGGGTGGCTTCCGTTCGACCCGACTCCGGGACGCGGCAATCTCGGGGGGTCGTACACGACCTCGTCGATCTCGTTCGACGCCCCAGGAGCCGACACGGTGCTCAGGAAGAGCATCGGCGCGTCGCTGGCGGCCAGTCTGCTTCGGTACCAGCTCGGACCGGCGGGGCAGAGGCTCGGCGGCGCAAAGGCGGCCTCGAGCGGCGACGTGGCGAAGGCTCGCGGCGGCGGCGCGTCGGCGAAGGGCTTTCCGCTCGCCCAGGTCGTGATCGCCGCACTGCTCGCGCTCGTCCTCCTCCTCGTCGTCGCGAAGCTCGTGTTCCAGCGCAGCCGCTTCCTGACCGCCGACCCGAGGGCGATCGCGACCGCGTGCAGGCGCGAGCTCGTCGGGTACCTGCTCGACGTCGGGATCACGATTCCGGGGAACCTCGGGATCTCCGAGCTGGCCGAGGTCGTTCGCCGGAGGACCGGCGTCGACTCCGGCCGGCTCGTGGAGCACATGGGGCTGGCCCGCTTCGGCCCGCCGGCGGCGAGCGCGGAGGCCGCACGCGAGGCGAAGTCGGAGCTGCGCACGGTTCGGCGGGCGCTGCGGCGGGCGATCCCGTTCAGTCGCCGCGCGCGCGGGCTGTTCTCGGTGCGCTCGCTCCTGGCCTCGTGACTTTCCCTATCTTGGAGTCGTGAGCGAGAGCGAGACCTACGACCTGTTCCAGAAGGGCCGCGCGCACCTGAAGCGGGGCATGGCCGCGCAGGCGACCGTCTCGCTCGAGAAGGCGAAACGCCGCGAGCCGGCGAAGGCCTCGATCCGGGAGGCGCTCGGCATCGCCTACTTCAGGCTGCGCCGTTACCAGGAAGCCGAGTCCGAGTTCCGCGTCATGGTCGACCTCTCACCGGCGGACGACTACGCGCACTACGGCCTCGCCCGCGCGCTCGAGAAGCTCGGGCGGACGAGCGAGGCGCGCGGCCACCTGAAGCTCGCCCGCTCACTGCGCCCGGGAAGCGAGCACTACGCGGAGCGTCTGCGGGCGCTCGAGTAGTTGCGGGCGGTCGTCCAGCGCGTCGCGGAAGGGCGCGTGTACGTGGAGGGCGAGAGCGTGGGGGAGATCGGCACCGGGCTATGTGTGCTCCTGGGCGTCGAGCGCGGAGACGACGAGGTGGCCGCGGAGCGCCTCGCGGGCCGGGTCGCGCGCCTGCGGATCTTCGAGAACGACGAGGGCAAGTTCGACCACAGCGTCCTCGACGCGGGCGGCTCGGTGCTCGTCGTGAGCAACTTCACGCTGATCGCCGACACCGCGACGGGCAACCGGCCGAGCTTCTCGGACGCCGCTCCGCCGGAGCTCGCCGAGCCGCTCTACAAGAGCTTTTGCACAGCGCTTCGGGCCTCCGGCGTCACCGTGGCGACCGGCTTCTTCGGCGCCCGCATGAGCCTCGAGCTCGTGAACGACGGCCCGGTGACCATCGTCCTCGACGGCTGAGGCTGCTACGGCCTGGCCTGCGGCTGGTCCTGCGTCACGCCGCGACCGATCCCGACCAGGAAGCTAACCGAGCGGCTTCGGGGCGAATACGCGGAGGGTCCCCCCGAAGTCGCCGGCGTAGATCCGGCCCTTCGAAGCAATGACCGGAGCCAGAGCGGGAACGCCGGTCTCGAAGCGCCAGAGCACCTTTCCGGTGCGAGCCGCGATTGCCGCATAGCCTCCTCCGAAGCCTCCCGCAGCGATCACGACGTCTCCGAGGACGATCGGGGGCGGCGCAGTGCCGGCGCCGACCTGCGCGCGCCAGCGCATGTCGAAGTGGCGGCAGTGCGCATCGATCGTGAACGCCGTCACTCCGTGCCCGGGGTACGGGGGAACCCAGGGCCGGTTCTCGCCCGCGATGAAGATCATCCGTAGCGCCGGCGAGTAGCTCGGCTGTCCGACGAAGGCGATGTCTCCCCCGATCAGCATGGCGGTGACGGGCCCGTTCTTCAGGGCATCGCGGTTCCAAACGAACGTGGCGCCGAACTTGCTGTTGGCGGCGGCGAGCGGCGGGCAGCCCGTCGGACGGAACAGGAGCGGCGCGCTCCCGAAGTCGAGATCTCCGGTGGGCGGGTAGCCCGTGGGGCGATTCGAGCCCACAACTTGCAGGTCCGGGGTCAACTTGACCATGCTGTCGCCGTAGAACGCGTCGTCGACGATGCAGTTGCAACTCGGGTCGAACACGTACGAGTTCCCTGTGCCGGTGTAGAGCAGCTTCCCGGCCGGGTCGACCGACACGCCGCCCCAGCCCCAGATCCCGCCCAGGTTCTCTTCACCTGGCACCGGGTCGAAGAGTGAGGCCACTGGTGCGGTGTGGTCGGCCGGGATGCGAAGCTCGGCCGAGGAGAACGCGCTGCTGAATTTGCCGCGATTGTCACGGGCGATGACCTCGGCATAGAGGACGTGGTCCGCGTTCGGCAGCGCGAGCGGCGCCAGATCGAGCTCCAGCGGTTGCTGCACCTTGAGCGCGGCTGGGACGACGTCCTGCGTGAGGACCTTGAGCGGCGTGGCCGAATTATCGAGGAAAAAGCGCGTCGTGATTTGGTCGACGCCCAGGTCGTCCGTCGCGAACACGGCGAGCCGTACCGTATCGAGCAGATTGACCGTGCTGCGCTCGGCCCGTGCCTCGAT
>Ga0207674_10004134_pt1 | contig 17556 bp, 18 predicted proteins | sample KBSCornC72_FD_184303 | JGI IMG/M metagenome (GOLD analysis project Ga0207674, IMG submission 184303) | Corn rhizosphere microbial communities from Kellogg Biological Station, Michigan, USA - KBS Corn C7-2 (SPAdes) (version 2) | ecosystem: Host-associated > Plants > Roots > Rhizosphere > Soil ... | reverse complement strand
AATGAAGGTCTGCGCCGACGCGCCTAACGGGTCGACCGTGCTGGCCATGCTGCCGGACACCGGAGAGCGGTATCTCAGTACTGGTCTGTTCGCCGACATTCCCGCGGACATGACGGAGGAAGAGCAGGCGATCGCGAAGTCGATGGCGTAGGTTCGCGTTTACGGCAGGCAGGCGCATGGAACACGCTGACCGAGCGGAGTCGTCCCCCTATCCGTACGCGACGCACCTGAACGTGCTGTTCGGTGCGCTGGAGAAGATCGAGCTCGACCCGCTCGTGTCTGTCGTCCGTGACCAGTGGTACAACCAGACCCTCGCCCGCGTCAACGACTCTGTCGTTCGGCTCGGCGTCATGCAGGGGGACTACCACTGGCACCAGCACGACAGCGATGACGAATTCTTCTACGTGGTCGAGGGACGCTTTCTGATCGACCTCGATCCGGCGGCGGATGGCACGACCCCGGGTCGCGTCGTCGAGCTCACGCCTCGGCAGGGGTTCGTCGTGCCGAAAGGCGTCATCCACCGAACGAGAGCGCCGGAACGATCGGTGATTCTGATGATCGAGACGGCGGCAATCGTGCCGACCGGTAGCTGACCTCGACGCATGCCACACGTCGTTCTGCTCGGGGATTCGATCTTCGACAACGGGGCCTACACCGGTGGCGGGCCCGACGTCGTCACACAGTTGCGGGAGCTGCTTCCGGCCGGATGGCACGCGACGTTAGGCGCCGTGGACGGCGCGACCACCGATGACTTTGCGACACAGCTCGACACGCTGCCAGAAGACGCCACGCACCTCGTCGTCAGCCTCGGCGGGAACGACGCGTTGGGACACGTGGACCTTCTTGACCGACGTGTGCACTCGAGTGCCGATGTGCTGAGCGGGCTGGCTGCCGCCGCGGAGCGGTTCGAAAAACGGTACCGACGCTCGATCGACGGCGTCCTCGAGTATCGTCTCCCCACCACGGTGTGCACGATCTACAACGGCAACTTCGCGGACGCCGACTTCCAGCGGCTCGCGTCCACGGCGCTGAGCGTGTTCAACGATGCAATCCTGCGCGTCGCGTTCGAGCACCGGCTCGACGTCATCGACTTGCGGCTCATCTGCACCGAACCGACGGACTACGCGAACCCCATCGAGCCGTCGTCGCGGGGTGGTCAGAAGATCGCGGAGGCAATCTGCGAGGTGCTCGGTGATGGCGGGCGCCACGTCGCGCGAGTGCACGCACGCGGCCATCTACATGTTTCAAGGGGTCAGAGCCCTTGATCGACTGCAAGCTGGCTGCCGGCTGTTAGTGTTGCTGCTGGCCGCCGGCTGGCTGTTGCACCCAGCGTCAGCCAGCAGCCAGCAAAAACAGCCAGCACCCAGCTTGCAGTCCCTTAGTCAATCATTTCTGGTTCCATCACCTTCTCCACGATCTTCCCGTCCACGAGGCTCACGTAGTAGACCTTCGCCGCGGCGCGCGTGTGCACGACGCGCTTCACCTCGTTGTCCTCGAAGTAGATCCCGGCGTCGTTGTCGCATGCGTAGCCGGGTTTCATCTGCCCCGAGCCGATCAACTTCTGGTAGAGTGGTCGACGACCCGGCTCGGCATCGTAGTGCGGAGAATGGCTTCCCTTGAGGAGGCCGAGGCACTTCACGATCGACAGCTCCTTCGGACGCGAATCGGTCGTGCCCTCCTCGAACCAGCATAACGAGCCCGCGCTCGCGCCGCCGAGCACGATGCCGCGGTCCCATGCCTGGCGAAGCACTTCGTCGATACCCTGTGCCTTCCAGATCGCCTGCTGGTTGAGCGTGTTGCCGCCCGAGCAGATGATGCCGTCCATGGACAGGAACACCTCGTCCCATCCCTTGGGCTGCTCCGTGCTGGCGATGAAGCTCTCCTGCACGTGCGGTTCGACCTGCAGCGGCGCGCAGGCCTGAAAGAACCCGACAGTGCCGTAGGGGTTGTCGGCGGACGCGGTCGGCAGATAGCAGATCCTCGGCCGCGGCTTGCCGGTGAGCGACGCCATGTAGCGAATGAAGGCGGTGTCGAAGTTGCCGCCGGCGATCAGGATTTTGCGCGTCGCCGCGCGTGCAGCAGGTGCGGTGGATTCGGAATTCACGGTTGCGAACGGAAGATGACCGGACCCCAGGGCAACGGATCCGACCGCGGAGCGCACGACGAACTCTCGTCTCTTCATAGGATCTCCGTTACGGAAGCGTTGTGCTCGAACCGCGACGAGTATATCACGCCGTCGTCACCGCCGCTGCCTGCTCGAGGTGTAGCTCGGCGATCGAGACCTCGCGCATGCGGAATTTCTGGATCTTTCCGGTCACGGTCATCGGGAAAGAATCGACGAACTTCCAGTGTGCCGGAATCTTGTAGCTCGCGATGCTACCCTTACAAAAGGCGATCAGAGCCTCTTTCGTAAGGCACGAGTCGGGGCGCGCGCGCACCCACGCCATCACCTCCTCGCCGTATCGCTCGCTCGGTATGCCGATCACCTGCGCGTCGACGACGTCGGAGTGCGTGAGCAGATACTCCTCGACCTCGCGCGGGTAGACGTTCTCGCCGCCGCGAATGATCATGTCCTTGATGCGCCCGACGATGTTGACGTAGCCCTCCGCATCCATCGTCGCGAGGTCGCCGGTATGCATCCACCCGGCGACGTCGATCGCTTCCCGTGTCGCCGCGTCGTTGTTCCAGTAGCCAAGCATCACGCAGTAACCGCGTGTGCAGAGCTCACCCGGCATCCCGGGCGCGACGATCCTGCCTGTTTCCGGATCGATGATCTTGACCTCGACGTGCGGATGCACGCGGCCGACGGTCGAGACGCGCTTCTCGAGCGGGTCATCCAGCAGGCTCTGCGTCGACACGGGAGACGTCTCCGTCATCCCGTAGCAGATCGTCACTTCCGGCATATGCATCAGTGACTGGACCTTCTTCATCACTTCGACCGGGCAGGGTGATCCCGCCATGATGCCGGTGCGGAGTGACGAAAGGTCGAACTCGGCGAATTGCGGATGAGAGAGCTCCGCGATGAACATCGTCGGTACACCGTACAGCGCCGTGCATCGCTCGGCAGCAGTCGTCTCGAGTGCCGTCAGCGGATCGAACGCCTCACCGGGAATGACCATGCATGAGCCGTGTGTCGTGCACGCGAGGTTTCCGAGCACCATCCCGAAGCAGTGGTAGAACGGGACCGGGATGCAGACGCGGTCGCGCTCGGTATAGCCTAACGTCTCTCCGATGAAGAAGCCGTTGTTGAGGATGTTGTGGTGCGACAGCGTGGCGCCCTTGGGGAATCCCGTCGTCCCGGACGTGTACTGGATGTTGATCGGTTCATCGAACTGCAGCGTCCGTTCGAGATCCGCCACCTCGGACTCGGCCACGGCCTTGCTGCGTCGGAGGAGCTCGTTCCAGTCGCTATCGATGACGATGGCTTCCTCGAGGTCGGGGCAGTCGTGCCGCACCTCGTCGAGCAGGCCCACGTAGTCCGCACCGCGGAATTCCCGGGCGAGCAGCAGGAGCTTCACGCCCGACTGCTTCAGCGCGTAGCGGAGCTCGGAGGATTTGTACGCCGGGTTGATGTTGACGAGAATCGCTCCCATCCGCGCCGTCGCGTACTGCGTGACGACCCACTCGAACCGGTTCGGCGACCAGATGCCGACGCGGTCGCGCGGCTCGATGCCGCTCGCGATGAGGGCCTGGGCGAGAGCGGTGGTCGAGTCCCACAGCTCTCGGTACGTCGCGCGGTAGCTCTGCGATCGCACCACGAGCGCGTCACGGTCTCCGTGTCGCTCGACAGTACGGCGGAGATTTTCGCCGATGGTTTCGCCGAGCAACGGGATGGGGCTCGTGCCGTGAGCGTAGGACTGCATGCGGCCTCGCGTTGGGAGACAAGAGAACATGGCGCTAGGCGGTCGAAATGGACATGGCGTGGCGTGAGCCCGACCTGCATTGTAGAAGTCCACGACACGACGAGGGACCAATGAACTGGAAGCTCATCCTGCAGCTGTCGCTGTTCGGGCTGGTGATGGGTGTGGCGACGGTGTTCTTCATCTCGTCATCGGTCGAGCCGTTCTGCTGGCTCGTGGTTTTTCTCATCTCCGCGTACGCGATCGCACACGGTGCGCCGGACCGCCCATTCGTGCACGGCGTGTGCGTGGGACTCGCGAACAGTGTGTGGGTGACGAGCGCTCACGTGCTGCTCTTCGACCAGTACCTCGCGCGCCATGCGAAGGAAGCGGCCATGATGAGCAGCATGCCAATGCCGACCCATCCGCGCGTCATGATGACGCTCATTGGCCCGGTGATCGGGCTCGTGTCGGGGATCGTGCTCGGGATCTTCGCCGTGGTGGCGACCCGGCTGGTGCGCCCGGCTGGCGTCGTCTCGGCGACGTCTGGCGCCTAACGCCGGCTGATCCGCCGGATCCTGAAGTATCCGAACACCCTTCGTCGTCGATGCCGCCCGCCCCTGACAAGCGCCGAAGGCCCGCCATACCGGTATGCGACGCTCGGCCCCACTCCACTAGCGCGGTGATGGTCGCGGGCGAATCATTCCCCTCGCCCGAACCGACCCCTTCCGATGACACGTCAGACCATCGCCATCACTCTGCTGCTCGCCGCGGCAAGCGCATCGTCCTCTGCCGCGCAGACGGTGTGGCCGACGAAAGGTTGGCCCACCGCGACCCCGCAGTCCGTCGGGCTCAACGCCAAAGTCCTCGACAGCCTCGATTCGGAGATCGCCTCCGGACGCTACGGCAACGTCGACCGCATGCTCGTCATCCGCCACGGCCGCGTCGCGTTCGACAAGAAGTACACGCACAACTACGACAGCGTGTACGCCGATTCCGTCCACGTGAAGGGCGCCCTCAACGCGCACGACGAGACGGGCCCCTACAACTATTACAATGCGTGGTGGCACCCGTACTATCGGCGCGGCGATCTGCACACGCTGCAGTCGGTGACGAAGACCGTCACGTCGGTCATTATCGGAGTGGCCGTTACACGTGGCGAGTTCCCCAGTCTCGATACGCCGGTGCTGTCGTTCTTCGACGTCGCGAAGGTCGCGAACGTCGATGACCGGAAGCGCAAGATGACGATCCGCCATCTGCTCACGATGACGTCGGGCATCGACTGGAACGAGAATCTCCCGTACGCGGATCCGAGAAATACGGCCATCGGCCTCGAGGAGAGCGACGATTGGGTGAAATACACGATCGACCGCCCGATGTCGGAGGACCCGGGCACCCGATGGAACTACAACAGCGGCGCATCGGCGCTCCTGGCGTACGTGTTCCGGAAGGCGACGAAGATGGATGTCGAGGAGTACGGCGCCCGGTATCTCTTCGCGCCCTTGGGTATCGACCGGTGGTTCTGGAAGCGCTCGCCAACCGGGCTCGCGGATACCGAGGGCGGTCTGTATCTCGAGGCGCGTGACCTGGCGAAGATCTGGTACCTTTTCCTGAGAAACGGGCTGTGGGACGGCCGTCAGGTCGTCTCGCCCGACTGGGTAAAGGCGTCCGTGGCGCCCGCGATGGCAGTCGCCCCGGCGCCTAACGCTCCAAAGTACGGACTCAAGTGGTGGCTCTATCCCGACCCGCGCGACGGGACGAAGTTCATCTGGGGCGGGTCGGGGTTCGGGGGGCAGGTCCCGATGACCTTTCCGCAGGACGACATGGTCGTCGTGTTCAACGGCTGGAACATTCTTCCGGGACGGCCCGGGTTGCCGCGTGGGCAGGTGACCGCGCGTCTCGTCGGAGCAATCGTCGGTTCGTGACGGACGAACGTCACGAGGACACCTAACGTGCCAGATGCCTTACCTGTTATCGTTCGATGGACCTATCCTGGTAGTGCGATTCTTCGGGACCGTCACCGAGCGCGACCTCGTGGGCTCGGCCGATGATGTCATGACCCTCGAGGACGGCGGACGGAACTCTCGGCCTCGGCTCACCGACTTGCGGGGAGTCGCCGATTCCTCCATCGGGTACAGCGAAGTGGCGAATATCGCTGAGCGTGTGGGGGGCCGCCCGCTGTCGGGCGCCATCCGGTCGGCATTGCTGGTCGATCAGCCCGTGCAGCTCGGGTTCGCGCGTATGTTCCAGACACTCAACAAGCACCCACAGGTTACCGTCGGCATCTTCGAGGATGAAGCGGCCGCTCGTCATTGGCTGCTCGGCGGTTCGGGAGATCAGGTCGGTGGCTGACGCCACGGGAGGGATGAACAGGATGCGACGTGCGATGCGGACGACCCGGATGGTGTCTGTGATGGCCGGCGTGCTGCTTGGCGTTAGGCTCGGCGCGCAGGAGCCGAGGCCGGCCGGCGGGCTGCAACGGATCCTCGACGCGGAGCTCGCGCGGTTTCCCGGCAAGGCGGGCGTGTGGGTGAAGCACCTGACGACCGGTGAGGAGGCCGCGGTGCGCGGCGACGAGGCGTTCAACAGCGCGAGCGTCATCAAGCTCACCGTGCTGGCCCTCGCGTTCGAGATGGCCGACAAGGGACAGCTGTCGCTGTCCGATCGGATCACGATCAACGCGTCGGACTATCGCGGCGGATCTGGCGTCTTCCAGTTCAACGATCCCGGACTGCAGCCCACGATGCGCGATGTGCTGCTGCAGATGGTCATCACGAGCGACAACACGGCGACGGACATCTCGATCGCGAAGGTGGGCGGCATCGAGCGCGTCAACAACTGGATCCGCGACCACGGGTACGGCGACGGGCTCCACTTGAACTCGACGGTCAAGGACCTCTTCGCGAAGTATCGCGCGCTGCCACCGGGTGCGGGCTATAACGAGAAGACGAACACGGACCGAGGCTACTGGTTAGGCGCCATGACGCCGCGCGCGACGGGACGGCTGATCGAGTCGATCGAGACGTGTAGTGACGGCAAGGCGAAGCCACCGGCGGTCGCGGCGCAGAAGTCGTGTGCCGATATGATTCGCATGATGAAGGCACAGCAGTCGGGCGAGCGACGCCTCCCTCACTACGTCGACGTCGAGGTGGCGCACAAGACGGGCGACTTCCCGCCCGTGCTCGCGAATGACGTTGGCGTCATCTACGCGAAGTCGGGCCCGATCGTGGTCGCGTTCTTCGGGAACGCGATCGAGGGCTCGTACGGCGAGGCCGAGGACAGGATCGGGCGCATCGCGCAGCTCATCGTCGAGTTCTTCGACGGGAAGCAGTAGTCGCCAGGGTTTCGACGCGGCAAATAGGGTCGTGCCCGGCATGACGGTCCGCGTCCTGCGGGCTCTCGCGTGGTGTACACCTCACGCGTTGAACCCGAAGGACCCATGCCTCTCCAATACGAGAATCTCGATCCGGTCACGCGCCGTCACGCAATCGCCGAGCTCGACGGCGATCTGGCGAGCGGTGCGTTTCACGCCTCCGATCGCCTTCGTCCCACCGCGATCACCGACTACCAGCGCCTCCTCCGTGACGCGCTTCGCTACTACGACGACCTCTGGCTCGAGCAGCACGCGAACGATCTGCTCGTGGACTTCGAGCCGCGGACTACCCGCAGCGGCGCGCAGACCACGGCCAAGGTCCCTGAAATGGCGGCACGGATGCTCGCGGAAGGCGACTTCAATCGCTATTACATGCGTGGCGTCGCGTTGCGCGCTATCGACGAAGGACGGCAGGTCGTCGAGGTCTATCGTGCGCGGCTGTCGCTCGAGCCGCGAAAGGAGTCGGCGGAGATGGAAGGCCAACGACTCCCCGCCCGCGAAGTGTTGGATTACCTGCGCGGGCAGCGCGTCGAGGACGCGTCGACGGCGCGGCTCGGTCGTCCGAACTCGGGGTTGAGCATACGCCTCGTCTAGCGTTTCAAGGTTTCAAGGGGAACAACGTGATCCAGGAAACGGCCCACGCCGCACTAGGCGGGTGGGAGGACTTTTATCTCATCGTCGGATCGGCGGCGGCTGCCCTCACCGGACTGCAGTTCGTCGTCATCACGCTGGTCTCGGAAGCGCAGAGCCGCTCGACATCCACCGGCGCCCTCGGTGCGTTCGCGACGCCAACCATCGTGCATTTCTGCGCGGCGCTATTCGTGTCGGTCGTGATGTGCGCGCCATGGCCGCGGCTGCCCGAGCCAGCGTTTGTGGTCGCCGCCGGTGGCGCCGTCGGATTGGCCTACACGGGAATTGTCGTCGCGCGCGCCACGCGCCAGACCGCCTACCGGATGGTGGCGGAGGATTGGATCTGGCACGTGACGCTGCCGTTGGTCGCATACGGTGTCCAGCTCGCTGCCGGGTTCGTGCTGTTACGCGCGACAATGGTCGCGTCGTTCACGATCGCCGCCTCGTCGCTGCTGCTGGTGTACATCGGCATTCATAACGCGTGGGATACGTCGACGTTCATGATCGAGGAGCGTGCGAGGCGCGAAGCCGCCGAGCAAGCCATTAAGGACTCGGCGCCCTCGCTGGCTGCGCCAGTTTCACCGGCCGGTGCCGCCCCAGCCGGCGAGCTGGCGGCGCCCACGGAGACTCGTTAGGTCGATTCCCGCGACCCGAGACCAATGACGAACGCACGGCCCGACGTCGCGTGCCCGGGGTGCCACTACGTACCCACCCCCTACGATCGGTGGGTCTGCGAGCCTGACGGCTGCGGCAACGTGTGGGACACCTTCGAGACCGGCGCGCGATGCCCGCAATGCGACGCCCAATTCCCGTGGACCACGTGCCCCGCGTGCCGGCAGACGTTTCCGCACAGGGCATGGTATCTGCGCTCCGCCTAGATGGCCGAGGATGATGCCGACGCAGCGGGGACGAATGCCGCCTGTCCAACCCTGAGTTGTGGAATCAGGTGGTGGCGGATAACATCGGAGTCCTGCATTCCCGGAACGACCATGAAAGCCGCCTCGCTCGTGGTAGCGCCCGCCTTGTTGGCCTTCCTCTGGGCGCCCTTGCCTTGCCGTGGCCAATCCGCCACGAAACAGGCGACGTCAGCTTCCAACCCGCTGCAGGCGCTCACCCGGGCCCTGGCTGGCAAGTGGCAGCTCGACGTCCGCTTCGAGGCCGCTCCTTCTACCGGCAACAAAGTCATCGCAGGCCCCGGAGAAGAGTCGTGGAGCGCCGGACCGGGCGGCATCACGCTCATCGAGCAGGAACACGTTCCATCACCCAATGGCGACACGTTCCTGATGGGCGTGATCTGGTGGGACAGCTCCAAGAATCATCTCGGTGGTGTCGAGTGCAACAGTTATCTGCCCATCACGTGTGATCTCAAGGGCGGGCTCAACGACATTACCATCAGCTGGGATGGCAGGAAGTTTCAGATCGATGAACTCGAGAACCACAACGGCCGCCACACCGTGTGGCACGAGTACTGGACGGACATCACGCCTGACTCCTTCACCCAGACGGGCGATGTCACCCAACCCGACGGCACCACCACGCGCTTCATGACAGTCCATGGCCGACGCGTGAAGGAGCTCAAGTCCATCGGCGCCGAGTAGGCATCTACGCGCAGGTCGGCACACCTAACGAAGAGGATCTCCTCTCGCCTCTCTTCTCTTCTCTTCTCTTACAGGAGACGAGCCTCCTGAGGGTTCTTAGCAGCCAGCGTCAGCCAGCAGCCAGCACGAGCAGCCAGCAACCAGCCGCCGTTCCCCCGTCTCCCTCAGTCATGGTACGTCAACGCCAGAATCGCGAACCCCGTCGCGGCATCGCTCATGAAATTCGCCGCGGGAGTCGCGGGATCGCGTTTGCGATTGAGCGACGTCGCCATCCACTTGCCGGTCGCGCCGTCCTGATGCTTCGCCAGCCAGGCGAGTGCCGAAGCGAGATGCGGGTCGTTCGGCGCATACCCAGCGCGTCGCAGTGCGAACGTCACGATGCCGGTCGCGTATCCGTCGCTGAGACTGTCGAGGGTCGAACCGTCGCCTCGCTTCCAGTCGCCCAGCTTTGCGAGTGCCCACCCGCCGTCGGTGTTCTGTCTCGCGAACAGTGAATCAGCGATCGTCTTCCGTTCGTCAGTCGTGAGCAGGTCGGGCAGCACCGACGCAGCCCAGAGCAGCACCGCGCGGTTGAATGCGCTCTGCATGGCCACATCCTGATGGAGGAAAGTGCGCAGCACGCCGAGGCGTTCCTGAATTTCCGGCCGCGACGCGTAGCCACCTGGCTCGGTGCCAACGGCGATCGCGGCGAGGGTCGTCCCGAAGTACGCGGCGTCGTCCGCCTCCCACGGCTCGAGATGGAAATTGAGCCACGCCCACGAGCCCGCGGGCTTTCCACGACGGAGCTGCAGCGCCCACATGTTGTCGAACGCGACGCGCGCCTCATCGCTCGGCGTGCCGGCAGTGGCGTCGCGCGTCGCGAGTACGAGCGCGTTCAAGACCGACTCGGTGCCGCGCGACTCGCTCGTCTTCGGCAGGCCGACGGTCTGATCCGGATAGAACGGCTCGACGTCGCGCCACATGCTCACGCGCTTCACGACGTCATCGAGGAGCCTACGCTCGGCACTCGAGGGCTCTTTCTCGTGCAGGGCGGCGCGCAGCGAGGGCCGAGCGAGCGCGTATGGCAGCGCGGTGTGGCACGACACGCACGCGGTCTCGTGATCGCGCGCGGCGGTGGGCCACGCTGACCACCAGGTTTGCCGTGAGTCGAGATACGCGGCCGCGGCGCGCATGTCCCATCCCTGCGCGGCAGCCGTGCGGGCGATCAGCGTGAGCGCTACAATGGCGACGGTACGCATGGCTGAATAGCATGCGGAACGCGCGTCGATTCGACAAGATACACAGCACTCTCACCCTCGATAAATGCTCATGCGTCACACGTACCGCCCCGCGCTTGTCGCTGCCGCGCTCGCGACTGCAACTACCGCCGTGCACGCGCAGGACACGCGCGCGCTCGTCCGTTACGTCGACTCCGTCGCCAATGCTGCTGTGGCGGAGCACCGTACGGCGGGCGTGTCGGTCGCCATCGTGAAGAACGGCCGCACGGTCCTCGCGAAGGGCTACGGTTTCGCCGATCTCGAGAACGACGTGCCGGCGACCGCGGAGACGGTCTACCGCATCGGTTCGATCACCAAGCAGTTCACCAGCGCGGGCATCATGCGGCTCGTGGAGCAGGGGAAGGTCTCGCTCGACGACACGCTGCAGAAGTTCCTGCCCGACTTTCCGACGCAGGGAAACCGGGTCACCGTACGGCACCTGCTCAACCACACCTCCGGCATCAAGAGCTATACGAGCCTCGGGCCCAAGTGGAGGAAAGTCATCCGCAACGACCTCCCGACCGACTCGATGGTCGCGCTGTTCGCGAACGAGCCGTTCGACTTCAAGCCGGGTGACAAGTGGCGCTACGACAACTCGGGCTACTTCCTGCTCGGCATGATCATCGAGAAGGTCAGCGGCAAGCCGTACGGGCAGTACGTGAAGGACGAGTTCTTCACGCCGTTAGGCCTCCATAGCACGATCTACTGTGACCAGGCGCCGCTCATCAGACACCGGGCGCAGGGGTATGCGCCGCAACCGAGCGGCGGGTTCATCAACGCCGAACCGTTGAGCATGACGCAGCCATACGCGGCGGGCTCGCTGTGCTCCAATGTCACCGACCTCGCCGCGTGGACGCTCGCGCTCTCGAGCGGCAAGGTGGTGAGTCCTGCCTCGTACAAGCAGATGTCGACGCCGCTCACGCTGAACGACGGCAAGCCGCTCACTTATGGTTTCGGCCTCGGGGCTGGCACGGTCGGCGGCCACCGGCAGGTGAGCCACAACGGCGGAATCAACGGATTCGTGTCCGAGCTGCACCACTACCCGGATGACTCGCTGGTGACGGTCGTGCTGACGAACACGGGCGCGCTGGCGGCAACGCAGATCGAACGGGCGATCGCGCGCCGCGCACTCGGGATCAAGCTCCTAGCCGCCGTGCCGATCGACGCGGCGGCGCTCCAGCGCCTCGTCGGGGAATATCAGGTGGACGACGCGCGCGTGCGCGTGTCCGTCGAGGGCGGCCACCTTCGCGTACAGATCCCAGGGGGACCGTCGTTCGGGCTCAAACACGTCGGTGGCGGGCGCTTCGTCAGCGCCGACAACGACGACGAGCAGTACGAGTTCGCCGCGGGGACGCCGGCGCCGAGCTTCGTTAGGCGCGAGGGCGGGAGCGAGATGACGGCGACGCGCGTACCGTAGCGACGGTTCGATGGCAACCAAGGCTCGAAACGTCTTCCGCTTCATTCGGACTGGCGTAGCCGCCGGCGCCTTCGCGGGAGGCATCACGCATCCTGCTCCCGCACAGGCGGTGTCGCGTTCGCCGCAGGCCGCGCCGCTGACGCCCGCCCAGCGACAAGCAATGCTGCGCGCGCCGTCCAACACATTCTGGTCGACTCGTGCGCCGGACACCGTCACCGCGGATATCCAGACATCCCGCGGCACGATCACCGTCGAGCTGCCGCGGGACTGGGCCCCGCACGGCGTCGACCGCTTTTACAACCTGGCCCGGGCAGGCTACTTCGACGACTCCCGCTTCTACCGCGTGGTGTATGCGTTCGTCGCCCAGTTCGGCATCGCCGGCGATCCGACCATCGCTCGACTCTGGAGCCAGCAGAAGCTTCGCCCCGACTCGGCCCGAACGCCTAACGCGCGAGGCACCATCGCGTACGCGCAGACAAAACCCACCGACCGCACCACGAACCTGTTCATCAACCTGGCCGATAATAAGAGCCTCGACTCGCTCGGTTTCGTACCCATCGGGCGCGTCGTGCAGGGCATGGAGGTGGCCGACAGCCTCTACTCCCGTTATGGAGAGATGACGATGGCGGACCCACCGTTCGGCGATGGCAAGCGCCTGTACCGCGAGTCGAACAAGTACATGGACGCGGAGTACCCGAAGCTCGATCGCATCCTGAAGGTTACGATCCGCCGGGATCGATGAGGGTAGCCATCGACTATGTCGAAACGCCGAAATGTCATCGTCAACATTGGCACCAGCGCGGACGGCTTCATCGCGCGTCCGGACGGTGATCTAGAGTGGCTGACGTCACGCCCGGCGCCCAAGGGGTTCTACGGCATGAGCGCCTTCGTGAAGTCGATCGACACGAAGGTCCTGGGCCGGAAGACATATGAGGCAAGCCTGCGCCTGGGAGCGACGTTCCAGCCGCCGACGCGCTACATCGTCTTCTCTCGTGAGGCTCGGCCGGCCGACGCGCCGTTAGGCGTCGAGTTCGTGAACGAGGCGATCGGTCCGTTCATTAGCCGCCTTCGCGAGCAGCCTGGCAAGGACATCTGGCTGATGGGCGGCGGTGGTCTCATCGCATCCTTCCTGGATGAGGGCGCGATCGACGAGCTCGTGATCACCGTTGCCCCGGTGTTCATCGGGGATGGTATTCCGCTGATCGCGCGGCGTCATCGGCACGTGCCGCTGGAGCTGCGTTCGGTGGAGCAGTTCGAGAACGGGGTGGTTCAGCTGCATTACCAAGTCGCGACCGTCGCACGCTGAACGCCGGACCCCCGGACCCGAGAGGGCAGGCTGCACAGACATGAGGCAAACGGATGCATCGGGATCGAGCGGATCAGCCGGATCGCTCGTCGGCCATGCCTGTCATCTCGAGCGCAGCGAGGGATCGCGATCGTCCCGAAAGAAAGGCATAGCCTCTACCGGAGTATGGCGATCCCTCGCCTGATGGTTCGGGATGACAACCGTGAGAGACCAGACGTGCCGCCGGAGGCGTCACTGCCCATGGAGCAAATCTGCGAACATTCGCGAAATCGATGTTCGAAATCCGCGTTAGGTCTTGCCGTTACCCATCCCGAGGCATTCTGACCATATGAACGAGATCGCGGCACTCTTTCGCCGACTGTCCGTGGGCGTGTACGTCATCGGCGCCGCCGACGGCGAGCGCCGCGGCGCGTTCACGGCGGCCTGGGTCACCCAAGTCTCGTTCGACCCACTGCTGCTGGCGCTGAGCGTCAATCCGCAGAACGCGTCCTACGACATCCTGCGCGCCGGCGGCGTATTCAACGTCAACGTGCTCGGGCGCGGACAGCTTGAGCTCGCGCGGCGATTCGGCACATCCTCGACGCGCGAACACGACAAGCTCGCGGGCGTGGCTTGGCACGCTGGAGCGAATGGAGCGCCGGTGCTGGATGACGCGCTCGCGTACTTCGAGTGCGAGCTGCGAGACCGCCATCCGGCCGGCGACCATGAGCTGGTCGTCGGCCTCGTTGTCGGCGGACGTGTCGTCCGTCCGACCGCCGCGCCAATGCTCTACGCGGAGACCGGAGACATGGATGACAGCAGGGTGCTATTCGGTTAGTTGATCGCGATCCTCAGAACTTCTCCGCTGCCTGGCGGCAGGTTGTAGCCCTTGTTCGACACGTACAGCGCGCCGTCAGGACCAAAGCGCAGCGAGGTCGGGAACGTTAGGCCAGTAGCGATCACCGTACGCGACCCGTCGACGCCAAGGCGCACGACCTGACCCGTGCCCATCGCGAACGGGGCGGGCACGCAGGGCAGCTGCGGCAGGCACGCGAACGTCTCCAGGACGTAGAGGTTGTCGTGCGTGTCCGTCTCGACGCCGAGGATCGGCGTGAATCCCGTCGCGTATTGCGAGAACGAGCCATTCCGTTTCAGCTCGAGGATCTTTGCGGAACCTGGCACGGACGGGAATGTCGTCAGGTTTCCGACGAAGAACCGCCCGTTGCCTTCGGCGATTGCCGTCGGCACGATGTGGCCCTGTGTGGCCGAGATATCGACGATGCGGTCGACGCGGCCGCTGTTCGGCTGCACCGTGACGACCTGACCGCCGTTCGCATCGACTGCGTAGAGCATTCCGCCGCGCGCGATCATGCTGTACCAGTCGCCGTCCGGCTCGAAGTCACCTTGCGAGGGGTTGGCGACCGGGTTCGCCTTCACGAACGCGGTGAGGTTCGCGACGACGGTGAAGCGACCGTTCTCGATGCGGGCCACGCTCGCCGGGACGTCAGGCACGCCGTGGCCACAACCGGCGTCGAGCAGTGCGTAGAGCTTCGGCCCGACGAACGCCACGTCCATGACGCCGAGCACGCCACCGCGTTGATCGACGGAGGACGGGAGGCCATCGACGACAGTGGTCCGTACGCCATTCGCGATGCGTGAGATGCGGCCGGTATTACCGCTGAGCAACGGTCCGCCCTCGCCTTCCACCTGGGGGCACTGTCCAACGGTGGATGTGCCACCACCCGTGCCGGCCTCGGAGACGTAGATCGCGCCGTCGGACCCGAACGTCAGTCCGCGCGGGTTCGTCAGGCCACCGGCGACGAGCGTCGGCGTTGCTAACGCCGTCACGCCTCCACCGTTGCTCCCGTTCTTCGCGGCGGACGCCTGCGCGGCCGGCGTGAGCTCGGTTGGTTGCGTCCGGTCGCACGCGGCGAGTGCGGCGAGTGCGACGGTGAATGTGGCGGCGCGCGCCGTGCGCGTCGGGAGTGGAGAGTAGGGCATGCGTATGTGCTCCGTGGGGTGGGGAGAACGAACCGGCCGTCGGCGGGGAGTGTGGGATTCCAACCTGCGACGCACGACCTCAACACATCATGCACCAGTCATTAGTCTTCGTCAATGTACGGACAACATGTCCGCCTAACGTATGATGATCATCCGACGAGGTTGAATCCGATGGTGAAGCACTTCGCGCGTGTGGCGCTGCTAGTGTCTGGTGTCTCCGTCACGTTGCGGGCACAGCAAAACGCGGGGACGCTGTCGCCTGAGGCGAGCCTTCCCTTCACCATGACCAAGGTGGCCGAGTTCAACCGGCCATGGCGCATCGCGTTTCTCCCTGATGGACGCATGCTCATCACGGAGAAGGTGGGTCCGCTGTGGCTCGTGACGCAGAGCGGCGCCAAGATGCCGGTCGCGAACGTGCCTGCGGTTTTGTACGGCGGACAAGGCGGGATGCTGGGCGTCTACGCATCGCCCGAGTACGCGACCGATCACCGGATCTACCTCACGTACTCCGAGCCTGGCGAACCCAGCGGGTCGAGTCTCGCGCTGGCGCGCGCTCGTCTCGCGATCCAAGATACGACGGCGAGGCTCGAGGGCCTCGACGTCATCTGGCGCGACGGCGCTCGCGGCCGGGGTGGGCAGTTTGGCGCGGCCGTGACGTTCTCGCCGGACAAACGGTACCTATTCCTGACGGTCGGCGATCGGCAGCGCATGACGCCGGCTCAGGACCCGAGCTCGCCACTCGGCAAGATTCTCCGCCTAACGCTAGACGGGCAGCCGGCACCGGGTAATCCACAGGCCGGCAAGACGGGCTCGCCGACGCTCGAGATCATCAATCCTCCGCGTAACACGGAGTTGGCGAAGACCGCCCCGGTCGAATACACGTACCCGTTTCCCGGTCCGAACCTAACGCCGTCGGCGACGTGGACCACGGGGCACCGAACGCCGTACGGTCTCGCCTTCGCGCCCGACGGGCGGCTGTGGGAGCTCGAGCACGGGCCGCGGGGCGGCGATGAGCTGAACCTGATCGAGGCCGGCAAGAACTATGGCTGGCCGCTCGTGTCGTACGGCGTCAACTACGACGGCACGCCCATCCCGAGCCCGGACACGCGGCCTGATCTGACCAAGCCGGTGATCTACTGGACGCCCGTCATCGCGCCGGGGAGCCTAACGTTTTACAAGGGCGCCATGTTCCCGCAGTGGAACGGGTCGGCATTGATCGGCGGACTGGTGACGAAGACCCTCAGTCGTATCACCTTCGATGGCAAAGGCGACGCGACGGCGGCGGAGCGCTGGGACGTCGGTCACCAGATTCGGGATGTGGCCGTGGGCCCGGACGGCGCTGTGTGGATGATCGAGAACGCGAATCCGGGTGGCCTATTTCGCGTCACACCGAGTGGCAATGAGCGAAAGGCGCAACCGAACAGGTGATTGGTTACTGGTACCGGTTATTGGTTATTTGAACCCTCGGGAAGCCTCTCGTAAGCGAGATGAGCCTCCCGAGGGTTCAATTACTGATAACCACTCCCAACAACCAATTACCTGTTCGGTTGCGCCCTTCGCGCCCACTCACGGCACGACCTTCTGGGGGCCTAACGTGTACTTCGTCATCCAGTCGTACTCGCGCTGCATCTTGTCGAGCTGGTGATAGTACTCGGCGAGGCCGTGGCCTTCGCGCGGATAGAACACCAGCTCGACCGTCTTCCCGCGATCCTTGAGGGCGCGGAAGTACTCCATCGACTGACCCGTGGGCACGCGCTGGTCGCTGCCACCGTGCTGGATCAGCAGTGGCGTGGTCACGTTGTCGACGAACGTGATCGCCGACCGCGCCCGATAGAAGTCCAGCGTTTTCTGCGTCGGGACGCCGCTGAAGAACGTGCCGATGTAGCCCGGGATGTCCGTCGTCCCGTACATGCTCTGCAGGTCGGACAGGCCTGCGCCCATCCGGGCCGACTTGAACCGGCTCGTCTGGCTCACGACCCACGCCGTCATGTAGCCGCCGTAGCTCCACCCCTCGAACGCCATCTTCGACGAGTCCGCGATGCCGCGTTTGATCACGTCATCGACGCCGGTCATGATGTCGCGGTAGTCGCCGCCGCCCCAATCCATGATGTTCGCTTTCGTGAACTTCTCGCCGTAGTTCGTCGACCCGCGCGGGTT
>Ga0207674_10004133_pt1 | contig 17557 bp, 15 predicted proteins | sample KBSCornC72_FD_184303 | JGI IMG/M metagenome (GOLD analysis project Ga0207674, IMG submission 184303) | Corn rhizosphere microbial communities from Kellogg Biological Station, Michigan, USA - KBS Corn C7-2 (SPAdes) (version 2) | ecosystem: Host-associated > Plants > Roots > Rhizosphere > Soil ... | reverse complement strand
GCCGCGGCTTGCCGCGAAAAGTGATCGTCCCCTGCTGCGGGTGGTAGACGCCGTTGATGACGTTGAGCAGCGAGCTCTTTCCCGCGCCGTTGGGGCCGATGATCGCCCGGATCTCGTGCTCGCGCACGTCCAGCGAGATGTCGTTGAGCGCCTTGACGCCTCCGAAAGCCAGCGATACGCCGTCGAGACGGAGAACCGGATCGCCGATTGCGCGGACCGCCGTCATGCGCTGCTGGCGCTCAAGCAGCCGCCCTGGCCGCGCTCGCGGCAAACGTCTTCGCGTCGGCGATCTTCAGGTCGGCGGCAACGATGCCGGTGCGGCCGTCCTCGAATTTCACCTGCGTCTCGACGTGCTGCACGGTCTTGCCCGAATAGAGCGCCTCGATCAGCTCGGCGTACTTCTCCGCGATGAAGCCACGGCGCACCTTGCGCGTGCGCGTCATCTCGTCGTCGTCGGGATCGAGCTCCTTGTGCAATATCAGGAACCGCTGCACCTGCGACGCCACGAGCGAGCCTTCCTGTGCGAGCTCTGCGTTCACCTGCTCGACGCACTCGCGGATCAGCGTCTGGACTTCCGCCTTGGCGGCGAGATCGGTATAGCCGGAGTACGGAATCCCGCGCCGCTCGGCCCAGTTGCCGACCGACCCCATGTCGATGTTGATGAACGCGCACACCTTGTCGCGCTGGTTGCCGAAAGCGACGGCCTCCTTGATGTGCGGAAAGAACTTGAGCTTGTTCTCGATGTAGTTCGGCGCGAACATCGCGCCGGTGGCGAGCTTTCCCACGTCCTTGGCGCGGTCGATGATCTTCAACTGGCCGGCGGTGTCGAAAAAGCCGGCGTCCCCGGTGCGAAAATAACCGTCGGGGTCGATCGACTCGAGCGTTGCGTCCGGCCGCTTGTAATATTCCTTCAGCAGCATGGGGCCGCGCACCAGCACCTCGCCGTTGTCCGCGATCCTGATCTCGACCCCGGGAGCCGCCTCGCCGACGGTGTCGAACTTGACGCCGCCGTCCGGCTGGAGGCAGACGTAGGCGCAGGTCTCGGTCGAACCGTAGAGCTGCTTCAGATTGATTCCGATCGAGCGATAGAAGCGGAACAGGTCGGGTCCGATCGCTGCGCCGGCAGTGTAGGCAACGCGGATGCGGCTCATGCCGAGCACGTTGCGCAGCGGTCCGTACACGACCAGGTTTCCGATCGCGTAGCGGATGCGATCGAGCGCACCGACCGGCCTGCCGTCGAGAATGTCCGGGCCGCAGCGGCGCGCGACCGCGGTGAAGTAGCGAAACAGCCAGCGCTTCGCCGCGCTCGCGTCCTCCATGCGGATCATCACCTGCGTCAACAGGTTCTCGAAAATGCGCGGCGGGGCGAAGTAGTAGCTCGGCCCTATTTCGCGCAGATCGGTCATCACGGTGTCGCCGGATTCGGGACAGTTGATCGTGAAGCCCGCGACCAGCCATTGCGCGTAGGAAAAAAGGTGGTCGCCGACCCACGCCATCGGCAGGTAAGCGAGGATGCTGTCGTCGGAGCGAAGCTTGTCGAAACCGCAGCCGCCTTGCGCCGCGACGATGAAAGCCGCGTGCGTCTGGCACACGCCCTTGGGTTTGCCGGTCGTTCCCGACGTGTACAGCATGATCGACACGTCGTCGGGCCGTCCCTTCGCCACCTCGGCCTCGAAAAACCCCGGGTTCGCGCGATCGAAGTCGCGCCCGAGGTCGAGCAGGCGGTCGAGGCTCGACACGTTCTCGTAATTGCGCAAGCCCCGGGGATCGTCGTAGTAGACACGCTGCAGACTCGGGACCTGCGGTTTGGCTTCGAGCACCTTGTCGACCTGCTCCTGGTCCTCGGCCAGCGCGTAGCCGATTTCGGCGTCGTTGAGCACATAGACGAATTCCGCGGCCGGCGCGTCCTGGTACATCGGGACCGGAATCCCCCCGAGGGCCTGCGCGGCGGCCATCGCCCAGTAGAGCCGCGGCCGGTTGTCGCCGATGATCGCGAGGTGCATGCCGCGGCGGAACCCTTGGGCGGCAAGACCGCAGGCGAGCGCGCGCACGTCAGCCGCGACCTCTGCCCACGTCCAGGTCTGCCAGATGCCAAGGTCCTTTTCGCGCGTCGCCGGACGATGGCCGCGCGTACGCGCGTGCTCCAACAGCAAGCGCGGAAACGTCGAGTCTGCCGGGGACTGCATTGCGCTAGCTCCTCCTCGAACCTTTGCGTTGCCGGTCTGTCTCGCCGGGAGGTCATAATACCTGCCGCCGCCACAGGCGCAACCAAGGCAGCCGGTGGCGGGCAATTCTTACGCGGGCGAGCAGTTCTTGCATGAGCAGGCGATCGACGGCTCGGGTTTGCGCTTGATAAACAATGACTTTTAGACGGCACCCTCCTTGCTTGCAGTCGGGAGTCGTGACCGTCCGCAACACGTTGCTGCGGCGAAACGGAGGAACGACCGTGTCCCCAAGCTGCATTGCCGCCGGCCGCTGCCGGCGAGCCTGTCGTCACGCCGGTGCGAGCGCCGCGCGCCGCGGCCGAAAGCACGGCGCCGGCCTGCCTTGCCACAGTGCCCGCGAGCGATGGCGGGGGCCCACCGCGTGAACGACGCGCCGGCAACGATGTCGCCATTCGAAACCGGCGCCCCCGAGGCAGCGGCCGGGACGCGCGATCGTCCACGCGGCCTGCTCGTGCCCGGACGCAATTGCTGGCGCATCGCGCACGCGGCGCGGGTCGGGTTCCTGGTCGACGGCAGCGAGTATTTCGGCGCGGTGCGCACCGCGCTTGTCGCCGCGCAGCGCGAAATATTCATTCTCGGCTGGGACATCGACAGCCGCATGTGCCTGGTTCCCGGCGGCGCGCGCGATGGATTTCCGGAGCCGCTGCTCGAGTTCCTCAACGCCCTGCTCGATAACCGCCCGGAGCTGCAGATATTCGTGCTGAGCTGGGACTTCGCGCTGCTGTTCGCGCTCGAGCGCGAATGGCTGGGCCGTCTCAAGTTCGGCTGGCCCAAACGCCGCCGCCTGCATTTCCAGCTCGACGACCATCATCCGACTGCGGCCTCGCACCATCAGAAGGTGGTCGTCGTCGACGATGCATTGGCGTTCGTCAGCGGCTTCGACCTCACCGGCAACCGCTGGGACACGCCGCGCCATCTGCCGGCCGATCCTGCGCGGCACAATGCCGATGGCAGCAGGTACGGCCCGTTCCACGACGTCGGCGCGCTGGTCGACGATGAAGCCGCACGGGCGCTCGGAGAGCTGGCGCGCGAGCGCTGGCACCGCGCGACCGGGACGCACGCGCAGGAGCCCGAGCGCGCCGCCGAACCCGCGGCGTGGCCCGCGGCCGTGCCGGTCGCGCTCGGCGATGTCGACGTCGGTATCGTGCGCACCGAGCCCGAGTTCGACGGCTTGCCCGCCGTCGCCGAGGTCAGGCAGCTGCATCTTGATGCGATCGCCGCCGCGAAGAGGTCGATCTTTGCGGAAAACCAGTATTTCACTTCGCCCTTGATCGCCGATGCATTCGCGTCGCGGCTGGTCGAGCCCGCGGGCCCGGAAATCGTCATCGTTTCGCCGATGACCCAAAGCGGCTGGCTCGAGGTCTCGACGATGGGCGTGCTGCGGGCACGCGTGCACCGTCGTCTGGTCGAGGCCGACTCGCACGGGCGCTACCGGCTCTATTGCCCCTGGCTCGGCGACGACGCGCCTCCGCAGGGGCGCTGCCTCAACGTGCACAGCAAGGTCCTGGTCATCGACGACGACATCGTCTCGGTCGGTTCGGCGAATCTGAGCACACGCTCGATGAGCCTCGACACCGAATGCAGTCTGGTCATCGAGGCAAACGGTGAGCCGCGCGTACGTGCGGCGATCGCGGCGCTGAAGTCCCGGCTGCTCGGCGAGCATCTCGATCGAGACCCGGCGCTGGTCGACGCCGCGATTGAAAAGCAGGGGTCGCTGATCGGCGCGATCGAAGCGCTGCGCGATGAAGGCCGGTCGCTGCGTCCGCTCGGGGTCACCGCCGAGGACGAGTGGAGCGCCGTGCTCGCCGATCAGCCGATGATCGATCCGGCGGAGCCGGTCGACGTCGACAGCCTGTTGTCCGACGTCGTCGCCCGCAGCGAGCGAAAGCCCGCGTCCGGCCGCATCGTGGCGATCGCGGCCATCCTGTTCGTGCTCGCCGCGCTGGCGCTGGCCTGGCGCTACACGCCGCTGCGGGAATGGATCAACGTCGAGTCGCTGGTGCACTTGAGCGACCGGTTCGAAGCGAGCCCGTTCGCGCCGCTGATCGTCATCGGCGGCTTCGTGCTCGGCGGCCTGGTGGTGATGCCGGTGACGATGCTGATCGCTGCGACCGGCATCGTGTTCGGTCCCTGGCTGGGCATGCTTTATTCGTTGATCGGCGCGACGCTCAGCGCGGTATTCGTCTATGCCATCGGCCGCGAGGTCGGACGCGATGCGGTGCGGCGGGTCGCGGGCCGGCGGATCAACGATCTCTCCCGCCGCATCGCCAAGCGCGGCCTGCTGGCGATGCTGTTCGTGCGCATCGTGCCCGTCGCGCCTTTTTCGATCATCAACCTCGTGGCCGGCGCATCGCACCTGGGCTTCCGCGATTTTCTGCTCGGCACGATCCTGGGCCTGGTGCCGGGCACGATCCTGATCAGCTTTTTCGTCGACCGCATCGTCGCCGCCGTGCGGCAGCCGGGACCGGTCACCTTCGCGCTGCTGGCGCTGGTCGCCGGCATCGCGATCGGCGGCACGCTGGCGGTTCGCGCGCGGCTCAAGCGCAGCGACGCGGCCGACGCGCGCCGGCAGACCGCGTCGCGCGCCGACTGAGCGGGCCGCGATGGCGTCGTCGACCATCACCGTTGCGACCTACAACATCCATGACGCGGTCGGGAGCGACGGCAAATTCGCGCCCGAGCGCATCGTCGCCGTGCTTGGGGAGATCGACGCGGATATCATCGCGCTGCAGGAAGTCGGCGCGAACCATGACGGCGTCGACACGCTGGCTCGACTGCGCGACGCCACCGGTCTGCATGCCGTCGCAGGGCCGGCGCGCTGGCGCGCCGCGGGCGGGCACGGCAACTGCCTGTTGTCGCGGCACCCGATCGTCGAATGCACGCACCTCGACCTGACGTTCCAGCGCCGCGAGGCGCGTAGCGCACTCGATGCGGTCGTCGATTGTGAAGGCACGTTGTTGCGCGTGCTGGCGACCCATCTCGGCCTGCGCCCCGCCGAGCGCCGCGCGCAGGTGCGCAGTCTCCTCAAGGCGCTGGAAGCGGAGACGCCGCATCCGACCTTGCTGATGGGAGATCTTAACGAATGGTTTCTCTGGGGTCGGCCGCTGCGCTGGCTGCACAGGCATTTCCAGGCAACGCCGTCGCCGCGAAGCTTTCCCGCGCGCGCGCCGCTGCTGGCGCTCGATCGCATCTGGGTCGAGCCGCGCGCTCTGCTGCAGCGGCTGTGGGTGCATCTGACCCCGGCGGCGCGCGCCGCTTCCGATCACATTCCGGTCGTCGCCGACATTCGCTTGCCCGACGCGACTTGACGAGTTGACTGGTGCCGCCGGCGTTGCATCGGCCCCTGCAACTGTCGCCGCCGGTCCTACAGGCAAATCAGCCGCTGACCGATAGCGGTTCAACGTCCGACCGGGCAAGCTTGCAGCACCGGTAGCCAGCTTTCAAGCGCGCAGCTTTTCCGTCGCGTGTCGGCAAGCACCGGTCGTCGCACGGCCGTCCCGGTAGCGCGACGTACGAGCCGCGCCGCGCGGGATGACGGTGCGCGCGGCAATCAATCTCGAAAGGAAGGCTTATGAGTCGTACAACTCCAGCAGTCCATGCTGCACGGCGATGGATAGGGCTGGTCGCTCTGGCATCGCTGGCGGCCGCGGCCGGATCGGCGTACGCGCAATCGGAGCAGGATCAACTGGTCCGCGACGCACAGACGACTTTCTCGAATTTCGTCCGTGATCCGGATATGACGTGGTTCCAACGGCACATCGGAGAAGCGAAGGCGGTGCTGATCGCGCCGAAGATCGTGCGCGCAGGCTGGATATTCGGCGGATCGGGCGGACGCGCGGTGCTGTTTTCGCGCAATGCGCAAAGCGGCCGCTGGTCAGGTCCGGCTTTCTATAACATCGGTACGGCAAGCGTGGGTTTCCAGGCGGGCATCGATGTTTCCGAAACCGTCACGCTCGTTATGACCGACAGGGGCCTGAACTCGCTGATGGCGAGCTCGGTGAAGCTCGGCGGTGATGCCAGCGTCGCCGCGGGGCCGATCGGTGCGGGCGCGAATGCCGATGTGACCGCCGACTTGATCGCATTCAGCCGATCGAAAGGCGTCTACGGCGGTTTGAATCTGAACGGTACCGTCGTCAGCGTCGCCGACAACTGGAACCAGGCGTACTACGGACGCAGCGTCACGCCGCCTGATATTCTGATGACGGCGAGAGCGCACAATCCCAACGCCGACCAGTTGGCCGATGCTATCAGCCGCGCGGCCGGCGGCGCCAAGACAAGTCTGCGTTGACGCACGTCATGCGCCGGCGATCACCGCGGCGCAAGTAACGAAGGCGGCTCGGAGCTTCGGCTTCGAGCCGCTTTGTTTGAATGGTAGCGCCGGTAAGCTCGCGCGGCCGCGCCGGAAGCGCACGGTCGCGGGCCGATTTGAGCGAGCCCATCGTGCCGAGGACGCGCGCCATCGCCGTCCTGCCGTTGCCGCCGCCTCCCCAGCGGTCGAGCGACTGTGCGTGCCGCCTGTAGAGCGAGTTCCGCATCGAGCTTCTCCTGATCGATGAACCGCGTTGCCATGACTCGTGGCCAGGGGCGTCCTACGCCAAATACGTTCCATTGCGACGCATTGCGTCACCGGCCCGGACCGGCCTTGTCGGGTTTGGTGCGCCCGCCCCTGCGATGGCCCTATCCCCGCAAATCCCGTGCCCGGGATCGGAGCGCCGCGCCGCATGCGCTTCAGGACGGGTGCTGCCGCGTCCGCGGGCGGGTTAAGCTAGCGGCCGTTCGACCCGGCATCGCACGCGACCCCAAAGAGTGATCAGATCAGGCAGCTCGGTACGGCAGATGCAATGGCGCGCGGATGCGCCCCAGCCGACCGTCGTGCGGTTCGTGCTGTTGTCGATGCTGCTGCATGCGACGGTAGTCATTCTTTTCGGCACCTCGCATGGCGGAGGCGCCGGCCGCGGCCAAGGCCTGCCCGATGCGCTCGATGTGACCTTCCGGCGGCAGCCGGCCCCTGCCGACGCGGGCCTCCCCGGCGTCGACGCGGCGACCGGGCGCGACCTGCTCGCCGCGCCGCAGTCGAGTGCGGCGCCAGCTCGCAGCGAGCCGATGCCCGGCAGCGAACCGGCCAAGACCGGTCACTTCGCCCCCGTCGAGCCGCCCCCTGCAGCGCCGGAACCCGATCGGGCACCGCCGGAAGCCTTGCCGCCGCAGCGCGAGCCGGCCGTTGAGGCTTTGCCGCGCATCGATTTGCGCGCGCCGCAGGAGGTCGACAAACCGCTGCTCCCGCCGTTGGTGGCGCCGCCCGCGATCGAGCGCTTGGCGCCCCCGCCGAATCCGTCCGAACTCGCCCCGGCGCCCGACCTGGCGTCGCGCCCCAGCCCGGAGATTCCGGCGGCGCCTGTCCAGCGCCTCACGGCACCCGCGGTGCAGCACGAGCTCGCAACGCCCCCGCGGCTGCCAGCGCCGGTACCGGGCGCGCCTCTTCCTCCGGCCGCGCCGATCGAGCGCCTGGCTGCGCCGCCGGCACCGCAGTCGCTCGCGCCGCCGGTCGAGGTGCCGCCGCGGGAGGCGGTCATCGCGCCGGCGCCGATCGAGCGCCTGGAGGCGCCCCGAATCGACCGCGAACTCGCGCCCCCGCCCAAACTGATCGCACCAAGCCCAGCGGTAAGCCCGCCGGCGGAGACGCCCCCTGCGCAGGTCGAGCGCGCAGTGCCGCCCGCAGGCGCCAGACCGGTGCCGGCCCCATCCGAGGCCGCGGTGCCGGCCCCCGACGCTCGCGCCGTGCCCGGGGAGCGCGGCGCACCGGCCACGACAGTCCAGCCGCGATTGCGGCTGGGCTCTCCCGCCGGTCCCGACGAAGACATGTTCAAGCCGAGGCGCGACGTCGTACCGGCCGGCGAAGGCGGCGCGCCGCGCCTCGACATGGAGGCGGCACGGCAGCGCGCGCGCGAAATTGCGAGTGAGGCGACGAGCACGCGCGGCCTATTGCCTGCGCTGCCGCCACCGCCGGAACGGCAATCCAAGGAAAGCCATGCGCTGGAAAAGGCGGTCAAGCCCGACTGCCGTACCGCCTATGCAGGCATGGGCTTGCTGGCCGTCCCGGTATTGGTGGCGAGCACGATCGGCGACGCCGGTTGCCGCTGGTAGCGCGGCGCTCGTCCGCCTCGAGATCCGTTCGAGCGAGTCAGTGCCCGATGTTGAGCGCTTCCAGAAAGCGCGACACCATGTTGTACGCCGCGACCGTGGCCACCAGCTCGACCAATCCGCGCGCATCGAAGTGCGCGCGCAGCGGCTCGAACTGCGCATCGGGAACCTGAACGTCGCGCGTCATCGTATCGGCGAGCGTCAACACCGCGCGCTCGACAGGCGTGAATGCGTCGCCGATTTCGTCCGCCTGCAACGCGGCGATTTTCGCTTCGCCGATGCCGGCCTTGCGCGCTACCGGCAGATGCGCAGCGAACTCGAACGGCGCGCGATTGAGCACGGCCACCCGAAGAATCACCAGCTCGCGCAGATCCGCGGCCACCGAGCTGCGATTGCGCACCGCGGTCAGCATCTGCTCCCAGCCCGCGGCCAGCGGGGCGCTGTTGAGCAGGACGCGATAGAGCAGAAGAATCTCGCCACGCTCGGCGAGGATAGCCGCTTCGATCGCCGCGAGCTCGGGGCGGGACCCGGGCGTGATCGGTGCAACGCGTGTAGTCATTTTCGTCCGGTCCGACGTTGTTAATGCCGCCATCCCGAATAATAGAGGAGCCTCATGACAAGTATTCGATCGAGCCTGCTGCTGGCAGCCCTTGTCTGCGCGATTCCGACAGCCGCGCTCGCGCAGGAGGCGTACACCAACCGCACGGCCAACGTTCGCGCCGGGCCGGATCAGACCTATCCGGTGGTCGCGCAGCTGCCGCCCGGCGTCGGGCTGCAGGTCATCGGTTGCATCGAGGGGTACAGCTGGTGCGACGTGGTCTTCGGCGACAACCGCGGCTGGATCTATGCCGGCAGCCTGTCCTATGCGTACCAGAGCCGTCGTGTCCCCATCCTCGCTTACGGCCCGACGATCGGCATTCCGATCATCACGTTTTCGATCGGCAATTACTGGGACAGCTACTATCGCGGCCGCCCCTGGTATCGCAATCGCAGCTATTGGATCAATCGCTCTCCGCCGCGTTTCCGGCCGGACGCGCGTTTCGAGCGGCGGGCGGTGCCGTCGCGGGAATTCCATCGCCCCAACGAGCCTCGCCGCATCGAGCCGAGACCGCACGTGGAGCGCCCGGCGGTGAGACCGGATCGTTCGAGATCGGACAACAGATCGGGCGGAAGGCGCGAAGGTCGACAGGAGGGCGGGCGCGAACACCGGGACTAGCGCATGCCGCCGCGGTAGCGCTTGCAGTCGGCGCGCGGTCCTTGCAGCGCACGGTGCCGGTGCGAGGGTCCGGCGCTACTGAACACGGTTCGCTGTGAATCGCCTCGGCGCTACTTGAGGCGATACGCGAGCACGTGTCCCTGCTGCGAGGTCGAGCGCAAGCCGATCCATTCGCCGTCCGGCGCATACCAGACCTCGATGCGATTACGCGGGGTGTCGATGCGATAGTGCGTTGCATCGACCGACGTACCGCGCACCGTATAGGGCTCCTTGCCCAGCGCATGCACGGTAATCGGCGTCGATGCGCCGGTCTGGACGTTGACCAGGCTGGGCTGCTTCAGAACGCGCGGATGCCAGTAGGCGAAGCTCATCACGCAGGCCGGCAGCGGCTGCTCCGCGCCCGGTCCGTCGATGACGAAATGGCCGCCTTCGAGCCGGCCGGACACCTTCGTTGTCGCGCCCTTCTCAACCGTCTTGGTGTCGAGGCGGGTCAGGCAATCGCCCTTCCAGCTTTCCTCCTCGTGCTGCTCGTAGCTGCCGGCCGTAAAGCCTAGCAGCGATACGCGAAAATGCATGTCGCTCACCACCGATCGGGCGTCGCCGTTTTCCCGAAGCGAAATGTCGTGCGTGCCGATCGGCAGCCCGTCGAGGCTGACGTCGAAATGCCACTCGCGCGCAGCCGCGCCGTTGGCGACCAGCAACAGCAGAAACGCCGCGGCCACCAGCGTCCATCCGACGACACGGCGGTGCCGGGGCGCGCCGAGGCCAGGTCTGCGGTCGCGTCGGCGACGACCGTGGGCTCTCGGCGCGGGCCGGCGGGGGATGCGAGCGCGATGCATGCTGATTGGAGTCGCGTCGGGCACCGATGGTTGCGTGCCCCGCCGCAGGACGCGGTCCGACGTCCGGCTTCACTCAGCGCTGCAGCTGGCTCGCCAGGAAAGCCTTCAGCTGCCGGGTCAGCTCCGGCGACATCTGCCCAAGCACGCCGCGGCGGTGCTCGGGGATGTGCGCGGCCTGGTCCGCGGCGGCGCTGAAAATGTAATAGTCGAAAATCGCCCTCCACGCCGCGCGATGCTCGGGCGGCAGGTTCTTCAGCGCGAGCAGGCCGTGCAACAGGCAGCCCAGCGCCGAGTCCGGTCTGTCGGTCGATCCCAGCGAGCCCTTCCACCAGTAGTTGATCAGCACGTTGTATTTGGCGAGCGATTCGACGTGATGCCACCATAACGTCGGGATGTACAGCGCGTCGCCCGGCTCGAGCTCGGCGACCTGCGCGGCCGCCAGCGCGTCGCGAAAGCGCGGAAAGCGCTGGAAGTCAGGCTCGCGGAACGCGACCATGCTGATCGGTGTTCCGGTCGGCGCATAATCGAGCGGGCCGACGTAGAGATTGGCGACTTGCTCCGGCGGAAAAAGCGTGAAGCGTCGCCGGCCGCTGACGACGCAGGCGATGTTGTTCGACTCGTCGAAGTGCGCGGGCGTGATGACCGAGCTGCCCAGCCAGATTCTCGGCGGGACCGTCTCGTCGAGCACCGGCAGGCGGTTTTGCTCGGCGAACCCGGGCAGGCATTCGGCGATCAGCGCGCTCTGCACGGCCAGCGAGGGGCGGTTCTGAAACGCCGAATAGCGCAGCAGCTTGTCGTTCACCGCGGAAATCGATTGCCGCTCGCGCGTAAAATTGAAGCCGCTCATCTTGTCGTTGTAGAAAATCCGGCCCTTGACATGCGGCGGCATCAGCAGCACGTCGACCGGCTTGCCGCTGTCGAAGCCGTTCAGGTAGCGGCAGATCGACTCCTGCGACTCGGTCGCATGCCGCACCGCCGGCCAATGCCGGACGATGCCCTTGAGCACCGCGGGGCGGTAGGCGGTGACGATGTCGTTGCGGAAGGCGGCGTCGTCGACGCCGTGCCATTCCGGGATCTGCTGCAGGGCCTGATTCATCGCGATGCGATGGCGGTAACGGGACCAGCGGGGAACCGGACGGGGCGCCGGCTTTCCTAGTTTACGCGTCGAGAGGCGGGCCGCGGCGGGGCGGATTCGAAAGCAAGACGCGGAGTGCTTGGCATGCAGGCGCGAATTACATTTCAGCCATCGATACGATCCGCTGAAAGGATGACGACGTGAAGACGACTTCGAAAAGCATCGCCCTGGCCGCCGCGACGGTGGCCGACCCGCGCTGGGCGGCGGTCCTCGCACGCGACCCGGCCGCAGACGGCCGCTTTGTCTATTCGGTCGACACGACCGGCGTTTACTGCCGGCCGTCGTGCGCCTCGCGCCGGGCGAGACCGGAACACGTGGCGTTCCACGCGACAACCGCCGACGCCGAGCGCGCGGGCTTCCGGCCGTGCCTGCGTTGCCGGCCGGACCAGCCGCCGCGGATCGAGCAGCATGCGGCAACGGTGGCGAGCGTCTGCCGCTTTATCGAAAGCGCCGAGCAGCCGCCTACGCTCGACGCGCTGGCGCAGGAGGCGGGCTTGAGCGTGTCCCACCTGCATCGCGTGTTCAAAGCCGCGACCGGCTTGACGCCGAAAGCGTATGCTGCCGCGCATCGCGCGCGCAGGGTCCGCGCCGAGCTCGGGCGCAGCGACACGGTGACCGAGGCCATCTACGACGCGGGGTACAACTCCAACGGGCGGTTCTACGCGCAATCGAACGATATGCTGGGCATGACGCCTTCGCGCTACCGCGCCGGCGGCGCCGACACCGACATACGGTTCGCGATCGGCGAATGCTCGCTGGGTTCGATCCTCGTCGCCGCCAGCGAGATCGGCGTGTGCGCCATCCTGATCGGCGACGATCCCGATGCGCTGGCGCACGATCTGCAGGATCGATTCCCGCGCGCCAGGCTGATCGGCGGCGACGCCGCCTTCGAGCAGCTGGTCGCGAAAGTCGTCGGGCTGGTCGAAGCGCCGCGCGTCGGGCTGGATCTGCCGCTGGACGTGCGCGGAACCGCATTCCAGCAACGGGTCTGGCAGGCGCTGCGCGACATCCCGGCCGGCACGACCGTCAGCTATGCCGATCTCGCCAGGCGCATCGGCGCGCCGAAGTCGGTGCGGGCAGTCGCGCAGGCGTGCGGCGCCAACCCACTGGCGGTGGCGATCCCCTGCCACCGCGTCGTGCGCAACGACGGCGCGCTGGCCGGTTATCGCTGGGGCGTCGAGCGCAAGCGCACGCTGCTCGACCGGGAGACGCGCCGATGAACGCCCGCGACGGCGCCATCGCGAAGATCGCTGCGGCAGATACGCCAACGCGCCTGGCCTCGGTCGACTGGGCCGGCCTCGCCGGCGAGCTCGATGCCCGCGGCAACGCCGTCGTCGAGCGCCTGCTCTCCCCCGCGCAGTGCCGGGCAATCGCCGCGCTGTATGAGGACGACGACCGGTTTCGCAGCAGGATCGTGATGGCGCGGCACGGCTTCGGCCGCGGCGAATACAAGTATTTCAGCTATCCTCTGCCGCCGCCGGTGGCCGAGCTGCGCACTTGTCTCTATCCGCCCCTCGCTGGGATCGCCAACCGCTGGAATGCCGCGCTCGGGATCGACCTGCGCTATCCGGCCGCGCATCCGGCCTTTGTCGCGCGCTGCCACGCGGCGGGGCAGACCAAGCCGACGCCGCTGCTGCTGCGCTACGGCGAGGGCGACTACAACTGCCTGCATCAGGACCTCTACGGCGAGCACGTATTTCCGCTGCAGGCGACGATCCTGCTCTCCGACGGGAGCGAGTTCGCCGGCGGCGAGTTCGTGCTGACCGAACAGCGGCCTCGCATGCAGTCGCGCCCGGAAGTCGTACCGCTGCGCCAGGGGGACGCGGTGATCTTCGCCGTGCAGCACCGCCCGGTGCAGGGCTCGCGCGGCGTCTATCGCGTCAATATGCGGCATGGCGTCAGCCGCGTGCGTCGCGGCCAGCGCCAGACGCTCGGCATCATCTTCCACGATGCCGCGTGAGATGAGCGGCGATCTGTTCGAGCCCGATGCCGGGATCGAATTGCCGCAGTATCTGGCCCCCGGCGCGGTGTTGTTGCGCGGGTTCGCGACTGCGGAATCGGCCGCGCTCGCGGCCGATCTGCGGCGAGTGCTCGCCCGGGCGCCGTTTCGCCACATGGTCACGCCGGGCGGCCTGTCGATGTCGGTGGCGATGACCAACTGCGGCTCGTACGGCTGGGTCAGCGAGCGCACCGGTTATCGCTACGACGCGATCGATCCCGAAAGCGGCAAGCCGTGGCCGCCGATGCCCGAGTCGTTTCTGAAGCTGGCAGGCGAGGCGGCAGCCGCCGCCGGGTTCGCGGGATTTGCGCCCGACGCTTGCCTGATCAACCGCTATCAAGCCGGCGCCAAGCTCTCGCTGCACCAGGACAAGGACGAGCACGACTTCGGCCAGCCTATCGTGTCGGTATCGCTCGGGGTCCCCGCGACCTTTCTGTTCGGCGGCGCGAAGCGCGCAGACAAGACGCGGCGTGTGCCGGTGCGGCATGGCGACGTCCTCGTCTGGGGCGGGCCGGCGCGCCTGAATTACCACGGCGTATTGCCGATCAGGGCCGCGCATCATCCGTTCGCCGGCGCGCATCGCATCAACCTCACATTGCGCAAGGCGGCCTGACGTTTTCGCGCGGGCCGGGATGCCGCGCGCAGCACCGGCACCCGCGCCGCAGCAGCTACCAGAAGTAGATCTGCAGCGACTTTTCGTGGATTTTCTTCGGAATATCCGCCAGCAGCTCCTTCTGCGGGCGGAAGTTCTGCACGCTGCGCTCAATCAGGTTGTCGATCTCTTCCATGCTGTAGAGGGCTGCCTTGCCGTTGGCCGGGCGCAGATCCTTCTGGTCCGGGAAGATGCCCATGCCGGACATGATGCAATACCAGGAAAAGATCGGATAACCCCGGCCGATCTCCTGCCGGCCGACTTCCGCGGCGATGCTCTTGCCCGACATCCAAAGTCCGTACAGCCGCCGCAGCGAATCGGACAGGTTGTTGTTCTGCGCGTTGGCGCGCCAGTAATCGGTGTCGGACCGCGTGTTGGTCTTGTAATGGGTGACGATGTAATCGCGCGTTCCCTCGAAATGATCGTTGACTCGCTGATTGAATTTGGCCTGCGCCGCTTCGCCCATGTCGCCGGCCTCGATGAACTCGACGAACCCCGTCACCGTGCGCTGGATGAACAGCAGCGCCGTCGCCTCGAGCGGCTCGATGAAGCCCTGCGCGAGGCCGACGGCGAGGCAGTTCCTGTTCCAGTGCTTGGTGACGCGGCCGATCTTCATCTTCAGATGACGGGCGGGCACATCGGAATCGAGCATGCCCAGCGTCTCGCGCAGCTCGCGCTCGGCTTCGTCGGCCGAGCAGAACGACGAGCTGTAGACATAGCCGTTGCCGAAGCGGCTCGTCAGCGGAATCTCCCAGCGCCAGCCGTGCTTCATTGCGTACGAGACGGTCTGCGAGGGGATATCGTCGCCGATCGGCGTGGGCATCGCGACCGCGGCATCGTTGAACAGGTTGTTGGCGAAGCTCACGAACGGCGTCCCCATCGCCTTCTGGATCAGCAGTCCGGCGAAACCGGTGCAGTCGACAAAGAAATCCGCGCTTATCGTCTCGCCTTCCGCCGTGACGACGGCGGCGATGTCGCCCCGCTCGTTCAATCGGACGTCGCTGACGTGACAGGGCTTGTAATGCACGCCGCGCTGCTCGGCTTTTTTGTGCAGATACTGACCGAGCATGACGGCGTCGAAGTGATAGCCGTACCAGACGTCGAATGGAAAATTGCGGCTCGGCTTCGGCGCCATGCGCCGGTCCGCGAGCTGGGACGCTATAAAAAACCGGTTCGGATGCGCATGCACGTCGGCGCCGTTGACCCTGGCCTGCGCGTTGTGCACGAACTGGGTCATCGTCAGGTTGTCCAGCATCGAGGCGAACGGATGGAAGTAGCTCTCGAAGCCGGGCTTGGTCGACCATCCGTCGAAGGTGATGCCGCACTTGTAGGTCGCGTTGCACTCCGGCATCCATTCCGCTTCCTCGATGCCGAGGCTGTCGAAGAATCCGCGCAGCCAAGGCGTCGAGCCCTCGCCGACGCCGACGATGCCGACGACCGGCGACTCGAGCACCGAAATCTCGACGCCCTTGGGGATCAGCGAATGGGCCAGGATCATCGCCGCCATCCATCCGGCCGTGCCGCCGCCGACGATGACGATCTTCTTCAGCGCCGGCGGAACCTTCGTCGGTCGCGCGCCCGGGGTGAACGTGTACGAGTAGTTGAAAAGCGTCGCGGTCGGGTGCTTTTCGGTTTGCGTAGCCATGTCCGCTGATCCCGCAAAGAACGCCGCTTTCAATCCTGGCGCGGCTCGACCGCTATTCTGCGCGGACCCGGCGGGCAAAGGCAAAGGCCCGTCCAGACAATCACGATGTCGTTTGCGCTCGACGCTTATAATCGGCGCAGCGCCGGGTAGCTCTCGCAGCGTCGGCAAAGCGCGTCAATGCCGCATGGGCGGGACCAGGGAGGCCGCCGCACGATGAAGTGTGTTCGTTTCTGGGGAACGCGAGGCTCGCTGCCGGTGGCGCTGACCGCGGCGGCCGTGCGCCGCAAAGTGGTCGCGGCGCTCGCCGGAGCCGCCGGTCGGCGCTTCGCTTCCGCCGCCGAGCTGGACGCGTATGTCGACACGCTGGGCATGGCCGTGGCCGGCAGCTACGGCGGGCATTCGTCCTGCGTCGAAATCGAACCCGGCGGCCGGGACTATGTCCTGTGCGACATGGGCAGCGGCTTGCGGCGCTTCGGCCATCAGGCGATCGAGCGGCACGGCCGGGGGGCGCCGCAGACCTATCACTTCTTCATGTCGCACGCGCACTGGGACCATATCATGGGGTTCCCTTTTTTCACGCCCGCGTACTTTCCCGGCAACCGGATCTTCATCTACGGCGGCCATGCCGTGCTCGAAGAAGCGCTGCGGCGACAGCAGTCTCCCCCGTCGTTCCCGGTGACTTTCTCGGCGTTGCGCGCGGACATCGAGTTCATTCGTCTCGATCCCGGGCATCCGTACGAGCTCGCAGGCATGTCGGTGCGCATGATGCAACAGCGGCACGGCGGCGACTCTTACGGCTATCGCTTCGAGTCGAAGGGCAAGACCGTCGTCTATTCGACCGACTCCGAGCACAGGATGAGCGATGTCGCGGAGACGGCGACCTTCGTCGATTTTTTCCGTGGTGCTGACCTGGTCATTTTCGATGCGATGTATTCGCTGGCCGATACGATGTCGGTCAAGGCCGACTGGGGCCATTCGAGCAATATCGCAGGCGTCGAGCTGTGTCAGATGGCGGGTGCGCGGCAACTTTGCCTGTTCCACCACGAGCCGATGCACGACGACGAGGCGATCGACCGCCTTCTGGCCGAGACGCGGCGCATCGAGGAGATCACGCGCACCGGCGAACCGCTGTTGATCAGCGCGGCCTACGACGGGATGGAAATACGCTGGTGAGCGTCAGCTTCTAGCGCGGAGGGGTGCGGCGGCTTCGAAGCGGTTGCGTCCGGCGAGCTTCGCCCGATAGAGCGCGTCGTCGGCCTGCCGCACCCAGGCGTCGACGTCCATTTGCGCGCTTGCTTCGGCCGCGCCGAGACTGACTGTACAGTGCAGGTCCGGGGCCCGCTCGAACGAGACAGCTTCCAGCTTCGCGCGAATGCGCCGCGATGCCTCTTCGGCGCCGCGCAACGTCGTCTCGGGCAGCATTATCACGAACTCGTCCCCGCCGTAGCGCGCGACCGAATCGCTTTTGCGGCTGGACTCGAGCAGGACCTTCGCGACCTTGCATAGCACTTCATCGCCGATCGGGTGGCCGTAGCGATCGTTGATGCTCTTGAAGTGGTCGATGTCGAGAATCACCAGAACGGCCGGCCGGCCGTTGCGGCGATGGCGCGCCAGCTCCGATTCCACCAGCGCCAGGCATTGCCGGCGATTGGCAAGACCGGTCAGCGCGTCGGTGCGTCCCAATTCGTCCAACCGCTTGTTCTGC
>Ga0207674_10004130_pt1 | contig 17558 bp, 8 predicted proteins | sample KBSCornC72_FD_184303 | JGI IMG/M metagenome (GOLD analysis project Ga0207674, IMG submission 184303) | Corn rhizosphere microbial communities from Kellogg Biological Station, Michigan, USA - KBS Corn C7-2 (SPAdes) (version 2) | ecosystem: Host-associated > Plants > Roots > Rhizosphere > Soil ... | reverse complement strand
GCCCTGCTGTCGCGTTTGCCGTTCTTCCTGAGGCTGTCCGGCTGTGTGGTGATAGCACCCGTATCGAGGCGTCTACCCGCCCGGCCGACGGCGCGCCGCCCGGATCCGCCAATAGGCAACAAGAGCAGACAGCCGTGCGGTCGTGGCCGTCCCCGGCGGTACCGCCAGATGGGAGCGCGGCGGTCGGGCCCGCGTTCGGGTCGCGCACGCGCCGCCTCGCAGGACACGGGATTGTCACGGACCCGAAAAGAAGCTGACGCTCCTTCTTGACATAGGACCCGCCGAGCGCTGAAGTGTGATGATTATTGATCGGTTGCGTTGGAAACCTCCAACGCAATCCGCCAATACCGAACGTAGGAGGGGTAATGTCACGGTCCCCTGCTGACCGCCCGGGCGGTCTTCCGATGACATCGCGTCGTTCGATCTTGCGCGGGGCGCTGGCGGGTGCTAGCGCTTTCGCTGTACCGGCGGCCCTCGCGGCCTGTGGTAAGAGTGACACGGGCTCAGGCTCGGGCGGCAGTACCAACAAGAACGTTACCTTCGGGTCAAACTACTCGGACGACGTCCCGAAGAAGGCGATCGCCGACGTGATGGCCAAGATGCAGTCCGACAAGGGGTACACGGTGAAGGTCAACACCGTGGACCACAACTCGTTCCAGGAGAACATCACCCGGTACCTGCAGGGCAGCCCGGACGACGTGTTCACCTGGTTCGCCGGCTTCCGGATGCAGTACTTCGCGGCGCAGGGTCTGGCGACCCCGATCGACGACGTCTGGCAGACCATCGGCGCCAACTACAGCGACGCGTTCAAGAAGGCCTCGACCGGCCAGGACGGAAAGATGTACTTCGTTCCGTTCTACAACTACCCCTGGGCCTTGTTCTACCGCAAGAGCGTGTTCGAGGCCAAGGGCTACCAGATCCCCAAGACGATCGACGAGTTCAAGACCCTGTGCGCGAAGATCAAGACCGACGGGATGGTACCGATCGGCTTCGCGGACAAGGACGGCTGGCCGGCGTTCGGCACCTTCGACCAGCTGAACATGCGCATGAACGGGTACGACTTCCACGTCGCCCTGATGGCCGGCAAGCAGTCGTGGACCGACCCGAAGGTCAAGAACGTCTTCGACCTGTGGGCCGGACTGCTGCCGTACCACCAGCCCGGCAGCCTGGGCCGGACCTGGCAGGACGCCGCCCAGGGCCTGGTCAGCAAGCAGTCCGCCATGTACCTGCTCGGCAGTTTCGTGGCCCAGCAGTTCCAGCCGGCGGACCTGCCCGACCTCGACTTCTTCGCCTTCCCCGAGGTCGACTCGCAGTACGGGCAGGACGCGGTCGAGGCGCCGATCGACGGCTTCATGATCTCGCACAAGGCGAAGAACGTGGCGGGCGCGAAGGAGCTGCTGAAGTTCCTTGGCAGCGCGGACGCCCAGAACGTCTACCTGAAGAGCGACCCGAGCGACGTCGGCGCCAACAAGCAGGCCGACGCCAGCGGGTACAACGCGATCCAGAAGAAGGCGGCCACCTTCATCGGCGAGGCGAAGCAGATCTCCCAGTTCCTCGACCGGGACAGCAACCCCACCTTCGCCTCCACCGTGGCCATTCCGGCCTTCCAACAGTTCATCAACTCTCCCGGCGATATTGACTCGCTCCTGAAGAACGTCGACGCTCAAGCAAAGAGCATCTACGCCGCGGGCAACTGAGGTTCTCTTGTGACGTCATCCCCTCTCACGGCGGAAGCGCCGGCCCCGCAGACCACACCGGTCCGCGGGCGCCGGCGCGTGCGTCTGCGCCGGTACGGCCGCCGCGACATCCCGGTGCTGGTGGTCCTGTTGGGGATACCGGTACTCCTCGACCTCGCCCTGATCTGGGCCACCACGGTGGCATCGATCGGCCTCTCCTTCACCAGCTACAACGGGGTCACCGCGATCAAGTGGGTCGGCCTACGCAACTACGAGCAGATCTTCACGATCTACCTGCCGTTCTGGACGGCGGTGCGCAACAACCTGCTGTGGCTCGGGGTGCTCGGGCTGGTCGCCACCCCGCTCGGGCTGTTCTTCGCCGTGCTGCTGGATAAGCAGATCCGCTTCACCCGGGTGTACCAGAGCATCTTCTACATGCCGGTGGTCCTCTCCCTGGCGGTGGTCGGATTCATCGCCCAGCTCATCTACTCCCGGGACTACGGCGTGCTCAACTCGCTGCTCGGCCGCGGGAGTCACCCGATCGACTGGCTGGGTGATTCGAAGATCAACATCTGGGCGGTACTGGTGGCGGCCGTGTGGCGGCACGCCGGATACGTGATGATCCTGTACCTGGCCGGCCTGAAGGCGGTCGATCCGGCGCTCAAGGAGGCGGCCGTCATCGACGGCGCCAACGAGCGGCAGACCTTCTTCAGGGTGGTCTTCCCGACGCTGCGCCCGATCAACATCATCGTCGTGGTCATCACCGTGATCGAGGCGCTGCGGGCCTTCGACATCGTCTACGCGATCAACTCCGGTCGCAACGGCCTGGAACTGCTGTCGGTACTGGTGACCGCGAACATCGTCGGCGAGGCCAGCCGGATCGGCTTCGGCTCGGCGATCGCGGTGATCCTGCTGGCCACCTCCATCGGCTTCGTGATCGCCTACCTCACCCAGATCATCCGGGAGGACCGACAGTGACCGCGACGACGACAGCGCCCGCCGGTGTCGTGGAGGCCGACCGGCGGGCGCCGAACCGCAACCGCAAGCCGTTGCGTCCGGCCAGGATGGTGCTCTACGTCTTCCTGACCGTGGTCGCCCTGGGCTGGCTGGCTCCGCTGCTGCTGGCCGTGTACGCCTCGCTGCGCCCGTACGCGGAGACCGCCAAGTACGGGTACTTCTCGCTGCCCCACCACCTGTCGTTCCACTACTACGGCCTGGCCTGGTCCAGCGGGGACATGCCGAAGTACTTCCGCAACACGTTGATCATCGCGTTGCCGTCGGTCTTCCTGGTGCTGTTCTTCGCCTCGTTCGTCGCGTTCTCGCTGTCGCGGGTGAAGATCCCGGGCCGCAAGACGCTGCTCATCATGTTCGCCGCGGGAAACCTGCTGCCGCCGCAGGTCATGGTCACGCCGCTCTACACGGCGTACACGAAGATCCCGCTGCCGACGTTCCTCTCCAGTTCGGAGACGCTGTACGACTCGTACCTCGGCGTCATCGCCATCCACGTGGCGTTCCAGACCGGGTTCTGCGTGTTCGTCCTCTACAACTACATGCAGACCATCCCGACCGAGCTGACCGAGGCGGCGGCGGTCGACGGAGCCAGCCTCTGGCGCCAGTACTGGCAGGTGATCCTCCCGCTGACCCGGCCCGCCCTCGGCGCGCTGGCGACCCTGGAGTTCACCTGGATCTACAACGACTTCCTCTGGGCGCTGGTACTCATGACCAGCGGCGACAAGCTGCCGATCACCAGCGCGCTGAACAACCTGCGCGGCGAGTTCTTCACCGACTACAACCTGCTGGCGGCCGGCTCCGTGCTCGTCGCCCTGCCCACGCTCATCGTCTTCTTCGCCCTGCAGAAGCAGTTCGTGTCCGGCCTGACGCTCGGGGCCAACAAGGGCTGAACTGCGGTACCCGGCGCCGGTCGGAGGACAGGCCGACCGGTGCCGGGTACCGAATCGGCCGAGTCCGGCCCGTACCGCCGTCGACCCTGGCAGGATCCACACCGTGACCGAGATACCTGCCCGGCTGTCCATCATCACGCTGGGCGCGCGTGACATGGCCCGCCTGCGCTCGTTCTACCGCGCGCTGGGCTGGCCGGAGCTGCCCACCGGCGACGAGACCTGGACCGGGTTCCTCCTCGGCGGCGTCATGCTGGCGCTCTTCCCCATGGCGGACCTGACCGCCGAGGCCGCGCCCGGCAGCGGTGAGCCGACCGGGTGGTCGGGGGTCACCCTCGCCTGCACCGTCGAGGGCCGCGACGAGGTAGATGCCGCCTTCGCCACGGCCGTCGCCGCCGGCGCAACTCCCGTAGCCGGCGCCACGGACCGGTCCTGGGGCGGGCGGTCGGCGTTCATCGCCGATCCGGAGGGCAACCGCTGGGAGATCACCTGGGGACCGGCGGCCGCCTACGACGAGCGCGGCGCCCTGCTCTCCTGGGGCTGAGCGCTGCGTACGATCCTCGGATGAGAATGTCGAACCTGTTCGGCGCGACGCTGCGGACCGCGCCGGGGAGGACCGAGGCCGAAGGGCATCAGCTGCTGGTACGGGCCGGCTTCGTACGCCAGCTCGGGCAGGGCATCTTCTCCTACCTTCCGCTGGGCTGGCGTTCACTGAAGAAGATCGAGGGCATCCTGCGGGAGGAGATGGAGGCCGTCGGCGGGCAGGAACTGTCCATGCCCGTGGTGCAGCCGGCCGAGGTGTGGAAGGCGACCGGCCGGTACCACTCGGTGGGTCCGGAACTGGCGCGCTTCACCGACCGCCGGGACCGGCCGATGGTACTGGCGATGACCCACGAGGAGGTCGTCGCGGACCTGTGCCGGAGCGAGATCAGCTCGTACCGGGACCTTCCGAGGCTGGTGTACCAGCTCCAGGTGAAGTTCCGCGACGACCCGCGTCCGCGAGCGGGACTGGTGAGGGTGCGCGAGTTCACCATGAAGGACGCGTACAGCCTGGACGCCGACGAGGCCGGGCTGGACCGCCAGTACCGCGCCCAGTACCGGGCCTACTTCAACGTCTTCAACCGGTTGGCCCTGCCGGTGATCGCGGTCGGGTCGGATGTCGGCATGATGGGCGGCAGCATGGCGCACGAGTTCATGTACCCGACGCCCATCGGTGAGGACACGCTCGTCCTGTGCGACGGGTGCGGGTACGCGGCCAACCGCCAGATCGCCGGCGTACGCAAGCCCGAGCCGGACCGGCCGGAGGCGCTGCCGATCAGCAAGGTGGCCACCCCGGGCACCACCACGATCGACGACCTCGTCGCGTTCCTGGACATCCCCGCGAGCCGGACGGCCAAGGCGCTGTTCATGGCGACGGAGCGGGAGCAGACCGACGGTTCCCTCGTTGTCGACTCGATCGTGGCGATCGTGCGCGGCGACATGGAGCTCAACGAGACCAAGCTCGCCAACGCCGTCAAGGCGGGCGACCTGCGACCGATGACGGAGGAGGAGATCACCGGGATCGGCGCGGTCGCCGGGTACGGCTCGCCGATCGGTGTCAGCGGCGCCACCGTCGTCGTTGACGAGCTGATCGCCGCGTCGACCAACCTGGTCGCGGGCGCCAACGAGGCGGGCCAGCACTACCTGAACACCAACCACGGGCGCGACTACACCGCCGACGTGGTCGCGGACATCACCGCCGCGCGCGAGGGCGACGCCTGTGGTGTCTGCGGCTCGCCGGTACGCACGACGCGCGGGGTCGAGGTGGGCAACATCTTCAAGCTCGGTACCCGCTACTCCGCCGCGATCGGCGCCACCTACCTCGACGCGGAGGGCCAGCAACGCCCCGTCGTCATGGGCTCCTACGGCATCGGGGTGGGGCGCGCCCTCGCCTGCGCGGCCGAGGAGCACCGCGACGGGTACGGGCTGCGCCTGCCCATCACCATCGCCCCGTACCAGGTCCACCTCTGCCGCCTCGGCGGTGCCGGTGCCGACGAGGCCCGGGCGTTGGCCGACAGGCTCTACGACGAACTGCGGGTACGCGGCGTCGAGGTGCTGTACGACGACCGGGGCGAGCGGGCGGGCGTGCAGTTCGCGGATGCCGACCTCATCGGGCTGCCGTTGCGGATCACCGTGGGCGGCAAGGCGTTCGCCAACGGGCGCGTCGAGGTCAAGCGGCGCGACTCGGATACCGCGGAGGCCGTCGCACTCGACGAGGCGGTGGAGCACACCCTGGGGCGGATCGAGACCCTGTATACCGAGCTACGGGAGCGGGTGGTTGCGGTCGAACTCGCGTAACGACGGATGCCCGACAGCGCACTGTCGGCGTCCCGTCGCGCGGTGAATCATCGACCCTTAGCCATGGGGAGGCGTCGAGGCCGCTAGGCATGCGGGAGGGACCGGTTGCCCGACATCGTGCTGTTCCCCAGCGCCGACCTTCACGCGGTCATCGGCGGTCCTCCCTTGGTCATGCGGGTGGCCTACCGCGAGCGCGATCCGGCCGATCCGACGGCGTACGTGCTCGAGGACGTCACGAACCGCGCCTCGTTCGCGTTCTTCGCCCCGTACGCGGAGGGCGCCGACCGGTTCCCGGACGACCGTCCGAGAGTCGACTTCCATGTGGGGCCCAACCTCGGGCGGGTCACCGCCACCCTGCCGGGCACCTACCTGTTCCAGATCCGGTACCGGCGCCCCGGGGGAGACAACCACGCGATCGTCGGCCGGCTCCAGGTGCACCGCGGGATCCGCGCCTGGTGGTTCGGCAGCAGGACGATCACGACGGCCGTCGACCGCTTCGCCCATGCCCAACCGTCGATCTACGCCGAGTTCGACGACGACCTGGCGAACACCGATGTCGCCGAAGTCATCGGCGACATCACGGGCCACGACTGGGTCGTGCTCACCTCGGACGACCCCCTGCAGATCGAGGTCGCCGACCGGGGACGCCTGCGCGGGCTGGTCCTGAGCGGACCGGTGACCATCACCGGGCGGTTCGTGGGCGCGCCGCTGGACGGCACGATGGACACGATGACCGCCCGGGCGGTCAACTACGACCAGCAGCGCGACGAGCTGGAGGTGGTGCGCGCCACCGACCTGAGCGACCCGACGATGCTCAACATTCTCTTCATGTCCGAGGGGTTCCAGGACACCGACGCGGACCGCAAGCTGTTCAACGACGTCGTGACGACCGCGACCGACAAACTGTTCAGCGACTCCCGGCACCAGCCGTACGGCATGCTGTCCGGCTCGTTCAACGTGTTCAAGCACTTCGTCGCCTCGAACGACACCGGTACCACCCTCGGCTTCCGGTTCACCGAGGTGAGGGTGGAGGTGGAGAAGGTCGTCATCGCGCGCGGGCTCCCCATCCCCGACCCCGGCTACCCCTTCGACCGGCAGCATTACTCCATCGACCAACTCACCCGCCGGGTCGGGCTGCCGCGCCACGACGACAACACTCCGGCCATCGACCTCATCCACCACTGGGACCGCCAGAACCTCGCCGACTACGACCGCGATCGGGTCACCGAGGACCTGGTGATCCTGTGGTCCGGCCAGTACCAGCACAGCATCCTCAACACCGCCGACGCGTTCTTCGGCATCCGCCACGGTATCCGGCTGGGCGACCGGCATTCGGACACCCACGGGGTCGGACAGGCCGACGAGGACAGCACCGACGAGGAGGTGCAGGCCTTCCAGCGCAAGCTGTACGAGTTTTGGCCGTCGAGTGAAAGGGTGACGCTGGACCTCGACCCGCGCCGCCACCCACCCGAGCGGGTGGACGCTCGGGGGGACGGCCGCGGCAGCTCGGTCATGCGGTACATCGCCGGCCTGCGGACCGTCGGAACCCAGCTGCCGTTCGGCCAGTCGTGGGTACCCGACCCGGACCACTTCAAGCCGAGCCGTGGACTGGTCGCGGTGGTCGTGCGCGACGTGCTGGACGGCGGCACGTCGATCCTGCAGGACTGCATGGTGCTCCTGACGGTCAACGACCGGAACATCGTGCACGCGACCTACACCGACACGAATGCCCGGCGGGAGATCAGACGCAACCCCGTCGACACGCCGAAGACCAAGGTGCACGAGCTGGTCGACACCCTCGCCCACGAGTTCGGCCACGCCTTCAACCTGGGCGACGAGTACGAGCAGATTCCCGGCGACAGTCCACGATCGGGCGACGCGGGCGAGGTCACCGATGACAACCTGACCAGGCTGGGCCACATCCGGCGACCGGGCCAGCCGGCCGGTGACCGGCACATCGACCCCAACCGGGTCAAGTGGCTGGAGTTGCCGCGGATGATCCTGTCGTCCCGGCTGGTGCGCAACACGGTCGCCTCGACCGCCGGCATCGTCGTGCCGCTCGAGCACCACCAGATGTCGGACTGGAAGCGCGCCCGCAAATGGAGCCACCACGCGTCCCTGCTCCGCCTGGACCTGAGCGTCGTCGGGCAGCGCCTGCCGCTGGGCACGGCGCCGACGGACATCCTCACCGACCTCGCGATCGTCGACCTCGACGAAGCCAACGCGACGATAACGCTGGGCGGGCCCAACCTGCCGCAGCCACCGCCGACCTTCACCGTCGGTTCCGTCGTCTACCTGCCCAACCCGGACAACCCCACGGTGCTCAAGCCGCAGGTGCTGGCCGTGCTGCAGCAGACCGGGCTGCCACTCAACAAGGACACCGACCATCAGAACCCGCGCGACGACCCCGACACGCCGGTGAACATCCCCGCGTTGCGCATGCCGTGCCACGAGCAGGAGGTCGTCGGCGTCTACGAGGGCGGCAGCCAGTACGCCGGTGGGATCTACCGCCCGACCGGCGAGTGCAAGATGCGGGAGCACGGCGGCGAGGACGACCGGGGCGAGTTCTGCTTCGTGTGCAAGTGGCTGATCGTCAACCGGGCGGACGCCGGCCTGCACGCCCACCTCGACCGGGACTACCCCGAGAAGAGCTGCGGTGGCTGACCAACCCGGTACCGTCGACAAGGCCCTGGCCGAGATCGGGCAGGCGCTGACCCCGCTGCGCGACGCGCTCAGCTCCGTGGACCGGTTCTCCGCGTTCATGGTCGGGCTCGGCTGGCGGGTCGACGACATCCCCGCGCCCCTGCGCGATCTGGGCGCCGGGCTGACCGCGCTGTACGAGGACCTCGGTACGCTCATCGACACCGACCCGGCCAATCCCGGGCCGATCAACGCCGAGGTCGACCTCGTCGGCCGCATCGCGCACGAGGTGCGCCAGGTCATCGACGGCATCCAGGCGATCGCCTCGTCGCCCGGCAGCATCCCGGCCGACCTCGTGGCCGACGGGTTCCTCGACATCTTCCCGCGCCAACTCGTGGGCCACCTGCTCGCCAGCTACCTGCACCGGTACCACCCGCAGGTGGCCTTCGCGCTGCGCGCGCTCGGCGTCATCAAGACGCGTTACGTGGAGCCGGCGGGCAACCGGCCGCCGTACGTGCAGATCGACGTCGACGTCGCCGACCTGCCGAAGGTGCTGAGCGACCCGTCGCTGGTGCTGCGCAACGCATTCGGCTGGGGTACGGCCGACTTCGACTTCGCCGAGCTGGCCGGCGAACTGGCCAGCCTCGCCTCGGCCATCCGCATCCGCACGTACAAGGTCGACCTCGACCAGCAGGCGGTGCTCGGCGCCACCGAGACCGAACCCGAGCCGGACGACGATGTCGACGTACGGGCGCTCAAGGTGGTGCCGTTCGAGCGCTTCCTGCCCAGCGGTCGGGTGGCCGGCGAGATCAGCCTGCTCGAACTGCCGGCCACGCCGACCGCCCAACCCGGCCTGGCGCTGCTGCCCTCGTTCAACGCACCGCTCAGCATGACGCTCCAGGTCGGCGACACGAGCCAGCTCACCGTGCGCAGCGACCTCGACATCGTTGGCGGCATCGGGGTGCAGCTGCGCCCGGACCACCCGCTGCGCATCATCGTCGGGTTCAACTCCGGCGACGGTACGAGCGCCACCGGGTCGATCGACGTGCAATTGCAGCGTACCGACGCGACGGGCGATCCCACCGTCATCCTCGGCGCGGCCGACAGCACCCGGCTGCAGTTGCGCCGGCTCGGCGGCGCCGGCGGGGTACGGCTGGCCGCCGGTGCGGATCCGGACGCGTTCGCCGAGTTCCAGCTCGTCGGGTTGGAGTTCGTGCTCAGCGCCGACGGCGCCGACGGCTTCATCGCCGCGATCCTGCCCAAGGGCGGCGTGGGCTTCAACACCGACCTGACGATCGGTCTGTCCACAAGGGACGGAATCTACTTCCGCGGTACGACGAACCTCGAGATCACCGTGCCGGCACACGTCCAGCTCGGGCCGGTCGAGGTGCAGGGGCTGACCATCTCGGCCACGCCCTCGGCCGACGGCATCCCGATCGGGCTCGGCGCCACCCTCAAGGTCGCCCTCGGACCCCTGACGGCGTCGGTGGAGGGGATCGGGCTGACCGCGACGCTGGCGGTACGCTCCACAATGGACGGCAACCTCGGCCCGGTCGACCTGAGCCTGGGATTCAAGCCGCCCAAGGGAATCGGGCTGGCGGTCGACGCGGGGATGGTCTCCGGCGGCGGGTACCTGTACCTCGACCCCGACAAGGGCGAGTACGCCGGCGCCATCGAGCTGACCTTCGCCGGTACGGTCGCGGTCAAGGCCATCGGCATCATCACCACGAAGCTGCCCGACGGCTCGCCCGGCTTCTCGTTGCTCATCATCATGTCCGCCGAGTTCGCCACCGGCATCCAGCTCGGGTTCGGGTTCACGCTGCTCGCGGTCGGCGGCATCCTCGGCCTGAACCGCGGCATGAACCTGCAGGCGCTGACCGACGGCGTACGGTCCGGGACCATCACCTCGGTCATGTTTCCCAAGGACATCGTCGCCAACGCGCCGAAGATAATCAGCGACCTGCGGACGTTCTTCCCGCCCCGCGACGGCGTCTTCCTGATCGGACCGATGGCCAAGCTGGGCTGGGGGAGCCCGACGCTGGTGAGCATCTCGCTCGGGCTGGTCATCGAGGTCCCCGGCAACATCGCGCTGCTCGGCGTGCTCACCGTGGCGATCCCGGCCGACGACGTGGCCGTCATCCAGTTGAAGGTCCTGTTCATCGGGGCGGTCGAGTTCGACAAGCAACGGCTGTACTTCTTCGCCACGCTGTTCGACTCGCGGGTCGTGTTCCTCACCATCGACGGCGAGATGGGGCTGCTCGTCAACTGGGGTGACGACGCGAACTTCGTGGCCAGCGTCGGCGGTTTCAACCCCCGGTTCAGCCCGCCGCCGCTGCCGTTCCCACAGCCGTTACGGATCCAGCTGAGCCTGCTCAGCTCGTCGGCGGCCCGGGTCAACGTGGACGGGTACTTCGCGGTCACCTCGAACACCGTCCAGTTCGGAGCGAAGCTCGACCTGTTCTTCGGCCTCGACGAGTTCAACGTCTCGGGCGACCTCGCCTTCGACGCGCTGTTCCAGTTCTCGCCCTTCGCGCTCATCGCCGACCTGTCCGGCTCGCTGTCGGTCACCGTCTTCGGCATCGGCCTGTTCTCGGTCGGCATCAACGGCACCCTCGAAGGCCCGACGCCGTGGCACTTCAAGGGGCACGGCTCGATCTCGTTGCTGTTCTGGGATCTCGACGTCGACGTCGAGAAGACGTGGGGCGACAGCCGCGACACCACGCTGCCGCCGGTACCGGTGCTGCCGTTGCTGCAGAACGAGCTGGCCAAGCCGGACTCGTGGCGGGCGGTACTGCCGGACTCCAGCCGTACGCTCGTCACGGTGCGCGCCATGCCGGCCGAGGAGGCCGCGCTGATCCTGCACCCCGCCGGGGTACTGCGCATCTCCCAGCGGCTCGTCCCGCTGCAGTTGACCCTCGACCGCGTGGGCAACCAGCGGCCCAGCGACGTCAACCGGCTGACTCTGTCCACCCAGGACAGTGGGCTGGTACGGCGCGACGACGCGTACGAGCGGTTCGCGCCGGGCCAGTTCCGCGACTTCTCCGACGCGGACAAGGTGTCGCAGCCGGCCTTCGAGTTGGAGCCCTCGGGCCTCGACCTGGCCGCCGACGGAGCCGACCTGCGCACCAGCGGCATGGTGAAGCGGATCGTGCGGTACGAGGAGATCATCATCGACAACAACTTCAAGCGCTTCGCGCAGCGGCTGCGGCCGTACGTGGGCACGCTGTTCCGGTTCTTCCTCGGCGGCAACGCGGCCACCCGCTCCACGCTGTCGGCGGCGACGAGACGGCGGCTCGTACCGTTCCCCGACACGGTCCAGGTGGTGGACGACACCTACACCGTCGCCTTCGCCGATACCAACCTGGCCGCCTCGGCGACCTTCCGCAGCGCGGCCAGCGCGCAGGACTACCTGGCCGCACAGGTCGCGGCCGACCCCAACCTGGCCGAGGCGCTGCACGTCATCCCGACCTGCGAGGTGGCGGCGTGAGCGGGCCTGTGAGTGTTTCGCCCGGCACCTACTCGTTCCTGCCGTGGCTGCGCCAGGGCCTGGCCAACGAGATAGCCTCCGCCGACGGTGACCCGGCCGTGGTGCTCCGGCCGCAGGTACCGGTGGCGCTGCGCCTGGACGGCGAGCGCCTGGACGGCACGGGCGTGGACACGCTGCCGGTACAGAAGCAGGTGGCCCTGTTCGGTCCGGGCGACATCGTCGGCGTGGACGCCCGGGCGATCGTACGCACCGAACCCCGCGCCGGCGTCACGAACTTCGAACCCAACCACCTGGTACACATCGAGTTCTACGACGAGGACTTCCCGTGGCGGTACACCCCGGCCGCGCCCGACCTCGGCCACGGCCGGCTGCGGCCCTGGCTCAGCCTCGTGGTGCTGGCCGAGTCGGAGTTCACCGAGGCCGGGGTCGCGCCGGGCAGTCCGCTGCCCGCGATCACCGTCACCAACCTCGCCGCGCTGCCCGACCCGGCCGAACTGTGGGCCTGGGCGCACGTACACGTGAACCGCGACCTCGGCGCCGACCAGGCCGAGATCGTCTCGGCCGACGGCGTGGCGGTGTCGGCCCGGCTGGCCGCGGTGCTCGCCCGGGATCCCGACCTCGCCTACGCACGCCTGGTCTGCCCGCGCCGCCTGGAGGAGGGTACGGCGTACCACGCCTTCCTGGTGCCCACGTTCGAACCCGGCCGCCTTGCCGGGTTGGGTCTGGACCTCGGCACCACGGTCGCCACGCAGCCGGCGTGGGGGACGGCCGATCCCGGTCCGGGGCCGGCCACGTTGCCGATCTACTACCGCTTCGCGTTCCACACCGGCGGCAGCGGGGACTTCGAGACGCTGGTACGGCTGCTGCGGCCGCTGCCGGTCGATCCCCGCGTCGGTACCCGCGACCTGGACGTGCTGGACCCCGGTTCCGGTGTGCCCGGGGTCGACAACCCTGATCTGCACGGCATTCTGCGGCTCGGCGGTGCGTTGCGCCCGCCCGACTCGACGCCGCCGGCCCCACCGGACGTCTACGAGCAGTGGGACCGCCCCTACCCGCGGCCGCTGCAGGAGGCGCTGGCCGGACTGGTCAACCTGCCCGACGACTACCAGCGCGCCGGCGTGGTGGATCCGGTCATCGCCCCGCCCCTGTACGGGCGCTGGCACGCACTCGTCCAGCGGGTGCTGCGGGACGCGGGCGGCGCGCTGATAGTCCCGGAGGAGACGTGGGTCTCCCGGCTCAATCTGGATCCGCGGTTCCGGGTCGCCGGCGGCCTCGGTACCCGCGTGGTGCAGGACCGCCAGGAGAGGTACATGCAGGCGGCCTGGGAGCAGGTCGGCGCGATTCTCGAGGCGCAGCGCCGCATCCGGTTCGGTCAGCTCGGCGTGCGGGTCAGCCAGGTCTGGCACCAGCGGTACCTGGTGGCGTCCCTCGCGCCGGGCGCGCAGCGTGCCCTGTCGCTTGTCGCGCCGGTGACCCGGCGGCTGGTGGCCGGCGGCGTCACCGTCCGGTACGCCATGGCGCAGGCCTACGTGCAGCCGACGTTGACCACCGCCGCGCTGCGCCGCATCGCCCGCCCCGGCGCCCGGCTCGTGCGGAGCCTGCCGTTCGACGCGGCCCGCCCGATCGGCGCGCTGCTGGACCGGGTCAACCGCCGGGAGGTCAGCGCCGCCCCGCCGAAGGCGGCACCGCCCGGCGTGCTCACCGATGACGAGGCGGCGGACCTGGTGCGCCCGGCCGGCCCGCCGATCGGTCCACTGTGGACGCTGATCGGTGCGCTGGTGCTCGCCGTGCTCCTGTTCATTCTGGCCGTGGTCGCCGGTGGCGCGATCGGCATCGCCGCCGCCGTTCTCGGGCTGCTGGTCGCGGTGGCGGGCATCGTGGGGTACCGCATCCTGGCCCGCCGGCGGCTGGCGGCCGCGGCGGCCGACTTCATCCGCGGCGACCACCAGACGGTCGCCGCCGTCGACGCGCTTCCCGGCGCGGCCGGCTTCGTCATCGCCGACATCGGCCAGAGCGTGCCGGTCCACGCCGGAGCCGACTCGCCCGAGGCGGCCAGGCTGAAGTCCGCGCTGCGGGACACCTTCGGCGTACGCGAGGCGGCCGCGTCCGCCGGCCGGTTCCCGGACCGGGCGGTGCTCGATCTCGGCACCGTCGCCGTGCGCGCCGTGGCGGCGCTCGATCCGGTCGCGACCGTGCCGCGCCGCGTCCTGTCCGGGGTGAGCCTGCCCGCCCGCATCGTGGCGGAGGTCGGCACCGGCCTGGTCGAGCCGATGGCCTACCCGGTCATCGACGAGCCGATGTACGAGCCGCTGGCGCAGGCCGGTACCGAGCTGTTCCTGCCGAACATCAACCTCATCGGTACCAACACCGTCACGCTGCTGCAGACCAACCAGCGCTTCATCGAGGCGTATATGGTCGGCGTCAACCACGAGTTCGCCCGCGAGCTGCTGTGGCGCGAGTACCCGACCGACCAGCGGGGTACGCCGTTCCGCCAGTTCTGGGACGTGCGCGGCTACCTCGACCCGGACGGGCAGCCACCGGCCGCCCTTCGGGAGGCGCTGCGCGACATTCCGCCGCTGCACACCTGGGACCCATCCTCGGCGCTCGGTACCCACGACAACCGCAACCCGACCGGCGCGCAGGAGGACGAGCTCGTGCTCGCGGTCCGGGGCGAGCTGCTCAAGCGGTACCCGACCGCGGTCATCTACGCGCAGCGCGCCCGCTGGCAGCTCACCGACGGCCGCATCGACAACACCAAGGAGCGGCGCCTCGTCGACCTGACGCCAGACCAGGAGGCCAACCCGCCGCGCACCGTCGTGCTGACCCCGAGCTACGAGGCGAAGGTCGACCCCGACATCTACCTGTTCGGCTTCGCGCTCACCCCGTCGCAGGCCCGTGGCGGCACGGGGTCGCGGCCGGACGACGACCCCGGCTGGTTCTTCGTCATCAAGGAGCGCCCCGGCGAGCCCCGCTTCGGGCTCGACACCGATCAGCAGCCGGTCCTGCAGACCTGGAACGACCTGTCCTGGCCGGACCTGCCGGCGGCGTTGCCCGGCACGCCGGTCTCGATCGCGGCCAGCCCGGCGTCGTTCACCCTGAACGAGCCGACCGGGCCGGACGACGAAAAGCATCCACAGTGGACGGACGACGTCCACGTCACCTGGAGCCACGACATGCACGCCGCCACCTTGGCCTACATCCTGTTCCAGGCGCCGGTGCTCGTCGGCATCCACGCCTCCGAGATGCTCCCGCGATGACCGCGTCCATGTCGGCCAGCACCGGGCCTGCCGACCCCCGCAGCGCGGTCAACACGCTCGATGACGCGACGCCCTTCCTGCTGCTGCCGGTACGGCTGGAGACCCGGTTCGCGGCCGGGCCGGCCGAGCTCTGGGTGCGCGTCTACCCGGACGACTGCCTGGTCGACACGTTCGATCCGGTGCTGACCGACGGCGAGGTCGCGAACGGCCAGGTCTACTGGCGCCGGATCTGGCTGGCCTACGGCGATCAGGGCCTCGAACGGGCCGCGTGGCGTGAACTCGTCGCGGCGCACGGCTCGGGCCGGGCCGGCTGGATCGTCGACAGCTACGCGCCGACCAACCCGGGGGACAAGCCGACCCAGCCGACCGACAACCCGCCGCAGCCGGAGTTCCCGGCCGTGGCCACCAAGCCCCACCCGTGGGCGATCGCGCCGCACACCACGATGCTGCCGCAGCGGTTCGTCTTCATCGGGTACCCGGCGGGCGGCGGCGCGCCCGTCGTGGTCGTCGGCAACCCCGTACCGGCCGATGTGCAGGTCGGACCGGACGGTTCGGCGACCGGGCCGGGCCAGCTGCGCCCCGACGGCGCCGGTGGTCTGTCCATTCCGGACGGTCTGGCGTGGGTGGCGGACTTCGACCGCGCGGTCGCGATCGGGATGGCCATGCGCGTTCCACTGGACGCGGCGCAGGCCCGCGGCGGCTTCGACCGCGTCCTCGTGCTCGGCGTGCGGCTGGGCGAGGACGCCGCGACCGCGCGGTCCCGGCTGGAGGACCTGCTGCGCCACCACGCCTACGGGCGCACCGGGCTCGCCGTGCTGGCCCAGGGGACGGCCACCAACAACACCGAGCAGGCGCCGGCGGGGCACGACCGGGGCGACGACCCGGACGCGACGTTCGACCGCACGACTGCGCGCTACACAACGACCCCGGACGCCGCGGCCAAGCGCGACGGCCAGTGGCTGGCTGAGCACCTCGGCGTGGCCGGGGACTTCTTCGCGCACACGGCCGGGGCCGAGGGTACCGACCAGCTGACGGTACGGGCGATGAGCCGCGCACTGTGGCCGGCCACCCTCGGGTACTGGATGCGCACGATGCTCGCCCCGGTCTTCGACGACGCCACGATCGCCCGTACGCGCGACTTCTTCGGCGGCTACGTGTTCGGCTCCGGCACGGTACCGGCGCTGCGCATCGGCAACCAACCCTACGGCGTGCTGCCGACGACGGCGTTGCGCCGGATGAGCTGGTTCGAGCGGGGCGGCGACGCGGCCTTCCTGCGCGGGTTGCACGACGTACTGGAGAAGATCCGGGCCGACTGGGCCCCGCTGGTACCCGGCGTCTCCCGGGTCGGTGGCGCCGGCGATCCGCACCAGTTGCTGCTTGACATCGTCGGGCAGCACCCGTTCTCGGTCGAGTGGTACCAGCGTTACGCCGAGAGCCTCACGTCGCTGTTCAACCGGCTGAACCTGGACGGGTTCGGCGGCCTGATCGCCGCCCTGCTCATCTCGGCGGAGCGGTCGGCGGCCAAGGATGTGCTGACCCGGCTCGGGTACGCCGGCGCGGGCGAACCGCCCATCCTGGGCCAGGTGGAGGGCGCCGACCAGAACCTGCTCACCGGCGGCGTGGTCGACGACCGTCCACTGTCGACACTGCCGGTCCGCGAGTACACAGTGGACCATCGCAACTACCTGCGCTGGCTGGCGGACGCCGCACGATCCGGTATCGACGCGCTGTACCAGCAGGACGGCTTCGTCGGTGACCAGCCGCCGGCCGCCCTGCTCTACCTGATGCTGCGCCACGCCCTCCAGCTCGGGTACCACGACGCGAGCGTGCGGCTGCACGTCGACGCGGGGCTGTACACCGCCGAACAGGCGGCCGCGGCCGTGCAGGACAGCCCGTTCCTGCACATCCGGACGGCCGCCACCCTCAGCGAGAGCCGGTACCAGCCGCTGTACGAGGACGCGCCGGCCATCACCGGCCGCGCCGGCCAGTCGGTCGCCGACTACATCGTCGGCGTGCTGGGTGCCGCCCCGGACACGGCCGACCTGTCCGACCAGATCGCTGCCATCGAGCGGCTGGTCGACCAGTCCACGATCCGGCTCGAGGGCGCCTTCGCCGGGCACGTCGACACGCTGAGCTACCGCCTCGACGCCTGGCTGCTCGGCCTGGTGAACCTCCAGCTCGGACTGATGCGCGGGCTGTCGCCCGGCGGGGGGCCTCAGCTCGTCGGCGGCGCGAGCAGCGAGGGCGGCCCGCGCACCGGCGT
>Ga0207674_10004129_pt1 | contig 17565 bp, 12 predicted proteins | sample KBSCornC72_FD_184303 | JGI IMG/M metagenome (GOLD analysis project Ga0207674, IMG submission 184303) | Corn rhizosphere microbial communities from Kellogg Biological Station, Michigan, USA - KBS Corn C7-2 (SPAdes) (version 2) | ecosystem: Host-associated > Plants > Roots > Rhizosphere > Soil ... | reverse complement strand
GCCAACACTCCGAGGCGCACGGTCCAGACCTGCAGTCCGAACGGCAGCCACGAAAGGTTGACCAGCCAGAACAGCAGCGGCCCCTTGTCGGAATACGGCGCGCCGTTCAGATGCAGCAACAGCCAGTCGCCGCTGAAGCGCATCTCCCACGCCACCGACAGATAACGCGTTTCGTCGATCGGCAGTGCTGGCAGAAACAGCGCGACCGGCAGCAACAGCAACAACCAGGACAGGCGCCAGTCGGACAGTATACTTTTCAACATCTGCACAACGTCATTCCGGCAGGGACTGCCGACTGCGAAGGCAGGACGCCGAAGCGAACATTCGCGAAGCGAATGGCCCGAAGGGCGAGCTGCGGATGCAGCGAGTCAATCCAATCATCATAAATGGCATCCTTGCGGTCTGGATGCCCCTCATTCCGCGCACGCGATGCGCTTCAACGCATCGCGTGAACGCGCTTTCATTCGACCATGCCGGCATGACGAGCATGAAACTACCCGCGATCAAGGAGCGATTTGAGATCGATGATCGCCGCATTCGCGCGCGACACGTAGTTCGCCATCACCAGCGAATGATTGGCGAAGAAACCGAACGGCCTGCCGTTGAGGATCATCGGGCTGTTGACCGGCTTCTGCGATTCCTCGAGCTCGCGGATTACCTGCTTCAGGCTCACCACGGCGTTCTTGCGCTGCAACGTCGGCGCGAAATCGACCTGGATCGCCTTGAGCTGTTCGAGCAACGCCCAGGTGTAGCCGCGCGATTCGTAGAACACATCGTCGATCTTCGTCCACGGCGTGCTCACGATCTGCTCTTTCGCGGTCGGATCGACCGGCGCGTCGCCTTCCAGACGCAGCTGACCGACGCTGGCCGACAAGCGTTGCGAAAGGCTGCCGAGCCGCGTCGAGACGAGATCGAGATAATCGGCGAGATTGTCCGCGCGTGGGTAGAACTGCGCATTGTTCGAATCGTTCTTGCCGATGCGTATGAAATAACCATCGACGTGTTCGATCGCTTTCGCGTACTGGCCTTCCGAACTCGGCAAAAGCCAGCGATCGTTGGGACTCGAAAACAGCGGATCGGCTTCCTTCAGATCGACGTCCTCTTCAGACTGCGATTGCGAGCGCGAAAACTTGTTGCGCAGTTCGCGCGAAAGATCGCGTGTGGCCGTGAGCACGCCGAATTCCCAGTTCGGAACATTGTCCATGAACAAACCCGGCGGAAATTTGTCGTTGGAAAAGTAGCCGCCACGCTTGTCGAGCAGCGTTTCCGCGCAACCCATCAGCGTGCTCGTCACGACGGAACCGGTGACCGGCTGCTGCTGATGGGAAGCCGCGCGTTTTTGCGCGAGCGCGACGACGTCGAACTGCGCCGGCTCGTAACTCCACCACCACATCAGCGCGAGCACGCCGAGCACGTAGATCGACGCGATCGCACCGACCCCACGGATCGCCCAGCGCGTACGCGGCGCATCCAGACGGCTGATGATCGACATGAGAAACTCCGTCCCCTCGAAAGAGGCCATTGTGCCGGATGCGCGCCGGCGCCGCACGCGCTCGCAGTCGCGCGCGCGCAAGCGCAACGTTAGAATGACGCGCCATGTTGACCGCGCCTGAAGCACCTCTGGACAAAACCGCGCTGATCGGCGCCTGCGCGCGCCTGCCGCTGTCGATCGACGCCGCACGCTTGCGTGCCGAAGTCGACGCGCTGCCGGAATCGATGTGGGAAACGCGCGGTGGCCGGCTTGGTCCGCATGACGCGGCGCGCGCAATCTTCCTGCGCGGTTACGCGCCCGCGGAAGGCCGCCACAAACCCGTCGAGGATCGCGAGGCGCTCCCGCTCGTGCCGTACGCACGGCAGGTCATCACGCAATTGTTGCCGGCGCCGCCGCAGCGCTGTCTGCTCGCGCGACTGCCGGCTGGTGCAATCGTGCCACCGCACAGCGACAACGGCCCCTACTTTCTCAAGACGATCCGCATCCACGTGCCGGTAATCACGCACGAGAAAGCGTGGATGTATTGCGATGGCCACGTGTTCCGCATGCTGCCCGGCGAAGTCTGGGCGCTCAACAACAGCGCGCGGCACGCCGTGTGGAACGCCGACGACACGCTGGCCCGCACGCATCTGATCTGCGACTACTTGCCCTCTACGGCGCTGCTCGACCTGCTCGCTCGCGCAGAACGCGGGCTCGGCATGGTCAACGCGGAAGTGGAACAGCGGCTGCTGGCCGAAATGCCGGCTTCCTAGCGCTCGGCAAACTGCTGCGCGCGTTGCATCGTCGCCTGCAACTGCGGCAGCATCGCGTTGATCTCGGCCTCGTGCCGTTTCCACTTGTCCGGATCCGGCGGCGTCAGCGTGTAGCGCGACAGCGGCAGCTTGTCGATCGGACGATCCCACGCGAAGTCGAGCGCGTTGCATAAGTGCGCGATTTCCGCCGTCGGATTCGTCAGCAGCGAGTCGTAACGCGCCACGGTGATGCGTTCGCGTGGAATCGCGGCAAGATCGTCGAGCAACATGCGCGTGGCGATCTCCCACTGCGCGGCGACGATTTGCGGCAGCGGCAAGCCGCCCAGTTCGCGCCAACCGGGCACCAGCAGCAGCGACCACGGCAGCTCGCCAGTCCAGCCCGGCAGCTGCTTGTAGGTGACGAAGCGGCCGGAACGCCACGCTTCGATCATGCTCGACAGCGTCTCGCGCACGTCGCGGTAGAGGAACACGAACTGCGCCTGCGGAAATACCTTGGCCAGGAACGGAATGCGCAGCGAATTCTTCGGCGTCTTCTCGAGCAGGCGCGCGGGCTGGCCATTCAGGCGCGCGCCGTTGCGATCGCGCAGTTCATTCAGGAACCGCCGGCGCAGCGTCTCGGCCAGTGCGGGCGTGGCGATGTCGGCATCGAGTCGGTTGGAGTCGTAATTGTGCGCGACGACGTTGAGCTCGGGCACGCCTTCGATCAGCGCATGGCTCTCGCCACCGATCGTGTGCACGCCGCGTGCCTGCGCGAGCGTCTCGAACAACAGCGTGGAACCCGAACGCGGCGGCGACATGATGAATACCGGGCGATCGAATTGCGTTTCCGTGTTCGCGCGTGGACCGGGAATCGCCGGCGCGTTCGGCAGCGCAACCGTGGTCTGACGCAGTTCGTCGCCATCGGCGAGTTCCTTGTCCTGCAGCGCCATCGACAACACCATGATCGACAATGCGTTGACCAGACGCGACTCGTTGATCAGCAGCACGTCCATGGCATTGGCGCGCAGCCATTGTTCGTAAGTGGTCAGCGCCTTGCGGTACGCCGGCCAACCGGCCTGGGCGACGCCGAACTCCGACCACAACGCCGACCACGCGCCGAGGAAGCGCGCAGTGACGGCTTTGACCATCTCCAGCTGCGGATGCGGGCGCGTTTCGCCGAACAGGAACGTGATGTGCTCGCGCAGCTCCCACGGCGTCATCACGATCGGCACGTTTTCCGATTCCATGCGCAGCGGCGGCTCGCGCTCGTCGGTTGGCGCTATGAAATGCGTGTGCCAACCCGGCGGCTCCGGCACACCGCCGGACATGCGGCCTTCGCGGATCAGCTCGCCGAGGTCATCGCTGCCGACCGTGTCGGCGACGAGATGGATGCGCTCGGCGTCGTTCGGATTGATCACGTGATGGCGACGCCAGGTATCGAAAATCCAGCACTCGCCAGCGCCCATGTGCACTTCCTCGTCGCCACAACGGAAACGCACCGATGGCCGCGTGAGGATCGGCACATGCACGCGCATGCGCGAACGCCAGTAGTAATGCACGTCGAAATGCGGATTGACTTCCGCCTGCGCGGTGAGCTTCATCAGGCGTGTGCGCCCCCACACACCGCCAATGCGCGAGAGCACCTGCATGAGGTATGGGCACTCGCGCAGGTACTGCGTCGGCCGCATCGGCCCGGCGATGGTTTCCCTGGACGGGTCGCCGCCGGAGGCCAGCAGCGGCAGCCACAAGTTGCCGGGATATTTCTGCGGATGCTCGCGCCAGTGTTCGGGGCCGTATGCCAGCACTTCCTGCGCGAGGCGCTCGGCGTCGAACTGCAACGGCAGCTGGATGAAGGGGACGGGGAGTTTCACGGCAACACACTCTCGACTGGCGCACGACTGCGCGCCATTTTCGCACGGTTCTTTCGCAAGCGCGCGGGAACGCGAAGCGCGATGGCAGTGAAAATTACTGCGGGCGGTAGATTTCGCTGCCAGCTTCGCGGAATTCCTTCGCCTTGTCGGCCATGCCCTGAGCCAGCGCATCCGCTTCATCGGCGACGCCATGTTCCCTGGCGTAATCGCGCACGTCCTGGGTGATCTTCATCGAGCAGAAATGCGGGCCGCACATCGAGCAGAAATGCGCGTGCTTGGCGGCTTCCTTGGGCAGGGTTTCGTCGTGGAATTCCTGCGCCTTTTCCGGATCCAGGCCCAGGTTGAACTGATCCTGCCAGCGGAATTCAAAACGCGCTTTGGACAACGCATTGTCGCGCGCCTGCGCGCCGGGATGACCCTTGGCCAGATCCGCCGCGTGCGCGGCGATCTTGTAGGTGATGATGCCGTCGCGCACGTCCTGCTTGTTCGGCAGGCCGAGATGTTCTTTCGGCGTGACGTAGCACAGCATCGCCGTGCCGAACCAGCCGATCAGCGCAGCGCCGATCGCGCTGGTGATGTGGTCGTAGCCGGGCGCGATGTCGGTCGTCAGCGGTCCCAAAGTATAAAAAGGCGCCTCGCCGCAAACCTTGAGTTGGCGCTCCATGTTTTCCTTGATCAGCTGCATCGGCACATGGCCGGGGCCTTCGATCATGGTCTGCACATCGTGCTTCCAGGCGATTTGCGTCAGCTCGCCGAGCGTGTCGAGTTCGGCGAATTGCGCGGCGTCGTTGGCGTCGGCGATCGAGCCAGGACGCAGACCGTCGCCGAGCGAGAAGGCGACATCGTACGCCTTCATGATTTCGCAGATGTCCTCGAAGTGGGTGTACAGGAACGATTCCTGGTGATGCGCCAAGCACCACTTGGCCATGATCGAGCCGCCGCGGCTGACGATACCGGTAACGCGCTTCGCGGTCAGCGGGATATACGGCAGGCGCACGCCGGCATGGATCGTGAAATAGTCCACGCCCTGCTCCGCCTGTTCGATCAGCGTGTCGCGGAAAATTTCCCAGGTGAGTTCTTCGGCGCGGCCATCGACTTTTTCCAGCGCCTGATAAATCGGCACGGTGCCGATCGGCACCGGCGAATTGCGGATGATCCACTCGCGCGTCTCATGGATGTGCTTGCCTGTCGACAGATCCATTACCGTGTCGGCGCCCCAACGGATCGCCCAGACCATCTTTTCCACTTCCTCGGCAATCGAACTCGTCACCGCCGAGTTGCCGATATTGGCATTGATCTTGGTGAGGAAGTTGCGGCCGATGACCATCGGCTCGGACTCGGGGTGATTGATGTTGTTCGGGATAATCGCGCGACCACGCGCGACTTCGCTGCGCACGAATTCCGGCGTGATCAGTTTTGGAATCGCCGCGCCGAACGACTCGCCCGGATGTTGATTGAGCAGATGTGCTTCGCGCAGCGCCTCGAAGCGTTGATTCTCGCGGATCGCGATGAACTCCATCTCCGGCGTAACGATGCCTTTGCGCGCGTAGTGCATCTGCGACACGTTCGCGCCCGTGACAGCGCGCTGCGGGTTGCGCGCGCGCGGGAAGCGCACGGCGTCGAGCTTGTGATCGCCGGCGCGTTGCCGGCCGAATTCGGAAGTGAGTCCCGACAGCGACGCGACGTCGCCGCGCTGGCCGATCCAGCGCCCGCGCAATGGTTCGAGGCCCGCGGCCAGGTCGATGCGCGCGTCCGGATCGGTGTAGGGACCGGAGGTGTCGTACAACGCCAGCGGCGCGTTCTTTTCCGCGCCGAACACCAGCGGCGTGTCGCTCAACGCGACTTCGCGCATCGGCACGCGCAGACCCTGCCCCGGACTCGATCCGGGGGCGGAAACGTGAATCTTGCGCGACCCTGGAATCGGGCGCGTGACGGATTCGGAAAGTTCCGCGGTCTGGCGGATCAGGTCGGCGGCGAGTGCGTTCATGGCGGCATCCTCAAGAGAATTTCCTGAAGCGAGGCGCCGGCGTTGCTGCGCGAAGACTTCTTGCGCCGGAATTACCCGGATCAAGTACCAAGGGTCTATCTCAGCGAGCCGATCGCGGTACGATGGGCAGGCACCCCCGCTTCAGCCGCCATTGAACCATGAAGCGGGTTTGAAGGCGAGTGGCGTTGCGACGGAACGGTCGCGTCGGACGTCCGGTCTAACAGTCATCCAGACGTTGTTGCGGAGCCGTTATGAACCTCAAAATGTATTCAATGCTTTTTGTGTTCGCCGCTGCCAGCGGCAGCGTCAGCGCAAACGTTCCGCCGTCGCGCGTGCAGGTGACGTGGGCGCCCGAACAGCAGCTGAGCGAGGTCAAGGACAATCCGATGCATCGCGGCTGGCTGCGGCCGAAGGATTGGGAAAAAGCGCTCGCCGACCACATCGCCTATCGCGCCGACCGCGTACTGCCGCCCGGCGAACAGCTGCAGGTAACGATCGACGATGTGAAGCTTGCCGGCGCATTTGAGCCGTGGCGCAGTCCGGACGCACAGGACATCCGCTTCCTCAAGGACATCTATCCGCCGCGCATGGACTTGCATTACAAGTTGATCGACGCCGATGGTCGGGTGATTCGGGAAGGCACCGGCAAATTGCGCGACATGGCGTATTTGCAGCACACCACGCCGACTTCGACCGACCAGCTGCGCTACGACAAGCGCATGATCGATGACTGGATGCGGCGCGAATTTGCCGCGAAGTAAGGATCAGCGCGGCGAGTAGGCGCGCAAGAACATGTCGACGGTCGCATTGATGTGATCGTCGATATCGCGCGGCGTGATTTCCTGGCAGCAGCCGAATTCCAGGCGCGCGTGCAATTCGCCCTTGAGCAGGCAGAAGAACTGCGATGCGGCGCGGTGCAGATCGGGGATTTGCAGCTTGCCGGCGTCCACTTCCGCGCGCAGGAATGATTCGAACGCCTCTTGCGTCCGGCGCGGGCCGGCTTCCCAGAATAGCTGCGCGAGTTTCGGCGACTGCCTGCCGTTGGTGACGATCGTGCGATGCACGGCGAGTGCTTCTTCACTGGTGATCAGGCAGAAGAACGCTCGCGCGATCGCGTAAATCTGTTTGCGCAGCGGGCCTTTCAGATCGGCCGTGAAAATTTCCGGCGGCATCTGTTCCGCACAAACGCATTCCACCGCTGCGCCAAACAGGCGCTCCTTGTCCTGATAGTGACTGTAGACGGTGAGCTTGGACACGCCCGCGGCGGCGGCGATCGCGTCCATGCTGGTGCCCTCGAATCCCTGCGTGGTGAACAGGCGCTTCGCGGCCTGCAGGATGGCGGCGCGCTTTTCCAGATCTTTCGGGCGCCCGGGACCGGCAGGTTTGTTGGCAATGATGGCGACAGACATAGGGATATGGCGAAAGTAATACTGGACAGTCCAGTTTAGTATTGATACTATACCACACAGTTCATTAATGAACCACAACAAACAAAAGGATTGTAGCCATGTCGCAGCCAGCTCGCTTGTTGAAAGTTGTGCCGCTCGTCCTCGTTCTCTGCGCTGCTTTCAGCCAAGTGGGCTGCAGCAGCCACGCTTCGGCACCCGATGCGCCGCGCAGTGCGCTCGTTGCACATCCGCAAAACGCCGACGACGTACGCGCCGAAGTCTACTCCGGCGATGTGCATGCGCGTTACGAAAGCCAACTGGGCTTTCGCGTCAACGGCAAGATCAAGGCGCGCCTCGTCGATGTCGGCGCCCACGTCGCCGCCGGGCAGGCGATTGCCGAGCTCGATCCGCTCGATCTGAAACTGCAGGTAAACAGCGCGCAGGCGAACCTGACTTCCGCGCGCGCCAACCGCGATCTCGCGCAATCCGAGTACAACCGCTATCAGTCGCTGCTCGACAAGCATTTCATCAGCCGCACGCAGTTCGATACGCAACAGAACAACTTGAAAGCCGCGCAAGCGCAGGTCGAGCAGGCGCAAGCCGCGTTCGCCGTCGCGCAAAATCAGGCCGAATACACCACGTTGCGCGCCGATCACGCCGGCATCATCACCACGATTACCGCAGAGACCGGCCAGGTCGTCACCTCGGGCCAGCCGGTAGCCACGCTCGCGCGCGACGGCGAAATCGAAGTCGAGATCGTCGTGCCGGAAAACCGCATCGCCACGTACAAGCCGGGCATGCCGGCGATCGTCGAAGCATGGGCCGACGCCGGCAAGCAGATGCAGGGTCGCTTGCGCGAAATCAGTCCGGAAGCCGATCGCGTCACGCGCACGTATCGCGTACGCGTGAGCCTGGACGTGGGCGATGCGTTGCCGAGATTCGGCCAGACCGCGCGCGTCTATTTTGCCGATGCCAGTGGCAACGAGCAGAAAGTCGTGCCGCTGTCGGCGCTGTATGAACAGGCCGGCAAGCCGGCCGTGTGGATCGTCGATGCGAAGACGCACCAGGTGCACCTGGCTCCGGTCGAAGTCGCCGCGTACCGCGAACAAGGCGTGCTGCTCGCCGGCGGCATCGATGTACGCCAATGGATCGTCACCGCCGGCGTGCACAAGCTGCGCGATGGCGAGCCGATTACTCCGGTCGACGCGCAGAACCGCCCCGTCACCCTTTGATATTTCCGTTTGCTGCCTCGCGTGCTGCCGGCTACTCGCCTCCCCCGATAGTCGGCACGCGCTGAGGCGCTTTATCGCGAGCATTCCGCCATGACGCGCTTCAATCTTTCCGAATGGGCCCTGCGCAACCAGCCGCTGGTGCGTTATTTTCTGGTCTTGCTGGCGCTGATCGGCGTGTGGTCGTACGCAGGTCTCGGCCAATCCGAGGATCCGCCGTTCACGTTCAAGGTGATGGTTGTGCGCACGCAGTGGCCCGGCGCAACCGCCGCCGAGATCACCGAACAGATCACCGAAAAGGTCGAAAAGAAACTGCAGGAAATTCCGGAGCTGGATTACCTGCGCAGCTACTCGCGGCCGGGCGAGTCGCAGGTATTCGTGGTGATCAAGGATTCGATTCCCGCGGCGCGCGTGCCGGAGGTGTTCTATCAGGTGCGCAAGAAAATCGGCGACGTGCGCTACACGCTGCCGCCGGACATCCTGGGCCCATCGTTCAACGACGAATTCGGCGACACGTTCGGCAACATCTACGCCTTGACCGGCGACGGCTTCAGCGACGCGCAGCTGCGCGATTACGCCGAGCGCCTGAAACTGGAACTGCTGCGCGTACCGGACGTGGCCAAGGTGGACCTGCTCGGCTTGCAGGACGAGAAAATCTACATCGAAGTGTCCAACGCCAAGCTCGCTACGCTCGGGGTGAGCTTCGATCAGGTGCACAAGGTGCTCGAAGCACAGAACGCAATTACGCCAGCCGGTAGTTTCGAGACCGACAGCGACCGCATTTATCTGCGGCCAACCGGTGCGTTCGATTCCGTTGAGGCGATCCGCAACATCTCGATCCGCGCCAACGAGCGCCTGTTCCGCCTCGGCGACGTTGCCACCATTCGCCGCGGCTACACCGATCCGGCCCAGCCACGCATGCGCTACAACGGCAGGAATGCGCTTGGACTCGCGGTGTCGATGCGTGCCGGTGGCGACATCATCGAACTCGGCAAGCACCTCGACGAAGCCGCCGCGCGCCTGAGCAAAACTCTGCCGGTGGGGCTGGATTTCGAACGCGTCGCCGATCAACCGCGCGCCGTGGCGCGCTCGGTCGGCGAGTTCGTCGATACGCTGGCGATCGCCGTCGCCATCGTGCTGCTGGTCAGCTTTTTCTCGCTCGGGCTGCGCACCGGGCTCGTCGTCGCGCTGTCGATTCCGCTGGTGCTGGCGATGACGTTCGCGGCAATGAAATACTTTGGCATCGACCTGCACAAGATTTCGCTCGGCGCGCTCGTGCTCGCGCTCGGCCTGCTCGTCGACGACGCGATCATCGCCGTGGAGATGATGGCGATCAAGATGGAACAAGGCATGGATCGCGTCAAAGCCGCGGCGTTTGCCTACACCTCGACGGCATTCCCGATGTTGACCGGCACCTTGATCACCGCCGCGGGCTTCCTGCCGATCGCGACGGCGAAATCCGGCACCGGCGAATACACACGCTCGATCTTCCAAGTCGTGACGATCGCGCTGCTGATTTCGTGGTTCGCCGCCGTCGTGCTGATTCCGTACCTCGGTTACAAGTTGCTGCCGGAACGCGGCGCAGCGCCGAGCCGCTTCGAAAACCTGCTGCGGCGCTGGCGCAAGCGCGCACTCGCGCGCTTGCCCGCATCGCTGCGCGGCGAGAATCGGTACGTCGATCAAGACGCACACGATCCATACGCGACGCCGTTCTATCAGCGCTTTCGCAAGCTCGTCGAATGGTGCGTGCAGCGCCGCAAGACCGTGATCGCGGCGACAGTGGCCATGTTCGTGCTGGCGATCCTCGGCTTCGGTTTCGTGCAGCAGCAGTTCTTCCCGGATTCGACGCGCCCCGAGTTGCTCGTCGACATGAAATTGACCGAAGGCTCGTCGCTGACGGCAACGGAAAAAGAGGTAAAGAAACTCGAAAGCTGGCTGGCGAAACGCCCGGAACTGGAGAATTACGTCAGCTACGTCGGTTCCGGCGCTCCGCGTTTTTATCTGCCGCTCGATCAGCAACTGCCGCAGGCGAGCTTCGCCGAATTCGTGCTGCTGACGAAAGACATCAAGCAACGCGAGCAGCTGCGCCGCGACTTGATCGCCCTGTTCGACCACGACTTCACCAGCTTGCGCGCGCGCGTGCTGCGCCTCGAGAACGGCCCACCGGTCGGCTATCCGGTGCAGTTCCGCGTGTCCGGCGAAAACATCGCCACGGTGCGCGAGCTCGCGCGCAAGGCCGCCGACGTCGTGCGGCAAAATCCCAATGTGCACAATGTGAACCTGGACTGGGAAGAGCCGTCGAAAGTCGTGCGTCTGTCGATTGATCAGGAACGCGCACGCGTGCTCGGCGTGTCCTCGCAGGATCTGGCGAATTTCCTGCAGTCCTCGCTGTCCGGCGTGCCGGTGACGTATTACCGCGAACGCGACCAGCTCATCGAAGTGAGCTTGCGTGGCCCCGCTGACGAACGCGCGCGTCTGAGCTTGCTGGAAAGCCTCGCCGTGCCGACGCCGTCGGGTCAGAGCGTGCCGCTGAGTCAGATCGCGACCGTGCAATACGGTTTCGAGGAAGGCATCATCTGGCGCCGCAATCGTCTGCCGACCGTCACAGTGCGTGGCGATCTCTACGGCGGCATGACGGCGGCAACGGTGACCGCGCAGATTTCGCCGCAACTGGATGCGTTGCGCGCGCAGCTTCCGTCCGGGTATCTGCTACAGGTCGGCGGCGCAGTCGAGGAAAGCGCCAAGGGTCAATCCTCGGTCAATGCCGGCATGCCGCTGTTCCTGCTCGTCGTATTCACCGTGTTGATGATCCAGTTGCGCAGCTTCTCGCGCGTGCTGCTCGTGGTGCTGACCGCGCCGCTCGGCCTCATCGGCGTGACGCTGTTCCTGCTTGTCTTCAACGTGCCGTTCGGCTTCGTCGCCATGCTCGGCACGATCGCCCTGTTCGGCATGATCATGCGCAATTCGGTGATCCTCGTCGACCAGATCGAACAGGACATCGGCGCCGGACACGCACCGTGGGAAGCCATCATCGATGCAACCGTTCGGCGCTTTCGGCCCATCGTATTGACCGCGCTTGCGGCGATTCTGGCGATGATTCCGCTCACGCGCAGCGCGTTCTTCGGACCGATGGCGGTGGCGATCATGGGTGGCTTGTTCGTGGCGACCGGTTTGACCTTGCTGTTCCTGCCCGCGCTGTACGCGGCGTGGTTCCGCGTGCGGCGACCGCTCGATGTGCGCGAGGTGCAGACGACGCCTGCGCTTGCCGTTCCGACCTGAGACGAAGCGATGCGCCGACGCGGCCAAAGGTTTGAATGACTTCCGGCACTACGAACTTCGCCCTCGAACCGGCGATCTTACGATTGCCGGGAAGGGCATAAACCCCTATGCTTTTTCGTCTTTTTCCCGGCAGGAAATCCCCATGCTGAACATAGAACTCGCCCGCCACAACATGATCGAGCAGCAGGTGCGTCCGTGGGACGTGCTCGATAGTCGCGTGCTCGGCGTGCTTTCGTCCGTGCCGCGCGAGAATTTCGTGCCGGAATCCTGCCGCAATCTCGCGTTCGCCGATCTGTGCCTGCCGCTGGGCCGCGACGAAGTGATGATGAAACCGGTCGTCGAAGGGCGCATGCTGCAGGCGATCTCGGTGCAACCTGGCGAAAGCGTGCTGGAGATCGGCACCGGTTCCGGCTTCATCACCGCGTGCCTGGCGCGCCTTGCCGGCAAGGTATTGAGCGTGGAACTGCACGCCGATTTCGCCGACGCCGCGCGGGCGCGGCTGGACGCTGCGAACATCAGCAACGCGCAAGTGGAAACCGCCGATGCCGTACTCGGCTTCGACCCCGGTCAATCTTTCGACGTGATGGTTGTCACTGGCGCGGTGCACGTGCTGCCGCAACACTGGCGCGGCTGGCTCAAGCCCGGCGGGCGCCTGTTCGCGGTGGTCGGCGACTCGCCGGCACAGCGCGCGACGCTGTATGCCGCCGGCACCGAGCAAGCGTTGTTTGAAACCGATCTGCCTTATCTGCATCACGCCGAACCGCCGCAGCGGTTCGTATTGTGACGCGGCATCCCCCAAGGAAAAATGAAAATGTATAAAAAACCGCGATTGACCGCCCTTGCCCTTGCGTTCGCCGCCGTCGCGCTGCCTGCCGCCGCCGAGGATCTCGTGCAGATCTATGACCAGGCGCGCCAGGCCGATCCGACCTTCGCCATCGCCGATGCCGGCCGGCTAGTCGCCGAGGGCGGCGCCGATGCCGCGCGCGCGGCGCTGTTGCCGCAGATCAGTGCCAGCCTGGAATATCTGCACAGCGACGGCAGCACGCGCAGCATCACGCCCGAGCAGGACGCCGCCGGCAATTTCGTGTTGCTGCCGGATGTGCGCGATTCGCGCAGCCGCGAGCGCCAGGCGCAGGGCCAGATTTCGCAGTCGCTGTTCAACTGGGCCAACGTCGAACGTTGGCGCAGCGCGCGCGCAACGCGCGAGAGCGCCGGCAGCGACTACGATGCCGCCGCGCAGGATCTGATCGTGCGCACCGCGACCGCGTATTTCGCCGTGCTCACCGCCGAAGACCAGCTCGCATTCGCGCAGGCCAACGAGAAGGCGCTCGCGCGCCAGCTCGATCAAGCCGAACAGCGTTACCAGGTCGGCCTGTCGGCCATCACCGACGTGCACGAAGCGCGTGCCAATCACGACACCGCGCGTGCGCAGGTCATCACCGCACAAAACAATGTCGACAACTTGCGCGAAGCGATCAGCCAGATCACCGGCAAGAGCTTCGGCGAGCTGAAGAAGCTGCGCGAACAGCTGCCGCTGGAAAAACCCGAACCGGCGGAACTGGAAAGCTGGGTTGATACCGCGCTCAAGCAGAGTCCGCAGTTGGCCTCGCGCGCGCACGCCCTCGATGCGGCGCGGCTCAACGTCGCGGCGCAGCGCTCCGGCCATTTGCCGACGTTGTCGGCATCACTCGTGCGCACCGATACACCGGCCTGGGCGAATGGCTCGGGCAACTCGTTGGGCGAGGCGTTCGGTCCATTCCACACCAACAGCCTGTCCGGCAACACCACGATCGGCGTCACGCTCAACGTGCCGATCTTCACCGGCGGTCTGGTCACCGCGCAGACGCACCAGGCAATCGGCCAGCGCGAGATCGCGCAGGACCAGGAAGAACTCACGCGGCGCAGTGTCGTTGCCGGTACGCGCAATGCATATCGCGCCGTCATCGCCGGTATCAGCGAAGTCGAAGCGACCAAGCAAGCCGTGGTTTCCGCGCAAAGCGCGCTCGATGCCACCCAGGCCGGATTTGAAGTCGGCACGCGCACGATTGTCGACGTATTGCTGAGCCAGCAGCAGCTGTTCCAGGCGCAGAGTCAATATTCGCAGGCGCGACATCAGTTCGTGCTCAGCGGCTTGCAGCTCAGGCAGGCCGCCGGCATCGTCGGCGCGAAGGATCTGGAAGCGGTAAACGCGCTGCTCGAGTGAAATCGCTGCCCGGGGCCGCTGCTAAGGGGTCTTGCCGATCCCGCCGAGCACTTTTTCCACGACCTCGACCGTGCGCATCACCCCGCCCTGCTCGCGTTCGAACGCGGCGCGGGCGGCGGCGCCAAGGCGCTGACGCAGTGCCGGATCGTCGAACAGCTTGATCACCGCGTGGCCAAGCTGGTCCGCATCGCTGATACGAATTGCCGCATCGGCCTCGATCAGGCTCGCCGTGATTTCGACGAAGTTGAACGTCTGCGGACCGACGATTACGGGCACCGACAGCGCCGCCGGCTCGAGGATGTTGTGGCCGCCGATCGGCACCAGGCTGCCGCCGACGAAGGCAACGTCAGCCGCGGCGTAGAAGCGCAACAATTCGCCGAGCGAATCGACGACGAAGCACTGCGTGTCCACCGCCGCGCTGCCGTCTTCGCTGCGCGTGCGCGTGACGAAACCGAAGCCGCGGCATTCCTGCGCGACCGGCTTGAAGCGTTCCGGATGGCGCGGCACGAAAATCAGCAAGGCATCGGGGAACCGGCGCAGCACGGCCGCGTGCGCATTCAGCGTCGGCATCTCCTCGCCTTCGTGCGTGCTCGCGGCAATCCATACCGGCCGCCGCGCGCCCCAATCCGTGCGCATCGTGCGTGCCTGCTCCTGCAATTCCTGCGGCACGGTCATGTCGTACTTGAGATTGCCGAACACACCGAGGCGCTCCGGTTCCGCACCCAGATCGCGCAGGCGGCCGGCGTCGGTAAGCGACTGCGCCGCGATGTAGCGGGCGCTGGCCAGTGCGCTGCGCGCGAGCGGGCGCACGGGTCCGTAGCCGCGCAGGCTCTTCTCCGACAGCCGCGCGTTCGCCACGATCAGAGGAATCTTGCGCGCGTGGCATTCGAAGAACAGGTTCGGCCAGATTTCGGTTTCCATCACCACCGCCAGGCGCGGCCGCACGCGATCGAGAAAACGCCGGATCGACGCCGGCAAGTCGTACGGCAAATAGACGTTGAACACGCGATCGCCATAGACGCGGCGCACACGTTCCGACCCGGTCGGCGTCACCGTCGTGATCACGAATGGCGTGTTTTGATAGCGCTGCATCAATGCGTCGATCAGCGGCATCGCCGCATTGACTTCGCCGAGCGAGACCGCATGGATCCACACGCTTTCGCGAATGCCGGTATCGGCGAAAAAACCGAAGCGCTCGCGCCAGCGCGCGAAATACTCCGGATAACGCAAGCCACGGATCGCCAGCCGGTACAAGATCACCGGCGTGAGCAAATACATGGTCGAGGTGTAGATGAAACGGCGCAGGCGCATGACGGAGAATTTTCGATTCACGCGCGAGTATAGCGAGCGCGAGAGGCAAGGCCGAGTGCGCGCGCCGCGTTGAAGCGCCGCGAGGAGGGCCAGGGTAGACGCTACAATCGCCGCATGCCGCCAGCCGCCTTGTTCTCACCCCGCCACTGGCTCTCGTGGATCGGACTGTCGATTGTCTGGTGCGTCGGCAAGTTGCCGTTCACCGCACAGCGCGTGCTCGGACGCGCACTCGGCGTATTGACCGCGCGCTTGCCCGGCGAACGCCGGCGCGTTGCCGAGCGCAACATCCAATTGTGTTTCCCTGATCTGGATGCGACCCACCGCGCGCAACTGCTGCACGCGTCGCTGCGCGATCTGGGCATGTTGCTGGTCGAATTCGCGCTGGCCTGGTTCGGATCCGCTCGCGCACTCGCACGCGTGCCGTGCGCCATCAGCGGCTTGGAACATCTGGAGCACTGCCGTGCGCAAGGGCGCGGCGTGCTGCTGGTCGGCGCGCATTTCTCGCATCTGGAACTGTGCGCACGGCTGGTATCGCAACGCATTCGCATCGCTGGCATGTATCGCGTGATGGACAACCCCGTGTTCGAGCGCGCGGTACTGCAAGCGCGCCTGCGTTATGCGCAGGCGATGTTCGCGAAAGAAGATTTGCGCCGCATCGTCAAGTACATGAAAAGCGGCGGCACCGTCTGGTACGCGCCGGACCAGGACATGCGTGGAAAAGACAGTGTGTTCGTGCCGTTCTTCGGCGTGCCGGCGGCGACGATCACGGCGACACATCACCTGGCGCGTCTTTCCGGCGCGGCAGTGATTCCGTTCTTTCATCGGCGCAATGCCGACGGCCGCGGCTATACGATCCGCCTGGAAGCGCCGCTGGAGAGCTTTCCGAGCGCCGACGTCGCCGTCGATACCGCGCGCGTCAACGCGATTGTCGAACGCATGGTACGCGAAGCGCCGGCACAGTATTTGTGGATACACAAACGCTTCAAGACAAGGCCGGAAGGCGCAGCGCCGCTGTATTGATCGGGATTTGTGCGTTTCCGCCGCTATACTGCGTTTATCGCCGTATGGGGAGACAACGACGATGACTTTCTTGTTTACGCTGCTCGGCGCCGCACTCGCTGCGTTTGTCTGCGCGGGCATGGCCGAAGAACCCACCGGCTGGACTTCCGCGATTCTCGGCGCCTGCATCGGCATGCTGCTTGGGCAGTTGCGCACATTGCGTGGGCGTGTCGCGTCACTTGAACAGCGCGTCAGTGCAAGCGCTGTTGTCGCACCGGCCGTCGAGCCAAAACCGGCCATCGTCCCCGCTGCGCCGCCGCCAATCGCCGCTGCACCGGAACGGCCACGCGTGATCGAATTGCCTGCGATCGAGCCGCTGCCGGCGCATGCAGCGGCGGTCGCCCGGCCGGTCGTCAAACCCGCCGCGCCGCCTGCTCCGGGCGTGGTCGAGCAATTCGCGGCGCGCGTGAAACGCTGGTTTACCGAAGGCAACGTGCCGGTGAAAGTCGGCGTCATCGTGTCGTTCTTCGGCGTCGGCGCGTTGCTCAAGTACGCCGCCGATTCGGGCTGGCTCGTGGTGCCGATCGAGTTCCGACTGCTCGGCATCGCCGCCGCCGCGCTCGCCGCGCTGGTGTTCGCCTGGCGCAAGCGCGAATCGCATCGCGCGTTCGCACTGAGCCTGCAGGGCGGCGCCATCGGCGTGCTGATCCTGGTGATTTTCGGCGCCTACCGCATCTACTCGTTGCTGCCATCGACCCTTACGTTCGCACTGCTCGTCATCGTCGTCGCCGGCGCCGGCATGCTCGCCGTGCTGCAGGACGCAATGGCGCTGGCGATACTAGCCATTGCCGGCGGCTTTCTCGCGCCGATCCTGGCCTCGAGCGGGCAAGGCAGCCACATCGCGTTGTTCGGTTATTACGCCGTACTCAACGCGGCGATCTTCGTCATCGCCTGGATCAAGCCTTGGCGCGCGCTGAACCTGCTCGGCTTCGCGTTCACATTCGCCATCGGCACCGCGTGGGGCGTCACGAAGTATCAACCGGAATTCTTCGCCACGACCGAACCGTTCCTCGTG
>Ga0207674_10004126_pt1 | contig 17572 bp, 18 predicted proteins | sample KBSCornC72_FD_184303 | JGI IMG/M metagenome (GOLD analysis project Ga0207674, IMG submission 184303) | Corn rhizosphere microbial communities from Kellogg Biological Station, Michigan, USA - KBS Corn C7-2 (SPAdes) (version 2) | ecosystem: Host-associated > Plants > Roots > Rhizosphere > Soil ... | reverse complement strand
GCGAGCGCGCAGCCGTGCACGGCGCCGGCCTGCTTGTAGATCGTCTCGTGCACGCGCACGCGGTCGAGCAGCGCGTAGAGCGTGCTGCGGGTCAGCGTCGCATCGCCGGGCAGCCGGACCGAGTCGATCTCTTCCATCAGATCGCCGAAGACCGTTCCCTGGCCGCAGCCGCTGGTCGTCGTCCGCTTGCCGAGCTTGGCCTCGAGATCCTTCAGGCCGCTGCGCGTGTTGATGACGACCGCGTTGACGTCCCAGTCGACCTGCACCGAAACGATGTCCTCGATGCGATCGAGCAGCCGCTGGTTGCGCAGGTACCCGATCGCCAGCGCTTCGGGCGCCGCGCCCAGCGTCATCAGGGTCAGGATCTCGCGCTTGTCGACGTAGAGGGTCAGCGGATGCTCGCCGGCGATCGGCGTGTCTCTCGTCTCGCCGTTTTCGTCGACCGACTTGACGTTGAACGTCGACGGGCGAGCCGCGTCGGACAAGAGCGGCCGGTAATGCTCGTTCGGCGCGTTCACCGCTGCTCCGGTTTGACCGCGCTGCGCAGCCAGGTCATCAGCGGTAAGAGGTCGCGAAAGTAGCCGCTCAAGTCGGCGGCGAGGTCCTTGGGCGGGCGTTTCTTGAGGTCGACTTCGATCATGCCGAAATAGTGCCTCAATTTGATCGCCTCGATGTGGCGCATGTCGGCCGCGTACCCCTTCGGCGGGCGCTTGAGCGCGTCCTCGTCCGACAGTCCGCCGTAGGTCCGGGCGAAGCGCGGCTCGTTGAGCATGCGCGTCAGGCTCGCCGGCCTGGCGGCGATGTGCCGGCGGATATTGACGAGCATCGCGGGCTGGGGGCGGTAGATGCCGCCGCCGGCCAGCAGGATCCCCTGGTGATCGATATGAAAGTAGTAGCCCGGGGCCAGACCGCGCTTGGCGCGGTCGTTCAGCGCGGCGCTGAAATGCGTCTTGTACGGCGTGCGATCCTTGGAGAATCGCGTGTCGCGGTAGATGCGGAACATCGCCTTTTTCGGATCGACCGGCCCGAGCTCGCGATCGAATTTGGCCACCCTTCCCGCGACGTCGCCGACCAGCGCCTGGAATTCCTCGCGCAGCACGTCGTACGCCGGTTTGTTCCACGCGAACCAGGGGCGGTTGTTGTTCTGCTCGAGCCCTTGCAGGAATTCGATCAGCGCTTTGATATGCATGGTGTTGCCGTTCCGCCAAACCGTCGCTTCGCTTGCTTCGGCTTGCTCAGCCGCCGATGTAGCTCATCTCGATCTTCGGCAGGGAGCGGGTGTTTTCCGAGCGGATTTCCGAATAGCGATCGGCGCGCCGCGACCAGACCGCCGCGAGATGGTTGCCGATCTCGTCGTCGGTCGCGCCACCGCGCAACAACGCGCGGAGGTCGACCCCTTCGGTGGCGAACAGGCACGTGTAGAGCTTGCCGTCGGTGGCGAGGCGCGCCCGCGTGCAGTCGCGGCAAAACGCCTGGGTCACCGAGGAGATGACGCCGATCTCGCCGCTGCCGTCGCGGTAGCGCCAGCGCGCCGCGACTTCGCCGGCGTAATTGGGGTCGATCGGCTCGAGCGGCAGCTCGCGGCCGATGATGTCGATCACCTCGGCCGACGGCACGACGTCGTCCATCCGCCAGCCGTTGGTATGCCCGACGTCCATGTATTCGATGAAGCGCAGGATGTGGCCGCTGCCGCGGAAGTGCCGCGCCATCGGCAGTATCTCCTGCTCGTTCGTGCCGCGCTTGACGACCATGTTGACCTTGATCGGCGCGAGGCCGGCGTCGGCCGCGGCATCGATGCCCTCGAGCACCCGCGTGACCGGAAAATCGACGTCGTTCATCGCGCGGAACACATCGTCGTCCAGCGCGTCTAAGCTCACCGTGACGCGGGTCAATCCGGCGGCGCGAAGCTCGCGGGCCTTGCTGGCCAGCGCCGACCCGTTGGTCGTCAGCGTGAGGTCGAGGCCGCCGATGTCGGCGAGCATCGCCACCAGCCGCTCGAGATGCTTGCGCAGCAGCGGCTCGCCGCCGGTCAAGCGGATCTTCTCGACGCCGTGCGCCTTGAAGACGCGGGCCAGCCGCGCGATCTCCTCGAACGTCAGCAGCTCGGCATGCGGCAGGAACGGGTAATCGTGGCCGTAGACGTCCTTCGGCATGCAGTAGACGCAGCGGAAATTGCAGCGGTCGGTCACCGAGATGCGCAAGTCGCGCAAGCTGCGGCCGCGCGTGTCGGCCAGCATGCCGGTCGGCGCGACGGCGGGTGCGCTGCGCGCGGCGGCAAGCGTATCGCCGCGCGCGCGGGCATCGGTCAGAGGAATGATCCTGGTCATTGAAACAAGAATTCGCGAAAATTCGTCGTGAGGCGCGGTGCGATCGACGATGGTAGCAGACGGGCCGGACCGGTGCACGATAGGCGTATGATTGCAGGTCGCGCAAATCGTGCCGCGATACGGAAAAAGGCCATGCCAGCGTTGCGGTTTCCCGTTGCCGTCGTCGTCGAGAGAATACCGCTCGCCAACCGCTGGGCGAGCGAAAAATGGCAGATCGGCGCCGTCGAGCGCGATGACAGTCCGCTTCGGGTCGCGGTCAGGCTGTCCGACGACGCGACCGGAACGCGCTGGCGCTTTACCGGATTCGGCATCGAATTGCACGCCTCCGAAAGCGAAGGCTATTTTTTGAACATCACCGCACCGGAGCCCAAGATCTTCGTCATGTGGCGCATGCTCGACGCCGACACTATCGCCGCCGATGGACTGGCGGCGAGGCCCGAGCTCGTCACCGTCAGCTTCAACGAAGCAGCGCGGCTGATGGACGGCGGCGAGATGGTCGACGCGGTGCCGCTATCGCCGGACGTGCTCGCCTGGATGCAGCCTTTCGTCGCGGCGAATTACAAGCCGGAGCCGAAGCGCAAGGTTCGCCGCAACGAGCTTTACGAGCGCGAGGACCAGCTCAAGGAAGGGCGCGAACGCAACACCTCCGACGCGTCAGGCGAGGCCGCGAAATGAACGACAAGCCCGATTTCGCGCCGCCGCCGGATCGGCTGTCGCTTTCGCGCTGGTCGCGCCGCAAGCTCGAAGCGGCGCGCGCGCAATCGGCGCCCGCTCGCGAGGTCGCGCCCGCGCCGGTGGCGCCGGGACAGCAAGCGCCGCAGCCTTCCGCGCCGGAGGCGAGCGCGGCGCTGCCGCCGATCGAATCGCTCAGCATCGAGTCGGAATTCGCGCCGTTTTTCAAGCCGGGGATTCCCGAATCGACCCGGCGCGCCGCGCTGAAGCAACTCTTCCGCGATCCGCGCTTCAACATCATGGACGGGCTCGACGTCTATATCGACGACTACTCGAAGCCCGATCCGATTCCGCCCGAGATGATGAAGCAGCTGCTGCATACGAAGCACATTTTCAATCCGCCGAAGACCGAAGTTAACGCCGAAGGGCATGTCGTCGACGTGGTCGAGCCGGTCGCGCAGGCTGCGCCGGAGGAGGCGCCCGGCACAGCGGCGAGCGCGATCTCCGACGGCACGGTCGATGCGAAACCCGACTCCCTGCCCGGCGCAATCGACGCCTCGGCCGAGCCGGATACGGTCCGGCAGGCGCAACCGCAAGGCGGCACCAAAGCATGAGCGCCGACGACAAGACGCTGCACGTCTGCAGCTGCAACGGCACGATGCCGCTCGACGCGGCCGCGCTTGCGCGCGCGCTCGATCTGGCCGGTCCGCTGCCGGTGCACACCGAGCTCTGCCAGAAGGAGCTGGCGCGCTTCGCCGACCGCGCCGAAGGCGATTTGCTGGTCGCGTGCACGCAGGAAGCGCGGCTGTTCGGCGAAGTCGCCGAGGCGTCGGGCAAGGCGCAGACGATTCGCTTCGTCAATATCCGCGAGACGGGCGGATGGTCGGCCGAGGCGCGCGCCGCCACACCCAAGATCGCGGCTTTGCTGGCGATGGCGTCGCTGCCCGAGCCGCAGCCGGTGCCGCGCGTCGCGTTCAAGTCGGAAGGACGGCTGCTGATCGTCGGGCCGGCGGACTCGGCCCTGTACTGGGCCGAGGCGCTGCAGGACCGGCTCGACGTCACCGTGCTGATTACGGGCAGGGCGATCGGCAACGAGCTGCCGCCGGAGCGCGCCTATCCGATCTGCTCGGGCAAGCTGACCGGGCTTTCGGGGTGGCTGGGCGAGTTCAAGGCGCAGTGGGTGCAGGAGAATCCGATCGACCTGGATCTGTGCACGCGCTGCAATGCCTGCCTCCGCGCCTGCCCCGAACAGGCGATCGACGCCAGCTACCAGATCGATCTCGACCAGTGCCGCGACCACCGCCAGTGCGTGATCGCCTGCGGGGCCATCGGCGCGATCGACTTCGACCGGCTTGCGGCGCAGTCGGCGCGCGAGGAGTCGTTCGACCTCGTGCTCGATCTGCAGCGCGAGCCGGCGTTTGCGATGCACCAGCCGCCGCAGGGCTACTGGCATCCGGGCGCCGACCCCGCGGCGCAGGCGAAGGTGATCGTCGATGTGCTCGGTGCGGTCGGCGAATTCGAAAAGCCCAAGTACTTCAGCTACAAGGCATCGATCTGCGCGCACAGCCGCTCGCAGCAGCCCGGATGCAATCAATGCATCGACGTCTGCTCGACGGTGGCGATCCGCGCCGACGGCGACCACATCGCCGTCGAGCCCCACCTTTGCATGGGATGCGGCGCCTGCACGACCGTCTGCCCGTCCGGTGCGCTGGGCTACGCCTATCCGCCGGTTCCCGACCTCGGGTCGCGCGTGCGCACCGTGCTCGCGACCTACGCGAAGGCGGGCGGGCGCGACGCCTGCCTGCTCTTCCACGACGCCGCCGGCGCCGAAGTCATCCATCGGCTCGGCCGGCGCGGCAAGGGCCTGCCGGCACGGGTGATACCGGTCGAGCTGCATCACATGGCGGCCGCCGGCATCGACGTCTGGCTGGGCGCACTCGCCTATGGCGCAAGCGACGTCGCCGTGCTCGCGACCGGCGAGGAAGCGCCCCAGTACCCGGAAGCGATCGAGCGGCAGATGGGCTACGCCGATACGATCGCGCAGGCGCTTGGCTACCAGGGGCGGCACCTGCACTTGCTGCGGGCGGCCGACGCCACGGCGCTCGAGGCCGCCGTCTGGTCGCTCAAGCCGGCGCTGCCGGTGCGGGCGGCCGCGACCTTCCACTGGTCGGCGGACAAGCGCACGACCGCCGCGCTGGCGATCGAGCATCTGCAGGTGCATGCGCCGACGCCGCAAACGACGATCCCGCTTGCCGCCGGTGCGCCGTTCGGCACGATCGCCGTCAACCGCGATGCCTGCACGCTGTGCCTCGCCTGCGTCGGCGCCTGCCCGGAAGGCGCGATCCTCGATCATCCTGCCGCGGAAGCGCCTCAGCTGCGCTTCATCGAGGCCAAATGCGTGCAATGCGGGCTGTGCGAGGCGACCTGCCCGGAGGACGCGATCGCACTGACGCCGCGCTTGTCGCTTGCCGCGGAGGCAAAGCAGCCGCGGGTCCTGAACGAGGCCTCGATCTTCAAATGCATCCGCTGCGGCAAGGCCTTGGGCACCGACAAGATGATAGGCAACATGCTGGCCAAGCTGGCCGGGCATTCGATGTTCGCGGCGCCGGGGTCGCTCGATCGGCTGAAGATGTGCGCCGACTGCCGCGTCATCGACATGATGCAAAAGGAATTGGTCGTCCCGGCGCCGGCCGGCAACGGCACGCCGGGTCCGGCATCGCGATGACGAATCGGCGGGCGCGGCGGCGCTGATCGGGCTTCGGAATGGAACCTGCACCGGTCGTGTTCGCTCCAACACTCGATCCCGAGGACCAGGCGCGTGCCGATTTCTACGCGCTGCTGGCGCGCCTCTACGCTGCCGAGCCCGATGCCGCGCTGCTCGCATCGATCGCCGCAGCCGACGAGCTCGTGGTCGACGAGGGCAACGTCGAAGGCGAGGCCCTGGCGGAGTCCTGGCGGACGTTGATCGCAGCCAGCGCGGTGATGGACGCCGAGGCGGCCGCCGCCGAATATATCGACCTGTTTGTCGGCGTCGGCGCCAGCGAGGTCAGCCCCTATGCCTCGGCGTACGAAAAGACGCCGGGCCGGCAGCCGCTGGTCGAGATTCGAGCCGCGCTCACCGTCCTGGGGCTGTCGCGGCAACCCGGCAACGCGCTCTACGAGGATCACCTCGCCGCGGTATTCGCGACGATGCGAGTACTGATCACGGACACCGGCGCGCCGGGATCGTTCACGCTCGATGCGCAGCGCGAGTTTTTCGCCGCGCACATCGATCCGTGGGTCGCGGCATGTTGCGATGCAATAATTGGACGCGCTATTGCCAACTACTATAAACGCGTTGCACAATTCACCAAAGCGTTCATGGCGATCGAACGTGACTCGTTCGCCATAGGCTAGTCAATGCGCCAAGCCACGTCACGAGTCTTTTTTGCGAGGCAGCCATGCGGAAAACGCAGCGTAGCGATCGTCCCAACCCAGCCGCGCCTGTAACTCCCCCGAACACCAATCTCAAGCGGCGTGGATTCCTGCTGACCCTCGGTGTCGGCGGCGTCGGCGCCGCGGCCGTCGCCGCGCGCTCGATGACCGGCGCCGTTGTCGAGGCCGAGCCCGCGCTCACGGCGCCCACCGACGGCAAAGGCTATGCATTAACGGAGCACGTCCGGCGCTATTACCGGACGATGAAGGTCTAGTAGGAGGAGGACGGATCATGCTGCTGACCAAAATACACGATGGTGCTTCCGGCGCCGCCAGCGCAGCTCGTCCACGTTTCCGCCGCATCGCGGGAGCTCGACTCCCGACGATGGACAGGCGGGCGTTTTTGAAGCGTTCGGGCCTCGTCGCCGGGGCCGGAGCGTTCGCCAGCCAGATTCCGTTCAACCTGATCGGCAAGGCCGATGCCGCCGCCGACAGCTTTGCGAAGAAAGTCGAGGTCAAGCGCACCGTCTGCACGCACTGCTCGGTCGGCTGCTCGATCGACGCGACCGTCGAGAATGGCGTCTGGACGCGGCAGGAGCCGGTGTTCGATTCGCCGCTGAACCTGGGCGCGCACTGCGCCAAGGGCGCGTCGATCCGCGACCACGGCATTCACGAGAACTCGCATCGGTTGAAGTCGCCGATGAAGCTGGTCGACGGCAAATGGCAGAAGATCACCTGGGACCAGGCGATCAACGAAGTCGGCGACAGGCTGCTCGCGATTCGCAAGGAATCGGGCCCCGACGCGGTGTTCTGGGTCGGATCGTCCAAGCACAGCAACGAGCAGAGCTACCTGATGCGCAAGTTCGTGTCGTTCTTCGGCACCAACAACATGGACCATCAGGCGCGCATCTGCCATTCGACGACCGTCTCCGGCGTGGCCAACACGTGGGGCTACGGCGCGATGACCAATTCGTACAACGACATGCAGAACACCAAGTGCGCGCTCTACATCGGCTCGAACGCCGCCGAAGCGCACCCGGTGTCGCTGCTGCACATGCTGCACGCGAAGGAGACCGGGGCGCGGATGATCGTCGTCGACCCGCGCTTCACGCGAACCGCCGCCAAGGCCGACGTCTATGTGCGGATCCGCTCCGGCAGCGACATCGCCTTCCTGTTCGGCGTGCTGCACCACATCTTCAAGAACGGCTGGGAGAACAAGCAATACATCCACGACCGCGTCTACGGCATGGACAAGGTGCGCGAAGAAGTGATGACCAAGTGGACGCCGGACAAGGTAGAGGAAGTCTGCGGCGTGCCGGAGGCGCAGGTCTACCAGGTCGCCGAGATGATGGCCAAGAACCGGCCGTCGACGCTGGTCTGGTGCATGGGCCAGACGCAGCATTCGATCGGCAACGCCTTCGTCCGCGCGTCGTGCATCGTCCAGCTCGCGCTGGGCAACATCGGCGTTTCCGGCGGCGGCGCGAACATCTTCCGCGGCCACGATAACGTGCAAGGCGCGACCGACATCGGTCCGAACCCCGACTCGCTTCCGGGCTATTACGGGCTCGCGACCGGATCGTGGAAGCACTTCGCCGCGGTGTGGGGCGTCGACTACGAATGGATCAAGAAGCAGTTCGCCTCGCAGGCGATGATGGAAAAACCCGGCATGACGGTTTCACGCTGGATCGACGGCGTGCTGGAGCGAAACGAGCTGATCGACCAGGACAACAACCTGCGCGCGATCGTGTTCTGGGGACACGCGCCGAACAGCCAGACGCGGGGCAAGGAAATGGTCGAGGCGATGAAAAAGCTCGACACGATCGTGGTGGTCGATCCGTATCCGTCGGCGACGGCGGCGATGGCGGCGATGGTGCGCAAGGACGGCGTCTACCTCTTGCCCGCGGCGACGCAGCTCGAGACCTCGGGCTCGGTCACCGCTTCGAACCGGTCGCTGCAGTGGCGCGAAAAAGTGATCGAGCCGATGTTCGAGTCCAAGCCCGACCAGACGATCATGATGGCTTTCGCCAAGAAGTTCGGTTATGGCGACCAGCTGGTCGGCAAGCAGCCCGACGGCACGACCAAGATCAAGGTCGTCAAGGACAAGGACGGCTGGGACGAGCCCGAGCCCGAGTCGATGCTGCGCGAAGTCAACCGCGGCATGTGGACGATCGGTTACACCGGCCAGTCGCCCGAGCGGCTGAAGCTGCACATGAAGAACCAGGCGACGTTCGACGTGAAGACGCTGCGCGCCAAGGGCGGCCCGTGCGACGGCGACTATTACGGCCTGCCATGGCCGTGCTACGGCACGCCCGAGATCAAGCATCCGGGCTCGCCGAACCTGTACGACGAATCGCGCTCGATGATGGAGGGCGGCGGCTGCTTCCGCGCCAACTTCGGCGTCGAGCGCGAAGGCGTCAACCTGCTCGCCGAGGACGGCTCGTATCCGAAAGGCTCGGAGCTCACCACGGGTTATCCCGAGTTCGATCATGTGCTGATGAAAAAGCTCGGCTGGTGGGACGAATTGACCGACGCCGAAAAAAAGGCAGCCGAAGGCAAGAACTGGAAGACCGATCTGTCGGGCGGCATCCAGCGCGTGACGATGAAGCACGGCGTGCATTTCTGGGGCAATGCCAAGGCGCGCGCGATCGTGTGGAACTTCCCCGACGGCATTCCGCAGCATCGCGAGCCGCTGTACTCGCCGCGCCCGGACCTGGTCGAGAAGTATCCGACGCACGACGACAAGAAGGTGTTCTGGCGTCTGCCGACCCTGTTCAAGTCGGTGCAGCAGGACAACGTCAAGAAGGAAGTCGCCAAGAACTATCCGCTGATCCTGACCTCCGGCCGGCTGGTGGAGTACGAAGGCGGCGGCGAGGAAACGCGGTCGAACGCGTGGCTGGCCGAGCTGCAGCAGGAGAACTTCGTCGAAATCAACCCGAAGGATGCCAACGACCGCGGCGTCAAGGACGGCGAATACGTGTGGGTCAAGACGCCGACCGGGGCGCAGCTCAAGGTCAAGGCCCAGGTCACCGAAAGAGTCGGGCCGGGAACCACCTTCATCCCGTTCCATTTTTCCGGCTGGTGGATGGGCAAGGACATGCTGGAGTTCTACCCGGAGGGCGCGGCCCCGATCGTGCGCGGCGAGGCGGTCAACACCGCGACGACCTACGGCTACGATGCGGTGACGATGATGCAGGAAACCAAGACGACGCTCTGCCAGGTCGCCAAGGTTTGACGATCCGCGAGGAAGACCTGCCAGCGAGAGGAACCAGACTATGGCCCGGATGAAATTTCTCTGCGATGCCGAGCGCTGCATCGAGTGCAACGGCTGCGTGACCGCGTGCAAGCAGGAGCACGACGTTCCCTGGGGCGTCAACCGCCGCCGCGTCGTGACGATCAACGACGGCGTGCCCGGCGAGCGCTCGATGTCGGTGGCGTGCATGCACTGCTCGGACGCGCCCTGCATGGCGGTATGCCCGGTCGACTGCTTCTACAAGACGACCGAAGGCGTGGTGCTGCACGACAAGGACCTTTGTATCGGCTGCGGCTATTGCTTCTACGCCTGCCCGTTCGGCGCGCCGCAGTTTCCGCAGACCGGCGCGTTCGGCGTGCGCGGCAAGATGGACAAGTGCACGTTCTGCGCCGGCGGCCCGGAGCCCGACGGCTCGCCGGAGGAGTTCGCCAAGTACGGGCGCAACCGTCTCTCCGAAGGCAAGCTGCCGGCGTGCGCCGAAATGTGCTCGACCAAGGCGCTGATTGCCGGCGATGCCGATGTTCTGTCCGGAATCTATCGCGATCGCGTCACCATCCGCGCCGCGCGCGGAACGCTGAGCGGACCGCCGTGGGGCTGGGACGCCGCGTACGGCGCGGGCGACAAGACGGCGGCGCAGCAGGCGCCGGCGCAACAACCGCAGCCGGCCGCACCGGCGCCGAAGTCATGAGCCGCCTCGCGCTGGTCGGCGTGGTCCTGGCCGCGGCTTTCGCGCTCGCCGCGTGCGGCGAGCGGCCGCAAGTCGTCAATTACAAGCAGGGCAAGTACGCAGGCAAGCCCGACACGCCCGCCTACCAGAACGCACCGTACAGCGGCGACCGGGCGGCCTGGGAGCGAGCGCTCGCGACGCGCGCCCAGGCGCAGAACGAGTACCAGCGGATCAAATAGGAGTCGCCATGCGGCAGGCCTTCGGAGTGCGCGTAGCCGGCGCGCTGTTGTTTTCGTTCTGCGCGGCCTTCGCCGGTGGCGTGCTCGCCCAGCAGATCCCGACCCCGGCGCCGACGCCGGAAAACACCGGACCGGGGCCGCAGGTACAGCGCCAGGTCGAGCAGCCGCTGAACAGCGCGCCGGTGTGGCGCGAGGTCCGCTCCGGCGGCCCTGCGGTGACGACGGTGCGCGGCCGTGAAACCAATGTCCTGATCCAGTCCGGCGGCCAGACCTGGCGCAGCCTGCGCAACAGCGACATCTCCGTCTACGGCGGCTGGGCGCTGGTCGTGATTTTCCTGGCGATCGTCACGTTTTACCTGCTCAAGGGGACGATGCAGCTGCATCAACCGCCGACCGGCAGGAAGATCCTGCGCTTCACCTGGCTCGACCGCGTGATCCACTGGTCGACGGCGATCACCTTCTCGACGCTCGCGATCTCGGGCCTGATCATGCTGTTCGGCAAGACGGTCCTGCTGCCGCTCCTCGGCTATACGCTGTTCTCGTGGCTCGCGATCCTGGCCAAGAACCTGCACAACTTCGTCGGCCCGCTGTTCGCCGTCTGCATCATCTTGCTGTTCGCCAACTTTGTTCGCGACAATTTCCCCCAGCCCGGCGACTGGCTCTGGATCAAGCGCTTCGGCGGGTTGTTCTCGGGACAGGATACGCCCTCGTGCAAGTACAACGCCGGCGAGAAGATCTGGTTCTGGGGCGGGGCGATCGTGCTCGGCATCCTGGTCAGCATCACCGGGTTCATTCTCGACTTTCCCAATTTCAACCAGACCCGCGGGACGATGCAGATCTCGCACGTGCTGCATTCGACCGGCGCAATCCTGTTCATGCTCGGCAGCCTCGGCCACATCTACATGGGCACGCTCGGCATGGCCGGCGCGTACGATGCGATGCGGACCGGCTACGTCGACGAGGAATGGGCGCGCGAGCACCACGAGTACTGGTACAACCAGATCAAGACGGGCAAGGTCCATCCGGTGACGCCGGCCGCGGGCCCGACGGCCCGTCCGAGAGTCGCCTGACAGCGCAGCGCTTAGCGAGGAGAGACGGATGAGGACGACATTGCGCGCACTGATCGCCGCGGGGGTCGTGGTCGCGAGCTTCGGACTGGCGGTAGCCAAGCTGCCGCCGCTGACCGACGAGCAGAAGGCCGCGGCGGCAGCGAAAAAGGAAAAGGACGCGGAAGTTGCGAAGAAGGACGCCGCCGAGCTTGCCAAGGTGCAGGATCGCGTCGCGGCCAAATATATCGCCGACCAAAGGGCCAAGGGCAAGACGGTGACGCCGCAGATGGGCGCGACGCCGCCGCCCGACAAGGCCGCGGCCAACGGCAACGCGAAAAAATAGCGCATCGATTGCTCGACGAACGGGGGCCGCGGCCCCCGTTTTTTATTGGGCCCCGCGCCGGTTGGGGCTGCGACCTTGAGCGAGAACCTCCGGTGCCGCCGCCGATTGACACGAGCCCCGATTTCCCCGATCCTATGATTGGATGCAATAGACAATAGGATTGTCGTTCAACTCTGGCGGCAGATCGAACGAGGAGCGAGCGAATGAAACGATGGACCGGCGTCTTTCCGGCGGCCACGACCAAGATGCGGCAGGACGGCTCGGTCGACCTCCCCGCGACGCAGGCCGGCATCAACCGGCTGATCGAAGGCGGCGTGGCGGGCGTGATCGTCCTGCCTATGCTCGGCGAGAACGCGTCGCTGGCGCCCGAGGAAAAGGAAGCGGTGATTCGCGCGGCGCGGGAAGCCGTCGCCGGACGCGTTCCGCTGCTGTCCGGGCTGGCCGAAGTCTCCTCCGCCAACGCCGTGCGCGCGGCGAAGCTCTTTCAGATCTACGGCGCCGAAGGACTGATGGTATTTCCGAGCCTCGTCTACCTGACGGATTCGCGGGAAACCGTGCGCTGGTACAAGGATATCGCCGCGGCGAGCGATCTGCCGATCATGATTTACAACAATCCGATCGCATACAAGGTCGATGTGACGCCGGCGGTGCTGCGCGAGCTGGTCGACACACCGACGATCCAGTACATCAAGGAGGAATCGGGCGATATCCGCCGGGTCACCGATCTGTACAACGAGCTCGGCAACCGGTTCGGCGTCTTTTGCGGCGTCGACGATCTGATTCTCGAAAGCATGGCCCTGGGCGCGACCGGCTGGGTGTCGGGCATGACCAACGCGTGGCCGCGGGAGTGCGTGGCGCTGTACAAGCTGTGCGCGGCCGGTCGTTTCGCCGAAGCTCGCGCGCTGTATCGCATCCTGACGCCGGCCTTCCATCTGGACACGCACGTCAAGCTCGTCCAGTACATCAAGCTGGCCGAGCACGTCGTCTATGGCGCGCCGGAATGGGTGCGGGCGCCGCGGCTGCCGCTCGAGGGCGAGGAGCGGCGGCGGGTTGCGTCGGTCATCGAGGCGGCCGTGGCGACACTCGCCGCCGACGCTCACAAGGCGGCCTAGCCGCTGACCGCTCGGCGCAATGCGCGTAATGCCATCGTTGGCGCGGGCCCGGGCGAAAGCAGCAGCGCCAGGCGGTTCGTCGACGGCATGAATGGGCTACACGTTTCACTTTCGGGACGTTTTCGCCGCCCAGGACGCCCTGCTGAGCGGCCTCGCGCTGACCTTGCAGTTGACGGCAACGACGATCGTCGCCGGTTTTGTCCTCGGTCTGGGCGTTGCCGCCGCGGCGGTGTACGGGCCGCGCTGGGCGCGCGCGGCAGCACACGCCTACGTCGAAATCATCCGCAACACGCCGCTGCTGGTGCAGCTCTTCGTCGTCTTCTTCGGGCTGCCGAGCATCGGCATCAAGCTCGACGTCATCCCGGTCGCGACGATCGGACTGGCGATCAACCTCGGCGCCTACGCGTCCGAGATCATCCGCGCCGGGATCGAGAGCATTCCGAAGTCGCAGGTCGAGGCGGCGGTCGCGCTGGGGCTCACCGGTCGCCAGGTATTTCGCCACATCATCCTGGCCCCGGCGCTGAAGAACGTCTACCCGTCGCTGACCAGCCAGTTCATCCTGCTGATGCTGGCGACGAGCGTCGCCTCGCAGATCGCGGCGCCCGAGCTGTTCTACGCCGGATCGATCATCCAGTCGAGGACCTATCGCGACTTCGAGGTGTACACGGTGATCGCGATCGCCTACCTCGTCCTGGCGCTGCTGCTGCGCATCGTGTTCGCGCTCTGCTATCGACTGCTGGTGCGCCGCCGATGATACGCGAGCTGAGCTGGGTCGATCCGCTGTACCTGATCTTCGCCCTGCGCTGGACGGTGGCGATCACGCTGCTCGCGCTGGCGGGCGGCGCATCGCTCGGACTGGTCGTCGCGGCGTGCGGAAGCTCCGGCAATGCCGCATCCCGCCTGGCCGCGCGCGCCTACGTCGGCCTCGTGCAGGGCATTCCGCTGCTTGCCTGGCTGTTCCTGTTCTTTTTCGGCTTCCCGATATTCGGCATCGACGTGCCGGGATGGCTTGCCGCGACCGTCGCGTTCTCGGTGTATTCGGCCGGGTTCCTCGGCGAGATCTGGCGCGGCGCGCTGCTCTCGATTCCGAAGACGCAATGGGAGGCTTCCGCATCGATGGGGCTGTCGTACCTCGAGCAGTTGCGCTACGTGATCATCCCGCAGGCCGTGCGGATCGCCACGCCGCCGACGGTCGGATTCATCGTGCAACTGATCAAGAACACGTCGCTGGCCTCGGTCATCGGATTCGTCGAGCTCACGCGCGAGGGGCAGATGACGGCGGCCGCCACGCTCGCGCCGTTGCCCGTCTACCTGATGGTCGGCGCGCTGTACTTCGCTTTGTGCTATCCGCTGACGACCTACAGTCGCTTCCTGGAGCGGAGGCTGCATGGCGCTCGTTGAACTGCGGTCGGTCGTCAAGCGATTCGGCGATCACGTCGTGCTCAACAATGTCGATCTGTCGGTCCAGAAGGGCGAGATCATCGCCATCATCGGCCGCTCGGGCTCGGGCAAGAGCACGCTGCTTCGATGCATCAACGGCCTGGAACCGGTCCAGTCGGGCGAGGTGCTGGTCGACGGCGTCGCCGTGCACGATCCGAAAGCCGACCTGAGGAAGCTCCGCGCGCGAGTGGGATTCGTCTTCCAGAGCTTCAACCTCTTTCCGCACCTGACCGTCGAGCGCAACATCACGCTGGCCCCCACGATCGTCAAGGGATTGGAGCGGGACAAGGCGGCCGTGCTGGCGCGCGAGGCGCTCAAGCGCGTCGGGCTGGAGGAGAAGCTCCATGCCTACGCCGATCAGCTGTCGGGCGGCCAGCAGCAGCGGGTGGCGATCGCGCGCTCGCTGGCGATGTCCCCGACGATCATGCTGTTCGACGAGATCACGTCCGCGCTGGACCCGGAGCTCGTCGGCGAGGTGCTGCGGGTCCTCGAGAACATGGCGCGGGAAGGCATGACGATGCTGTTGGTGACGCACGAGATGAACTTCGCGCGCCGCGTGGCGAACCGTGTCCTTTTCATGAACCAGGGAACGATCTGGGAGCAGGGGCCGGCGGCCGAGTTTTTCCAGTCGCCGAAGACGGACGAGCTCAGGAACTTTCTCGGCTCGGTGCTCAATTGACGCCGGGCGCCGGCGGCGAAGGCAGGCGCGCATTGGACAGCGGCCCGGAAAATCCGGGCTCGCCGATTGGAAGCAGTTTTCACCACCACCAGGAGAGAATCATGTTGCATCGCTTAGCCAGACTCTTTGTAATCGGCGCCGCCGTGCTGCTTTCGTGCAGCCCCGCCTACGCCGACAAATTCGCGGACGTTCTCTCCAAAGGGGTGATTCGCATAGGCATCCCGGCCGATCTGCCGCCGTTCGGTTTCCAGAACGTCAACCGGGAGCCGGAAGGCTTCGACATCGATCTCGCGCACATGGTGGGGACCGCGCTGGGCGTGAAGGTCGAGCTGGTTCCGCTCACCGGGGCGAATCGCATTCCGTACCTGCTGACCGACAAGGTCGACATCACCGTGTCGCTGATGGGGCTAACCCCGCAGCGCGCGAAGCAGGTATGGTTCAGTGCGCCGTATGCCAGCACCTCGCTGGCGGTCTTCGGCCCGAAGAATCTTCCGGTGCATTCGGCGGCTGACCTGAAGAACTACAAGGTCAGCGCCGCGAAGGGAAATACCGAGGAGACGGCATTGACCGAAATGAATCCGCAGGCCGACATCATGCGCATGGAAAATGACGCGGCCGCCGCCGCGGCGTACCTGTCGGGCCAGGCGCAGCTGTTCGCCTGCAGCAGCTTCGTCGCCGTCGAGCTCGCCAAGAAGAATCCGAACAAGGAGTTCGATCTCAAGTTCGTCATTCGCCCGAGCCCCGGCCACATGGCCGTCAAGATGGGAGAGGCGAACATGTTGCACTGGCTCGATTCGTTCATTTTCTTCAACAAGGTCAACGGCGAGCTCGACAAATTGCACAGGAAATGGCTCGGCCGTCCGATGGACCCGTTGTTCACGCTTTGATGTTCTGCGTTGTCAGGCCTGGATGCCGCGCCCGAAGGCGGCATTCCTGGCTCGCGGGCTTGGCCGTCGAATCGCCAGCGGGCTGACTGATCAGGAAGGATCCAACATGAGTTCCATTCTGTTCCGCAACGCGCGCGTCCTGGACGTACTCGGCGGCGCGGTGCTGGCGGAGCACGACGTTCTGGTCGTCGACGGCCGCATCAAGCAGGTGTCGGAAACCCGGCTCAAGAGCGCCGGCGCGACCGTCGTCGATATCGGCGGACGGGTGCTCATGCCGGGCCTGTGCGACGCGCACGTGCACATCGTCAGCGGGACCAACAGCTTCGTCGAGTTGCAGGGCTGGTCGCCGTTCTACGCCGCGAGCCGCATGATCGGCGTTCTGAAAGGCATGCTCCACCGCGGCTTCACGACGGTGCGCGATGCCGGCGGCGCCGACTGGGGCATCGCGGCGGCGGTCGAGCAGGGCTACGTCGAAGGTCCGCGCATCCTGTTTTGCGGCAAGGCGCTGTCGCAGACCGGCGGCCACGGCGACATGCGCGGTCCCGGCGAGAATTTCGACCAGTGCCTGTGCTGCCCGAGTCTCGGCCAAATATGCGATGGGGTGACCGAAGTGCGCCGCGCGGTGCGCGACGAGGTGCGCAAGGGCGCCACCCATATCAAGCTGATGGTGTCGGGAGGAATCGCCTCACCCACCGACCGGATCAACAGCACGCAGTATTCGGCCGAGGAGATCCGGGCCGCGGTCGACGAGGCGGAAGCGGCCAACATCTACTGCATGGGACATGCCTACACCGCGCGCGCCATTCGCCGCGCGCTGGAATGCGGCGTGCGCTCGATCGAGCACGGCAACCTGCTGGACGAGGAAACGGCGAAGCTCTTCGTGCAAAAGGACGCCTACGTCGTTCCCACGCTGGTCATCCTGTTCACGATGGCGAAGGAGGGACCGCAGCACGGGTTGCTGCCGCACGTGATCGCCAAGGTGCCGGAAGTGTTCGAGGCCGGCACCCGTGCCCTGGAAATCTGCAGTCGCAGCGGCGTGAAGATCGTCTTCGGCACCGACTTGCTGGGCACGATGCACGATCGCCAGTCGGAGGAATTCCTCATCCGGGCCGAGATCCAGAAGCCGATCGACATCATCCGCTCGGCCACATCGATCGCGGCCGAGCTCTTTCAGATGAGCGGGGAAGTCGGCGTCGTGGCCGAAGGCGCGCGCGCCGATCTCCTGGTGATCGACGGCGACCCGACGCAGAACCTGCAGCTGTTGCAAGGCCAGGGAAAGTTCATCAAGGCCATCATGAAGGACGGCAAGTTCTTCAAGAACGAATTCGCCTAGTTCGCCGCCAGGATTCGTCGACGACAATCCCCGCCGTGACATCCCGGCCGCAGCCGCGGGCGAACGGCCTACCGATCGTCGCCGGTCGCGTCGCGCGCGCCGGTCGGTGCGTCGGCAGCCTGGTCGCGTTGCCTGATTCTCGCCAGGATCGCGTCGAGTC
>Ga0207674_10004125_pt1 | contig 17573 bp, 19 predicted proteins | sample KBSCornC72_FD_184303 | JGI IMG/M metagenome (GOLD analysis project Ga0207674, IMG submission 184303) | Corn rhizosphere microbial communities from Kellogg Biological Station, Michigan, USA - KBS Corn C7-2 (SPAdes) (version 2) | ecosystem: Host-associated > Plants > Roots > Rhizosphere > Soil ... | reverse complement strand
AGCGAAGCGAGTCGAGGGATCTGCACTTTTTGGCTCGGCACTCTTCACCGGCAGGAACGCGGATTTCCCCGGATGCACCGGACAAAGACGGATCTGTTCCGGCATCTTCCGGTGCATCCGGCCCTGTCCGGGGCCCTGCCGAAGGACCAAGAGAAAGATCCGGCATCCGCGGCATCGCCGATCCAGATCCGCGTTCCGTCTCGAAGAGGCCAGCATGAAGACCATCAAGGAGTACAACTCGGCCGAGCACGCGCTGCAGTATCTCGCGCGGGCGGACAGGATCGCGCATCGCACGGCGGGGGAGGCCGTGGTGCTCGAGCTGGTGCCGCGCACGGTGCGGCGCATCCTCGATCTCGGCGCGGGTGACGGGCGGCTGCTCGCGCTGCTCAAGATCGATCGACCCGAGGCGCTGGGGGTGGCGACCGATCTCTCGCCGACGATGCTCGACGCGGCGCGGGCACGGTTCGCGGGCGACGCGACGGCGCAGGTCATCGAGCATGATCTCGACGCGCCGCTGTCGGCACTCGGTGAGGCGGGCTCGTTCGACGCGGTGGTGTCGTGCTTCGCGATCCATCACTGCTCGCATGCGCGCAAGCGCGTGCTGTACGCGGAGGCGTTCGCGCTGCTGGAGCCGGGCGGCGTGTTCTACAACCTCGAGCACGTCGCCTCGCCGACGGCGGAGCTGCACGAGGCGTTCTTCGCGGCGATCGGGATGACGCTGGCGGACGAGGACCGATCGAATCAGCTGCTCGACGTCGAGACGCAGCTGACGTGGCTGCGCGAGATCGGGTTCGCGCAGGTGGATTGTTTCTGGAAGTGGCGCGAGCTGGCGGTGTTCGGCGGAGTGAAGCCGAGCTAGGAAATATCCATGGATTTCCTGGAACACACGCTGATCTGGGATTGGTGCCGAGAGCACCGTGTCGCACTCAGGGAAACTCGGCCAGACTCACCAGGGATCTGGCTGATCGATGATCCTACGCTCGATCAGCGAACGCGCGTCATGTACGCTGACGGGCAACGCTCGGGGCGCGAGCCGCGCGTCGCCGCCGCGGCCGTGCGCGCGCTCGGCGTTTGGGACGAGTGTCTCGTCTGGGTGACCGAGTGGGGCGTTTGGGAATCGGGCGAAGACTGGCCGCGGTTCTACGCGTGGCGCGGAGCGCACGGTGAGCGGCGGTCGTTGGATGCCGTTCCCGGGCATCTGTTTCACGCCGGAGAATCGGCGGAGCTCGAAGGAATGCTCGCCCAGGTCATGGAGAACGGGTGGGATGCGACGGTCTTGCCATCGCATGGCGGCGTGGCCACCGAACGGCGAATCGTCATCTCACACGACGAGTGGATCGACGTACGCTCGCGTGAACCGGTCGAGTTCAGCCCGGCAGTGTAGCAAAGAGGCATCGCGCACATTGGAGTGCGCGATGCCTCTTTGCTACACGTCGTGCAACGACCGCTATCCCTACGCCATTCTCGGAGCGGCAGCGCAGATCATCCGCGCCAATCCCTTCTCCGCCATCCTTGCCCACTGCCAGCTGACTTTCAGTCGCAGCGGAGCGGGCAAGCCTGCCGTCGTACATACGAGGTTCACGTCGCGTCCCGGAGCTTCCGCAGTCTCCGGGTTGCAGTCCCACACGCGACCATCTTCGTCAGTCACTCGGCGCGATGCCATCGTCGGTGTCTCCTTGGGGTTCGACCGCGAAACGGCTACAGGAGATGGATTGCGCGAGCCGCACGGAGGTAACCGGGATTCGACATCGTGTGAGAGGCATTGCCGACTTCCCGTGAGTCTGGTCACACATTCCGGATCGCCGGTCGTGCCGGCGACGCTCTCTCGCCTTTACACTGTACACTACGCCGCCCGTGTGGCGGCGCACTGACATCACGAGGTACGTGTGGTGACACAGGCTGATCCGAGCGCGCTGCCGCCGGGCGTGAGCCGAGGGAATGCGGCGGTGGATGGCGCGCCGTTCAACGGATGGTTCGTCGGCGACTTCACGCGCTGGCTGGCGGAGCGCGGTACGTCGCCGAGCGCGCTCGCCTCGGTCGGGTTGCGCGATACGCCCGTGCTCGAGGTGAAGTGGGGAATCCATCCCGCTGGGCAGCCGCGGCCCGCGGGGTGGGCGACGCGGACGCCGGCGGTCGGCGTCTCCGTGCTCGTGGCGGGGGAGTTCGTCGTCGTGTTCCGCGAAGATGCTCGCGCCCCCGAGCGCGAGGTGCGGCTTTGCGAGCAGGGTGATTACGTGGTGTGGGGTCCGGCGGTGGAGCACCGATGGTACGCCGTGCGGGACTCGATCATCCTGACGGTGCGCTGGGCGACGGCGCACGGTGCATCAATTGCTACGTCGGACGCTCCACCGGAATCCGAGTAATCCATCGCGAGGAGAGTGACATGGGCAATCCAGCGAAGAACACGATCTGTCTCTGGTACGATCGCGACGCCGAGGAGGCAGCGCGGTTCTATGCGCAGACCTTTCCCGATTCCGCCGTGACCGCCGTGCATCGCGCGCCGGGCGACTTTCCATCGGGGAAGAAAGGCGACGTGTTGACCGTCGAGTTCACCGTGCTGGGGATCCCGTGTCTCGGGCTCAATGGTGGGCCCGCCTTCAAGCACAGCGAAGCGTTCTCCTTTCAGGTGGCGACGGCCGATCAAGCCGAGACGGACCGCTACTGGAATGCGATCGTCGGCAACGGCGGTCAGGAGAGCGCGTGCGGTTGGTGCAAGGACAAGTGGGGCCTGTCCTGGCAGATCACTCCGGTCGCGCTCACGAACGCCATCAGCGATCCCGATCCCGCAGCCGCCAAGCGCGCGTTCGACGCGATGATGCAGATGGGAAAGATCGACATCGCGACCATCGAAGCGGCGCGCCGCGGCTGACTTCCGCCGCGTGCCGCCAGGGAGATGAGGGCACATCGGGCCCGGCTCGTCAGCTCGCTGTTCGGCGCGACCGTCACACTTCCTTCTCCGATAGCGCGAGGAGGATCGCGTCGCCGATCATCCGCCAGTCACACGCGTAGTGCCAGACGCGCCGGACGACGTGGTGACTCTCGAAGATCAGGCAGCGGGAGAGCCGCGCACCGGGGAGGCCCGTGGCGTCGAGCTCGCGCACCAGCCACTCCTCGCCCCTGCCATCGTACACCACCCGCTCGGCGAGCACCGCCGCGTGCGCCCAGATCCTGGCGCAGCGCCGGTGCTCGGGTGGATCGCCGTCGCCGCCGTCGGAGGCGCCGTCGCTGGCTGCGCGGGCAGCGGCCCCGCGACGGCTCATACGCGAAGAGCGCGCCGCCGTTGCGGGACCGTCCTCTCACCCTTTCTCCGGTCGTTCGATCCGCTCCCAGCCGCGCACTCCGCCGGCCACGATCCTGAAGAGCGGATGCGGTGTCGGCTGACCCCCGGCGATCCGCTCCCGATGCCACGCCGGCGAGCGGCGCTGGAGCTTGCGGTCCAGATGCTCCCACTCGTAGAGGAGCTGCCCCTTCGTCTCGGCGATACGCGGCGCCGAGCCTTCGGAGGGGACGATGCGCGACGCGTCGAACGCGTAGCCACGCGAGGTGGCCTCGTCCGCGACGGCTCGGAGGTAGGCGGCGATGGCGGCCGCGGGGTCGGCCGCGGCGCGAAAGCGCTCCAGCTGTGGGTGCCGCGTGTAGCCGCGCGTGCGACCGAGCAGCACCGCCTGCGCGAGGAGGCTCTCCCGCCAGAGGGCGACGAGGCCGGCGGCGTCGAGATGACGCGGGTGCAGAGTCCAGAGACGCATGGGACGACCCAACCTAGGACGGAGGTGCGGCGGTGTCCAACGAGAGCGCGAGCCTGCGGAAGGGTCGATCACGCGCTGGCCTCGTCGCCCTTCCTAGTGCATCGGCGCGTGCGCGCCGCATATTCGGCGGGCCCATGCAAGCCTACCGTCTCACCATCGACAAGTTTCTCGACCACGCCGCGAAGTGGTTCGGCGACCGCGAAGTCGTCGAGGCGGACTGTGGCCGCGTCGTCGTGCGGACGACCTACGCCGAGCTGCGCGAGCGCAGCAATCGACTGTCGGGCGCGCTCGGCGCGTTGGGCGTGCGCGTCGGCGACCGCGTGGGCACGCTCGCCTGGAACACGCGGCATCACTTCGAGATCTACTACGCCGCGATGGGGATGGGCGCGATCTGCCACACGCTCAATCCGCGGCTGACCGTCAATCATCTCGCGCAGATCATCAACGAGGCCGAGGACAGCGTGCTCGCCGCCGCGGTCGGCCTGCTCCCGCTCGTGCAGCAGCTCCTGCCGCTGTGCCCGACGATCCGCCACGTCCTCGTGCTCGACGCCGCGCCCGCCGACGCGACGGTGCCCGAGGGCGTGCAGCTCTGGCCGATCGAGGCGCTGCTCGCGGAGAAAGGGGCGCCGGTCGCCTGGGGCGCGTTCGACGAGGAGACGCCGGCTGGACTCTGCTACACCTCGGGCACGACGGGTCAACCCAAGGGCGTCCTCTACACGCATCGCTCCAACTACCTGCACACGCTACGTGCGGCGCAGGCGGATGGCATGGCGCTCACGGCACGCGACACGATCCTGCTCGCGGTGCCGATGTTCCACGCCAATGGCTGGGGGATTCCCTTTCTCGCGCCGGCGGTCGGCGCCGCGCTCGTGCTACCTGGCCGCACGACGGATGGGCCGAGCCTCACGCGACTCCTGCGCGAGCAGCGCGTGACGGTGTCGATGGGCGTGCCGACGGTGTGGCTCGGTGTGCTCAACGAGCTCGATCATGCAGGAGGCGATCTGCCCGCGCTCCGGCGCGTGCTCGTCGGTGGCGCGACCTGTCCCGAGGCGCTGATGCGGCGGATGGAGGAGCGCATGGGCGTCGAGGTGCAGACGAGCTGGGGGATGACGGAGGTCTCGCCGATGGGGACCGTGTCCCTGCCCGGCGCGCAGCGCGAGAATCCCGCGCATTGTGGTCGTGTCTCGATGGGGATCGACTTCAAGCTCACCGACGCCGAGGGCGCCACGCTGCCGCGGCAGCGCGGTGTCGTCGGACATCTGAAGGTGAAGGGGCCGGCCGTCGTCGGTCGCTACTTCAAGGCCGCGAGCGACGCGCTCGACGACGAGGGCTACTTCGACACAGGCGATCTCGCGATGATCGACGACGCGGGCAACCTCATGATCTGCGGCCGCTCGAAGGATCTGATCAAGTCGGGGGGCGAGTGGATCAACCCGGCCGAGATCGAGGCGATCGTCGGCCGACATCCGGCGGTGTGCTCCGCCGTCGTGATCGGCCGCCCGGACGACAAGTGGCTGGAGCGACCCGTGTTGATCGTCGAGCCGCGCGAGGGGCACACGCTGGATCCGCACGCGCTCATCGACACGCTGCGCGGCAACATCCCCGACTGGTGGCTCCCGGACGAGATCGCGTTCCTCGAGCGGATGCCACTCGCGGCGACGGGAAAGCTGGACAAGAACCAGCTGCGCGCGGATTACGCGAACGGCGTGATCAAGGGCGTCGAAAGTCGCCGTGCGGGGATCAAGAACGCAGGGGGCTGACCGGAGTCAGCATCCCTCCGCCGGCGCGGGCGTCTTCGGCGCCCAGAGCCCGACGAGCCAGCCCCACGAGATCGTTCCCGCCGCTCGGCGCCGACACATCACCGTCTCGTTCAGGTCGTACATGCCGGGCATGAGGTCGCGCGCGGGCGTCGGCGTCGCGGTGAAGTGCATGTAGCTCTTCTCGGGCGCGTACGTCGGCCAAACCGGTGCGTGCCGCGCCGTCGGATGGCCCGTGCGCGCGAAGCTCGCCCAGTAATCGCCCATCGCTTCCGCCAACGCGTCCTCCGCCGGCGTGTGCACGTTCTTCGGCCAGAGCGGGGGCGTGGTGTCGAAGGTGCCGAACACGTACGGCAGCTCGCTCGCGTGGAACGCGTGCAGCCCCGCCGAATCCGCGGCGGGATAGCCGTGGTCCCACAGATACAGGTACGACGGCAGCCCCAGTGCGGCTTGCTTGCGCACGAGCCGCTCGGCGGTCCACCCGTAGAGCGCGTCGCGCGTCGTCGCGAAGATGCTCTCCTTCAGGTTGTCGGAGGGATAGAGCTTCAGGAACGAGTCGGCGAGATCACCGTAGCGATCGCGGATCGTGCTCTCGTACGCCGCGGCGCTCGCGGGCACGGGAGGCGCGAGTGGCGTGAGCGAGCGGATCTCGCCCTGGTTGAAGCCGGCGAGCACGGGCACGCGCGCCTGCTTCCCCTGATCGAACACGTTCACGAGCTGGTCGAGCAGCACCGTGCCGTCCACCGCGCCCCACGGTCCGTAGCCGAACTTCGCCGCGGCGGCGGTGATCTGATCGCCGGGCATCGCGCGCATCGCTGCGAGATCCGCCGCCTCGAGCTGATGCATCAGGGTGACGCCCGCCTGCTCGGCCGACGGCGCGCCGTGCACCGCGGTCTTGAGGTTCGGCGTGGAGATCATGTACGCGCTCTCGAGGATCCCCTTGGCGAACAGGCCGCGCGCGGGCGGTGACGCCATCAGGTACATCACGCTGAGCGCGCCCGCGGATTCGCCGGCGATGGTGACGTTGGACGGATCGCCGCCGAACGACGCGATGTTCTCCTTCACCCAGGTGAGCGCGCGGATCTGGTCCTGCAGGCCGTAGTTGCCGGAGATCCCCAGCGCCGATTCCGCGCTCAGCTCGGGGTGCGCGAGCCACCCGAGCACGCCGAGTCGATAGTTGATCGAGACGACGATGATGCCGCGCCCGGCGAGACGCTTGCCGTCGTACATCCCTTCGCGGCTCGCGCCCGATTGCAGCGCGCCGCCGTAGATCCAGAAGAACACCGGTGCGTTCTTCGCGTTTGCCGGCGTCCAGATGTTGAGCGTGAGGCAATCCTCGCTCAACGGCATCGGGCTGCCGGTATAGATCGTCGAGAGGCGCGGCGGCGGCTGATGGCACGCCGCACCGAACTCGGTCGCGTCGCGCACGCCGCTCCAGCGCGGGAGGGGAACGGGCGGCTTCCAGCGCAGCGGTCCGACCGGCGGCTGCGCGAAGGGGATGCCCTTGAACACGCGGATGCCGCCGTCGTCGATGCCGCGCACGGCGCCGGCGGGCGCGTTCACCTGCGGACCCGGGGCGACGGTCGCGTTGGACATGGAAGAATCCGGCGTGGCGTTCACGGACGTCGTGAGAGCGAGGCAGGCGGCGATCGCGGCGAACGAGCGCGTGGTGATCATGCGGCAGCTTCCTCGCGACGAAGGGTGCGCGCGAGCCAGAAGAAGAGCAGGATCGCGATGACGTAGAACGGGGTGAGCGTGTAGAGCGCCGTCCGGAGCGCGTGCAGATCGCCATGCGCCTTGAACCAGTCGCTCGCCGCGCCGACCCAGGTGGGGCCGAGTCCGAGGCCGATGAAGTTCATGACGAGCAGCAGCAGCGCACCCGACATCACGCGCTGGTCGGGTCGTACTTCCTCCTGCACCAAGGCGACGGACGCGGCGAGGTAGAAGTAGTTCAGCATCATCGCGCCGGTGAGGAAGATCAATGCGAGGCGCCAGGTCGGCGCCCAGAGGAAGGCGAGGTAGAGCGGGAGCGCGCAGACGAGCGACAGCGCGGGGACCGCGCCGTAGGCGGCGCGGGTGCGCCGGATCGTTCGGTCGATCACGCGGCCCGACACGAGCATTCCCGAGCCGATGCCGAAGCCGGCGGCGAGCGCATACCACACGGCGACTTCGCGCAGCGTCATCCCCTTCTCACGCATCAGGAACAGGGTGGTGAAGTTGCCCATGCCGTACGTGATCATCTGCGTGGCACCGCTGCCGAGCGCCGCGAGCACGAGCGTCCTGCGGCGGAAGAAGGTGCGCAGCGTCTCGCCGAACCCCGACTTCGCCACGCGCGCGGCACCAGCGTCGAATCGGCCGCGCTCGGGCTCGCGGACGAACAGGCGCACCGCCACGGCGGTGACCATGCCGAGGGCGCCGATCGTGATGAACGCGTACCGCCAGTCGAACGCCGCCGCGATCGACGCGCCGAAGGCGATGCCGAGCGCGATGCCGATCGAGGGGCCGAGGTTGTAGATCCCGAGCGCGGTGCCACGCCGCCCGGGGGGAAAGAGGTCGGTGATGAGCGCATAGGAGGGCGGGACGCCCCCCGCCTCGCCGAATCCGACCGTCATCCGCGCGACGACGAGCTGCGGGTAGGTCGCCGCGAAGCCGCAGGCCATCGTCGCCGCGCTCCAGATGCCGCAGGCGAGCGACAGCACGCCGACGCGGTTGGTCCGGTCGGCGAACCAGCCGACTGGGACGGCGATGAAGCAGTAGAAGAAGGCGAAGTACAATCCGCCGATGAGGCCGAGCTGTCCGTCGGTGACGTGCAGCGAGTCCTGGATCGGCTTGGCAAGGATCGACAGCAGCTGTCGATCGACGAAGTTGAGCGCGTAGACGAAGCAGAGCACGGCGAGCACGCTCCAGCTGCGCGCGTCGACGACAGGCTGGACGAGCGGCTCCGCCGACGTGGGCGACGCGGTCGCCGCGGTCAACGATGGAGCAGGGGAGCTCTCGGCGTGCGATACGGGCTGGGTCACGCGGCTTCCTCTCGTGAGCGGTGAGCGCTCGGCGGGGCCCAGCATGCGGGCGGGTCGCACGCGGTGTCAATGCACGTCGCTCGGGCTCCGCGCCGTCGACGCCGGATCCTGCAGCGCCCTCGCCGCTCGGACTCGGTCAGACAGGCCACCGCGATATTGTGTACAAATCTCCCGCGGGGTAGCTTGGCCGCCGATTGTCGTCGGCACCGAGGCCGGTCCGAGCGGCGGATCCGTGGGACGTGAGGTACCGATGGGATGCGACGGGCAACGTGGAGCGCCGCGGTGGCGCTCGGGATGCTGGCAGGGGGATGTGGCGGGGGCGAGTCCCCATCGGGTCCGCCGGCAACGAAGGATCCGGCCCTCGAGCCGCGCGTCTACCTCGACAGCGCGATCAACCTCATGGAAAACGCCGCGTACTACCGCCGGCGGGTGGACTGGCCGACGGTGCGCGCCACTGCACGCACGATGGCCGCCGGCGCGACCACCACGGCGGAAACCTATCCGGCCATCCGATACGCGCTCTCGGCGCTCGGCGACCGCCACAGCTTCCTCGTGCCGCCGCCGGCGGGGACGAGCGCGAGTGCGGTGCGCGCGCCGCTCGGCATGGCTGGGACGCTCGCCGCGACGCCGCCGGCCGACTCGATCGACGGCGAGATCGTCGGCGCGCGGTACGGCTACCTGCGCGTGCCGACGTTCGGCGGCAACAATGATCAGGCGGTTCTCCTGGCGGACTCCCTCCAGTTCCTCGTCCGCGTGCTCGACGCGCGAACCCCGTGCGGCTGGGTCATCGACCTGCGCCACAACCTTGGCGGCAACATGTGGCCGATGCTCATCGGCGTGGGCCCGCTCCTGGGCGCCGTCAGTGTCGGGTCCTTCGTCGACGCCGACGGTGGCGTGCTTGGTTGGTGGTACGAGAATGGGTTGGCGGGCGCCAGCCCAGCGGGTTACCGAAACACGTACATGGGGATGAGCGGCGCGCCGTACACCCTGCGAGTGCCGAACCCGGCGATCGCGGTCCTCACCGACTCCCTCACGGCCAGCTCGGGTGAGGCGATCGTGGTCGCGTTCCGCGGGCGGCCCCAGACCCGCAGCTTCGGCGGCGCGACGTACGGCGTGCCGACGGGAAATACCGTCTTTCGCCTCAGCGACTTCGCGATGCTGGTCATGACGGTCGTCGTCGACGCGGACCGCACGGGGAAGCAATACGAAACCGCCATTCCACCGGACGTCGCGATCCCGCAGACGGGCGGTCCGGCGACGGACGACGCGACGGTGCTCGCTGCCACGAGCTGGCTCGCCACGCAGCCGGCGTGTACCGCCGCGCCCTGAGACTCGGCGAATCACGCCACACGAGGGCGAAGCGCGTGTACGACGGGGAGACGAATGCACTCGCACCGCGGAGATTTCTTGTGTCTCACCCGGCTTCCCGGTAGCTTCGCCGCCCGTTGTCGTCCGGCGGGGCCGCGGCCGACGCGTCGTCACTCAGTTCCGCTGGTTGGGCATCGCGATGAAGAATCTCTTTGAGCCGGCACGTGCCAGGGAGCTGACGGAGCGCATCGAGCAGGTGCGCCCCGACAGTCCTCCCCTCTGGGGCACGATGACGGCGCCGCAGGCCATGGCGCACTGTGCCGTGGCGATGGAGTGGGCGGTGGGCGACACGGTCGCCCCACGCATGATGATCGGGCGCGTCCTCGGGCCCCTCGTGCGGCGGATGGCGGTCCGCAACGACGAGCCGATGGCGAAGAACGCGCCCACCGCGCCCGACCTCCGCATCGCCGATGAACGCGAGCTGGCGACGGAGCAGGCGCGGCTCATTCGTCTGATCGAGCGTTTCGCCACCGGTGGACCAGCCGGCTGCACGACGAACCCCCACAGCTTTTTCGGACGGATGAAGCCCGAGGAGTGGGCGGTCCTGATGTACAAGCACGTGGACCACCATCTGCGGCAGTTCGGCGCCTAGCTCGCTCGTGTCGCGAGGAGAATGCTCATGACGCTGGAAGGACGTGTCGCCATCGTGACCGGCTCGGGTGGCGGATTGGGCCGCGCCCACGTGCACTATCTGGCGCGCCAGGGCGCACGCGTCGTCGTCAACGACCTGTCGCAGGAGGCCGCCGACCGCGTCGCCGCCGAGATCACCGCCGAAGGGGGTTCGGCGCTGGCGATCGCCGGCTCGGTCACCGACGAGCGGGCGATGGCCGCGATGGTCGCACGCGTCGTCGACGAGTGGGGACGTGTCGACATCCTCGTCAACAACGCCGGCATCCTGCGCGACAAGAGCTTCGCCAAGATGAGCCTCGACGATTTCCGGCTCGTCGTCGACGTCCACCTGATGGGCGCCGTGATCTGCACGAAGGCGGTGTGGGAGCTGATGCGCGGGCAACGCTACGGCCGCATCGTCATGACCACGTCGTCGTCGGGGCTCTACGGCAACTTCGGCCAGGCGAACTACGGCGCGGCGAAGATGGCGCTCGTCGGGCTGATGCAGACGCTCGCCATCGAAGGGGAGAAGTACGGCATCCGCGTCAACTGTCTCGCGCCCACCGCCGCGACGCAGATGACGGAAGGCGTCCTCTCGCCGGAGAGCCTGCGCCTGCTCGATCCGGCGCGCGTCAGCCCCGGCCTGCTCGCGCTGGTGGGCGAGGACGCGCCGACGCGCGCGATCCTCTGCGCGGGCGCCGGCAACTTCGCCGCCTCGCACGTCACGCTCACGAAGGGCTACCATGCCCGTGCGGGCGACGATGCGGGCGAGCAGGTGATCGCGCACTGGCGCGACGTCACCGACCGCACCGGCGAGATCGTGCCGGACTACGGTTTCACCCAGGCCGAGCGTGAGGTGGCGAGCGCTGGTCTGACGGCACCGGTGCTCGAAGCACAACGCTGAGATCGTGTCGTGATCGCGAACATCGGCGGTTCCTTCCCGGACGATGCGAGCCTGCGCGGCGGGAAGCCGCCGATCGCGTACTTCACCGAGAACTCGCCTGGCGCGGCGAGCGTGCGGCTTGCCGCCGCCGTGACCTGGCGAGGCACGGCGACGCGAGCGGCGCGACATGGCGGTGGCGGTCCGCTCGGCTGGCTGCGCGGCGCGCGACACCGGCTCTGGCTGCGACTCGGCCCGCTCGGCGCCGACGTCTCGGTCAACGGACGCACGCTGTTCGGCGGAACGTTCGGGGCGGCGCGCGGCGTCGCCAGTGCGGGGCCGTCGGCGCAGGGAGTGCCGCTCGCGTTCTACGACGACGAGACACATGCGCTGCGGCTGCTCGGGCGTGTCGTGACGGCGCCGCCCGAGCGAACGCTCGTCGCGCTCGTCGACGCCACCGGCTGGCGGGCCCGCATGCCCCGCCTCGTCCTGCGGGTCGTCACGACGCCACCCATGCCGGTGTCGCTCCCCGGCTTCGCACCGAAACCGGATACGGTCATCAGCTATTTCGTCGGTGGGGATCAGCCGATGTGGGAGGCGGCGCTGCGCGCCGACCCGGTCGTCAGCGCGTTCCTGGACGGGCCCCGCGACCCCGCGACGCGCGGGTGATTCGGCGGTTCTTCGGTGGGCCGGGTTGCCCATGGCGTGACATCGCCGTCGTAAGCCCGATGACGGGCGCGATCCGGCGCTCGCTCCTCAGCGGCATCGGCCAGTTCCTCGAAGAACGATGCGCCACCCGCGGTCCCGAGAGTTCGTCGTATCCGCGAAAGCGGCAGGCCTGCTCTATGTGACGGACGCGCAGCCGGGCATCAGCCGGCGGCGCGTCGGCCGCGGCTTCTCGTACGTCGATCCGGACGGACGCGTCATCCGCGAGCGCGAGCATCTCCGCCGCTTTCGCTCGCTGGTGATCCCGCCGGCGTGGAGCGACGTGTGGATCTGTCCGATGCCGGAGGGACATCTCCAGGTCACGGCGCGCGACGCGCGCGGCCGCAAGCAGTACCGCTACCATCCGAGCTTCCGCGCGCACCGCGACCACGCGAAGTTCGACAAGATGGTCGAGCTGAGCGACGTGCTCTGGCAGGTGCGCGAGCGCGTCGAGCGCGACATCACGCGGCCAGGGCTCGAGCGCGACAAGGTGATGGCGACGCTCGTCTGGCTGCTCGAGCGCACGCTCATTCGCGTCGGCAGCCACGAGCTGGCGAAGGAGAACAACTCGTACGGCCTGACGACGCTCCGCCGCCGTCACGTCTCGATCGAAGGCTCGACGCTCCGCTTCGAGTTCCGCGGCAAGAGCGGCGTCGCGCACGCCGTCGCCGTCACGGACCGCCGCATCGCGCGCATCGTGCAGCGCTGTCGCGAGCTGCCCGGCCGCGAGCTGTTCCAGTACGTCGACGAGCGCGGCCGGCGCCAGATCGTCTACGCCGACGACGTCAACACGTACCTGCGCGAGATCACCGGCCGCGACGTGACGGCGAAGGACTTCCGCACCTGGATGGGCACGATGCTCGCCGCCGCCGCGCTGCGCGAGATGGGCCCCGCGCCGTCGAAGCGCGCCGCCGAGCGCAACGTCGTCGCCGCCGTCGACAGCACCGCCAACCGGCTCGGCAACACGCGCGCGGTGTGCCGCAAGTATTACATCCACCCGGCGCTGATCGAGGCATACCTCGAGGGCGCCGTGCTGCCCCCGCTGCCGGAACCGGTCTGGCAGGAACGTCGCGCGCACGGGCCGGCGCTGCGCCGGCACGAAGCGGAAGTGCTCGCGTTTCTCAAGGAACGTGTGGGCGCCCGCCGAACCGCCGCGACGGAACGTTCGTAGCGCGCGCTCGCCGCTCGCCGCTAGGTCTCCTTTCGCATGAACTCGCCGAAGGTGAGGATGAGGATGATTCCCGGCGCACAGAGCAGCCACGTCACGCCGATGGCGTAGGGGCCGGCGCTCCACCGAAAGAGCGGCGTGAGCGCATTCAGCCAGAGCTGAACGTCGATCACCACCGTTCCAAGCGTGACGAAGAGCGCGCGCGTCGGCATCCGGCCTGGCTTCACGCGCTGCCGCCGGCGGATGTAGTAGACGGGAAACGCCACGCCGAACACTCCCAGTGCGCCGCTGGAGACCCGCCAGAGCATCGGTTGAGGGAGTCCGGCGACGGCGAGCAGCACGGGCGCGAGGGCGTAGATCGTCGCCGCCAACCCGCTCTCGATGACGAACCGAAGCAGCAACGTCTGGTACGCGTCGAACGACGACGCGATCATCTCCCGCAGGACGACGGCGATCGTCGAGAACGCGACGAAGCCGATGGCGACCTGGGAGAAGGTGAGGAAGTAGTCCGAGACGAGGGGATCCATCGCACGTCTGCCGTGACGACGACGAATGTCCCGCAACTCGTACGCCTCGCCCCGGATGAGACCAAGGGTGTAGACGGCCGGGATCGAGAACGGTCCATGCGGCTGGCGCGGCCATGGAGTGGCTCCGCACGCACGCGCTCGCCCTGCCGCTGCTCGTGAAGTTCGCCCTGGGGCTCGCGCTGATCGTCATCGTCCCACAGCTCTGTCAGCGCTTGCGCCTCCCGGCCGTCGTCGGCCTGCTGTTGAGCGGCGCGCTCATCGGGCCGTATGGCCTGGAGATCTTCGGCCATACGCGCCCGATCATCGATTTCTTCGGCGAGATCGGAAAGATCCTGCTGATGTTCATGGCCGGCCTCGAGATCGATCTGCCCCTGTTCCGGCGCGTGCAGCGGAAGTCGATCACCTTCGGCGTGATCACGACGTCGCTGCCACTGATCCTGGGCACGCTCGTGGGCCTCCTGTTCGGCTACGCCGTGCTGCCGGCGATCGTCATCGGCTCGCTCCTCGCGTCACATACGTTGCTCGCGTCGTCGACGATCACGCGGCTCGGCGCGACGAAGCTCGAGCCGATCACGATCACCTACGGCGCGACGGTGTTCTCCGACACGAGCTCGCTGATCGTCTTCGCGATCTGCGTGTCGACCTTCCAGACGGGGTTCTCCATCACGAGCCTCGCGCTGCTCCTCGTCGAGATCGCGATCTTCGTCCCGTTCATCCTGTTCGGCCTGAGCCGTCTCGGCGCGGCGGTGTTGCGGCGCCTGGAGGGGAACGACGCCGCCTACTTCGCCGTGATGATCGCCATCGTGGCGGTCGCGAGCTCGCTCGCCCAGCTCATCCAGCTTCCCGACATCGTCGGCGCATTCCTCTCCGGCCTCTCGCTCAACGCCGCCGTGAAGGAGAAGAAGGCGAAGACGGAGCTGGAGTTCATCGCCACATCGCTCTTCATCCCCGCCTTCTTCGTCACGACGGGCTTTCTCATCGACCCGCGTGCCCTGGCGCACAGCCTGGCGAGCGATCTGCCGCTCGTGCTGTCGGTCATCGGCGCGCTCGTCGTCGGAAAATTCGCCGCGGCGGCGATCGCGGGACGGATGTACGGCTACTCGCGCGACGAGACGCTCACGATCTGGTCGCTCACCCTCCCGCAGGTGGCGGCCACGCTCGCGGCCACGCTCGTCGCGTTCCGGACGGTCGACCGCGCCGGCAATCACCTGCTCGACGATCGGATGCTCAATGTGGTGCTCGCGCTCATGCTCACCACGTCGATCCTCGGTCCGGTGCTGACGGAACACTTCGCGCCGCGGCTGGGCGGGAAGGAATCGCCGGGCGGCGGACAGGATCAGGCCGTGCGCTCGGCCGCCTGACCGCGGCGCCGCCCCTCGGCCCCACGAGCGCGCTGGTGCAACCGGAGAGGCGCACCGCATATTGAGCCAGCCGCTGTGCTCGAACGCCGCCCGGAGGCTGGGCGTGTCGCGCGGCGGCCCACACTCTGACACCATCCATCGAGGTGCTCGTGGACCGACGTGAATTCCTCGCCGCGACGGCCGTTGCCGCCGTCGCGCCGGTGCCCAGGCTCGACAAGCTCGACTCGCTCGCTCAGGCCGCCAACCGCCAGTTCATCGAGCTGCGGCGGTACCACGTGCTTCGGGGTACGATGGAGCGCGCCTTCGGCGCCTACCTCCAGGACGCGGCGATCCCGGCGATGAATCGCGCCGGCGTCGGCAAGGTCGGGGTGTTCAACGTCGTGTACGGCGAGAATGCGCCGACGACGCTCATGGTCCTCACCCACAGCTCGCTCGAGTCGGTGATGTCGCTGCGCGAGAAGATGGCGGCCGACGCGGAGTACATGCGTGCCGCCGCGGCAGTCCTCGACGCGCCCATGTCCGATCCGCCCTTCGTGCGCTTCGAGAGCACGCTGCTCCGCTCCATCGAGGCGATGCCGACGCTCGAGCCCTCCAAGGCCGTCGGCTCGACCACGCCGCGCATCTACGAGCTGCGGACGTACGAGAGCCACAACGACAAGGCCGCGCTCAACAAGCTGAAGATGTTCAACGCCGGCGAGGTGCCGATCTTCCGCCGCACGGGCCTCACCCCGGTCTTCTTCGGTGAGACGGTCATCGGCGAGAAGATGCCGAGCCTCAACTACATGCTGACCTTCCCCGACATGGCGGCGCGCGACGCGGCATGGAGCGCGTTCAGCAAGGATCCCGACTGGAAGACGCTCTCCGGCGACCCGCAGTACAAGGACAACGTTTCCGCCATCAGCGACATCATCCTCCGGCCGGCGCCGTTCTCGCAGATCTGATCAGCAAGGGGCGTCGCTCGTGCACCTGAGCCGCTGGAGGTCCGCTCGTCGCATCGCGCTGCCGGTCGTCGCCCTCGTGGTGGCGACCGGTTGTGCCGGTGGCAGCACCACGGCGGCGCCGGGCCCGCAGAACGTCCCCGACATCGGCGCCTATCCACCGCTCGCGAACGACGCCCCGCCAGGCGCGTCCGTGAGCGCCAGAGCGACGGCCGCTGCGATCGGGCGCGGCGTGAACTTCGGCAACATGTTCGAGGCGCCCACCGAGGGCGCGTGGGGGCTCACCGTCACCGACGACTTCATCGACAAGGCGACCGGGGCCGGCTTCGCGTCCGTGCGCCTGCCGGTGCGGTGGAGCAATCACGCCGGCGCGCAGGCGCCGTTCACGATCGACGCGGCGTTCATGGCGCGCGTCGCGTCGGTCGTCGACAAGCTGCTGGCGAAGAACGTCGTCGTCGTGCTGAACATGCATCACTACCGTCAGCTCGACGGCGATCCGCTCGATGCGGGCGAATCGGCCGTCGCGGGCGGCGTCGTGGACGTGCGGTTCGTGATGCTCTGGGACCAGATCGCGACGTACTTCCAGGGGCGCGGTCCGCGCCTCGTCTTCGAGCTGTACAACGAGCCGCACGGCCGGATGAACGGCGAGCCGTGGAACGTGCTCGCCGCGCGGGCGCTGCGCGTCGTGCGTCGCACCAACCCGGATCGCATCGTCGTCATCGGGCCCACGCGCTGGAACTCGGCGAGCGATCTGCGGCTGCTCAAGATGCCGAACGACGCGAACCTGATCGCCACGGTCCACAACTACAATCCATTCCGGTTCACGCATCAGGGGGCGGAGTGGGTCACCCCTGTCCTGCCGACCGGCGTCACCTGCTGCAGCGCCGCGCAGGCGGCGGAGATGACGGCGCCGCTCGATGTCGCAAAGAGCTGGTCGGCGGCGACGCGCTATCCGGTGTTCGTCGGCGAGTTCGGCGCGTACAGCAAGGCCGACTCGGCGTCGCGTGTCGACTTCGACCGCACGATGCGCCAGGCGATGGAGTCGCGCGGCATGAGCTGGGCCTACTGGGAGTTCGCCTCCGGTTTCGGCGTCTACGATCCGACGACGCGCACCTTCCACCAGGGGCTCCTGGACTCGCTGCTGGGACAATGACACCGCATTCGCGCTCGCCATGACCTGCGGAACTCCGACCGGAGGGTGCGAAGCGCCGCAGGGAGGAGCTATCACCGGGAGAGACGACCAATGGACGAGAAGGCGCTGTTCACGAAGTTCTGGACGAAGGAATCGAAGACGACGCGCAACGTGATCGCGCGGATCCCGGAGTCGTCCAACTACCGCCCCGATCCGCGCTCGCGCACGGCGATGGAGATCGCCTGGCAGATCGTCGGCGAGGAGAAGATGATCATCGAGGCGCTCGAGACGGGGATGGTGCAGTGGGCGCCCGGGCCGCTCCCCGCGACGATGAACGAAGTGCTCGAGGAAGAGCGGCGTCG
>Ga0207674_10004124_pt1 | contig 17574 bp, 13 predicted proteins | sample KBSCornC72_FD_184303 | JGI IMG/M metagenome (GOLD analysis project Ga0207674, IMG submission 184303) | Corn rhizosphere microbial communities from Kellogg Biological Station, Michigan, USA - KBS Corn C7-2 (SPAdes) (version 2) | ecosystem: Host-associated > Plants > Roots > Rhizosphere > Soil ... | reverse complement strand
TGGCCCTTCCCGCAACCGATGTTCGCCAACCTGACGACGTCCAAGCTGATGCCGGTGGCGGACTACTCGCTGGCCGCTGACTTGTATGACGAGTATGAGCTCGTCAGCACGCGCATCCGCCAGCTGGTGAAGGCCTGCAAGGTGGTGGGCATCTACAACACCGCCCTGGGCGTGGGTATCAAGCGTCTCTTCAATGAGACGTTCGACCAGGACCTCATCGGCGTGGATGCCTGGTCCGTCATCTCCGAGAAGGGCGGACTCCGGGGCAACATGGAGTTTCTGCCCATGGAGGCCGTGGTGGCCACGCTGGACCGCCTCGTGGCCTACCGGCAGGAACTGAAGACGACGCTGGATGAAATTACCGGGATGGGTGACGTCATCCGTGGAGCCGGCATGTACGTCGGCCAGGGGCCCATGACGGCCACCGAGGCCTCAGCCAAGACACACTTCGCTTCGCTCCGGATGCAGGCGCTGCAGGACGAGTTCGCCCGATTCGCCTCTGAGCTGCAGGCGCTGAAGGGTGAAATCATCTGCAAGCACTACTCGCCGGACACCATCATGGCGATGAGCAACATCCAGCGGACGTTCAACACGCCGCAGGAAGTCCAGCAGGCGCTCGAGCTACTCCAGTCCGACTACTTCAACTACCGGGTGGCGGTGAAGTCCGACAAGCTGGCCATGACGGACTTTGCTCGGCAAAAGAATGAGCGGGTGACGTTCATGGAGGCCCTGGGCGGACTGATTACCCAGACGGCTCCAGCCATCCAGGCGGCCCCGGGCCTCGCGCCCTTCGTCTTCGAGGCCGTCAAGTGGGTCATGTCCAGCTTCGAAGGCAGCCGTGAAATCGGCGGACTGCTGGACCAGGCCATCCAGGCCGCCACCCAGCAGATGCAGCAGCAGCAGATGCAGGGGCCTCCGCCGGACCCGAAGCTGCAGGCCGCGCAGATGAAAGCGCAGACGGACATGCAGAAGGCGCAGATGGATGCGCAGTCGAAACAGGCGCAGACCCAGCTCGAGTCTCAAACGCGCATGCAGGAAATCCAGGCCGAAACGGAGTCCGACATCGCCAAGCAGGCCGCGCAGGCCAAGTACAACACGCAAGAGGAAATCGCCAAGACGCAGCTGGAGATGCAGAAGAATGCCCAGCAGGCGCACCACGACGCCATGCTCGAAAAGCTGCGTCCCAAGCCCGTCGTTTCCTACAAGCCGAAGCCCAACGGAGGGGCGCCACACGCGAGGTAACTCGTGCCCGTCAACGGCCAGATGACGACCAACAACGTTTGCGTCTACGTCGTAGACCCCTCCGACCCCACGGACATGTGGCCGGAGTGTGCGGAAGCGCTGGGGCCTCATCTCTCCGAATGGCTGCCCCCTGGACCCACGGGCCCTGCAGGGCCTACCGGAGCGACAGGTCCCACCGGAGCAACAGGAGCCACAGGTGCGCAAGGGCCGAAAGGGGACAAGGGCGACACGGGCGACACGGGGCCGCAAGGCGCGGCCGGAGCCACCGGTAGCCAGGGGCCGCAAGGGCAGCAGGGCATTCAAGGCGCTACAGGAGCTCAGGGAGCTGCTGGAGCCACTGGGGCCCAAGGCGCCACGGGGCCGGCGGGGGTGCCGGGAAACCTTGTGAAGCTGTCTGGCGACGTCACCAACAACAACGCCTCGGCCAACACCATTGCCGACGTGACGGGACTGTCCTTCGCGGTGACGTCAGGTCGGCTCTACTACTTCAAGTTCGTCATCCCCTATACGTCGGCGGCCACCACCACTGGCTCGCGCTGGAGCATCAACGGGCCGTCGTCTCCCACGTTGCTCAACTACACCAGCACGTACTGCCTGACGGCCACGAGCCAGACGGTCAACTACGCCAGCGCCTATGACACGCCGGCAGCGTCGAATGCCTCGAGCCTGGCCGCGGGAAACATCGCGATTGTGGAGGGCATCATCAAGCCGTCCGGTAACGGGACTGTCATTGCGCGCTTCGCCTCCGAAGTCTCGGCATCCGCCATCGTCGCCAAGGTCGGCGCCATCTGCATGTGGCAGGACATCACGTGAAGCGCACCTATCGCGTAAACCCAGAGACGCTGGAGCTGGAAGAGATTACGGCTCAGCCCATCGACTGGCTCAACACGGGCGTGCGGTACGGCCGAGAGACGCTGGACCAGATGAAGCGCGAAGGCCTCGTCCCGCCCTCAGACTTCAAAGAGACGTGGGCCGCCAAGGAAGTCGAGCGCAAGCGGCTGCGCGGCGAGTTGCCGCCAACCCCCGAAATGCGCCGCGACAGGCGCCAGCAGATTTCAGATGCGATTGACCGAGTACGAGCCGGATACCGGCCCCCTAAGCGAGACTCCTCATGGCTGAAGGACTGAAATACGAGCAGGAAGAGCTGTGGGCAGCCATTCAGCGGCTCCATCGGCGATTGGTCAAGCTCGAGGTGGTTCACGAGACGAAGCGCAGTCTTCCGGAATTGGCACAGGGAGATTGCGGCACTGATGCGCGAGATGACATCGCAGCAATCGTCCAGCGGTTTGGAGAAAAGCCCTAATGGCTCAGGAACTAGACGAAGAGAAGGACGACACCAGGAATGACGCTGAAGTCGTCATCGACGACCGAAAGGCAGACATCCGCGCGGCCTTCGATGCCGTGGCCGGCGAAAGCGAAGAGCCAGCCGAGAAGCCGGAGCCGGCAGTCCAGCCCGAGCGCGCAGAGCGGGCCCGGGACGAGCAAGGCCGCTTCCGTCCGAAGGAAGAGACTCGCCAGGCCGAGCCTCCAAAGGGGCGTTCCCGGCAGTCCGCCCCTGCGGAGCTCGAGCCTGTCGAATCGGCTGCCAAGGTGGCCAAGCCCGATGCGGCAGTCAAGGCCGACCCGGTCGACAATGTTCCCGCCAGTTTCAAGCCAGGGCTGCTGGAGGACTGGAAGGCCGTTCCGCGGACAGTCCGCGAGGAGATTCACCGCCGGGAGGCCGAGCAGTACGCGCTGCTCGAGCAGACAAAGGGCTGGCGTGCGGAGCTGCAGCAGATTCAGCAGGCCATCCAGCCGTACCAGGCCATCATGCAGGCCGAGGGCGGCAGTCCGGCCAGCTCGCTGCGGAACTACCTGCAGGCGGCCACTCTCATGCGGAACGGCACCCCGCTGGCCAAGGCTCAGTGGATTGCCAAGCTCACCCGGACCTTCACCGCCCAGGAGCACCTGGGACTACTGGACCAGGCCGTGGCGGCGGAGTTTGGCGTCAACGGGGCCCAGGCGCCCACGCAGGAGCCACAGGGCTACCGGCAGCCGCAGCAAGAGTTCCGGGACCCGCGGGTGGACCAGTGGGAAGCGACGTGGAAGCAACAGCAGCAGATGGAGTGGCAGCAGGGGTTTCAGGAAGCCCAGGCCGAGAAGGACTCATGGGTGACCGAGCGGCAGCCCGAGTTCCTGCCTTGGGTGAAGAACCGAATGGCCACGCTCCTCGAGACGGCGGCCCGGGACGGGGAAGAGCTGGGTTTCGACGAGGCCTACGATGCAGCCTGTCGGACCCACCCCGAGGTAAGGAAAATCCTCATCCAGCGGGAAGAGGCGGCCAGGGCTGCCCCCAACCCCGTCCAGCGCAGCCGCCGGGCCTCAGTTTCTTTGAGGCCGCAGGGGGCTGTTGCGCCGAATACCGGTTCTGAAGGAAACTCCCGGCGTAGCGACATCGAAGAAGCCTGGGATGCCGTGATGGGACGGTAGGAGCGCCCGGCAGCGCCCACCTACTGGCAGCACAGACGGCCGATTGCATCTCCCCAGCCGGGGAGCCGGCGAACGCCAAATAGGCGTCCACGCGGAAAGAGGCGGCAGTTCACCCCTTCCCGTTTGAGGACTCCTCATGTCGTTCCCAGGCAATCCCGCAATCTCAGACATCGTCGCAACCACCATCGAGTCACGCACCGGCAAACTCGCCGACAACGTCACCAAGAACAACGCGCTGCTGATGTCGCTCAAGAAGGGCGGCAACATCCAGACGTTTTCCGGCGGCACCATCATCACCCAGGAGCTCAGCTTCGCCAGCAATGGGAATGCGGGCTTCTACTCTGGCTATGACTTGCTGCCGGTCGCTGGCCAGGACGTGCTGTCGTGGGCCCAGTACGACATCAAGCAGGCCGCATGCCCCGTCGTCATCAGCGGCCTGGAAATGCTGCAGAACAGCGGCAAAGAGCAGATTATCGACCTCATGGAGGGCCGGCTGCAGGTGGCTGAGTCATCCATGGCCAACCTGATTTCCCAGGGCCTCTATTCGGACGGCACTGGCTCCGGTGGCAAGACCATCACTGGTCTTGACGCCGCTGTCCCGGCCGGCACCTCGACTGGCCGCATTGCCACTGGGACTTACGGTGGTGTGGACCGGAGCGTGTGGACCTTCTGGCGGCCGTACTACCAGAAGGACGCGTCCCTCTCCGCCACCACCATCCAGGCGGACATGAATGCGCTCTGGAGCAACCTGGTCCGCGGCGCCGACCGGCCGAACCTCATCATCATGGACAACCTGGCGTGGACCTACTACCTGGGCAGCCTGCAGAACCAGCAGCGCTTCACCCAGGCGGAAACCGGAGACCTCGGCTTCCCCACCATCAAGTTCATGTCCTGTGACGTGGTGCTGGACGGCGGCATCGGCGGCTTCGCCACTGCGTCCACCGCGTACTTCCTCAACACCAAGTACCTGAAGTACCGGCCGCACGCAGACCGCAACTTTGTGCCGCTCAGCCCGAACAAGCGGTACGCAATCAACCAGGACGCCGAAGTCCAAATCATCGGCTGGGCGGGCAACCTCACCTGCGGTGGCGACCAGTTCCAGGGGCGCCTGAGCACCACCTAAAAATCAAGTCGGGTCCGCCTCGGGGGCGGGAAACCGCCCTCGGGGTAGCCCACTCGAGGACACCCCATGGCGACTTCCACCAGCTACTACCACGGCATCTTCGTTCCGCCGTCCAGTCCCGCCAACGTCATCAAGCAGGGCGTCGTGGCGGACGTCACGGGGGCCTCGGCTCCATCCACTGCCGCCAGCGTGACGTACACGCCGATGTCCGCGACGGGTGTGGACACGCTCTTCATCAACGGCGTGCCGCTCACCGTCACCTTCGACACCGACGCGGCCACCACCGTCACCGCGGCCAAGGCCCTGCTGAACAGCACTGGCGCCGCAGGCCTGGTAGGCACCTTCTCCAAGATGCTCCTGGCTTCCGGCACCAGCACCCTCGTCCTGACTGCCAAGGCGCCGGGGACTGCCGGAGAAGGCATCTCCGTCTACAAGGTGAACGTCTCGGGTGCCACTGGAAGCCTCAACCGTAGCTTCACCGCCGGGGCAGACCGCTGGTTTGGCCAGGGCGTTGGGGCGGGCCCGGTGGACGGGGCGCTCCTCGGAGGCCTCGGGGCGCTCCAGACCGGCATTGGCCGGGGCACGCAGATGACTCCGGTGGCGGCGCGCACCTCGAGCCACGTCGGCACCACGGCGGCCACGGCGACCTGGGTGCCGCCCACCAGCTCCACCGCAACCCTCAGCGTCGCCGGGCAGAGCTTCATCATCACCTTCAACACTTCGGCAGCGCAGACGGTGACGGACGCCATTGCCGCCCTCCACGCCAACCCCAAGGTAGCGCGCGAAGTCGTGGCCTCGAATGACGGCAGTGACAACCTGCTCCTGACGGCCAATGCTGGCCTGGACGGCAACAACATCCAGCTGAGCGCCGGGGCAGAGCACGGCTCCTCCATCAGCGCTGGCTTTTCCGGAGGCGCAGGGCCCACGGTGACGGATGTCTCCAGCGCCCAGGTGGGCGCCGGGCTGGACCTGCAGCTGCCGGTGGCCTTCACTGCCCTGCGGATTACTCCCACCGGGGATGCCACCCAGGGAGACACCGTCGCCGGGACGGTGCAGGCCGTGGGTGCCACCGACGCCGTCCTGGTGGCCTCCGCCGTCACCTACACCCCACCCACGAGCTCCACGGACGTCCTGTACATCAACGGCTACCCGCTGACGGTGACCTTCAACACGTCCGCCACTCAGACGGTGACGGACACCAAGGCGTTGATTGCAGCCATTCCCTGGATGAACAACCTGCTGGACTGCACCGGCACCACCACGCTGGTGATGACTCGGCGCACCAGGGACGCGTACAGCGCTCCGGGGACGCCAGTGGATGGGCTCGGCCCCTACGGCAACGCCGTCACCGTCAAGTCAGCGGCGCTGCACTCGGCCTCGCTGAACCATGCAGACCTGACGGGCGGCGCCACCAGCGGCAAGGGCGTCCGGCTGGTGAAGTCCACCGGGACGGTGGCCAACGGAGGCGCAGTCATCTCCGGCTGGCTCAACGAGTTCAACCCGGGCGCCTCGGGCAACCCCAACACCGGCAGCATCGCCACGGGTTTTGTGGTGGTGGGGCGGGCGTCCTAAATGGCTGGTGAGAGCGCAAGCACGGGAATGGGAGGACTCCTGCCGAGCCAGGCGGGAGTCACTTCCGGTTGGGCCCTTGTCACCGACGGGACGGAAGCCTCATGGGCATCCGTTGGTGGTGGGGCGTCGCTCATTCTCGGTGCCGTCGGGAGCGCACCCAACGCCGATGGCGCCACCTACGATTCCGGGACCGGCGATTTTAATCTCGAGCCAGCCGACGCCACACATCCAGGCGTCCTTACGTCTAGCACACAGACCATCGGAGGGGATAAGACATTCCTTGATGATATCCTCCCCAATGACGACGGAACAACTCAAAGTCTGGGCTCAACCACCAAACGTTGGCTAGCCGCCTCCTTCGTCACTGGTTACTTTCGGAGCCTGAAAGATGAGGCCAACACTGGAAATGTTCTCGTCTCTGGCGCTTTTATAGATTCGTGCGCAGCACTCAACACGACCCTCGGCGGTGGAGAACTGCACTTGCAGATTGCCGGTTCCACCAAGGCTAACCTTCTTCCCACCACTTTTGATTTTACCGGATTGGGTAACGGCGGTTCCATCAAGCTGAAGTCGCCGGACGGCACCACATACACCGCGACCATCGCAAACGGCGGCACCTGGTCCATTACCTAGTCCATGCCATACCCTCCGCCGCCAGGTCCGCCGGGGGTCAGTGACTTCCAGGGCATCGGGCTACTTCCGATGCCCACCATCCCGGACGTTACTGGCCACGGTGGCGACTTCCTCGAGACGGACGGCACCATCACCCAGTGGGAGCCGGTCTCCGGCTCTGCGCTGCCAGACCAGACGGGCCACGCTGGCGAATTCCTGACGACCAACGGAACGGTCGCCAGCTGGGCCCCGGCCAACACACTCATCAACGTCTTTGACATTCGCCTCTATGGCGCGCTGTCGGTGACGGACCCGGCCGACAGGACTCTGGCGCTTCACGACAACATTGACGCCATTGAGGCGGCCATTGCCGCCTGGACACAGCAGAATACCGGCTTCTTCTTCGGCACCGATGGCCCCGTCGGTGGCGTCTATGTCCCTGCCGGTAACTGGTATGTGAGCCGTCCCATCATGCTGCCAGCCGGCTGTCTCTTCTACGGAGACGGCGAGGAGCTCTCCACCATCCTGTCGGGCGTTGCCAATTCCTCGGAGCCCACTCTCGTTGCGGCCTTCGGTGGCCCGCTGATGTACTTGTCCGGAAAGACAACAAACTCAGCTTTCTATCCCGCCTACGGAGCCCCACTAGTCGGCGTCACCGGCCAGTCGATGACGCTAAAGACGAAGAACGACTCGACGCTGACGTTCGCGCCGATGGTTCTTCTCGACGACTGCTACCCCTGGGGGAGCTTCCTCTACCGGTATGCCTCGGAGCTCTGCCTGCGCTGCTGGGTCCAGGTGACGGACCAGGGCGGCTCGGCCACGTCCTGGCTCATCGGCACGCGGGACATCCGCACTGGGCTGGCCGGAGCGGTGGCGCTCGAGGTGGTGCAGGACGGGGGGAACATTCAATACCGGGCGACGTTGACGACAGCCGTCACCGGCCAGCAGCAGATTCTGAGCTCGCCCGTTGCGCTGGGCAGCACGGCCCACAACCTCGAAATCGACTACAACGGGTTCTTCTTCGACTTCTACGTGGACGGCGTCAATCAGGGCCATCTGTCCGCATCAGGGAAGGTCTACCGCACCGGCTTCGAGCAGGCCTCGCTGGGAGACAATTTCGCCGTCTTTGGCGCTTTCGAGTTTCAGCCCAATGGAGCCATTGACTCCATCGAGCTGGCCGACACTGCGCGCCACACGGGGACTGGTTCCTTCACTCCGCCAACCAGTAAGTACGCCGCTGACTCCCATACGCTCTGGCTCTGCAACTTCGACCAGCCGAGTGCCCCAACGGGTCAGCCCTTCTTCGTCGCCGAGTCGGCGTTTCTCACCATCGGGCCCATCTCCGAGACGTTTGCCGCTCCGCCCAGTCCGGTTACCGATGCACTGCCGCAGCCGTCACACCAGTTCCCCTGTCCGCATTACGCGCGCATCAGCGGCTACGTGCAGTCCTACGTCCCAAATGTCGGCGGCATCCGGGTGCAAGGCATCCAGCTTGTCCCGCGCTTCAACAACTCGGGCATCGTGCTCGAGGGCGCCTCGAGGGCCTGGCTGCGCAACGTCTCGGTCTACGGCGCTAGCGGCTACGGCGTTTACGTCACAAGCAACAATAGCTTTTATGGACGCGCTTCCACCATCAATTCCCTAACGCATGGCGTGGGGATGGTGTGGCTCGGCGTCGCCTGTGAGCACGTCGAGACAGAAGGCTGCAACGTGGGTTTCTGGGGCGTCTTCGGCGGCTTCGAGGACGTCCAGGACCAGCCGAGCTGGGACAACGTCTGCAGCTTTGTCTGGGGGCCTCGCGCGGATGCCTTCAGTTCCATCCACGTCAGTGACAGCGGCAACGACGCCGAGGCCTTTACCTTCAGCTACCAGATTTGTGCGTCGTACCTGCTGAGCGCTGAGCGCGGCGTCTTCCAAAACAACGTTTGGGACACGAGCTCTGCCCTGGCTGGGACGCCGGCATTTCTCTGCCGCACTGGAGAGGGCGGCCACAAGCACATTGGAGATGGTTTCATCGCTCGCCGCGACTCTCCGGGCATCTCCACCGTTGGCAAGGCTCCGGCCATCGGCGCGGTGGATTGCGACGAGTGCGACTTCCCCAACGGCTTCGTCACGGACATCGATGGGTTTCTTTCGCTGAAAGACGCCCAGAGAATGTCCAACCAGTTGAGTATCGGGACGAATGATGTCCCGGGGAACAACTTGGCGGGCTTCTTCACCATCATGGCTGGGTACACGTCGGGAGGGGCCACCTTCCTGATTCCGGAGCCGGATGCCAACTACATCGTCAGCATGCAATACGTTGGCTATGAGGGAAGCGCGCCAGCGGCCGGGAGCACCGAGATTGCCGGTTACACCACGACGCCGACCGCCTTTGTCGCAACCATCCCCGTAGACCCGGGCGGGACGTGTCTGCTTCGGTTTTCATGGCTGCTTGTACGCGTGCCGTCGCCAGTGCTGTACCGAGACTATCTGCCGACGGTGCCGAGCTCTGTCGCCAATGCGCTCGTCGCTGCCACGCCCACGGGGGACTTCGCAGTGGCGGCCACCCTGGTGCCTGCCGCTGGGCACATGCTTCTGGCGGACTACACCAAGACGGCCGAAATCGTGGCCACGGCCGGCAGTTCCACCAACCAGTGGGCCCTGAAGCTCACTGCCGGATGCGTTCCTTCGTACACGGCGATGGGACTGGCGGCGGATGCCCCCATTGGCCACGACTTCGTCTCTTACGGGCCCTACCAGACGCGGGGCAGTTTCGTTACCGACGGGCATCTCTACGGACTGGCGAACCCTGGGACCCACAACGTCTGCATCGCCATCACCTCGCGCATCGACGGGCTCGGCGGCCTCTACGCCTACGTGGCGTATGTCGATGGGGGCTATGCACTGCCGACGCAGTTTGTGCCCGGAGTCCCGCAACCATCCCATGGCACGCAGCAAACTCCCATCTACATTGGCCAGAACTCGGGCGGGACGGAGCTACTGACGTCGGCAACGCTCCGCAGCTTCCAGCTCGATGAGAATCCGGCCAAGGCCATCACCATCGAGCAGGACGCCGGCCCACAAGCCGGGCAGGACGAATCTGCATTCTTCGGGGAGGACCTCATTCTGGGGAGCAGGGCCGGAGCTGCAGGCCTCGGGGGCTGGGCGCAGCAGATTGCCGAGGCCAAGTATACTGGCGGTCCCACCTATTACTGGTTCGCGGCGCGGTCTGGCCTTCGGACGGCCACGCTCTTGAGTGAGTTCTGGGTGGATTGGGGCCAGTTCCAAGACTTCTCCGCCATCGTCATCCAATGTGGCTACTGGGACTTGCTCCTCGACAGTGCGACGGGGGCGGCCACCTGGGCGCCGCTACTCTCCATGCTGGAGGGAGTAGAGGCGTCCATCGCTTTCATCCCTCCAACCAAGAACACCAACGCCTGGGCCGAATTCGTCCCGCCCACAGCGGCGACTTCCACTTGCATCATCAATGGAGTCACCGTCGTCTCGACCTTCAACACCAGCGCCCAGCAGACAGCCATTGACACTGCTGCGCTCATCAACGCAAACGGCTCCCTCAACACACTCGTCACGGCGACAGGTCAGCAGGAAGTCCACGGCAACTGGATTGTCTTTGTAGAAGCCAAGACGCCTGGCTTCGCTGGTAACGGACTCTCGACGGCCACCAACGGGGCCAATGGGTCCTTCTGGTTTCCGGGGACAAGTCTTCTCAGCGGGGCCAATGCCCAGCTAGTCATCACGCCCTCCGGCGGGTCGGCACAGACGTTTGATGTCGTCTTCGACACTGACGCCGACACCACCGTCAACAACCTCATTGCCGACATCGCGGCCAATCCGACGACTAACGCCATCGTCACGGGTACTCTGGCCTCGCACCAGTGCGTCATCACCGCGAACGCGGTGGGACTGGCCGGAAACGACATCGGGATGGAGTCCAAATACGGAGCGCAGTTCAACAACTCCTTTGCCAACGACTTGCCGCCGGTGACGACGCTCCAGGGCGGCGCGGATGGGGCCCGAGGAAAGGTGCCGTCCATCATCCTCTCCAACTGCATCCCCTTCGGGGACGCTCCGGGCTACTCCGCTGGCAAGAATACCCAGCGCGGCAACTTCAACACCTTGGTGTCGGCCTATGCCGGCGCCCACGGCGGTGACGGCGTCGCCTTGGCAGATTGCGAGAGTACAGTGTGGGACGCCGGAGACCATACGAAGGTCGACCCGACGATGCTCGCAGCTGACAACGAAACGCTCAATGACACGGGGCACGCCGCACTGGAAGCCCTCATCGGCCCGATGCTTCCCTAGGAGACGACATGGAAACGGCAAGCCAGTATCAGCAAATCATGGTGGACAACCCGAATAACCCATTCGCCGGAGACGACGGGCTGTGGGTGCGCTTCGAGATGGTGCCGGTGGAGGACCCAGAGAAGTCCAAGGAAGCCGGGCGCACCATCTGCGTGGACACGCCGCACGTCGAAATCCGGACGCCGGGGGACCGAGACAACGTGCTGTACCGGGCCATGACGGAGCTCGACAAGCAGCGCTTCAAGAAGCGTTACGAGGAGTGGCTCAAGACGCAGACCGATGAGCCGACGGAAGGGACTCCGCTGTCGGAAGTCCCCAGCTTCAAGCGGCGGGAAGTGGAGGAGTGCCGCTACCTCAACATCTACACCCTGGAGCAGCTGGCCGCCGTCTCGGATGCCCACGTCAAGAAGGACCGGGGCCTCTTCGGTTACCGGGAGCGAGCCCGGAACTACCTCGACGTCTCGCTGCGCGGCAAAGAGGCCAGCAAGCTGCAGGCGGAGAAGGAAGCCCTGGACAACAAGTTTCAGGCGCTCACCGCGGCATCCGCCGAGCAGGCCGCGCTCATCAAGCAGCTGCAGGCCCAGCTGCTCTCCATGGCCCAGGCGGCCGCGGAGAAGGCGAAGTAAATCATGGCCCAGGAGCCCACTCCTAGCGTCGGCTGGCTACAGGCGCAGTTCCCCTCCATCGGGACGCTCATTAACAACGTCGCGGTGGAGTGTGGGCTGAATTCGTCGCCGGCCCCGCTGTCCTCCACGGACCCCAACTTCGTCCAGATGCTTGTCCTGGCGAACAAGCTGGGGAAGCAGCTGATGCGGCGTGCGGAGTGGCAGCTTCTCAACCGGACGTACACCTTCACCACCAACTCATCCGGGCCGCCGACGCCGGACGTGACGTTCTACCCGCTCCCCAACGACTTCAACCGGATGATTAACCAGACGGCGTGGAACCGGACGTCTCGGTTGCCCATGGCCGGCCCCCTGACGGCCCAGGGGTGGGAGTGGTTGGTGGGCCTCGTCTCCAACCAGTTCACCATCTACCTGGGCTTCCGGCAGTGGGGCGGGACGTTCGCGGTCTACCCGAGTCCGAACCCTGCGGACCAGACCATCGCTTTCGAGTACCAGTCCAATGCCTGGGTGCAGCCCGTCGGCACCACCACCCTGGACCAGCGGGCGCAGGTACTCACCGCGGCCGGGGACATCCCCATCTTCGACGAGCTGATGTTCCAGTGTGGCCTGAAGGCGGCCTTCCTCGCTGCCAAGGGCTTCGACTCCACGGCGGCGGCTGCCGAGTTTGACGCTGCCGTGGACAACGCCGTCGGCTCGGATGCTGGAGCGCCGAAGCTGAACATGTCCGACAACGGCTTTGGGATGAGATATTTGGACGCGCTGAACAACGTGCCGCCCAGTGGGTTCGGGATGCCCTGATGCCCCGTCCCGCGCTCTACGCCAGGCAGCAGGCGCTCAAGACAGTCACGGGATTGTCCCCCACCGGGGGCATCAACTCCGTAGCTGCGCTGAGCGCCATGCAGCCCGACGAGTGCGTTGCCATGGAGAACCTACTGCCTGGAGCCGGAGGCGCAGTCTCGCGGCTGGGCAGCACCGTCCACACGGAGGACGTGGGCTACGTCCAGGCCACGAGCGTCTTCACTCCGCCGACGGCAAATCTCACCGCCGACTGCGTCATCAACGGAACGACGTTCCCTGCGCCCTTCAACACCAACGCCGATACCACCATCAACGACTTGATTGCGCTCATCGAGGCAGACGCCCCGACCGCGGCGCTCGTTACGGTGACGCTGGTGAGCCACACCATGGTGGTGACGGCCAAGGCCCTGGGCGCCTCGGGCAACGGCATCACCACCACGACAAATGGGGACGACGGGGCCAGCTTCAACCACGCCAGCACCCAGGGCGGCATCTCGAGCCTGCTAGGCAACTACACCGTCATCCCCTTCCAGGGAGAGGACGGCACCAAAAACAAGCTCTTCGTTGCCACCAACGAAGGCATCTTCGACTGCAGCGTCACAGGGGCCGCTCCGACGCTGGCCATCGCCTTTGCCAGCCCCGCAGGCCTCGCGGGCATTGGCAGCTCCACCAACTACTCCAGCATCGGAGACCACTTCTGCGTCTACTGCGATGAAGTGAATGGGTACTACCTCTACACCGAATCCACCCAGTCCTGGCAGCGCGTTGGTAGCGGCTCTCCGAGCACCAGTGTCTACACCCCACCCACGGCGGGGACTGCGACCTGCGTCATCAACGGCACCACCTACGTCAGCACCTTCGACCTGGACGCCGGAACCACCATCGTCAACCTGATGGCCGTCATCCGCTCGGACCCACTCACCAGTGCCCTGGTGACGCTGTCCTCCGACGGGACGCTGATGACGGTGACGGCCGTGCAGCCTGGCTCCGCGGGGGACGGCATCACCACCACCACGGACGGGGCCAACGGGGCGGCCTTCTCGAATGCAGCCACGGCAGGGGGCGTGGACGGCGTCTTCGGGGACGTGGACCCCCATGACTTCGTCTTCCCGTGTGTGTGGATGCGGCGCCTCTGGTTCTGTGAGCGGGGGAGCTCGACGGGGTGGTTTCTGCCGTTCGACTCCGTCTTCGGGGAGGCCAAGCCCTTCAACTTCGGCGCGAGTCAGGCGGCCGGCGGCGCGCTGAAGTGCATGGCCAACTGGACCGTGGACTCGGGGGCTGGGGTTGGAAACAACCTCGTCATCGTCTCCGAGGCCGGGAACGTCAGCGTCTACGGGGGCACGGACCCCGAAGTCTTCGGCCAGTTCCAGCTGACGGGTGTCTGGTTCATCGGCGGGACGCCCGTCGGGCGGAACATCACCACCGGGGACGGTGGGGACGTGCTGGTGGTGACAGTGCTGGGCGTCATGTCCCTGGCCCACTACCTCCAGGGCCTCTCCCTGGCAGACCGAAGCCTGTACGCCACGAAGAATATCCAGAACATCATTGCCGACGAGGTCCAGCGCAACGGGACGCTCCGGGGCTGGCAGATTGTCGTCACCCCGGATGAGCAGGCCATCATCCTGACGGTGCCGCAGCAGATTGGAGACCCGGTCTGTTACGCGGCCCCCTACGCCACGCGCAACTGGTGCAAGCTGACGGGACGTCCGTCGGCTTCCATGGGGGTGTGGCTAAACAAGCTGTACTTCGTCCAGGCCGGCACCCAGTCCAACGTGATGGAGGTGACGGGCTCGCTGGATGACGTCCAGCTGGATGGCTCCGGAGCGCAGCCCATTCCGTGGACAATTTTCGGCAGCTTCCAGGGCTACGGGACGCCTGCTGTCCGTAAGCGCGTCCAGATGATTCGGCCGTACTTCACCACCACCGGCAACCCCGTGAATTACTCGGTGGCGGCCCGGTACGACTACGACTTGACGGCCCCGCCTCCGGCCGTGACGCCCGTCATTCCCTCGAGCGGGGCCCTGTGGGACTCGGCCCTCTGGGACTCGGCGCTATGGAGTACGGGCACCACCAACCTCGTGCCCTTCGCCCAGCTCAACGGCTCTTTCGGAGAGGGCCACGTCGTGGCCGTCGCCCTGACGGGCTTCGCCATTGAGCCGACAACGCTGGTCCAGGTGGACGTGCTCTACGAAGAGGGGAGCTACTGGTGAGGCTCCTCTCCGGCCAGGACGACGTGGTGCTCAAGTGGCTGAGCAAAAAGGTGGACTTCACCCTCTCGCCACACACCCACCTCATCTGGGCCTGCAGCGACGTGGACGGTCATCTGCTCGGGGCCATGGGCTTTGGCGGCCGCATGGGCAAGACGTGGGGAAGCATCTCCATTGCCCTCGCCAACCCCCATGCCGCCATGCCGCTGGTGAAGGCCGGGGCCTGCTGGCTCTTCGGGGCCCAGGAAGCTCGGGCCGGCTACGTCACCATTTCCAACCGCCGAGGGCAGTGGATTCAGTCACTCATCAAGACGGTGGGCTTCCGGGAAGTGGACCGGGTGCGGGCTGGCATCAGCCACCGGGAAGACCTCGTCATTCTCAAGTTGACGCCGGAGACGTGTCGTCCCTGGCAGGCAGAATTACGCAAGCTGCGCGCGCTGAATGCGCGGGAGGCAAGTTAGATGCCCGGAATGTTTGGCGGTGGTGGGATGAGCACGAGCGACATTTCGGGCTTGGCCAACCAGGAAGCGCAGCTCAACCGGACCAACTCCTACAGCCCCATCTACGGGGGCATGACGTGGAGCCAAGGCCCCGGCAGCGGGCAGCAGTACAAGGCCGGCGACGAGTTCAACGGCAACACGGTGGTTGCCAACCCCTCCACGGGAGAGCTCGGCTACATGGACGGGCTTGTCTTCAAGTCCCTGCCGGATGGCGGCAACACGGCCAACGGCCCATGGACGCAGACCCAGACGCTCTCTCCCTTTATGCAGTCGTTGTTTGGGCAGGCCTCGGACCTGACGGGCCGCATCGGTCAGGACATGCAGCCCTTCGACCAGTCGATTACCGCGCCCAGCTTCGACCCCAACTTTGAGGCCAACCAGCAGCAGCAGGCCTACAACTTCTCCAAGGGGAACATGGACCCCCAGTGGGCCATCCAGGAGCAGCAGCTCAAGGGGCAGATGGCCGCGCAGGGACTGCACCCCGGGGACCCTGGCTATGACCAGGCCATGGGCCAGTTCCAGAACCAGAAGCAGCAGGCCTATGGACAGGCCCTCTCCGGCTCCTACCAGACGGGAGTGCAGGCCGGAGCCACTCGGACGGCTACGCAAGCCGCTGCGATGCAGGCCCAAATCCAGCGGGCCCTGACTCAGTCCGGCTGGACGACGGGCCAGATTCAGCAACTCCTCGGGATGCTGCCCGGTGGCCCGAGCGGACAGGCGCAGCCCGTCAGTCTCGTCGGCCCGGCCATGCAGAACCAGCTGGCCCAGCAGCAGATGCAGAGCCAGTTCTGGAACAACCTCATCGGCGGCGGTGCAATGCTCGGCGCCGGAGCGCTGGCCCACTCCGACGTGGAAGCAAAGGAAGAATTCGCAGACCCGGCTCCAGCCATTGAGGAGTTTCTCGAGGCCGCCGAGCCGTCGGAATACTCCTACAAGCCCGAGTACAAGTCGTCACCGCTGGCGGGCGAGGGCCGCTACGTCTCGCCCATGGCGCAGGGCCTCGAGCGCTCCACCATCGGCCGGTCCATGGTTGTGGATACGCCAGCCGGGAAGGTCGTGGACTACGGCAAGTCCTTTGGAGCGTTGCTCGGGTCGCTCTCGCATCTCAACAAAAAGTTAAACTCCATCATGGGGCTGTGAAATGGCGCTTCCTTACGACCCATCCACTGGCGCCTACGTCTCCGGCTCCGCCATGGGCGCTGTCCCGCCCGTCGCTCCCGTCGCCAATCCACTGCAGCCGCTCCATGACGCCGCGACGCTGGCGGCTATGGCCAAGCAGCGGGAGGCGGCCACCAAGCTGCAGCAGATGCTCCTGCGCGCTCAAGTCCTGAAGGACCAGCCGCTCTATGCGCAAGGGGAGGGCCCGCTCGGCGTCACCATCGGACAGGGCCCAGGGGGCTGGGCCACTGCCCTCGGGAGCATGGTGGCTGGCGTCTTGGCCAAGAAGGCCCATGAGAAGGCCGGAGAAGGCACGGCCGGTGCGCTGGGCGAGCTAGGCCCCGCCACGCAGGTGCTTGCCGAGAACTACATCCAGGGCTCCCCCGGAGGCCTCTACAACACGGGCTACGGGATGGCCGACCCACAGAACCCCCGGCCCGTAACTCAGGGCTCCATGCTCTCGCTGCCGCTGAGCTACTAGCCATGGCCGAACCTGCCGACCTGACGCAGCTGGACATCCAGGACCTTCCTCCGGAGAAGGCCGCCGTGCTGGTGCGCGCCCAGCAAGCCGCGCTGGCAGCGCAGCAGCACCATGCGCTTCTGGGGATGCTGAGCGCCTCGCCGGAGCTCCAGAAGGCCGGAGAGATGGAGTACGGACAGGCCGGCCGGGAGCGTGCTGGTGGTCGGGAGACTTCGGCCAATGTCCTGAAGCTGGCCTTGGAGAAGACGAGTCAGGAGCGCCAGCTCGCCGCGCTCCAGCAGCAGATTGAATACCAGCGCGGGCAGTTGGGACTGCAGAGCCAACAGCTTGGGCTGGAAGGTCAGCGGCTCGGCGCGTCCATTCTTGGCCCGCTGGTGCCGGCGCTTCTCGGGGCCCAGACGCAAGAGCAGACCATCAAGGGCTTCTCCAATCTCCTCGGGGAGCACTGGGGAAAGAAACTCGGCGAGGTACTGGCCACCAA
>Ga0207674_10004123_pt1 | contig 17582 bp, 13 predicted proteins | sample KBSCornC72_FD_184303 | JGI IMG/M metagenome (GOLD analysis project Ga0207674, IMG submission 184303) | Corn rhizosphere microbial communities from Kellogg Biological Station, Michigan, USA - KBS Corn C7-2 (SPAdes) (version 2) | ecosystem: Host-associated > Plants > Roots > Rhizosphere > Soil ... | reverse complement strand
CTCTTCCCTGGAGTTTGCACAACCGTATCGGGCATGAGGTAGGTCTGAGGAGAAGCCGCTGGCGGTGACTCGCTCCCATCGACATCAACATACGGGAAAACCCCACCAGACGCGGTTCCGACGCGATTCGTCAAGCCGATCAGGGTTGTATCACCCTTCGAACCGGTCAGATTTAACAGGAGATGTGGCTCGCCAACGCTACTCTGGAAAGAGAAGAGCGTGTAAGAACCTTGAGATAACACGTCTTCCCGCGAGCCTGACAGCGGTCCGCTGGCATCCTCACAGGTGAGCGGCCCTTGCTGGCTTGAACAGTTCGTCAGGCTATCCAGTGATGAAAAACCACTGGTGCGATGCGCGTACTCGTCGCTCTCCCAGATCTGCACATCTCTGAGCGGCATGCTTCCACCGCTCAAGCCACACGCCGACATATTCGCCTTGACCAGATTACCATCAGTCAAGATCCAGTTTTGATAGAGCGAAGTACCTGGTAAAGCTTTGCTTGCAACCAGCACACCCAGCCCCGTACACATGAGATGTTTATTGCTGGCCACGCCATAGGTCGCGATCAAACGCACCAGCGAGACGCCGACCTTATCACGTAGATACGTCGGTTGACTCGCGGACGAGAGCGCGTCGTTTGCGGTAGACGTGCGCGCCAGAGCGACAGAGGGCAGCAATCCGCCGACTGCCAACAAACTCCCTACCAGGATCGCCAGGAGAGAACGACTCGAACGTTTGCACAGGCGGGACATGAAACACGCTGTACTCATGTCAAGCACTCCTTCTTCCTCTGAACAAGCTCTCATTTGCGCCTGCTCGCTTCAGCTTATTTCTAACGTCCCAATGCGACGCGCAACCGCTGGTACATCGCCTGCGCCTGCCCATGAGTCGGTTGAGCATTGACCACATAACTGCACTGTTGCCAGGCTTCCTCCAGCTTGCCTTCGCGCTCGTAAACCTGGGCCAGCATAAAGCGGCTGGTATAGTCGGCAGGATTGAGGGTCAACACCTGCACAAAGGCGCGCTCCGCCGCCGCGAGTTGCCCCGGCTGACCGGGAGGACTCAGGCGAAAGGCGAGCTGACCGATCTCATAGTGCAGCGCGGGATTTCTGGCATCAATGGTCGCCGCTTCCTGATATTCGTGCAGCGCGGCGGGAAGCTGATTCGTGCGCTCATAACATTTGGCCAGCCCACGATGGGCCTCGAAATCGCGAGGATTGAGGCGCAAAGCCTGGGTATATGGCATAATGGCCTGAGCGGGCTGGCTGCGTACGTACAAGTAGACATCACCAACCAGGCGATGCGTCTCAGGATCATTATTATTGTACTGCAACGAGCGATTATACGCCTGAATTGCCATCTCAGGCTGCGGTTGCTGGCGGCGCGCAAAGACCTGGCCATACAGCTTATGCAGAACCGGATTCATCGGCTCTATCTGATAGACCTGCTGGAGTACGCCAAAAGCCGGTTCAATGCGCCCGGCAGTGAGATGATCCTGCGCCTGGCGCAACAACCCGCCACCAGGTCCGGTAAAACCAGCCATGCCAGATGGATTTGAGCCTGCTGAGGGGCGGCTGGGCGTCTGCCGATCAGAACTGCCAGAGAGCGCGGTCGGCACAAAGGGCGCGCCCTGCACGGAGGGAGGCGGAAGATTGATAATCGCGCGCTCCATCTCCGCCGCGTTTGCCCAACGATCCGGCAAGTTCGGAGCCAGCGAACGCACAATCACCTGCTCGAAAGCTGGTGAGACATCCGGGCGCAATGAGCGCACCGCTGGGAACGCGAAGATATTCGGTTTATTATTCGCTGCATCGTGGTGCGTCAATACGCGATGCAGGGTCGCTCCGAGCGCGTAGAGATCGCTGCGCGGCTCCGGGTCGCCCTGCAATTGCTCTGGCGGCGCGTAGCCGAGCGTCATAATGACGGTCATATGGCGCTGTCCCGATTGCTGAAGGGAACGCGCGATACCAAAGTCGATCAGTTTGATCTCATCTTTATCTGTGACCATAATATTCGATGGTTTAAGGTCGCGGAAGATAATCGGCGGCGATTGACGATGCAGGTAACTCAACACGCTGCACACCTGCTGGCCCCAGCTACGCGCCCTGGCTTCGGAGACACCATGCGCGCCATTCACGCCGCCAACATTTCCCTCTTTCTCCAGAACCTCGCCCAACGTGCGACCCTCAATAAAGTCCATGACCAGATAGTGACGCCCCTCTTCAACAAAAAAGTCGCGCACACGTGGGATGCAAGGATGGTTGAGATCAAGCAGCAGCGTGGCCTCGCGGGTAAACCAGCCAACGGCCTGACTGCGATCCGCGTCATTATGAAACTCGTCCAGCATCTCCTTCACAGCACAGGGACGATTGAAACGCACATCGATCGCGCGATAGACCGCGCCCATACCACCAGCCGCCACCGGGCGGTCAATTCTATAACGTCCATTGGAAAGCTCCGTCCCGGAAGCCAGGCGACGCTTGCCACCACTCTCTCCACCAGGATCGGAAGGAGTTGGCGGCGTCACAGGCGCGCCATAGGGAGTAGCCGGTGGTGGCGGGACGGCGGAAGAATCCCTGCCTCCAGCCTCACTACGCGGAGTCGCGGGATTCCCCAGAAATGCTGCATTCTTGGGATCTAAGGGATTATTATTTGCCATAAGTTACACCGCTCACTTGATAATTTTGCCTGAACGCTGCTGCAAAATTCCGCCCATTTATTTCTCCGCCGACCAGGCCAGGTTCAGGGATAGCGTTTCTCATCGTCCTATCGTCTTGTGCTTCGGGCGCATTATATCATATTCAAACGCTAACTAGAATATTTTGTGGGTATCAATCTCTCCACTTTTCGCGCTAATCCAGCACTTTGTGAAGCATTACCAACGAGCAAGGGCAATAGAAAAGAGGATAACGCTCCCTTAACTGGCGGTGAGGCCGAGATATTACCTGTTTTGCCGTTCATGCTATAGAGGATCGATTTATCGTGTCTTATCCCGATTTATCGGGGATCTTCTCATCACTATCAATGCTGCTCGTGCGTGATTCTCTCCACAGTTCTCAGCCGCAGAGAATCGCGCACGAGCAGCATTGCAGGTAGGCGCATGGCCACGATAAATCGGGCAGGACACGATAAATCGGTCCTCTATAGCAGTAACGGCAACACAAAATCAGGCGGCCCGACTTGCCAGGCGATCTGCTTCTTCCGCAGCCGCCACATCGGTCTTCATCCAACGTGAGCCGAAGATGCCAACCAGCCCGGCAATGGCCAGCGCGGGCGTACACGTCACCAGCATGGCCAGGGAAAGATCGTGGCCGGCCATGGTCTGCGCAAAATGCAGGCCGCCGGTGGGATCAAACATCCGCGCCAGCTCGCCCACGATGGCAGGCGAGAAAGCATCACCCAGCATATGCGCGATGAGCAGAGAGACAGCCACGGCTGACGCACGCAAAGCAGCGGGGGCAACATCCTGCGTCGCGGCTGTACTCGGCCCGGTGTAAAAAGTAATCAGAATCGTCGTGAGGACGAAAAAGAGGCTAAACATCCCAAAACTTCGGGACAAGACCGCCAGAGCGAAAAGAGGCGAGCTGAGCAGAAAACCGATGCCACAGACCATGATACGCGAGCCTGGAAAACGGCCACTGAGCCAATCGGCCAGGTATCCACCACAAACAGTACCGATCAGACCAGCCACCACAATGACACCACCTGAGAACAGACCAGCAAAGCCACTGCTAAGGCCGTAGAGGTCTTTCTGTTGCAAAAAGGTGGGCAAGAAGGTCGTCGCCACGCTCAACACAAAGAAGGAGAAGATCTGCATCACAATTATCACGACCAGCGATTTGATACGCAAGAGGTCGCGGAATTGCCAGAAAGGATTGGCACTGACCCGTTTCTCTGAAGATATCTCGACCTCACGTGCGGTTTCCGCAGCCAATTCCTCCTCGTCGGCCTCATTCCGACGTGGCTCGCGGAGTCGCCAGGCCAGAAAAGCCAGGATCAGGCCGGGAACGCCAGTAATCAGGAACGCCAGACGCCAGCTTCCGACAAAGAGACCTGCCAGGGTTCCGCCCAGGACGAAGCCGATCAAGATACCGAAAAGCTGAGCTACACTCCACCAGCTCATGACCCGCGAACGGCTGGAACGCTTGAAATAATCGCCCATCAACGCGGTGCCAGCCGGAAAATACCCGGCTTCCCCAACGCCAAGCAACATACGCGCGCCAAAGAGCGTGAAAAAATTGCCGGCCAGAGCCGTTAGAGCGGTAATCACGCTCCAGACGCCGACGCAGGTCGCCACTACATCCTTGCGTTTGGCTCGATCGGCCCAGATGCCCAGGGGGATTGTGAAAAGAGTGTAAACGATGAGGAAAGCCGAAGCGATAAAGCCGATACCGTCCACGCCAAAGCCCAGTTCGAGGGCAATCGTATTGGCTGCGCCGGTAAAAACGTTGCGATCCAGGTAGTTGAGAAAGCTGATCGCGAACATAATCCAGAAGACATACATGGGATAGGACCGCCGCGTTGCGCGTGTTTTGGCACCCGGCTCGGCGGTAGATGACGGAACGAAGTCACTCATGCGCGCCTCCAAATTCAGGGGCTACATTCTGGCTCCCAGCGGCCAGAACTGAACATTGCCACTGTAGCATAGAAGCGAGCAGAATGGAAGAGGGAGAATGCCGAAAAATGGGAAATGGTATTTGCTGGGGTAGGGAAAGGAACCGAATTATTCAGTCTGCTGGCTGAGCATATCGAGAAAACTCCATGCTTTCAGATCGCGTTCCAGGTGGAAGCGCAACAGGCTATGCATGACCGCCTCTAATTCGACATTGAGCGAGGGGTTGAGTCGCACGCGCGCGGCCTCACGCCAGGTTTTTTCCTGGATGTAGCGCAAAACTTTGAAGCCGTTGACTGAGAGGCGGCGTTCCCAGAGATGCGCACATTGGGGACAGAGGACGCCACCGAGCGAGGCTTTGAAGCCGTTCTCTTGCGGCAAGAGTTCGCTGGAGCAGGAGGCGCACTGGTGTAACGAGGGCGCATAACCGATCGCGCTGAGCAGATGCATCTCGAAATAACGCAACAATAGCGGAGTTTTGCCGCTGGTTTGCAAACTTTCAACCTCGACCTCTTGCGCGCGCTGTTGAGTCAGCGCGTGAGCATCGGCCTCCAGATAACGCAAGGTTTGCAGGAGGAGCGTGTAGATATCGCTATGTGGCACCCGCTCTTCCAGAAAACGGTCAACGAGTTCGGCGAGATAGAAGCCACAGGTCATATGCCAGAGCTCGGTACGCAGACGAAGAAAATTCTCGCGCACCTCTGCCTGAGTAATGATATCCAGGTTGCGCCCCAACGCGAGCTGCAACTGGCTGCGATTGAGCAATTCCAGATGGCCAGCCAGCTTGCTTACCGGGCGGCGCGCGCCTTTGGCAACCGCGTGAAATTTGCCCTTATATGGGGTAAAGAGTGTCACCACGCGATCAGCTTCGCCGAGATCCGTGCGTTTGAGAATAATCGCCTCGCTGGAATAACTGTGCTGCTGACGCATGAATGGTTCCCTCGATGTTGCGGTGAACTACACACTCCGCGCCGCCCCAGGACGCGCACAAGGGGCGTCCCTACTATGGTACGGGGATTCGTTCAGTTCAAAGATTGCCACGTAACATGAAAAGGGTCACACCGATATAATGGTTAGGTTCGTGTGACAATCTCGCTCGACCAACTAAACCCGTCCATAGTAGGGGCGTCCGCTTGCCTGCGCCCTGCTCGCCCACGCCCCACCTTCATCGAAGGAGCAGTTCTCTAATTCACCAACTTCATACCTGGATCGAAATACAAGAGAGTAGTGATAAAAAAAGACGCGATTTCAAAATCACGTCTAAATTGGAGGCGACGAGCGGACTCGAACCGCTGGTGCAGCTTTTGCAGAGCCGTGCCTTACCACTTGGCGACGTCGCCCTGTTGAAAGAGAAAAATGGGAGCGGGAGACGGGATTCGAACCCGCGACATCTTCCTTGGCAAGGAAGCGCTCTACCACTGAGCCACTCCCGCATTTTTCACGTCGTCCGAGTCTCTTCAGAGGCTCTTTCGTTCGCGTGATTAATATACTATAGACTCGGCGCGTTGTCAACAGGTTTTGGGGAGGAATTTTTGAAAATGAAAGATTTCAATCCAGAGCTACCAGACAATCTCCTCAGCCCCTGACCGCACTTAGCCTCTCACCCGGCAATTTGAGCACAAACGAAGGCCCATCCAATTCCTAATGGTGAGAACTGGATAGGCTTTCAGCTTTTATACATCAGTTAAAGTTCTTCAATGCGAGAAAGAGCTTTTTCAACCTGCTCTCTTCCAAACTCATGAACAAGTGCATAATACAGACTCTCTCCTATCATCTCATGCTCAATAATAAACTGCACATAATCTTCTGGTGTAAAAGGCAAAGGGTACAGCTTTTGATTTTCCAATTTATCTTTGACTCCCTTTGACCATTTATTCAAAATCTCCTGGCAGGTTCTTTGGACTCGAACCATTCCACGCAACGCCCACAGCGCATTTGCCGTATTAACGCCGAAATTGAGAAACACGATATCCTTCGGAGAAAAATCAACCTGCTCTATCAAGCCTAACTCTTCGGAAAGTCCTCGACAAGCACAACGGCACAGGTCAGGGGCAAAGCTATCTGTTCGCTTATCAACCGGTCTGCTCAAACTCTCTACGACAGACGCGGCGGAATAAATATTGGCATGAATAGCTTGATAGGGACTTCTCAACGTAAGAAGACAATAGTTGTCTTTCGTGACCACTACCAGAGCAATTCCAAAGGAGTTGGAGAAAAAAGGAATCGGTTCATACCAATTCGGTTCAGCTAAGTATTTCGCGCGAATAGCTGGATCATCAAGGCTTTTATTGGTCGCGAGAAAGGTATAATAATCGCCTGGTCGAAACCAGAGATTAAGCGTCATTTCTTCATGGATCGGCTCGCGTCCCATCACGAAGCGAGTAAGATTATAGATATCACCATTCCAGGCAAAAGGCAACCCCTGTGCTTTTCGTTCTTGTTGCTCTTGCGCCACTTGCTCTTTGCGCTTTTGAAATTCTTCTGGCAATTCTTCTGCCGATGAAAGATAATGTGTGGTGATATTCTCAAAGCGATAGGCAACCGTTCCGTCTCCATCGAGAGGAAACCATATTCCCCGGCGTTTTCCAATCTGGAAAAGCCCATCACTCGCTATTGGAAGAAACAATTTTTTCTCATCCTTCATATGAGGTTCCGATTCCGCTTTCTTTGGCACATCAACATTTGCATCTCACGGTAGCGCTAAATATTCATTCGTTCAATGAGAGAAAACAACTCGATTCACACGTTCTCTGCCAAATTCGTGAACAAGTGCATGATATATCCCGATTAAGCCACAGGAACCCTGAGAAAACACAAATTCACATACATCTTCAGGCGTAAAAGGGATAGCCAGAAGTCTTTGATTCTCTATTTTATCCTTGACTCCTGCCTGCCAATTAGCAAGAATTTCCTCAGCACCCTTGTTGACTTTAACCATTCCACGCAATCCATAGAGCGCATAGTGCGTATCTACACTAAAACTAAGGAACAAAATATCTGATAGAGAAAAATCCAGAGGCTCATGAATACCTAATTCCTCTGAAATTCCTCGACAAGCACATCGGTAAAGATCAGGTTCGCGTCCGTTAGAACTGCGATCAAGGGAGGGATTGACCGCCTCCGAAACTGAGGAGTGAAAGATGTTTGGGTAAACGCTCTGATGTTGGCCTCTCTGCGTCAAGAAAACGTAACCATCGGCAGAGATTACGGTAATATCCACGCCTAGAGAGCAACTCATGCCCACAACTGGCATACTCCAATCATTAGGAACATATTTTTGGCGAAAAATTGGATTATCCAGACAACGACGGGTTGCAAGCCCAGTGTAATGATCTCGCGGTTTGAGCCAGAGGCCGAGAGTCATATGCTCACGAACTGGTTCGCGACTTATGACAATACGAGAGAGATGATATTTTTCCCCATTCCATTGATAAGGTTCTCCCTTTCGCTGTTTTTCTTCTTGCTCAATCTCAATTAGCCTCTTTTCCTGCATGATTTCATCAAAAAATACAGCAGGTTGGGGATCGTAATGAGTATGGATATTGGCAGGGAGATAGACTTCTTCCCCATCTCCATCAAGGACCATTGTGCTTGTTTTCAGTCTTCCAAAAGAAAAGCAGCCATTCCATTCTTCAAACGCAAGAGATTTCTTTATACTCCTATTTCTCATAGTACGCCTTAATATCTGCTTGTCCTGTGCTTCTTGCTGCGTATCGTACTGCGGAGCTAATTCCTGAGTATCACAGCCAATCACCTGTGCAAGCCTGATACGATCTCTTCGGGGAATCACCTGTTCACCAGACACATAGTGGCGCAACGTCCCTTCAGGAATGCCTGATTCACGAGCCGCCTCGCGTTGATTCAACCCTGCAACTGCGAGCAATGTCCTGAGCTTATTTGGATGAGGTGCTTCTTGCATTGCACGTCCCTTTCGACAAAATCTGGGTGACTTTTGACGAGAACATCAAGACAATTTACGATTATATTTGCACGATTTATGAACAAATTCTTGCCCTTTTCCCTAAGTTCATCGAGTAAACTTCTAGGAGAAGCGAGATGATGTACACCAAACAAGTGTAACATAAATTTTTCCTTTTAGCTAAAGGAAATGTTCTCATTCCTGAACATCAGACAGAGGAGCTTTCAGAACCTGGTTTTGCACGTAGCAAGAGGGATATGATGGACAATCACGACAAATCGTTCACAGATTACGCCAGCGAGGTAACACAGCCGTTGCCCAACCTGGGCGCGTTGACCTTTCAGCTTTTTCTCGCCAAGCATGGGCTAACCATCCTGGATGTCGCGCTGGCGGCTCAGGTGCGCTTGCTGGTCGTCTGGAAGATCACGTGTGGCAAGCCGATCAAGCCAGTTCAGGCGCAACAGGTACGCAATGCACTCTTACGACTCACACCATCTGGCTATCGTGGCCAGATCCTCGTCGATCAGGGTACATTCCCTGCATAGCTCTATTTGCACACAAGGAAGGAACATAGGCATGGAAAATCATCAGGGCATCGTCATTCTCTGTTCGCCATCGCTCGTCAATTGGATGCACAAAACGTTCGCGGAACTGTTTGCCGATCAGCGTCTGCCCGCCTCAATCGCCTGGTCCGGCCACTCTTGCCGTTACGGCCAGGGCGTCGTCATGGTCACATGGAAAGGCGAAGTCTCCGAGCATTTCTTAGGCCAGCTTGAGATTGATACTGATGTGATTGATTATGTCCTCTACAATGTGTCCGTCGCCTCATGAGAGATCGAAGCCGCGCTCCTGTAACAATCGCATCGCACGTTCCAGATTTTCCGGCGCAATGTGTATCATTCTCTTCATTTCAGGCACCGCTTCACCCAACAACGGCGCAATCTCTTCATCGGCAAGGATATCTTGCAACGCTTGCGCGGAGAGGCTGAGCATGGGCGCATTTTCGACAAGCAAGTCGGGTGCTTCGGTGTAGCCATCACCCCAGAGCTTGAGGCGAATGAGGAAGGAGCCGGGGACACCGCCAATACAGTAGCTTTGCAGGAAGCGCACGATCCCATCGAGCGCGAGTCCGCTGGCCAGGGCTGATTGCAGCGAGTCCGGCGTGATTCTGCGCCAGCCGGTCTCCTCGTCCGCAACCGTGATGCGCTCCAGTTCGCTCCCCAGGTAGAGATTGGTGAGCGAGTAACAGGGTCGGAGCAGGCCATCGGGGAGTAGTTGCCACTGGGCTTCGTGCGTGGGCAGAGGCGCGCCGCTTAAGAGATCCTGGTATTGCGTGGCAGAGCTGAGCGCGGGCAGGTAATCGCGCTCCCAAAGAATCTCTTGTAAGTGCGCGAGGTGTTCAGTGGCAACCTCAGCTAGCGTGGGAGTGAGCCGACGCAAGAGCCACGCGCGGGTCTGAGTATCTTCAAAAAGCACATCCAGCAACGCGGGATCATCGACCTCCAAGAGACTCGCACCGCGCCAGAGTTCGATGCGCCGTGCCTGACGTTCCCATTCGACCAGCGAGTAGCGCACGTTTTGCGGAATATTTCCGCCCGCCGCCTGCTCCAACGTCTCCTGGATACTCTCGGCGGTCAGACCGAACTGGATTGCGCGGGTGACGCTGGCCTTGTTCAAACGATATTGCGCGATATGCTCCAGGCGCACCCGTTCCGCGAAACGGTCCAGTTCCACCAGCAAGCCTTCGGAAACAGGAGCAAGGGCGATCAGGTCGAAGTTTGGTTGCACCACCAGACGACCCCAGGGGATTTCGGCCACCTCTGGCGCGTCTGGCCCGGTCAACAAACCCACACCGGACGCCAGACGAAAGGCATCTGGATGTTCGCTTTCGTCCAACTCGACCAGCCCCAACCAGTAGAGCGGCCCCGTAACCAGCGCGCGAATAAAGCCGCCCTCGACAGAGTGCCAGCCCTCGCGGTGCGTCAGCCAGCCCCGGCGCAAACGGAAATTCCAGCCGTACGGATTGCTGCCCATTGAATACCGCTCAGCCCGCAAACCATATTGACGCGGAAAAAGCAGCGCAGTCGCGTGCAACTTCATACGCGCGATAAAAGTTGGCAGCGCCTGCCAGTTTTCCGGTTTGACCTGGATCACGTGCTCGACAACAAGCCGACGCGAGCGTACCACCTCTTCGTGCGCGGGATCAAGCGGAGATGGCCCAGGTTGCGCTACGACGTTTGCGATAAATCCTAACTCGTTCCAGAAAGGCGTCTCCAGCCAGAGATGGAAACAACGCCAGGCACGTTCGGCCAGAGATAACGAGAAAAAATCTTGAGCTGGGACGGCGCGCAACGTTCCCTGACGCTCAACCAGCAGACCGAGCCTCATCAGGAGCAGGCGGAGAAAGAGCAGATAAGGAATGTCGTTCTCGGTATGAAACTGGTCCACGGTCAGACCGGACCAGAATTTGCTCAACGGGGCAAGTTGCTCAAGCATCTGGCGCAAGGCGGTGCGCGAGAGCAGGCGACTATTGACCAGAGGTAGCCCATCGCGGGTATTGGCGACCAGTGACCAGTAGAGGTAGAGCGAACGCTGCAACGTCTGCATCCCTTCGCCGGGCAGTTCGTCATACGCGGATTCTGGCGTTTCATCAAGCTGCCACGTTTGCAACGCGCACTCCATGACCGTTGGCAGCACAATCAACACGCCATCGTAGACGCCGCTTGAGTAATCGCGCCCAACAAAGTTGGTCTGTTTGCCCCAGAAGAGCAGACCGAGCAGGAGTAATTGATGGAGTGCCTGCTCAAAGGCCCCGTGTGGATGTGGCGTGGGATAGAGCGACGGCACACCAATCGGCTGCCGAGACGTGAGCGGCGTAGAGATCGCGTGAACGGCAAAACTGCCGCTCGTCTCATGGGCCTGAGCGTGAGCGGCGAATGGCGAGCCAGGAGAACTGAGATAGAGCGCCAGATCGCGGCTATTTGCTCGCCCACCACAACTCACAAGTTCGCGTAAGATACACGCCTCAGCCTCGCCCAACGTGCGCAACACTTCATGGCAGGCACGCGACTCAAAAAGATAGGCCGCGATCTCTTCCAGATCCGCCGAGTTCGCATCCGGGGCTGCGCCAGCGCTGGCGTGGATGGCCAGGCGGGCCTTTAAGATGGCCTGCACATGATACGCGGGAGCGGTTTGCAACAGGTGCAGATCGTTTGCTTCCATCTCGCCTACTCCTCCCCATGCAGGAGCGGAGTCTGACCGCGCCGTTTCAGTTCATCTAATATTTGCTCCGCACCCTGTTTTTTGAGCAAAAAGAGCGTAGGCTGGAGCGCACGCACAGCCTGTCGATCCAGCGAGGTAATCGCGGTAATCTGCTGCATCACCGAAGTATCTGCCGCCTGAAGCAGCGGAACATCGGTATAGAGGCGCACGCGCCCATACTGTGCGATGCGTTGCTCCAGGCGCGCCAACAACAGCCTCAGTGCGTCCCCACCGTCTTCCGCTGGCGTGGAAAAGCTGGCCAGCAGATCGTGCAACGTGCGTGGATCACGCCCCTGGTTCAGCGCGGCGCCCAATGAATGCGCGGTCAGAGCGTAGCGCAGCTTCTCATCCTGCACACCCTTGCTCTCAGCAAATGCTTCTACGCAAGCGATCAATGGCCAGTTCGTGGGCGTACACGTGATTAAGAGCTGTCCTGCCGGAGAAACAGTGAGTGCGGGAAGTTGAGTGCGCGCGTCAATTTGCTCTATCTGCGCACCTGGCGAGCGGCCCTGGAAAAGAAAACGCGCCAATGGGGTCAGACGAAAGGCCAGCAGTTGCTTTTTATTGGAGAGCGCGAGATCGCAGAGACCCCACCAGTGCAACGGCTTCTGGATGAGATGTGCCAGATAGCGGCCTTCGGCGCGCAACCAATCGGCAAGCTTCGTGGGGTGCAGCGGCCGACCTTCTTCTTCCTCGATCCACCAGTGCGGCGAGGGGAAAAGGCGTTGGCGGCGCTGCAAAAAGGTCGGGCGCAGGCGATAGACGAAGCGCGCAAAGGCCGAGAAATTGATCCATTCACCCAACGGAACCTGAGCCAGCAGAGCCAGCACGTCGTGACGCGCCTCGCTATTCTCCTGTTCAAGCTCACCCCGGCGCAGGTCCGGCTGATTCAGAGGCGTGGCCCGGCAGCGCACACGCATCCCACTCTCCACCAGTTCGTAGAGTTCCGCGTACGAGGGCTGATTGAGCCAGTGAGTAAAGAAATCGTGCAGCGTATCGTCGCGCGCGGGACCGAGCAAAAGCTGAGGCGCGTTGGGCAGTGCGCGCAAACTGGCCTGTCTGCGTTCTTCTTGCGCGAGCAGATCGTTCAGGCGCAACAGGCGCACGGCGAAACGCAAAAAAGCTGGCGAGCGCGTCAACACGGTCTGGAGCGCCTCGACCATCGCCGGAGTTGGTTGATCGGCGGGCGCGGGGAGGGCCAGCGAGCCATCAGCGGGCAAGCGGGTGCCGGGATACATAGTGCCACTCCGCTGTCCACGCTTCTCCGCAACCTCGACCGGAAAGCCATCCAGCGCGCGCGCGACCAGCAGCAAATCCGCCAGCAGCGTTGAATGCTCAACCAGCTGCAGCGTGGGGAGCGCGGGATTGGCCCCTTTGCCATAGGGAACCTCGACATTAAAGGGGGTAATCGGCAAAGTGACGTGCAGAGCCTCACGCACCTCTTGAGGAATGTACCAGCTTAGATCGAGCGGCGTAACGCTCAAATTGAAACGCTGTTGCAGTGAATGGTTAAAGCTTGTACGTACAATCAGGAGTTTCGCCTGCAACGCCAGCAACATCTCTTGTAACGCGCTGCCATTGCCCAGGCTAAAGCGTTCGCATAGGCCGCGCAGGTCTTCATCGCTCATCGAGCCACCGGCCAGCGCGAAGGCTGCCAGCAATTGACGGGCCGGCTTCTCCAATGAGCCAACGACGCGGCGAATGGCCTCCGGTTGGCTGAGCGTCTCAATCAGCGTCTCTATCAATTGTTGTTTGCCCAGGCCCGTCAGGCCAATCCCATACTCGCGCGCGACCGAGCGCAGTTCACTCAAGCCAAACTGCGCCAGTGTCTCTTCGACCGTATTGACGGCCTGGCGGCGCAGCGGCAAGGGAGCGTAGCTGGAGCTGGCTGGAGCTGGGCGTACAGATGGGCGTGTGGGCGTTTCAGGTTGGGCAGGCGTCGGTTTGGGAGCGGCAAGAACGACAGGTAACGCCTCCGTTGTCGGTGTAGTGCCATTGCTCTCTGCGCTGGCAAGGACTGGCGCGAGAAAGGCCTGAGGGCGAGCAATCCACTGGTAGAGCAACGCTGCGGCATGGGTACAGATCAACCCCGCCTCTTTGCCACAGGAACATACGACCTGGCAGGCATTGCTGCTCAACAGATCAACTTCAACCGCGAAAGGTTGCACCACAGGCGAGACAGTTCCAGGAGGATCGTCCACCTCTGCCTGTTCAACGTTTGCCTGATCCATCTCATGCTCAGAGGATTCCTCAGGCAATGTGACGATGCCTGAGAGATGCGCACCACGTCGCCTGGTGGCTGAAACATAGCCGAGACGGCAATATTCTTGTCCCAACGACGCGCTCGCCAGACCAGCCAGGCCGACAATATCAGCCTCGCGTAGACGCTGCAACGCGCCGGGAACGACATCATTCATAAACCAGTACCCACATTTTAGCACAGCGTTCGTCAAAAATTTTAAGTATCATAGCACGAAGCGACTCAGACGGTCAAACAGCGTTTCGTTTCTTTTGGAGTCTGCTGCTCTGCTTATCTCCGTTGAGGTATTTGATCGCGCGCCGTAATCGCGATCACGCGCATCATCAAGACCGCGCCAACAAACAGGCAAATCCAGCCGAGTACCTCGAAGAGAGAGACGCCCGGAATCAACTGCGACCCTCCTCCTGGCATCCCGACGAAAAGCACGCCCACGATCGCCAACGTTTAATATTCTATTGCTATAGGAAATACCTCTTCCAGAGGGCTGTTATAATTTGGGAAACGTGGTCTCAATCCGTTTAGCTTATTGTGTTCCAGGACAACCCTGCTATAATAGCAGCACAGCCGTACGGAGCCGCGATTTTACTCGCTGCCCACTATTCTATTCTTAATGGAGAAGCATGGATGCAACAGCAGCATATCACGCACCAGAGCCAGACGGACACCATCCTGGCTCCCGATCCACTACGCAAAAACGCGCACATCTTTTGGACTTGCATCAGTGTTATTATAGTGGTGTGCTTAGCGGCATTTATTATATCATTATTCATTCCTCAATCATTCCGCGACGAAATTTCCTGGAGCCAAACTTCTGACACGCTCATGTATCTAAAATCAGTCGTTGCATTTTTACCAATTATCCTTGCTGTTCCTTTCATAAGCAATACCATTGATTCCAAAAAATGGAAACTGCTTGAGCAGGATCGGCAAGATACGGTCAAGGGTCATTTCAACAGTAAGGGATTAGCTAAATATGCATTACCGGAAATTTTTGTCACTCTTCCTGCAACAATATCCATCCAGGTACGCCACAATTGGCGCTCTACCTGGATTTATGGCTCATTCTACGGTTTATTGCTAGGTATCCTGTTTCTAACGCAGGCTTTAGATTGGCAAGCCAATATTCAATATCTCATACGACAAGGAGAAATATCCGGTTGGGCTTTTTTAGGAAGTATCCCAGACGTGCTAATGGCCTTCCTACCCACCATATTTATTTCCGCAATTTTTATACTCGCTCCACGTCAACGTCTTATCGCCACGCAAGACGGCCTGATCTGTTATCGCTACTGGCGCTTCAGCTATATCCCCTGGCACGAGGCACGCCTCTTTGCAGCAGTTGGAGAATATAACCAAACAATCGTGTATGAATTAGCCAGTAGTACACAGGTCATTCGCTGGGCCAGTAGGCCGACAGCATTATCCAAGAATAATCTTCCAGAAGCTACAATGGGCCTTGCGCCACTTGGATTAATTAAAGCAGAGAACCCTGAAGAATATCAATGGCAGGTTCGCCAGCTCACTGCAATGGTCGCAGACAGAATAGGTTTGCCGCTCTATGATTTGCGGCAATAGATCACGGTTTTTGCTATAACAACAAGAACGTGCAGAGAAGAGATCCTATAAATCTTATTCATGAGGAGATATGAATGCACCAAGAGCATACCACGCACCAGAGCCAGGCGGCTACCACCCTGGCACCCGATCCTTTACGTAAATTCACACGCAGTTTTTTCATTTTCTTCGGAATTTTTTTGGTGGCAATTGCCTTCTTGATTATTGCGTTATATTTCGTCCCTGAACCATTACGAGACGAGCTCACTACTCTAAAGCTGCCAGACCCATTTTTCTATACACAATTAATTATTCCTCTTGGCTCATACCCTTTCGGCTTATTTCTCATTGGTAATACTCTCGGTGAGAAGCGATGGAAACAACTTAAACAGGATCGTCAACAAGCATTCAAAGATTACGTTAACGGTGATAAGACATGGAAAACATATCCTTTACCAGAATATTCTGATCCATTGTCCACAACAGTATCTGTACAGATGCGGCGCAACTGGCGCACAACATGGATCGCTGGCGCAATCTATAGCATACCTATCAGCCTGCTTCTTTTCATATGCACTTTATATTGGCAAAGCGGTATGCAGTATATCGTAGAAATGTCTGGCTGGGTATTTCTCTGCACGCTGCTTTGGCTTCTGCTCTGGCTATCGTTCACTTGCATATTTTGTCTCCCAGTCCTGGCAGTTTTTCTTTTCGCGCCTCACCAGAAACTCATCGCCACGCGCAGTGGCCTGTTCTGCTATCGTTATTTGCGCCTGAGCTATATTCCCTGGGAAGAAGCGCGTCTCTTCGCTGTTATCCACAAAGCAGGAGGCTCGCAGGTTTATGAATTGTCCAGCAGCACACAAGTCATTCGTTGGTCTAGCAAGCCTGAATCTCAGTCGATGGGTACTTTTCCAGTAGGCACGACAGGCGTTGCCCCACTTGGATTAATACAAGCTGAGAAATCATCGGAAGAATATCAATGGCAAATCCTCCAACTTATTCTGATGGTCGCCGATGGCACAGGTTTGCCACTCTACGATTTGCGGCAATAGATCAGCTACATAACCAGCAATTTTCTGCTATAATAGGGTCAGCTCTATTTAACCATTCTGTAGGAGTTTCAATACAATGGAAAATCAAACAACGGTAGTAGCGACGCAGGTTGTGACCGAGCACCGTGAAGCTTATGGCACCGCGAAGACGGAGAATTTGCGCGACTCCGGTTTGTGGCGTCTGCTGCTGCCCCTGGTCGTGATCGGCGGGAGCGCGGCCATGATCGCCATTCCTCTGATCTTTCTCGTGCCGCTGCTCGTTAAATCGTTCAGCCCGAATTACGCGGCCAATGTGCAGGGCCAACCCCTGACCTGGCTCTGGATCGTGATGATCCTGCTGGTCCTGATCATCGATTTCGTGATTATTCGCGGCCTGGTCAAGATTTTCTTCACCCAGGCGGGTAACTATCGTTAACTTGTACATTGCCTCTAAACGGGCGATATAGCATAAAATGAGAGGGGCCGTGATAAGCCCCTCTGTTTTACATTGGCAAAGTGACGCCCTCTAAGGCCAGTAGCCATTCCTTCATGGGTAAACCACCGCCGTAACCAGTTAATGTCCCGTTGCTGCCAATCACACGATGGCAGGGAACAATGACCGCGACCGGGTTGGCCCCGTTGGCCGCTCCAACCGCGCGCACGGCTTTGGGATGCCCGATTGCGTCGGCAATCTGCGCGTACGTGCGCGTCTGACCGTAGGGGATGCGATACAACTCCTGCCAGACTGCTACCTGGAAGTCTGTACCGCGCAGATCGAGCGGGCACGAAAACTGCATGCGCTCGCCTGCCAGATAGCGCCGCAACTGGTCCATCGCCTGAGATAACGGCTCAACCGCCTCGTCCTCAACGACGTTTCCAGGCGACAGACGTCGCCCCAACCAGGCCAGACCCTCTTCCCGGCTCGTACCTGGCGTCCCCATC
>Ga0207674_10004122_pt1 | contig 17588 bp, 19 predicted proteins | sample KBSCornC72_FD_184303 | JGI IMG/M metagenome (GOLD analysis project Ga0207674, IMG submission 184303) | Corn rhizosphere microbial communities from Kellogg Biological Station, Michigan, USA - KBS Corn C7-2 (SPAdes) (version 2) | ecosystem: Host-associated > Plants > Roots > Rhizosphere > Soil ... | reverse complement strand
GAACCAGCCGAAAAAGAGCATGACCGCGAGGCCGCCGAAGACAAAGATGACATCCTGGTTTTCAGACCAGAAACTCGCCGCGATGATTGGACGCGGAACGGCCTCCTGAGCGAAGACCGGAACTATTGCGCACAGTAACAGGGCCGAACGTAAGGCCGTGGATTTCAGAAAGGACCGCCCCCGTCGTCATCGCCTGGTTCCTCATCTTTGGGGCTGGTCTTGTAGTGAATGGGCTTGCTCCTGACGCTGAACTTCCTGCGCGAAACCATGTCCTCCGAGGTGATTTCTCCGGTGAGCATCCTCTCCTCAATCCCGCGCTTTTCTTCGGGCACGCCCATCTCATCGCACAGTTGATTGAAGCGCTCCCGATAGGCGTAGAACATATGCGGCGTCGTCGCGATGTCTGTCATCACGCGACGCAAGAAACCCGCGGGAACCGTCACGGTTTGGGCGTGAGGATCGGCTTTGAGAGCCTTTTTCGCCGCCCCCACAAAATCCTCCCAATCCTGCATCTCTTCGGTTTCGAGGAACCGGGTGTATAGCTCGTCCGAGCGGTCTTCGTCGGTCATCGGATTGCCCCTGTAATTTGAACTTTTACCATAACCTGAAACCTCGGCGGATTGCGACGCGCCCCCGCATCGGCTAGGGTTGGTGAACTGTAACGCAACTTCGGGTTGGGAAACAATTGGCTTCGGAAACATCTGATTGGGTCGAATGCGGTACGCATCTGTTATACAGCGACGTGATCTGCTGGACCGACCCAATATGGCCTGAACGCAAGCGCAGACGAAAAAAGGGGAAAGGAGGCGCGACCCCGCCGCACGGCGAACAACGCGTCACGGCGCAGGTGCTGGAAGTTGATAGCCGCGAATATGTAAGGCTGCTCGTGATTAAGGCCGAAATCACAAAAAACACCCACGGCATGCCGCTCAAGGCCTTCAGGAAAGATGACATCATCGTCAAGAAGCGCGCGACAATAATGCGGGGGAACCCAGAGCGATTGAAGTGGATTGATGAAGCGCATCGCTCCGCAGAAATCAGCAAGTTCCTAAGCTGACGGACTTCAGCCGCGTCAGCTTCGCTTCGCCAGTTCAGGCGCGTCGTTTTGCCGCTTCGGCTCCGCCATGCGTCCTCCGGCCGCTTTTTGCCGGGCGTCTTCGCCCTCGGCCATCCGTCGAATGACGATTGCTGTTCTCCGGCGCGAGGCCCTTTCAGGCCTCGCACTGATGAAAGGCCCGTCCATGCGCCTTCTCCTCCATTTCTTCGAGGCCGCGCCCATTCCGCGTCCTTCTTAGCCTCCATCCTGCATCTGTTCGTTGTCGAGGAAAACTTCCCAGCCGCCGAAGTCGGCGGCGTCGGGAAGTTCTTTCCACTAACGTGCCGCCCAAGCGGGTGCCTCCTCCGCCGAACGAGATGACAGGGCCTCCGTCACGAAGGCCGCGATGGTCGCGGGCTTTCGAAATTGAAGGAGAACGCACATGAACAGCACTTTCATCCCCGCGTCGGACCTGAAGGACCTCTCAACCGTCGAACTGCAATCGAAATTCTTCCAGATGTCCTCGGACGTCGAGCGCCTGCGGCAAAAATGCGGCCAGTTGCCGATGGCCGAAGCCTCGCTGCAAAACGTCCGCGCCGAACTGGCCCAGCGCCGCGTACGCGGGCCGAAGCCGTAAGCTTGCGGGAAAACGCGAGGCGCTCAAGCGCCTCGCGCTTTTTCCGCTAAGCCGGGTCGTCCCAGTTCTGTGTATACCGTTCACCGAATGCTATCTGGCGTTCGTACTCTGCGGCGTCCGAGGCCTTTAGACGCAAGAGCCAGTAAACGCGCTGCACCGCGTTCTTCATGATTGCTTCCATTTCGGCGTCGGTAATCCGGGAGTATTCCGGCTTCCCATGGCATGTGGGGCAATCCTTGCCGCTGTGAACGTCCTCTATCGGGCCATTGCGGAAAGCAAGCGCCACGATGGCCTTTGCCTCCCGCACAAGTTCGCGCTGCTCTGGTGACCGGTTCATTTAAAGCCCCTTCGAGATGGTGGCATCCTGCAGAGTGACTGTAGGGGGAAGTATAGCGAGCATCGATAAGCCGTCAAAACGCTGGGGTCAAGCCGAGATTACGGAGGAGCGAAGCATCTGCTTCGTGACTTTAGCGAATTCGCGGGTAGACGCGCCATCTGGCGCGGGTGCGAATTCGGTTCAAACGCGCTCGAAGTGCCGCATCTGCGGCCCGCGCGTTTGCGGCTTTGCCGACTTCATCGCCGCCGCGTCGATCTCGACGCTTTACCGGCTGCCGGCAATCCTTTTCCATGGCGCTTCGCCTTTCCGGGCGTCGCTTGGGGACCCCCGCCGCCAGCGTTCACGCTGGACGAAGCTGCGGCGTTCCCGTCCTCGGCCAATTCCCAGCCAGGAATGCCTTTGAGAATAAGGTCGGGATTTGTGACGGCTTTGATATGGCTGTAGTGATCCTCGATCATTTTCTGGGAAGTCCCCATCTGCTGCGCGAGGTGCATGGGGTCAGTGCCATGCATCAACCGGAACGTCGCATAGGTATGCCTGAACGAATAAATACTACGCCGCTTGCCGCTCGCACTGTAGAGCAAGCCGGTTTCGCTCTCGCTTAGGATGTCATCCAGTAGCGACTTGTAAAGTGTCGAAGCGCGAGCGCCGTCATGCGTCGTGAATACAAAATCATCCGGTTCCGTTTTCTTTGAGAGCGCCCGGATATCCTCGATGTAGCGAGCCACACTAATGGGCGCCACAAGTGTCCGATGCTTGCCTTTGCCGCGAACGGCGATAGGGATGAACGGTTTTCCGTCCCTGCCTGTCATCTGTGAGCCGATGTCGCGCCAACGGAGATTGCGCGCCTCCGGCGGTCGCAGCCCTGTGTTTGTCATGAACAGCATGAACTTCTGGAACATCCGTCGATACCAGAGTGCTTGCTTGTTGGTAATTGTTTTTTCTGCTGGGCCGCCTTTTCCTGAGCATGTAATCCAGGAGCGGGCGTGAGTGTACAGCGTTCGGTACTCATCAAGGGTAAAGTACTCGCGGCGGGGCTTGCCGAGTTTGAGAGGCCGCATGCTGAACGCTTTCGTGTCAGCCGTCGTATATTTCTTCCCTGCGGCGAACAGCAGGATTGCCCGGAACGTCGCCATCTCAGACCGGATCGTCCAATCGCTGATCCGCTGATCTTTCCCTCTGCCCGTGCCTCCGCTCCGACGCCAGAGCGGATATGCTTTCCATCGTTCTTCGCCGATATCCGTTATCTGGAAATTTCCTACGTATGGGTTTAGTTGCTTGTTGATGAAGCTTTCCTCGTTGAGCCACCTCTTTTTCGTGATCTCACCAACATCGGATCGCTTCTTCTGATACTCGGAATATTCTTTGGCCACGTCCTTGAAGGGCTTGTTAAAGACCGGCACGTTGTGTTTGATCTGGTAGCGAACGTCCAACTCCTTGTCGAAGGCTCGATCCCGGGCCACATTGATATCGGCCGTTTTGAGCGCGATTGTCTTATACCGGTCGACGTTCGGTATTTTTATCCGGCAGTACCACTGTTTGTGCTGCACATCCGACCTGCGGAACAGGACGAGGCCGGGTTTGATCTCTTGCGGGTCGAGCATAAATGCCATACAACGGGTCCACTTCTGTGTAGGTTCTGTGCAGATGGATTTGATAAGCCCTTGATTTGCCGTAGGCTGTGCAGGTGTAGTGTATGGCAACCATATAGAAAAGTTTGAGGATTGTCAATTGTTTAGCTAAGTCTCTTCTCCCCTTGCGGGAGAAGAGATAAATAATTTGTCTTGCATTTCAATGGCTTGTTTGCAGTGATCTTGCCTGTGTAGGACTTGTGTAGGTGCTCTGGCAGAACACCGGCGAATCTTGGCTAACTTTAGCCAATTCTCCCCCTTCTGAAAACATGAAAAAAGGCGCGCGTGGCGAAGCCACGCGCGCCGTCTGAGACGCGACCATCAGGCGTCTTGAAGCATCTCCATCGCCTGCGCGATGTCCCGTGCTGCTGAAAGCAGCATGTTCTCGCGAGGACCGAGTGCGGCTGCTGCGTCGAGATAATCATCTAGCCTGAGCGCCGCGCTTTCGAGCTTGTCTCGCAATTCGTTTGTCATCTCGCGTACTCCTTCCGTTTGAAGAAAAGGGGGAAGGCGCTTTCGCGCCTTCCCCGCTTCTTAGTTCTATTCGGTCTGTTCGGCCTGCTCGTCCGCCGGCTTTCGCTTGCGGAAGACGATCTCGCCGCTGATGGTGACGCCGGGCGGGATGCGGAAGGTGAAGCCTTCGCCGGCTTCGTGCGCCCACGCGGTTCCGACGCGGTGCCAGTAGGGCTTCATCCGGTCGCGCTGCTCGACGATATGGGCGTCGTACGCGACTGGGGCTTTTTCGCTGGCTTTTTGATTTTCGTTTGTCATGGTCTTTCTCCTCTTTTGCATTACCCGTTTCGGGCGATGCTTCCGGTAGGCCACAGGATCAAGGGCGCGATGTCATAGAATTTTGCTTCGCGATGGAATGCCCTTCTTCAGGGCACCGGAAAATTCGTCATTGACAGCGTGACCGCCTGTGGCATACGGGGGCATCGAACATGCACGAAACGGGATGATGCAAAAGGCTGAGGAGAAAACCTGACAAGCCTCGAAAACTCAAAAAGCCTCTATGAGGAAAAAGCCCCTGTTGCGGACAGCGCCCTCGATTACCATCGTCGAACTGCTGCTACCGGAATGAAGCCCCTACGAAACGGAACCGCGAGGAACCGTGTGGGCCACGAAAAAAGACGTGCGAGGCCGTCCCGATTTGCATCCCGCCTTGGGGGCTACCATCAGCGACAGCATCGTTCCTCTGCGGGCGCAAGGCGGTGGATGATGCGGCCTTTGAGAACAGACCGAACAGAACAAGGAAGACGGTGGAAGCCTGAGCGGCGACTTTCCCCGCTTTCTTCCAGGGAGGCAGTACCGCCTTTAACGATGCCCGAGCATTCATGAGCGCGGCCATGTTTCATCCCGCGAACGGTATCCCGGTTTCCGCTGATGGACACACTCGACAACAATGTCCGGTCGAATGAAACAACAGATGCCATAGCTCCGAGCATCCGGTGGCGAGTTTTCGGTGAGGGACTTTCATCAGGAAAGAAAAATGGGGCCGGGGCGCAGCCCCGGAAAAAATGCAAGCGCCGCCTGCCCCGGCAGGCGGCGCTTGGCCGGATACTAGGCCGTCAAGCTGCGGAGCGCAACACTTCCGGCAACCATCCCTTTCCGGCAAGCTCCCGCTCGGCCAGCGCCGCGAGTTCGCCCTTCTTGAGCTTTTCCCACGCGGGGGCGTTCGGCTGCTTGCGGCCTTCTTTCAGCGCATCGAGGGTCTGCTGCTTGCTCACGCGACTGAAATAGTTCGGCGCGTCCGGCGTGAAGTACGGCTTCATGTCGAGCTTGAGGGCCGAAGCCAGCGCCGCTGCATTCGCAAGGCGGTCGTTTCCGGCCTTGTCGTTCTTGCCCTGAACCGCGTTCACCGTCGCGGCGGCACAGAACGCCAGAAGCTTCAACAAGGTTTCCTGCTTCTGCCCGAGGCACCATTTCCAGAGGGCGGCTGCATCCGAGGGGATTTGACCGCGCCATTTCTTGCGGGCGGCGTCCATCTTCTCGAACGCCTTGGAGCCTTCGACGCGGTGAAGCGATTGCGAAAACGCCGAAACCTGCAAAGCCCTTTCCTCTGCGCGTTCGTTCAGGAGAACGCTCGACGCGAGGGCATAAACCACGGCCACGAGCGCCACATCGGGACGCTCGGTAAGCTCGGCGGCAAGCGCCGCCGACTTGTGCGCCGTGAGGCTTTCCACGAGCGCGGCGGAGAACGCGGGGCCGTCATCCGCGCCGTCTTCCGTCCCGGTGCCGGATGCGGTCTTGGCCTTCGCGCCGCCCTTCGCCTTTTTCGGCATGTCTTCGGGCCGCACGAGGCCACGCGTGATATCAGGCTTTCCGTCAAAGCCGATGGTCACGACCGCCCCCGCCATCGCAAGCTGCTCCGGCGTCCATATTTCCTCGCGGCTGGCGCGGATTTCGTCAAGCCGTTCGCGGATTTCTGCGAGACGCTCGGGGCATTCTTCCCCGTCGTCCGCTTCCTCCCACGCCGTCACCAGCTTTTCGTATTCGGCCTTAAGCTTCTCCGCTTCCTTCGCAAGCTTGGCCGGAAGGCGGGTTGCCGGGTGGATGCGGCGATACTGCCCTTGCTCCTGATGCCCGAATTCCATCAGCGCCGCCGTCCATTTCCAGCCCTCGTTGCCGAGTTCCTTGGCGATACGGTCAAGCTTTTCGACGGCGAGCTTATCGAGCAATTCGGGATGGAGAATGAAACCGCTGTTCTCGTCCTTCCCGAACCAGTCGGGCCGGATTGCGCCGTCCGCTTTTTCATACGCTTTTCGCGTGACGAAAACCACGCGCCTGTCGTCGGTCGGAATTTCGCGTTCCGTGAGCGCGGCGCGGATGGCGCGGGCGTCCCGGCCATGAGGACCGAAGCTGGCGAAAAGCCGCTCCTGCGCCTCGTGGTCGTCGGTCACGGCGAAGGCCTTCACCTGGTCGAGCCTGAGCTTGTCCTGCCTGTACGCCTTGAGCAGGACGGGGCTGACACGCGCAAGCCTGAGCAACTGCTGCACGTGCGTTTCAGTCGCGCCGAAACGGGCGGCGATTTCCGCGATGCTGTTCCCCTTGTCCACGAGGTCGCGGAACGCCTCGAACTGGTCGGCGGGGTGCATATCGTCGCGCATGACGTTCTCGACAAGGCTGATTTCAGCGGGGTCAAAGTCGTCATTCACGATTTTGCACGTGACGCGGTAGCCCTGCTTGATATCGCCTTGCTTGGCGAGTAACTGCAAGGCCATGAGGCGTTGCCCGCCTCCGACAACGGCGAAGTTCCGGCCGTCTTTCTTGACGATCAGATTTTGCTGCAAGCCGTGTTCGCGGATGCTGGCGGCGAGTTCCGCGATAAAGGCTTTGTTGTGCGTCTTGCGCACGTTCCCTTTGAAGGGGACGAGTTTGTTGAGAGCGATTTCGATAGTGCTGGTCATGGGTAGTTCTCCTTTGTTTGTGGGTTAGAAGTTGGCGGGAGAGCAAGCTCTCCCGCCGGGGTGGTTAGTATTCGTCGGGCAGTAAAAACGTGGTCGCGCTGCGGTCAGCCTCGGTGATGATCCAGAGGGTGTTTTCTCCGAAACCTTCGCAGGGCTGCGCGGGGTCAATCGGATAAGCGGAGAGGATGCGGTCGCCGTGCGCCAGCGCCGCGTCATTGGCTTGCCTGTCCTCGTCGCAGACGCTGCCCCAATCCCCCGTCAGGTGACGGGCGAGGCATTTCTGCATAAGGACGTTGGAACAGGTTTCCAAGGCTCCGGGCGTGGCGACGATCATTCCGAGTTCGAAGCGCGGCTCATAGCGTTGCGTGTGGTTCATAATGGCTCTCCTTTACGCTGCGAGGGCTTCGGGCGCGGCTTCCGTCACGGGCTGCAAGCCGTGAAGGAAATCCGCTGCGCGTTGCGCGTGGGCGGCTGCGGAAAAAATCGCCCGTTTGTCCTCTTGCAGGACTTTCAGCCAGTGGCCGAGATAGGCGGCGTGGTCGTCGCGGATTTCCGGCGTGATGCCGAGGTCGGCGCAAAGGAAAGCGGCTCCCAGTTCCGCAACGAGTTCCTCTCGGGCATAACCGTGGTCGCCAAAGCGCTTCGCGTCGAAGCTGCGGTCAAGGCGGCTCTTGTGGTTCGTCCAGTGCGTCAACTCGTGCAGCGCGGTCGCGTAATAGCTTTCCTTGTCGCGGAAGGCCTCGAAGGGCGGCATTTGCACAAGGTCGCGGCCCGGCGCATAAAAGGCTTGGTTCCCGCCGTGCTGAATGGTCGCCCCGGTCGCCGTTATGAAACGGTCGGCGCTCTCGATGCGCTCGGACAAGGGCAGCGGGTTCTCGGGCTTCGCGTAGTAATGCGCTGGCAAGCCTTCGATCTGTTCCACGTTGAAAACCGTGTAGCCCTTCATGAAGGGGATTTCGCGCTCGGTATCCTCGCCCTTGTCGTTGGTTTCCGTTTTGGTGATGCTGTTCGCGTAAACCACAAGCGAACCGTGTTCGCCCTTCCTGACATGGGCGTCAAGTTCAAGGGCTTGTTTGAACGTCATCCAGATCGGCGCGGCGTAGCCCTTCGCCATCGCCTCGCCCCACAACAGAAGAATGTTCATGCCGCGATAAGGCGTACCGTTGTGGCGCAGTGGCCGCGAAATCTTTCCCGCCGTATGCTCGGCGCTCCACGGCTTCATCCAAGTGCGGATGCCTTGCTCAAGGTCAGCAATAATGCGGTCTGTGACGCGGGTATAAACGTCCCTGCGGTCAAATCTGCTTTCGTTGTTCTCGTCTTTGGGTGCCATTGGTTTTCCTCCTTGGAAATGGGTTGCATGGCGCGCATGCAACCCTGCCCTTTGGCGAAAACGGGGGTAGCGGCGTCCAGGGAAAAGCGAGAAAGACTCGTCTGTCTTTTTTGGGGGGTACCCTCTGGGGGGAGCCAAAAAAGCAACGATCTTGCGCTGCTTTTTTCTGGACCGACGCGAGGGGCGGCGCCCCTTCACCGGTTTTGAATTCCGCCTTTCGCGAAATGGGATCGTTACCCGAATGGGCCGAGACACCGCACTACAGGTGGCTCGGTGAGCGCGCCGTCAGGCCGCGAGTAGAGCCCGGTCCGCGCCAGCGGATTCGCCCAAACTCAGCTCTCAAGAAAAAGACGGCCGACCCATGCCGTTCACCGATGTGGTGTAATGTGGTGAAGCCCCTAAGCGCGGGGTGAGCCTTATGGCGAAGACACTTCCCGGAAAAAATATGAAGACAGCAACGAGCGCCATCCGCGCCTCGATCAGTTTTCCGCCGGACGTTTATGAGACATTGGAAATCATAGCCAAAGAAAAGAAAGTTTCGCTGGCCTGGGTCGTCCGGGACGCAGCGGAGCAGTACATCGGCGAGAAGTGGCCGTTGTTCAAGACAGAGAAAGCGCAAAGCGCCGAATAGCCTATGACGGACCATGTCGATGCGGGAACGCGTTCGCTCATGATGGCGGCCGTGCGGTCAAAGAATACCGCTCCCGAGAGGACGGTCCGCAGCATCGTGCATCAACTTGGCTACCGCTTCAGGCTCCACCGAAAGGATTTGCCCGGTACGCCGGACATAGTTTTTCCGGCAAGGAAAATCGCGATGTTCGTCCACGGGTGCTTTTGGCACGGGCACGACTGTCCCCGCGGCTGTCTTCCGTCGTCAAACGTCGAATTCTGGCAGCGCAAGATCGGAAAGAACAAGGAACGCGACCTCGGCGCTGAAGAAAGGCTGCGCGAGAGCGGCTGGAAAGTCCTGACCATCTGGGAATGCGAAATCAAGCACGGAGGGAAGCTGGAAAAGAAGCTCTGCCGGTTTCTGGAGCACAGCAGACCTGCGTTAAGAGAAAAACACATGGCGGTCTCGGGATGAGTTACCGGCTCATCGACTTGTTCTCCGGGGCCGGCGGCATGAGCCTTGGTTTCACGGACGCTCGTTTCTGCGGCGGGTTCGAGTGCGTTCTCGCCGTGGACAACGACGCGCCAGCCATTGCGACGCATCGCGAGAATTTCGGCGGCGATGTCGTTTGCCGGAACATCGAAGAATGGCTTGAGGAAAACCCGCGCATTCCTAAGGCTGATGTCGTTATCGGCGGGCCGCCATGCCAGGGCTTCAGCCTCCTGAACAAAAAACGGGAAGGCGATTATCGCCGCGCGCTGTGGGAGCCTTACCTCGATGTCGTCGCGCGTTGCAAGGCAAAACTTTTCGTGATGGAAAACGTGAGCGAGCTTTATCGCTCGGAAGAGCTTGCGCAAATCGAGCGTCGCGCCCGCCACATCGGTTTCAGGATACGCGCCGGAATACTCAATGCGGCGGATTACGGCTCTCCGCAAACGCGAAAGCGTACCGTCGTCATTGGTTGGCGCGAGAGCGTTATCGAGGAGCCCCCGTTTCCGCCCCGTCAGACGCATGCCGCGCCGGAACTGAAGTTGGATTTTCCGGCATGGCGTACCGTTCGTGAGATGATCGGCGATTTGGGGAAGCCGGTCGGCACCGAGATCGGGAAGAAAGCGCCGCTCGACCTTCACTTCGGGCGCAATCCCACGCCGACCAGCCTGGCGCGCTACAAGGCAGTGCCGCCCGGCGGCAACAGATTTGATTTACAGAGGAATGCCCGGCATCTCACGCCGCCGTGCTGGATCAGGAAAACCTCCGGCGGGACGGACCTCTTCGGCAGGTTGTGGTGGAATAGGCCCTCCGTCACCATCCGCACCGAATTTTTCAAGCCCGAGAAGGGCCGCTATCTGCATCCTTCAGAACACCGGCCCATCACCCACCGCGAAGCCGCCCGACTGATGGGCTTCCCCGACGACTTCGTCTTTAAGGGCAACAAAACGGATATCGCAAAACAGATCGGCAACGCCGTTCCCCCGGATCTTGCTGGCGCAATCGCCGCCATGGTGAAAGAAACGCTGGACAGAATTAACGCCGGAAAGTCCCGGACGAAAAGAAGAGGAACGGAGGCCGGTATTGCCAAGGCGGTCGCAGCCCAACGATAAGCCGGAAGAGCTGCGTCAGTCGCTCGTCGAGCTGCTGACGAACTTCGCCGATGAGCTGAACCGCAGCGATCTTCGCGGTAAGGTTATCGCCCTCATTCCCGCCTTCCACATGCTCCGGGACCTGGGCAGTTCACTCATCCCGAAGGCCGATGCCCCATCGGCGCGGGACCGCATCATCAGCTATCTGAAGCGCTATCCGCAGACCGTCATCGACGGCGATGAGCTGATGGTCGTTTCCGGCATCGGCGAATGGGCACGGCGCGTCCGCGAGCTGCGCGTGCAGTTCGGCTGGTGGATATATTCGGGCGTCACCTTCGCGGACATGGCAGAAGATGAGGCGGAAGATGCCGCCAGCGTCAGGGACCTGCTTGGCGTCGATCCGAAGAAAATCAGACCGGACCAGTATGTGCTGATGCGGGCGGAAGAGGATCGGCAGGCGGCGCACCGCTGGAACGTGCTGAACGAGATACGGAAGAAGAAAGTCTCGGTGAAGGACAAGATCATCGAGTATTTCCGGAAGAACGTCGGCGAAGAGATTACGGGCGAGGAGCTCAAGTACCTAGCCAGCGACAAGAAGGAATGGGCGCGGCGCGTCCGCGAACTGAGAACGGAAGAAGGTTGGCCGATCGCCACCAAAAACAGTGGACGCGTCGATCTGGCCGTGGGCGTGTACGTCCTCGAAGAGGACAGGCAGGCTTACGAACACGACCGCCACATCCCCGACCCCGTGCGCGTCGCCGTCCTTCAGCGCGACGGCTTCAAGTGCGTCGAATGCGGCTGGACCCGCTCGATGCTCTCGCGGGATGATCCCCGCAAGATGCTGGAGCTTCATCACAAGCAGCATCACAAAGACAAAGGTGAAAACACGGTTGAAAACTTGATAACCCTGTGCAACGTTCACCATGACGAGATGCATCGCCGGTCCGGCCGGTAGAGGAACGGAATATGGCAGACGAGGAAAAATCGCCAGACGTTGTTCTGGAAATAGACAAAGATGACGTCGAGCGACGCTCCCTGGAAAAGACGCTGGAAGCCTCGTTTCGCCTGCAAAATCCATTAAACGAAAAGCTGCTGGCCAACGAAAAACTGTCCGGGATCTCGCGCATGACAGACACGCTGCGCATGCTCGAAGAGAATGCTGGCATGAGGCGGTTCGCTGATGATGCCCTCCGGATTTCAGAGGTAAGCTCCGCGAAGCAGCTTCATGACCATATCCGCTTGTTCTCGGAGAATTCCGGGATCGGCCAATTTTCCGAAAAGATGCGATTGTTTGACGGGATTTCGTCCGCCAAGCAATTGGCGGAGAGCTTGGACGTCACCGGCGCATTGGCCCGGACGGCCATGGGGCCGATGTGGGAATTGCGCGATGCCGGGCTGCTCGGCCTTTCCGGGCGGCGAGACATGGACGCCATCCGGTTAGCTGTGGAAGGGTTCGAGGCGCGGTTTCGGCTGCCTGAAATAAGCGAAATGGCCCATCTCGCGAAGCTGTTCAGCAGCGAGAATTCTCTATCCTCAATCGCCGCCCGTTACGCCCAGGAAGAAAGCAGCATTGCACGAGCGATCGAGGGCATGAACACCGCGTGGCTTGATATCCACGACAAATTGCATTCCATAGCCGGCTTTGCGGAAATGCAGGGCATCGGCCATGCCCTGCGGAACCTGCAGGGGTTCGACGAGCATCTTTCGGCGACGCTGCGCGCCGGTCTGGGCGACTGGCGCGACACGATCACCTGGCGACCGGACGTGCTCGATGACTTCGAGAAGCGTTCGGAATTCTACCTCGGCCTTGGGTTCAATCCGTCGCTGACGGATTTTCCGCTTCCTGCCTTCGAGCAAAGCCTTGATCTCGCCGGCCTGCGGCAGGAACTGCCGCCGCTCATCGAACAATATGGGCCGCCGATACCTCTCGCCGGAGGCGATGACGAAGAAGGGCTTGCCCGCACCAATGTTGCGCATGACTGGCTGCAGCGGCTGGAAAGATTGCTGCGCCGGTTTATCGACCAGCACATGACCCGGGCGGTCGGCGGGGACTGGCCGAAACATCGCCTCCCGAATGGTTTTTATGACCGCTGGCAGGAGAAAAAACGTATCGCGAGGGAGGCGGGCGCGACGGACTTGCCGCTTATCGCTTACGCGGATTTTACCGACTATACGCCACTGATCTGTAGAGACGACAATTGGCGCGAGATATTTGCGCCCGTCTTCAAGCGCAAGGAGAGCGTGCGCGAATCCTTCCAGAGGCTATATCCGATCCGCCTGGATACCGCCCATGCGCGGCTCATCACGCAAGACGACGAGCTGTTGCTCTACGTCGAAGTCAAGCGTTTATGGGCGGCCATCGGAAAGTGGCGGAATTAGAAGCGGAGATGAACGAGACCCGGAAAAGTTTTTCCCTGAAACATTTCAGTTCGTCCCTGTTTGATGCGAATCCGAGGACTTGACCCGCTGAATGCGTTTTGGACTGCGTGTCGATCGGTAGCAAGACCGGCACATGAACAGTTTTGCGGCGCTGGTGCGTAATCCTGCGCTGGCCTGGAGGATGGTTATGGCGAAGAAAAGCACGTCTGCCGAACCGCAGCCGCCCGTAGTGGTCGCTGTCTTTGAGGACTTGATTAAACGCCTGCAGGCGGACCCGGCCGTCGATGCCGCCGTCATCGCGCGGCTGCGAACAGCGCTCGTGGACGACCAGGAGACGTCACCCGAGGCCTTAAGAAGCGCGCTGTTTTCGGAGGAACCGCTGCCATGATCCTCATTCAGTCTCTTGCGGTCGAAGAGTTCCGCGGCATCCACAAGCTGACGTTAAGCCCCGGCGGAAAAAACTTCGCCGTCTGCGGGCCGAACGGCACCGGAAAGAGCGGCGTCGTGGACGCCCTGGAATTTGCGATTACGGGCGCGGTCACGCGGCTCACCGGCCAAGGCACTTCCGGCATCACGCTGAAATCCCACGGTCCGCACGTTGACATGCGGGACAAACCCAATCTCGCGCGCGTCGTGCTCACTGCGTTCGTTCCCTCCATCAACAAGACGGTCACGATTGAGCGCAGGGCCAGCGCGCCCAATGAGCCCATCATTTCGCCTGCCGATCCGGACGTGCTGGCGATTGTCAGCGAGTTGGGCGACCACCCGGAGTTCGCTCTTTCGCGCCGCGAAATCATCAAATACGTTCTGGCCGCTCCCGGCGACCGGTCGAAGGAAGTCCAGGCGCTGCTTCGGCTGGACCGCGTCGACAAGATCCGGCAGAGTTTCCAGACCATTGCGAATAGCTGCAAAACCCGGCTGAAGCAGGTCAACCAGACCCAGCAGGATACCGAGACAAACCTGTTGCGCGCGCTGGGCATTGCGACGCTCAAAAAAGACCAGATCATCGAAGCCGTAAACAAGAGACGTCAGGCGCTCGGTCTTGAGCCGCTGGCCGACCTCGGCGCCGACACGTCGCTGAAGGCCGGACTGGGGGGCGTTGCGGCGCCCTCGGCGAAGCAGAAGATTTCCAAGACGCAGGCGCTCGCCGATATTACCGCTCTGTCCCAGCAGCTGGCCGGGCCGGAGCCCGTCCCGGTCGCTTCCAGCCGCGCGGCCATCGTGGCCGCTCTTCAGAAACTACTGCAGTCGCCTGCGCTGCTCCGGAGCTTGCGCCGTCAGGCGTTTTTGCGTTCCGGCCTCGACCTGTTCGACGACCCGGCCTGTCCGTTCTGCGAGAACGAATGGGATCTCGACGAACTGCGGGCGCAGGTGCAAGGCAGATTGACGGAGGCGAAGGAGGCGGCGGCGCTCAAACTTTCCCTTGAGCAGGCAGCGGCCCCGCTGATGGCGGCGCTTCAGAGCCTTCAAGCGCTGGCGGCTGGCGTCGGTGCGTATGCAAAGAACCTGCCCGCGCCCGTTGCGGACGCGGAGCTTGCGAAATGGATTGAGTCGCTCGGAAAACGTCGCCAGAACGCGCTCTCGCTGGATGATCTCGACGGCGCGATCGCGGAATGTTCCGCAGAATACAGGCAGGCGACCAAGGAAGCGCTCAAGGTCATTGCCGTCATCCAGGCGGGCGTCGCGGCGCTCCCCGATCCCTCGAAGGAAGACGAGGCGCGCGACTATCTCAGCGTTTCCCAGGAGCGCCTTGAGGCGTACCGCGAAGCAAAGCGCCAGCAGGCACGCGCCAAGCAGGAAAGCGAACTCGCCGAAAAGGTTCTCGCCGCCTATAACGCCAGCTCGACGGAGACGCTGGCGAAGATCTATAACGACGTGCAGAAGGATTTCAGCGAATATTACCGCGTCGTCAACCAGGATGACGAGGCCGAATTCGAGGGGAAGCTGACGCCGTCGCTCGGCAAACTCGGTTTTGACGTCGATTTCTACGGGCGCGGGTTCTTTCCGCCCGGCGCGTATCACAGCGAGGGCCACCAGGACAGCATGGGCCTGTGCCTTTACCTCGCGTTGATGAAACACACGCTGGGCGCAAACTTCACCTTTGCCATTCTGGACGACGTGCTCATGTCCGTTGATGCAGGGCATCGCCGGGAAATTTGCACGCTGTTCAAAACCAAGTTTCCGCACACCCAGTTTCTGATGACGACGCATGATCCGATCTGGCTCCAGCATATGGCCACGGAGCAGATCATTACTTCGAAATCCTCGGTTCACTTCCGAAAATGGACGGTGGATGATGGCCCCATCGTCTGGGAGGGAGGCGAAGTCTGGGACGAGATAAAGCGCGACCTCGACGACGACGACGTGGCGGGCGCGGCGAGCACCCTGCGACGGTATCTGGAGTACATCTCGGGGCTGCTGTCCCACCGGCTCCGCGCCAGCATCGAGTATCGCGGAGACGCGCAATACGATCTGGGCGAGCTGATGCCCGCCGTGCTCGCGGCCTGGAAGAAGTTGCTCGGCAAGGCGCAGGAGTCGGCCAACTCCTGGAATAAGAAGGAGGAGAGCGCCCGGCTGTCCGCCGTCCAGAAAGAGTTCAGCGCAAAGGTGGACAAGTCGCAGATCGAAAAGTGGGCCATCAATTCAAGCGTCCACTTCAACGAGTGGGCACAGTTGAAGAAGCAGGATTTTACCCCCGTCGTGGAATCCTTCAGAGAGATGCTTGCGTGCTTTCAGTGCGATACCTGCGCCGGGCTTATCTATGTCTCGCCAGGCAAGGGGCCTAAAGAAGCCCTGCGATGCGATTGCGGCGCCGTCAATCTGAACTTGAAGATAAAAGGAAAGGCATAGGAAGTCGTGCCGGGCGGACGCCTGCGGAACGCGAATGATCCGGCGTAAAATGGAACATTCTTATGCCAGAAGAACGCCAGACCGACGCCGTCGACAAATTCCTCGCGGACCAGAAGTCGTTCGAGGACCGCAAGCAGACGCTCATCGCGGATCTGCTGAAGCAGAAGGAGGCGGTATTGAAGGAATTCGATGACAAGCTCGCGAAGCTCGGATATCCTGGCAGCAACTCGATAAAGTCCAAGCGAAGCCACCACAAGAAGGCGATTGACTCAGGGTCGAAACCCAAAAAGTAGCCGTTCGAAAAGCGCTATGAGCGCAGAGTGGTCCGTTTCAAGAGCAGTGGCCGTGAAACCGTGATCTTTTCCGAGCTTCCATCGCGCATTTCCTGTCCCACGTGAACCGCCTGGATCTTGCGATCGAATGCCAGGAGTAAAGAGACGCCCTGCTCATTGCATGAAACGTCGTTAAGGTACCACTCCTGCATGCCATTCGGATGTTCGACCGCCGGACCGCCTTCTCGATGACGCTTGCCGTTGCGATACCACTCCAGTTTGCCGCAGGGCCAGACGATTGCGGGGCCATCCTCTCGGTGAAGTTTTCCTTCTCGGTACCACATTTGCATCCCATCGGGGGACTCAACAGCGGGGCCATCATCTCTGTGAAGCTTCCCGTATCTGTGCCAGGTTTTGCTGAATCCATTGGTATCGACGGCGATGGGGCTATGGCAGAAATCTTCCATCTTCTTGCGCTGGCGCTCTTGAGCTTCAGCAAGCAGCTTGAAGATATCTAAAGATTTGCGCGTGCGGATGATCGTATTGAAATGATGATGAATCCCCGATGAAAGGACCTTTAGTGCTTTCTTGATGTATTTCTCACACGGGTACATTCCCCGGACCCCTTAGCTGTTCAAGGTCCTGAAACTTACAGCAATCGCATTATTATGTCAATCTAAAATTTAGGGGCGAGGTAGTGCCCAACAAGACGACGCGTAGTCACCACAAGAGGCCTCAGGAAAAGCCCAAAGTGTAAAAGTAACCCCAAATATCTATGCCGCGTGGTGCCGCACGGCTGTGACATGGCTGGGATGCTCAGAAACGCCTTGCCGTAAAGTCGTCCGCCGCGGCGATCAGATTTGCTAATGACTGGACTAGCCACGTCAGCCTTGAGGGCGTTAGGTTTTCATCGATCTTGATTGCGAGTGCGGGATCAATTTTCCAATCCGCCTTGGGTGCAGTGCTGTCACCCCCGAACGAGGCATAGATGTTGCGGCCAGGCGCTGAGCGATGAGCGAGTACGTTTCGGAAGCCCCCCCACGTCTTGTGTGCAGGGTCGCGCTGGACACTGGTCAAGGCAAGGGCCAGTGAATCGTCACTGAAGGTGCGCGCGAAAGCGTCCGCCGTGGATTTGCGCGTGATATTCCGAAGATCCTCAGGTCTGTTAATGGGAAAGGTTCTGGGTTCTAAATGGGCAGCGGCTATGTAGAGAAAGAAGTAGAAGCTATCCAACGCTGAAATGCCGGACACGAAAAAGCCGAAGAGTTGCCGCTCCTGTTCATAGCGCTGCTTCATCGAACCGGCGTCGCCAAAGCGGCGCACGGAAGCAACGAACTCATCCGAGTAGTCTCCGCAAGCCCGGAGACGAAAGCGCACAGCATTGTGAGCCCCGCACAGGTTGTCTAGTTCTGGGGAAGGATTTCTAATCCTCGGAACGATCCGCATTTTTATGGTCTCAAATACATCGTCGGGAAAACCTTTGGGCAGGGTGAGAGCGAATGGGGGTGCAGACATGGAT
>Ga0207674_10004121_pt1 | contig 17593 bp, 15 predicted proteins | sample KBSCornC72_FD_184303 | JGI IMG/M metagenome (GOLD analysis project Ga0207674, IMG submission 184303) | Corn rhizosphere microbial communities from Kellogg Biological Station, Michigan, USA - KBS Corn C7-2 (SPAdes) (version 2) | ecosystem: Host-associated > Plants > Roots > Rhizosphere > Soil ... | reverse complement strand
GCAGCGGAAGCGCGATGGCGAAGAAGCCGTTGGGGTAGCGAAAATTTTGTTGGCGAGATAAAATAAGCGAGTAAAATATCCATTAGATGAGGCTTAATTGTGGAAACTGTTTTAACACTTGCGACAAAAAATTTTGAGAATCATATTCAACACAATCCCTATCCGGGGCGTGGGTTGGTGATTGGCCGTTCGACGGTCAAGGATGCGTGGCTGATGATTTACTGGATCATGGGCAGAAGCGAGCAGAGCCGCAATCGGCGGTTTGTGGCCGCTGGCACGCTGTTGAGAACGGAGCCGGTCGATGTCAGTCTCGTCAAAAATCCCAGCTTGATTATTTATGATGCGATGCTTGAATTGCCTGGAATCTATTTGCTCAGCAATGGCGATCAAACGCGCACGCTTTACGACACAATTCAGGCTGGCGGCTCTTTTGATGATGCCCTGGCTACACGCATGCACGAACCGGACGCACCGCACTATACCCCGCGTATCAGTGGTCAGTTGACCATCCAGAATGAGGTAGGTTCCATGACGCTGAGCATCCTTAAAGCAAGCAAGATTGATCCCGCGTTCTCCGATCGCTTTACCTATCGTCCAGCTATGCCTGAACCGGGCTTTGGCTTTGGCCTGACCACCTATCAGGGCAATGGCAACCCTCTGCCCAGCTTCCAGGGCGAGCCGCTGTTGTTGCCTTGTGTGGGAAGCGCCGAGGACGTGTTGAATACCTACTGGAATGCGCTGAACGAAACGAACCGCATTGCTCTGGCAGTGAAGGAAATTCCGGCTGCTGGCGGCCCTGGGGAGATCTTTCTGCGCAACAGATTTGCCTGAGATTTTTAAGAGCGTTGAGCTTGCGTTGTAAGAGGATAGAGAAATATCATGCGTGCAGTTATTATTGAGAAGCCGGGTACCATCCAGGTTGGCAGTGTTCCCGATCCTACGCCCAGACCCGATGAGCTAATCATCCGGGTAGGCGCTTGCGGCATTTGTGGCACAGATTTGCATATCGCTGATGGCGAATTCCCGCCAACTCCTTATCCCATCGTTCCAGGCCATGAATTTGCCGGGGAAGTTGTCGCTATCGGAAGTCATGCTTTGGCAGGGGTGAGCGGCAAAGACGCCAAAATTTCCGTGGGCAGCAGAGTTGCAGTTGATCCTTCGCTCTTCTGCGGCCAGTGTGCGTTTTGCCGCGTGGGTCATGGGAATCTCTGCTTGAATTGGGGTGCGCTTGGCGATACTGTCAATGGAGCGTTCGCGGAATATGTTGCCGTTCCGGTTGCCAATGCCTATAGCTTGCCAGATCACGTGTCGTTCCGCGAGGCTGCTTTGATTGAACCAGTCTCCTGCGCGGTTCACGGCATTCATCGTCTGCAACCCAGGCTGGGCGATAGTATGCTCATTGTCGGTGCGGGAACAATGGGGCTGCTGTTACTCCAACTGGCGTTGCGCGGCGGCGCGTCTCGTGTCGCTGTGTTGGATTTGAATGCTCAGCGTCTGAAGCTGGCTGAGAAACTTGGTGCCTATCATACCACTACAAAACTTGATGAGTTGCTGGCCATAGAACCATTGGGCTTTGATTGCGTCATCGATGCAACCGGTGTTGCACCAGCCATTGAAGCAGCCTTGCAGGCCGTCAAGCGCGGAGGCAAGTTCATGGTTTTTGGCGTCGCGCCCGCTGAAGCCAGGATTGCGATCTCACCATTTCGCGTCTATAACGACGAAATCACCATCGTGGGTTCAATGGCGGTTCTCCACTCCTATCAACCAGCCGTTGATCTGGTCAGCGGTGGTGCGATTGATACAGGGGTAATGCTGACCGAGGCGTTCGCGCTTGAGCGGTTCCCCCAGGCCCTCGACCATGTGCGCAAGGGTCAGGGCCTCAAAACTCAGGTGTTGCCAAATGGCTAAGAGCGAGTTGCAGGACCTATTCCTCTATGCGGGCTGGCCTGTTGCTAAACGCATGGATAATCGCCATCACGACGGCCAGCAGTGGCAGAAACGAGGCGAGAGCGGGAATGTGCAGCGCAGTAAAGCCACTGATACCCGCCGCAACGATGTAGATGAGCCAGACGGCGGCCAGGCGTAGCGGGCGTAGATGTTCTATCTGTGCCTCTTGCGCGTTGGCCAGAGGGGGTGGTTCCTGGGTATGGATGAAGAGCCGTCGTCCAATGGCGGACATCAACGTGGTGATTGTGCCAGTAATATACGTCGTCGAGACGCCAGGAACGCTGAGGCTGACAACGATCGCGCTCTGCAACCCCATTGCCAGCCCTGCAACGAGAATCAGAATATAGATAGGCGGGCTACTCTGCGAGAGTGCTTTCGCGAATGGCCAGACGATAGCAAAAATCAGGAGCAGGCAACCTTCGACGGTCAGCGCGAAGAGGACACGCGGGGTCCAGCCTGCCCGTTTGCGCTCATAGTTGCGTTCGACCAGAAATGTGCCGCCGATCGCGCCCAGGGCAAAACCGAGCAGTGCAACGAGCGCGTGCAGTACATCCAGCCAGTTCCCTTGAGCCAGTGCCAGACCGAAAAGGACCGTATTGCCAGTCATGTTGGCGGTGAAGATGCGCCCCAGACCTAAATAGCTGAGCGCGTCAAGGCAACCGGAAGTCCATGAGAGAAACAAGAGTGGACCGTTTTTCACAGTGTGACAACTTCACTTAGAACTTGATTTCGAATACTCTCGCGCAGCCCTTTCTCTGTTACCACATCGACGTCGCGTCCCAGCACTGTTTGCAAGTCAGTTAGCAGACCACCGAGATCGAAGAGACTGCGACCAGGTTCCATATCGACTAACAGATCCACGTCGCTCTGTGCATCCTCCTCGCCACGTGCAACAGAGCCAAAGACACGCACATTGTAAGCTCCATATTTTTCTGCCGTACGTAGGATTTCTTCGCGTCTGTCCTGTAATTCGGAGAGTGACATAATCTGGCTCCTCTCAAAATCTCAATGAATAGCGTTGCGTGGATAGCGCGTATCATATTGAGGCGTGGCCAGCACATTCTGCACCTGGATCGTGCGCCCGCGCTGGGGACTGACCGAGACCATCGAGATTGGCGTTTCCAGTAGCTCTTCCAGACGGTTGAGATAACGTTTGGCGGCGGCGGGCAGCTCCGCGTAGGAGTTGATGTGGCTGGTATCACATTGCCAGCCCTCGACCTCTTCATAGACCGGCTCGCAGGCGGCCAGATCGCTCTGCGTGGCTGGAAAACTGTGGATTAATTTGCCGCGCAACTGATAGGCGGTGCAGATTTTGATGACGGGCAGTGTGTCGAGGACATCCAGTTTGGTGATAACGGCGGAAGTCAGTCCGTTGAGTTGCGCGACGAAGCGCCCGGCTACGGCGTCGAACCAGCCACAGCGCCGTTCGCGGCCCGTGTTGGTGCCGAACTCATCGCCGTGATCGCGCAAAAGTTGGCCGGTGGTATCGAAAAGTTCGGTGGGCATGGGACCACTGCCGACGCGTGTAATATAGGCCTTGTAGACGCCGATGACGCTATCGATCGAGTGTGGCGGCAGACCAGCTCCACTAGAGGCGTTGGCAGCCATGGTCGAGGATGAGGTGACATAGGGATACGTGCCGAAGTCGATATCGAGGAGCGCGCCCTGTGCGCCTTCAAGCACGATCGTTTTGTGTTCAAAGAGCGCGTCGTGGAGCATCACCTGGGTATCGGTGATATGCGAACGCAAGCGCTGGCCATAGCCAAAATATTCCCCGTGAATTTCTTCAAGTGAGAGGGGTGGTTGGCCATAAATCTGTGTAATCATGCGGTTTTTTTGCTGGAGGATGGAAGCGAGTTTGGAGCGGAAGGTATCAACGTCGAGGAGATCTACCATGCGAATGCCGACACGCGCGTGCTTGTCCACGTAAGCTGGGGAAATGCCGCGCTGGGTGCTGCCAATTTTGTCAGCGCCTCTGGCCTCTTCCTCCAGGCGGTCCAGCAGAAAATGATAGGGCATGACCACGTGGGCACGTTCGCTAATGTACAGGTGCGAGGTGTCGATGCCCTGAGCCTGCAACTCTTCCATCTCGGTGAGTAGTCCCTTTGGATCAACCACCACGCCGTTGCCAATCACGCAGGTCGTATTTGGGAAGAGAATGCCTGAAGGCACGAGGCGAAAGGCGAATTCACCTTTCTCATGCACCACGCGATGACCTGCATTGCTCCCGCCCTGGTAACGCACCACAAAATCCGCGTGCATCGATAACTCGTCAACAATTTTGCCTTTACCTTCGTCTCCCCATTGAGCCCCAATGATTGCCAGTACCGCCATAATGCTTGTCCTTTTCCGCCAATCTGCAGCGCTCATCTTCCCGATCCCTGATCGGCGTGGGAGTGCCGTCCGTGTTCATTCTTTCGTAGTCTGTGTCTAGTTCAGAAAGCGTTTTTTCCTGGGAACGCTGCCAAACCCTTTATACTCGCTGGGCGGGAAACCTTTCCCTACCCAATCTCTCTCTACAGTCCTCATTTGACCACGAAATAGCGTATCTTACACCGACACGTTTTGTCAAATTCTGCGGTTTCGCCTCACATTATTGTTGGCCTGGCGCGACAAATTGAAAACGCGAGGTCATCGCATTAAAGTATTGTGCAGTGATCGTCGATGCCTGCTCCTGCGGAGCCTGTAACTCAATGATATACCCCTTGTTCTGATAGATCGTCGCGTAGATCGTCACCTGTTCGACTGTCGCGCCGGGCTGATACGTGAATGTCTGGTAGCTCCAGTTGGTGCCAGCGATGGTCGTATTCTGGGTCGATGTTGGCGCGACATAGTTAGTCTGTGAACTGAACTCGGAGGCGTCGGCGGCGAGCAGGTCATTAACCGACGTTGCGCCACTCGGTGTCTTAACAGCGGCGTAGATATCTGTTTGGGATGGATCGGTGAATTGGGTTCCCTGGCTGTCTGCCGTTGATCCCTGGGACCAGCTCGTGGGGAATTCAATCATATAGCCGTCTTGCGTGCAACTTGTACACCAGCTAAAGTTCGCATCCGGGGCTGGCGTGGAAACTGCGGTTGGTGTGGCAGTAGGAGTCGCGGTTGGTGTGGCAGTGGGAGTCGCAGTGGCCGTAGGCGCTTTTGTCGCCTGAGCAGCAGGTGCGGGGGTCTGGTTATTGTTATGCACCACGAACAGCGCACCAAAGATGCCAACGGTAATAATCGCAAAGACCAGGCAGACAATTCCCACGATCATAATAACATTATTGCGTTTGGGTTCCGGGTAGCTCGTGCCTGAGCTGTGATTATAGCCGCTCTGGCCATACTGATTGTTGGCGAAGCCGCTCTGCATGGGCGGGTAGGTTGGATTGGAGTAGTTGCCGGTGAGAAATTGCGGTTGTTGTTGCCCGCCAGCATATCCACCGGGCATTGATCCACCAAAACTCTGCTGTGGATACGCGCCCTGTGGATAATTCGCGGGTGTTCCTGGAACGAGCGAAACCATTTCGGTTGCTTCTTGATAGAAGCCATTAGCTTGCTGCGGCCCCAGTCCATTATCAGGAGTAAAAGACTGGTTAGCCTGGCTCGCGGCAGGCGAAAACGATTGATTGGCCTGACTCGCGGCAGGCGAAAAGGTCGAACGATTACGATATCCGTCGTTGCCGACGCCACTTCTCGGTGCCGGGGCAGGGGCCTGCATCATTTCTGTTGGCTGAGCTGTTGTCGTGTTCGGCGTTCCGCATTGCCCACAGAACACCTCGTTCTGGCCAAGCTCATTGCCGCAATTTTGGCACTTCATTCCGAATCCCTTTGCAAAAATAGCCGTAAAGGCATATCTATCCTTATTCTCATCTGGCCGATCAGATGATCGTTCTGTTCTCATGCCAGATCAGAGAGGAGTGCGATAAGTTCCGCGCGTCTCCAATAACGCTGGCTGCCAGGATTTTACCAGCGTTCATTATAGCGCATTAATCAGCTTCTGGCTACTCTGCTACCTGATCGTCTTATCCCAATTTAGTGAGCGTGAAGCGGCCTGGAGTCTTTGTTCCCGTTACGTTGGATCTCAATTTGTTGCAAGCCTGTTTGATGGTAATAATGATAGGCAATCACGCCACGCGCCGAAATCGTATCCTCCCCTTCTGTCCTATCCGCTACCTTGGTGGTAAAGGGACCACTGACGATCAGCCAGACCCAGGGAATGTCTTGCTCGACGTTGACGCGCTGCATATTGCGCCGATCGGTGTGGCTGGCCAGCGCCGGTCCTGCCGGATGGCTATGATAGACCCCGATCATCCTGCCGGGTTGCTCTAGATCGATGGCCAGCAACTCGGCAGGATCAAATTCAAAGTAGACCGACGACGTGTAGGTGTTGTGCAAGGGCCGCGCCTCTTCTACATGCCAATTCCCCATCTCGTCCTGCCTGCCCAATAGCGCGCCGCATGCTTCGATCTCTCGTCGTCCATAGGCGTCCAGCAAGATCGTTTTCCACGCGGCAGTGCTGAGCAGCACCCTCGCGGTCGGTTTTGTTCTCATATCTTCTCTTTTTTCTCCTGGTGTTCGCGGATCATTGACATCACGATTGCCAGCGAAATCATCAGAGGCACGTCAACATTTTCCGCGATATCGACCGCGTAGCTGTCCTCGAACAAGGAAATACGTTTGCTGATCTCGGCCAGCAGGTCGCCTTTTTCGTTATTGACGGTAAAATCCCAGTTAATGATATTGCCATCGATATGATAGACTTCGCCGCTCTCTAGTTTGATTTTAAACTTCTCGCCAAAAAAGTGCAGCAATTTTTCGTGCAGGCTGACCCAGTGCTCGTCGTTCTGGTAAATTTCGTAGTGCGGAGTGAGCGCGAGCACTCTCTGCTTGATGTGTGCTGCTTCCATCCGCTGATCCAGATCTATCAATCTAAGATTGTCGCCAATGTGGAAAAATTTGCCTTTGACCTCGAAGGCTGGTTTGCCGTCCTGATCGCGGACGGTAAACTCTTCGCGTAAAGTCCAGCCTTTTTCTTTGATGTGGAATTTCATGGGTAAATCCCTCCCTATAGTGAAATAAGACGCTATCAAGCGCGCAGAAATTGCTCTGCACTGAAAGCTCACTGGTTCACAGTATATCAGCACACACGGATATTGAACAGTCTGAGATGCGGGCCTCATGGGCACTCGTCGGTATTTAACCACTGCCTGACAGTATTAGCCTGACCCTGGCCGATTGATGCCAGAACAGCCAGGCTAGCTTCTCCCATCTGTCGTGCCTCAATCTCGTTCCCGCGAGATGCCGCCACCCTGGCCAGACCAAACAAAGCATCCCCTTTCATTCTCTGATTTCCCTCCGCTGCCAGTTCCAGCACCTTACGAAACGTGACTTCGGCATCCGTGAATTGCTTTTGCGTTATTTGAAGTTCACCTAGGAAGCGAAGCGTTCCGCAGATTAACCACTGATGCCCAATCTGGTATGCCAGTTCCAGACTTTCCTGAAAGTATGTTTCTGCCTGTGAATACTTTCCCTGTTCTGACGCTATCCAACCCAGGTTCGTCAATAGCAATCCGATGCGTTCACGATAGCCAATTCGTCGCGCTACCATCAGACCTTCCTGAAGATAGCTCTCAGCCTGCCTATAATCTTGTTGATCACCTGCCAGTACCCCCAGGTTGGTCAGCAGCAGACTGATCGCTTCTTGATGTCCAATCTGGCGAGCAATTGAGAGAGCTTCCTGCAAATGTATCTCCGCCTGTTGGTAGTCTCCTCGTTCGCTTGCCAGTTGTCCCAGATTCAGCAGCAGGAGACTGACAACCTCTCGATCGTCGCTTTGCCTGGCTAAAATCAGTCCCTCCTGCCAGTACGTTTCCGCCTGATCATAGTTTCCCTGAACGGCTTCTATCGTCCCCAGGTCTTTTAATAAAAGGCTGATGAGCGCGCCATCTTCGCTCGTACGGGCGAGCGCCAATCCCTCCTGTAAAGAGGCTTCAGCTTGCTGGAATTTTCCCTGGCGTTGGGCGAGCATGCCAGAAGTTTGTAACAGGCCAATGAGATGTTCGCGATGGTTAATCTCGCGTGCCCATACCAGACCTTCCTGAAGGTATGCTTCCGCCTGAGTATAGTCACCTCGCCGAATCATTACCACTCCTAAATTGAGCAATGTCCCGGCCAGGCCCGCTTTATCCTGTAAGAAAGTTGCGGCATCCTTTGAGCGCTGCAAGTGAAGCTCTGCCTGCGTGAATAGTCCTTTCGTGTCCAGGAAGTGCGCGAAGCTATTCGCTATGCGTACCAGGTCCGCGTGCAAATGATGCTCAAAAGCGCTTTGCAATGCTGTATCTATATTGACAAATTCGCGGTCAAGTGCCTCAAAGTCCCGCGAGTGTTTTTCTACGTATTCCGCGTAATATCTGGTCATTCTGTTGTGGACAGTTGTATCAGACAGCCGCACTCGCGCATAGTCAGAAATGGTCTGGTGCAATGTATAACGCTCTGGCCCTCTCGCTTCTAATAGTCCCGCGTCACTCAAGTTATCGAGCGCTTCCACGGGCACATTACAGATGGCCAATGCTGCTTCCTCTGAAAAACTATGTGGTTTGGCTGGAAAAACCGCGAGTGCGCGCAGAGCGTTCCTTGCTTGCTCATCCAATTGCTGGTCGCTTACCTCTATGAGATTCTCTAAAGAGCCGGGTTGGCCTGCGGCCAGACTGGGCGAGCGCTCCGCCAGAGCTTGCGCTTCAGCAAGGTTCAAGCGCGTCTCGACCTGCCGTAAACGCTGGAGAGCTGTTTGCAAACGGCGCTGTTGACCACTATATGTCTGAACTTGCAAGTACCTACCGACCAGGAACAGAGCCAATGGAAGTCCGCTGACAAGATGTATCAACTCCCGTGCTTCCTCCGGCTGGCGCGCGACAAACTCTGGTACCAAATGCGCCAGAAGGGTAAGACTGTCGGCTTCATTCAATTCCTCGATCGCAGTCACGCCATCGGAGGCAAATTGGATGGCAAGTTGCGGAAAGCGCGTGGTCAGAATATAGGCGCAGCGCGGTCCTCCTACTTTCAGTGCCAGCGCATCTTCTAATTTCCACACATCGTCGAGTACCAGCAAGATCCTCCGATTTCCAATTGCAGCGCGAATTGCCAGTGTCCACGCCTCTATATTGGAAAACGTCGCCTGTTCAGTTGCAGCGATCCCAAGCAAGGTTCCCCAGTGGCTCAACAGACTGAGGACATTCGGTTCAGGCCCAAGGCCAGACCAGAGAATACCGTCGCGAAAGTGCTCAATAATCTCGTCATCGTGCGCGAGAGCGAGCGCCAGCGATGTTTTTCCTACGCCGGGTATGCCATTCAGTGCGCTCAAGGCAATCCTTTTATTATCAAACAGGCGCTGTTTCAGATTCTGTAAGAGATCATCACGCCCGATCAGCTTGTAGCTATTAGCAAAGGGAGGGGGGATGGCAGGATCATTCAGGCGAGTGTTGGTGACAACTGCATCCAGTTCTTCTCCTGGTCCCGCTTTGCTCTCCTGGCAGGTCTCTTCACGCAGGAGTCCTAACTCTTCCGCGTTCTTGCCAAAGAGTTCGCAAAGTTTCTGACGGTAGTAAGGGCTGGGTGCAATCACACCACGCTCCCAGCGGCTGAGGTAGTAGTGATCCGCGCCGATTTGCTCCGCGACATATTTTTGCGACCACCCGCGCAGTTCTCGTTCAGCCTTCAATTTCTGATTAGGAGTTATTTTCTCAGATATACGTGCCATTGTTCTCTGCTCCTTACATGAATAGGGCTACAGTTGCGCTCTACAACGCGGGCATCTATTCCCTCTCTTGAAAAAAAGACGTTGAAAAGTGAAATTTTTCACTCGCGAAAAATGCCTAGTAGATGATAAGTCGATGATATTCAAAGAGGCTTCCCTTTCAGGCATACTTGAGACCGCGCACATGTTTCGGGTTTTGTGTGAGCAAAAGAAACATCGTAGCGAGAGAGAGATAGAAGGTTATGAGAAATCGGGCTATTTTTCGCGAGAGCGCGGTCCAGCGCTATATCCAGCGGCGCGATAAAGATGTCTTCCCGCGTTTGCTCAGACCACCGGTATTCATTTTTCTCTGGATTTTGCTGAGTCTCGGTTTGCTGGCTGGCCTGCTTGTCTGGAATATTCGCGTTCCCGTCTATACAGGAGCGCCGGGAGTAATCCTGCAAGGCAAAACAGTGGGACAACTTGAAGCGGTAATCTTCGTTTCGCCAGGTCAACTAACCGCTGTTCGACCTGGCCAGACGGTGCTCTTGCAAATTGGCGCGAACGGTCCGCATCTACAGCAGACCATTACCAGCGTCACGGCGCAGGTGCTGAGTCCTGTTCAGATTCGCGCGAATTACGCGCTTACGGATTCCCTGGGCCTGGTTGTGAGCCAGCCCGCCGTTGTCGCTGTCGTGACGCTTCAGGAGGGTTCGGCTCTTCAGGGGTATGCAGGCAGTTTGGTTGGGGCCAATATCCAGATTGGCACACGTAGTGCGCTCTCTCTCCTTCCTGTTTTGGATCGTCTGTTAGGAGCATAAACGATGCCTGTTGAACAATCACACGCTCAGGGACCTACTCGCGGGCAACGCTCGGCGAAGCAACGCTTCACCTGCGCCGCAAACGAGTTCCTGAGTTGATCCAGATGAGTTCGACCGAGTGTGGCGCTGCCTGCCTGGCGATGATCCTCAGCTATCACGGACGCGCGACGGCGATCGCCGAGGTACGTGACCGCTGTGGTGTTGGTCGCGATGGACTCTCCGCGCTGGCCATCGTCAAAGCTGCTCGCCAGTATGGTTTGCGTGTGCGCGCGGTTTCGCTGCCGCGCAACGATATGCGTTTTGTGCCGGTACCGGCCATTGTTCATTGGGAGTTCAATCACTTCGTTGTGCTGGAACGCTGGTCCCTTCAACACGTGGATATCGTTGATCCCGCGCTTGGCCGCCGCCGCCTGAGCGCTCAGGAGTTTGATGAAGGTTTTACCGGCGTGGTTATCGAACTGGAGCCGGGCATCCATTTCGAGCGTCAGAAGCGTGCGCCACAGCTTTCGTTCTGGAGCTACCTGCGCTCGGTTTTTCACGTGCCTGGCTTCCTGGTCCAGCTCGCACTGGCCTCGTTGCTCCTGCAACTGCTCGGACTCGGTATTCCGTCGCTGACAAAGGTTTTTGTGGATCAGATTATCCCCGGCACTATGCGCGATATCATGCCGCTTATCGGGATCGGGATTCTTATCATCGCCCTGACCCAACTGGTCACGATGCTCTTGCGTGCATCAGTGCTTATCTATTTACAGGCCAAAGTGGATATCCAGATGATGCTCGGCTTTTTTGAGCACCTCCTGGCCTTGCCCTATACCTTTTTTCAGCAGCGATCCAGCGGCGATCTGCTCACACGCCTGGCCAGTAATATCACTATTCGCGATCTGCTGACCAGCCAGATGATCTCAACCCTGCTCGATGGCGGAACGGTTATTGTCTACCTGATCATTTTGCTCACGCAGTCACTTCCGCTTGCGCTGGTTGCTCTGATTGTCGGTGTGTTGCAGATAGGGTTGCTGCTGACCACCACGCGCTTTGTTCACGACCTGACCAAACGCGACCTGGTAGCGCAGGGCAAGGCTCAGGGATATATGACCGAGGTCTTAATGGGCGTTGCGACCATCAAGGCTGCTGGGGCGGAGGAGCGCGCACTTCAGCGCTGGTCCAATCTCTTTTTTGAGCATCTCAACGCTTCGGTGCCGCGCGATTACCTGGCCTCAGTGTTGGGCACGATCATCAACACTTTGAATCTGCTGGCCCCGTTGTTGCTGCTCTGGTTTGGCACGACACAGGTCTTGAACGGCTCGATGAGCGTTGGCACGATGCTTGCGCTTAACGCGCTGGCGGCCTCCTTTTTGACGCCACTGACCTCGTTGGCCGCTAGTGGACAGAAGCTGCAACTGGTGCGCGCGCACTTTGAGCGTATCGCTGATGTTGTCGAAGCCGAGCCGGAGCAAGATATCCAGAGCGTGACGCAGCCGCCGCAACTCAAGGGCCAGATTGAACTGCGACACGTCAGTTTTCGCTACGCGCCCAACGCGCCGGTGGTTCTGCGCGATATCAACCTGCGCATTCAGTCCGGGCAGAAGGTGGCGCTGGTTGGTCGCACCGGATCGGGGAAAAGCACGCTCGGCAAGCTCCTGCTGGGACTTTATAGCCCGACCGAAGGGGAGATTTTCTACGACGGGCTGCCACTGAGTAGCCTGGACTATCGCGCGGTGCGCCGCCAGTTCGGCGTGGTTCTGCAAGAATCAGCGCTGTTTAACGGCTCGGTGCGCGAAAATATTTCCCTGAACGATCCTGGCATGGACCTGGAGCGCGTCACCAGGGCGACGCAGGCGGCAGCCATTCACAAAGATATCGTGCAGATGCCCATGGGATACGAAACGATGGTCGCGGAAGGTGGAAGCGCACTTTCTGGTGGACAGCGCCAGCGCCTGGCGATTGCTCGTGCCCTGGCCGCTGAGCCGGTGATTATGCTCTTTGACGAGGCGACCAGCCACCTTGATACTGTCACGGAACAGGTCGTTGAGGAGAATTTGAGCGCACTCGCCTGCACGCGCATCATCATTGCGCATCGTTTAAGCACGGTACGCGATGCTGACCTGGTCATAGTGCTGGAGAATGGCGCGATTGTGGAACAGGGGACACCCAGGGAATTGATGCGGCACAACGGTTATTATCGCCGCCTTGTTCAGCATCAGCTTGATGGAGAAGTGCCAAGAACAACCCAGAGTTTGTCCGAAGTTACCCAGCGTTTGCCTGTCTTAGAGATCAAAAAGAGATATTTACACGCACCACGTGCGGTTGATTCATAAGAACACCGTTCCGGCGGGCCTATGCTTCGATCTTTTGACTCTGTTGAAAGCGCGAGCAGGCCCTATCGACAATCATCCATCATGAATGGATTTGAGAAATGATATCGCTGTTGCTCAGCGCCTGAGTGCGATTTATGTGTACTTGCTCGGAGCGAACTCCGCTCAGGTACGCGTGAAACGGTATCAACCTCTGGCAATCGAGTAATTTCGATATAAATGCACAATGTGCAAGAAATTTTTGAGAAAGGAGGAACAATCAATGAGCTTGAATCACATTATCGAGTCCTGGCGCGATGAGGAGTATCGCGAGAGCCTGGATGCGGAGACGCGCTCTTTGCTGCCGGAGAACCCGGCTGGTGAGATCGAACTGACTGATGAGGAACTCGCCGGTCTTGATGGCGCTGAACAGAGCGTGAGTGTGAGCGTTACCATTACGGTGTCTGTCACCTATACCTGGACCTGGACCTGGGACCCTGTTACAAACTAGCACAGAGAGCATCAAGATCAACGCAGGTCAATACAGGTCGCAGTTACCTCTGTTTACCACATTTTTGCTCGTAAGAGCAAGGCGTTTTGTGGATGTCAGCACTGATGTTCACAAGACGCGCGAACAATCTAAAAAGAAAGGAAACATGCAATGAGCTTGAATCACATTATTGAGTCCTGGCGTGATGAGGAGTATCGCGAGAGCCTGAGCGCGGAGACACGTGCGTTGCTGCCGGAGAGCCCGGCTGGCGAGATCGAGTTGAGCGACGCGGAACTCTCCGAGGTTGATGGCGGCATGCTGAGCATTACCATCACGATCACTGTTACTATTACTCTTACCTTCACCCTGTATCAGGGTGAATAAGAGCGTTTCGTTCCTGTTCTCTAGATAAAGCAAAGGTGTTTTGTGGGTATCAGAGAGAGTATCCACAAAACACTGCTGAAGATCATATCAAAGGAAAGGATACATTCAATGAGCTTGAATCACATTATTGAGTCCTGGCGTGATGAGGAGTATCGCGAGAGCCTGGACGCGGAAACCCGCTCCTTACTGCCGGAGAACCCGGCTGGCGAGCTCGAACTGAGCGACGCGGAACTCGCTGATGTTGATGGTGGCGCTATTAGTCTCACCATTCCCACTTTTACCTGGACCTATTCAACCGTTAGCATAACTGTCACCGCGATGATAGAGGAATAAGCGGAAGAATAAGGGTGGATGGCTCCGGCCTTCTGCATAACGCAGGTATGTTTTGCGAATCTTCGCATTGACGCTTGCGAAACACACCTGCATAGTTTGGCCAGAAAAAGGAACAAGCTTCATATGGCACAGAAAATTTCACCAGACGTGAACCGCGTTCAGCAAGCGTCCTCTGCCGCGACCTGGTATCAGGCATTGACGCTCCCGGAACGCCTGAACATGCTTCGCGCATGCATCGACCAGGCGCGGCTTGCGCAGCCTGATGATCCTGAGTTGGCTGAACGCCGGTTGCAGAAATGGCAGCAGCAGGCTCCTTTCGCGCAGGACTCCTACTTTGCCGAGCGCCTGGCCAGAGAAGAGATCACTGAGGCGGAGTTGCGCTATCTGCTTGGAGAGGCTCCCACGTCGCTGCAAGCTCGCATTGCGGAGCCGCCTGCCTGGCTTCTGACGTTGGAGCAGATTCTCTCCATCAGCGCCTCCACGCAAGATTTCGCCTTTCTGGATGCAGCCAGGAGCGGAAAACCCGCGCTCTTTCTCAATGCGTTGAAACCTTTCATCAAGTATGGACTCGATCATTTTCAGCAGGGCGTTGAACAGCTTGTCGCGCAGTATCAGAAGCTGCCTTTTCAGCCTGAGACGTCTGCACAACTCTTTTTACCGGCCCTTCTCAATTCGATCCTGGCAACCGTGCTGAAAACGTTTACGATGGAACTCAATATCGCGCGTCTCCAGGGAACGTTGGCGGGCGAGACGCCAGAAGAACGGTTCGCGGATTTTGTGCGCCAGCTCGCGGAACCTGCGGCTCTGCGTGTCTTTTTTGAGCGCTATCCGGTCCTGGCGCGCGATCTATTGACTGTCACCGATCACTGGGTAGCATATAGCCTCGAATTTCTCTCGCATCTGTGTGCTGACTGGCAGGAGATTTGCGCCCGGATAGCGCTGTGCGATCCAGGTGTTTTACAAGAGGCGCATATGGGCGCTGGCGATACCCACCGCCAGGGACGCAGCGTTATTCGTCTGACCTTCAGTTCTGGTTTTAAACTAATCTATAAGCCGAGATCTTTATGTATCGATACACATTTTTATCAACTGCTTCACTGGTTGAATGAGCAGGGCATTCAGCCCGCTTTCCGCTCCTTGCACGTGATTGAGCGTGGAGAGTATGGTTGGGTGGAATATGTTGAGTCACAGACTTGCCATTCAAAGGTAGAGGTCGCGCGCTTCTATGAGCGCCTGGGTGGATACCTGGCGGTCCTCTATGCTCTCGGCGCGAATGATTTCCATCTCGAAAATTTGATTGCCAGTGGCGAACATCCTATGCTGATTGACCTGGAGTCGGTGATTGCTCCACAACTTCCTCAGCAGCCGTCGTTCCAGTCACAGGGAGCCGCTTTGTTTCAAAACTCGGTGATGCGCATCGGGCTGCTGCCTGTGCGCGTGTGGGGGAACGACGAGGCCGAGGGGATCGATATCAGCGGCCTGGGTGGCAAAGATGGACAGTTGACTCCGCACCAGGTCAGCCTTCCAGATGAAATCGGCACCGATCAGATGCGCATAATACGCCAGCGTGTGCAGATGCACGGAGCGAAGAATCAGCCAACGTTGAACGATGACGCGCTTGAATTCCTCGATTACCAGGATCAGTTGCTGCACGGTTTTGCCAGTGTCTATCGGTTGTTGTTACGTCAGCGCGAGATCTTTTTAGTGGAGATGCTGCCACTTTTCGAGCATGATGTCATTCGTGTGATTCCGCGCTCGACCAGAATCTATGCCAGTGTCTTACAAGAGAGCTTGCATCCGACGCTTCTGCACAACGCGCTCTTGCGCGATCGTTTCTTCGATCAAATCTGGCAATCTGTTCCCAGGCAGCCTTTCCTGGCTCGTATCATTCCTGCTGAACTGGCTGATCTGCGTGTGAACGATATTCCCTTTTTTACCTCGCGCCCTGGCTCGCGGCATATATACACCAGCAGAGGCGAATGCCTGGCAGATGTTTTCGCGCAATCCGCGCTGGAGAATATCACGCGGCGCGTGCGGCAGTTTGACGAGCAGGATCTTGCCCGCCAGACCTGGCTGATTCGCGCCTCATTCGCGACCGTTTCAACGGATGGAGAAGAGGAGATACACGAGCGGCAGCGGCATGTCTATCAGCAGGCGGCGGCGCGCCCGGCGACACGCGAGCGTTTGCTGCAAGCGGCGCGCGCTGCTGGTGATAGGCTCTGCGAACTTGCTCTGCCCGGACAGGATGAGATCTCCTGGTTGGGGCTGTACCTTCTCGGAGAACGCGATTGGAGGGTGCTGGTCGGCGGCGTTGATCTCTACAACGGTCAGGCCGGGATCGCACTTTTTCTGGCCTATCTGGGCGAGATCACGCAGGAGGCGAGGTATACCGACGTGGCTCGTGTCGCGCTCAGCACTATTCAACGCCAAATAGCCACGTTCCCTGAGCAATTGTCTCTACCCGGCGCATTCTATGGCTGGGGGGCCATCCTCCATCTCTACACGCATCTTGGGGAGCTCTGGGGTGAGCAAGCGTTATTCAAAGAAGCGCAGCAACTGGTGGAGCGTTTTGCTACCGAGGAAGTAAAAGATGAGGCGTTCAATCTTCTCACCGGGGCCGCTGGAGGCATTCTGAGCTTGTTGAATCTGTACCGCGTTGCTCCCACGGACTGCATTCTTCAGACAGCAGTGAAGTATGGGGATCACCTGCTGGCGCACGCTGTCCCTCTCTCGCCCGGATGTGGCTGGATTGAAGCGCGCCTGACCAGACCGCTAACTGGCCTCGCGCGCGGTGCGGGCGGGATCGCGCTCAGCCTGTTCGCGCTGGCTGATGCGAGCGGAGAGGAGCGCTTTCGCCAGGCTGCGCTGGACGCTCTGGCCTATGAGCGCGGCACCTTCTCATCTCAGGAGCAGAACTGGCCGGATATGCGTGCGGAGGAGACAGAATATATGACCGCCTGGTGTCAGGGCGCGCCAGGGATCGCGCTGGCTCGCCTGGCCACGTTACCCTATCACGACGATGCGACGGTCCGCGAGGAGATTGCCGTTGCGCTCCAAACAACGCTGACGCGTGGCTTTGGCTATAACCACTCGCTCTGCCACGGCGATCTGGGCAACCTGGAGGCATTCCTCTGCGCCAGCATGGCGCTGGTGCATTCCGGTTATCAGGCCGAAGTAGAGCGTCTCACCGCTCTTGTGCTTGAAGATATTGAGCAGAATGGCTGGCGCACAGGCACGCCGCAGTCTGTGGAGACGCCAGGGATGATGGTCGGAATCGCTGGCATTGGCTATGAGTTGTTGCGTTTGTCTAGTCCAGAGCGGGTTCCCTCGATTCTGAGTCTTGCCGCTCCTCATGTTTCTCAACCAACCTCATTTCTCCAGGAGGAAACATTGCAATGAGTGCTTTTACTATGCGCCGTCCGCTCGGCAAAACCGGTTTACAGGTCAGCCCACTAGGCATTGGCGGAGGAGGATCAATCTCTAATGAAGATCTGCTCTACGCCTTTGAGCGTGGGATCAACTACTTCTTTTTTTCGTCGGACATGCATCACTTTGCCTATCAACGCTCGGCGCAGGCGCTCCGTTCCCTGTGCCAGCAGGGTTCGTCTGTGCGCGA
>Ga0207674_10004110_pt1 | contig 17629 bp, 15 predicted proteins | sample KBSCornC72_FD_184303 | JGI IMG/M metagenome (GOLD analysis project Ga0207674, IMG submission 184303) | Corn rhizosphere microbial communities from Kellogg Biological Station, Michigan, USA - KBS Corn C7-2 (SPAdes) (version 2) | ecosystem: Host-associated > Plants > Roots > Rhizosphere > Soil ... | reverse complement strand
ATACCCAGAGGCTATCGGTGACCGGGCCGCCGCCCACATGTCCCTTCATCTAAACCGACAATGTCAAAGAGCCGACGCGCATCCTCCCCCGGTTCGATTGGTTCCGGGCATCGGTTGTACCGACCAAGAAGAGGCGCGAAACGAACGCGAGACCCCGTACAGAGGCCGCGTCCGCTTGCTGGAGGCGCATATATGTGCGGCTCCCCCACGCGTCAACCGGCTTTTTGCAACTTTGCTGCAGTTTGCCGCTCGACCGGCTCGGGACGCCTTCCGGAGCCCCTCGCCTAACCTAAGATGGGGCCTGCAACGGCACGATCAAGGCCGCCAAGCAGCTGTTTTTGAGACGTTTTTGCAGCGAGGCTCAGGCGCTCTGGATATATTCGCGCATCGCCTCGGCTTCGGCTTCGATCCGTTCCATTCGATGCTTCACCAGGTCGCCGATCGAGACGATCCCGCGAATCTCGCCGGCCTCGACTACCGGCAGATGACGGATTCGCCGCTGCGTGATCAGCGCGAGCGCAGCGAGCACGTCGGTATCCGGCGCGACGGTGATCGCCGGCGAGCTCATCAGCCGCGCGACCGGCCATTGCAGCACTTCGGGCCCGTGCTCGCGCAGGCTGTAGATGACGTCGCGCTCCGAGATGATGCCGGCGATCGTCCCCGCCTCGACCACGGGCAGCGCACCAATCCGTTTTTCGCCGAGCTTGCGAACCGCGTCATAGAGCGAGGAATCTGACGCGATGGTTTCGACTGCGCTGCCCTTGCCTTCGAGCACCGATTCTATCGTCATGCCTGTCCTCCCGGACTCGTCGCCCGCGCGCCTTGATAGTCCCACTTCGCGCGGTCAAAGGGAAGCCGTGCCCGAGCATGATCCGCTGCCCAGCCCGCGCTCCTCGATGAAGCGCCGCTTCTGGCGAATCTTCCGCCTGCTCGTCCTGCTGTCGATCGTGATTGCGGCGATCGCGGTGCTGCTGGTCGCCCGCGGCGACACGTCTTGGCACATCAATATGCTGATCGCGACAGCGCTCGGCATCGGCTTCACGGTCCTGCTCGGCACGTCGCTGATGACGCTCGTGTTCCTGAGCGCCGACAGCGGCCACGACGAAGCGGCCGCGCAAACTCACCACCAGATTGGAGAAGAATGACCGACCTTCAACGAACGCCGGTGCTGCGCGTGATCCCCGGCCCGACCGACATCAATGCCAACGGCCATATCTTCGGCGGCTGGGTGTTGAGCCAGATGGATATTGCGGCGGGGATCGTCGCCTCGCGGCGGGCACGCGGGCCCGTGGCGACAGTGGCCATCGAGGCGATGAAGTTCATCGCGCCGATTCACCTGCGCGATTTGATCTCGGTCTATGCGCATGTCGAGCGCGTCGGCCGCACCTCGATGGGCGTCAGGATCGAGGTAGTTGCCGAGCGCGACCTCGGGGCGACCGAGGTCAAGGTCACCGAGGGGCTGTTCACGTTCGTCGCGCTGGACGCGAACAACCGTCCGCGCCCGATCGATACGCTCGCCTAGGCCGCGGGCGCGATCTCGTCGTCACCGTCGGCGGCGCGCGGGGTGCGGGTGCGGCGGCGCGGGCGGCGCGGCTCGTCTTCGGCGGCGTCTTCGCCATCGCCGCTGTCCCGGCCGATCGCCGGCGGAAGCACGTCGAAGGGAATGGTCTCGCCGCCATTCATCTGCTGGGGCTCGGCTTCGGCGGGGCGGGCGGAGCGCTCCTCGCGCTCGTCGCGGCGGGGCCGCCGATCGCGGTTGAAACGGTCGCCGCGGTCCTGACGCTCGGAGCGCTCGGGACGATCCTCGTCGCCCGACTCCTCGGCAGTCTCCATGGCCTCGTCTTCACCCTCGTCGTCGAACTCATGTTCGCGCCGCGGCCGCTGCTCTTCCATCCGCGAGCGGTTCTCGCTCAGCACCCGGAAGTAATGGTCCGCGAACTGGAGGTAATATTCGCTCTGGACGCGGTCGCCCGCGAGCTGCGCATCACGGGCCATGCTCTTGTATTTTTCGAGCAGCTGGGCGGCATTTCCCCGCTGGCGATTGTCCTGCCGGTTACCCGGCTGTCCGCCACCGAGGCTCTGAGCCCCCCGCTGTCCGCGACCGCGCCTGCGGCCGCCCTGACGATTATTGATCAAATGCCTACGTCCTTACGCAGAAGTCGCTAGCCCCTTCGCCTCAGGCAGGCAGGGCTGCGCCGAAGCGGCGCCGCTCTGACCCTCTCGTTCCGGTCTTAGCGCCTAGCGCAAAGCGAACGGCCGATAGTGTCGGGGTTGGGACGGGATGCGCTCTCAAGCATTCGTGGTGGAGCGGGCCCGGCCCAGGCCACCGATGTAGTGTGCCCGACGGCTAATGCCAAGCAAATTTCTGTCAAACCCAGGTTAGCAACAATGCGCGGTCGCGGCCGGCAAGGTCGTGGGAGACTTTTGCGGCGAGACCGTCGCGCGCAAGAAGCGCCGTCACCGCCCTGGCCTGATCATAGCCGATCTCGACGGCGGCGAGCCCGCCGGCGCTCAGCAGCCGCGGCAGCTGGGGCCCCAGCGCTCGATAGGCTTCGAGCCCGCTTTGCCCGGCGAACAGCGCCTCGTCGGGCTCATATTCGCGCACGCCCGGCCCAAGCTCGGCCCCCTCCGCGACATAGGGTGGGTTGCAGAGGATGAGGTCGAACTGCTCGATGAGCCCCTCGGCCCAGTTGCCGAGCCTGAACTTGGCACGATCGTCGAAGCCAAGCCGGCGTGCGTTCGCCGCAAAATAGGAGAGGGCCCGGCGCGATACATCGATTCCGAGGCCGGTCGCGCCTGGCCAGATGTCGAGGGCGGCAAGCAGCAAAGTACCCGGCCCGGTGCCGAGGTCGAGGATCCGCGTTGGCCCTTCCGAGCCGTCGAAATGCTCGATCGCCGATGCGATCAGCACTTCCGAATCGGGCCTTGGGACGAGCACGCCGGGGCCGACGTGGAGGTCGATGTTCCAGAAGGCCCGTCGGCCCGTGATGTAGGCGATCGGCTCGCCCTTCGTGCGGCGCTTGACCATCGACCAGAAGCGCTTCGGCACTTCCCGGTCCGGCGGCGAGAGGATCAGCTTGTCGCGATCGATGTGCAGCGCTTCGGCCATGAGCAGCTCGGCATCGAGGCGCGACGTATCGCTCGTCTCACTCAGCTGGCGCGCCGCATCGTCGAGCGCGCGGGCGATGGCCTTCACGCTTCTTCCAGTCCGGAAAGCCGCTCCGCTTCGTCCTCGGCGACGAGGGCGTCGATGAGCTCGCCCAGGGCAGGGCCCTCGAGCACGGCCTCGAGCTTGTGCAGGGTCAGGTTGATGCGGTGGTCGGTGATTCGGCCCTGCGGGAAATTGTAGGTGCGGATCCGCTCCGAGCGGTCGCCCGAGCCGACCATCGACTTGCGCGCGCCGGCGCGTTCGCTCGCGAGGCGCTCGCGTTCCAATTCGAACAAGCGCGTGCGCAGCACTTTCAGCGCCTTGGCCTTGTTCTTGTGCTGCGACTTCTCGTCCTGCTGGATGACGACGAGGCCGGTCGGCAGATGCGTGATCCGAACGGCGCTGTCGGTCGTGTTGACCGACTGCCCCCCAGGACCCGAGGAGCGATAGACGTCGATCCGCAAATCCTTGTCGTCGATCTGCACGTCCACATCCTCGGCTTCGGGCAGCACCGCCACCGTTGCCGCCGAGGTATGGATGCGTCCGCCGCTCTCCGTCACCGGCACGCGCTGCACGCGATGAACTCCGCTTTCGAACTTCAGTCGCGCAAACACGCCCGGTCCGTTGATCGACGCGACGGCTTCCTTGTAGCCGCCGAGCTCCGACGGACTCGCGGAAATCAGCTCGAAGCGCCAGCCCTGGCTCTCGGCATAGCGCTGGTACATCCGCAGCAGGTCGCCGGCGAACAGTGCGGCTTCGTCGCCGCCGGTCCCCGCGCGCACCTCGAGCATCGCCGCTCGGTCGTCGGCGGCGTCGCGCGGCAGCAGCTTGAGCGCGAGCGCGCGCTCCGCCTGCGGAAGCTTGTGGCGGATTTCCTCGGCCTCGGCCGCGGCCATTTCCTTCAGCTCGGGCTCCGCGGTGGGGTCGGCGATCATGCCGTTCAGCACGTCGAGCTCGGCGCGCAGCCGGCGCACCTCGCGCGCGGCGGCGGCGACCGGCTCGATCGCCGCATAATCCTTCGACAGCCGCACGAACTCGTCGGGCGAAAGGTCGCCGCGCGACATCGCCTGCTGCAATTCATGTCGCCGCGCCTCGATCGACGCGATCCGCTCGGGCGAGATCGAACTCACGAGGCGAGCGCCTCCGCAATGTGATCGAAGGCGACGCTGCGTTGCTCGCCCGAGGCGAGGTCCTTGAGCTGTACCTCGCCGCTGTCGAGCTCGACGTCGCCCATGATCAGTGCGTAGGCCGCGCCCGCGTCATTCGCGCGACTGAGCCGCTTTTTCATGTTCCCGCGATAGGCCATGTCGGCGGCGATCCCGGCGGCCCGCAACTCGGCGAGCAGCCGCTGCGCCGCCGTCTCGGCGCGATCGCCGAGCGGTACGATGACAGCCGTAGGCCGCTCGGGCTCAGGCTGGCCGATCATCATCGCCAGACGCTCGATCCCGGCCGCCCAACCGACCGCCGGCATGTGCGGCCCGCCGAGCGCCTCGATCAGTCCGTCGTAGCGCCCGCCGGCGAGGACCGTACCCTGCGCGCCGAGCCGGTCCGTGATGAACTCGAAGGCCGTGTGGCGATAATAATCGAGGCCGCGCACCAGCCGCGGCGCGCGCTCCCACTTGATCCCGGCTGCATCGAGGCCGGCGGTCACCTTGCCGAAGAAGTCGGCGGCCTCGCCACTGAGGAAATCGTCGATTACGGGCGCGCTGTCGACCACGCGCCAATCCTGGTGCGCCTTGCTGTCGAGAATGCGTAGAGGATTGCGTTCGAGCCGTGCCTGGCTGTCTTCGCTGAGCACCGAGGAATGAGCGCGAAAATGTTCGTAAAGCGCGTCGCGCCAGGCGCCGCGCGTCGCCGGATCGCCGAGCGTGTTGAGCTTGAGGATGGCGCCCTCGATCCTCAGCTCCTTCAGCAACTGGTCGGCAAAAGCGAGCAGCTCGACGTCGGCCTGGGGTTCGCCGGCGCCGATGATCTCGGCGTCGAGCTGGTGGAATTCGCGGAAGCGGCCCTTCTGCGGGCGCTCGTAGCGAAACGCCGAGCCGGACGTCGCGAGCTTGAGCGGCGCATATTGCTGCCACCCTTCGCTCAAAAAGGCACGGCAGATGCCCGCGGTGAACTCCGGGCGAAGCGTGATCGATTCGCCGCCGCGATCCTCGAACGAATACATTTCCTTCGACACAACGTCGGTCGTTTCGCCGATCGTGCGCGCGAACACGGCCGTGTGCTCGATTGTCGGCACCTCGACCCGCCGGAAGCCGTACAAGCGGCGCACGCGATCGAATGCGGCGACCACCGTCGCGAGGCGGTCGGCGTCTTCTCCGAGCAGGCTTTGCGTGCCCCGGACGGGCTGAACTTGCGTCATTGGCCGGCGCTAAAGCACAAATTGGCCGGATTCAAAATTCGCTCAGGGCGTCGTCCCTTGCTGCTGCCGCGCGCGCTCCTGCTGAAAGAACCGGCGGAAGGCGGCGGGAGAAGGCAGGAACAGCTTCCTGAAGCTGATCATGATCGTCCGCCCCAAGGGGTCGAGCAGATCGGGCTGGTAATTCAGCGGCACGTTGCCCGCCGCGTCATGCACCCTCGGGCGGGCGTTGAAGATGTTGTTGACCTCGAACCGCACCTGCGTGCCGCGCAGCCACGGATGCTTCACCACGACTTCGGGAATGTCGCCGGGGTTGGCGAACAGGCGCAGGTCGAAGGTGCCGTAGGACGAAAAATGGAGGTTATCGCCGGTCAGCGAATTGACCGTGGTCGCGCTGCGCCAGTTCGCGCCAAGCCGAGCGCCGAGGCCGTTGTTGAACCAGCCGAGCTGCGCCTGGACATTGTGACGCGGCGTGCCCCCGGTCGCACCGGTCGGCTCGCCATGAAGGAAGTCGAGCACGGGCCCGCCCGGCGCCACCAGCACCTTGTCGACGAAGGTGATCGTGTCGTTGACCGAGACATTGATGCGCCCCCGGTTCTGGTTGCCGCCCGCTCCGCCAAAGAAGCCTCCGCCGCCACGCCCGCCGAAGCCACGGCCGCCGCCGAAGCCGCCGCGGCCGCCCTGATTGCTGTTGGCCGGAGGAGCATTCTGTGCAGTCCCCTTGGCCGTCGTACCTTGAGCGGCGGGTTGCCCCGATGCCGGGGCTGCACCCTGGCTCCCCCTGCCCTGGCCGCCGCCGCGTCCGCCGAAGCCGAACTGCGCCCGCATCTGGTCGAGCACCGCCTGTGACGGACGACGCGACTTCAACGGCTTGGTGAAGTCGAAGCCAATCCGCATCTGATCGCGGCGCGAGCTGTCGAAGTTCACCGGACGAAGATCGACGCTCACCAGCTGTCCCGAGCCGTTGCGGACGAACCGTCCGGGGAAGGCCTGCTCGAGCGCTGCGGTCACGCTGAGATTGGCGATCGGCTGCTCGATCTTCTGGTGGACGTAGTCGGCGTGGAAGCGAAGGTCGGTGTTCTCGAACGGCTGCCAATTGCCACTGAGCTTCACGACCGTCCGCCGGTCGGAATTGAGATTCGGGTTGCCGCCCGTGATGGCGGTCACGAGTACGGTCTGGCCGGTCACGAAGTCGAACACGCGGGAATTCGGCGTGACCAGCACTGGATCGCCGAGCTGATTGATCGTCGGCGGCCCCTCTTCGCGAGTCCAGCTGGTGATGAAATTGAGCCGTTCCACAGGCGAGAAGTTCAGGCCGGCGCCGACCTTGGTCAGCGTACCGAAGTCCGAAAGATGATCGACTTCGGCATTGCCGTTGATTGTCAGATTGCCGAGCGCGCTGAACGCCCGGCCGCGGCGCGAGAGCGGCACGTCGAGGTTGATGCCCGCCAGCTCGGTCGTGCGCGACAGCGAATTGGACGATGTGGTTCCCTGCGCGGTGCGGCTGCTGCTCAAATGATCGGTATTCGCGCCCGCCGTCAGCGTGGTTGTCGCGTCGCCCGCGGGCAGCTTGAAGAGCTTGCCGTTCGCCGTCCCGGTAAGGTCGCCCGAGAAGGTCGTTTCGTGCGTTCGCTCGCTCGGGAAAAGCGGATCCTCCCGGTCGGAGCGCGTCGACGCGCCGGCGAGATCCGCGTTGCTCGTCACGGTCCAGTGCCACTGCGACTTCGTCTGCCCATTGGCGGCGAATCCCGCATGCGCCGTGTCGGTCGACGTATTGCGCGCAAGCGGTTCGAGAATGTTCGGGTTGAGGCCGATCAGCGAACGTCCGTCGGTATGCTCGAGCTCGCCGTTGAACGTCCCCGAAACATCGGACGAAAGATTACGGTTGACCGTCGCCGATCCGCGAATATCGCGCCGCCTGCCGATGAGCGATCTCGCAGCGAGCTCCTCGGCGGTCGTCGCGCCTGGCGCGGGCGCTTCCGTCAGCAGGATGTTGCGCTCCGCCTCGGTCAGCATCGTATTGCCTTCGGCGTGCAAATTATAGGTCGTGCGGCCGTTCCGCTGAATCAGCAGCCGCGTGAGGTCGGCATTGCCGTTGACATAATGTCCCTCGGTGGCGGTGCCGACGCCAACCAGCGCGGTGGTCGAGCGGAAGCGTTGCCGAAGTACGATGTTCACCACCTTCTGGTCGGCGCGGTAGCCATATTTGAGCGCGACCTCCTCGGGCAGGATCTCGACGCGCTCGATCGCTTCGGTCGGGATGTCGCGGAGCTCGCGGAAGCTCGAGATCCGCTGGCCGTTGAGGAGCAGCACGGGACGGCCGCCGCCCCGCCCCTGGACGCTGCCGATCTGCGGCGCGATGGCGTCGAGCAGCTCATTGATGTTGGTCGCGCCGGTTGCGCGAACATCGCGCGCGTCGAGCGTATTCTCCGGGGGAATGTCGCCGACGACCGAGCCGCGCGGCTTCGCCCCGGTGATGACGATCGCCTCTTCGTCTTCGCCGAGGTCGTCGGGCGCCTCCGCCGCCGGTGGAGCTGCGCCCGGCACAGTGCTTGGTTGCGATTGCTGCGTCTGAGATGGAGCCGGGGCCGCCGGCGCGGGTGCTGCGCTGGTCGGGGGCTGCTGCTGCGCGAGCGCCGGCGTGGCCGGAATCAGCAGGGCGGCACTGGCAAGCAGCAGTGATCTATTGGTCATGGAAGCCCCCGCTAACGCCACGGTGTGAATAGTTGCTGACAACGAAATGACCTTCGACAAAGTGCCAGTTGCAACCGACGAAGGGCGGCTTGTACCACGTTGCGTCGCCGAAATTTCCGGCTAGACCCGCGCTTTCCGCCTTATCCTTTGGGGAGTTCGCGTCGATGCGCAAAATCGCGCTGGCTTTTGTCCTTTCAACCTGCCTCACCGGCGCCGCCGCCGCGCAGATGAGACCGCCGCTCAACACGCTGCCGCAAGCGACCGCCAAGGTCGACACGATTCCCCCAGCGCGCGACATCCCCTACCCGGGCACGATCCAGCTGACGGTCGACGCCAGCGACGTGACCCGCGGCATCTTCAACGTTCACGAGCACATTCCCGTGCCTGCCGCCGGCGACTTCGTGCTTCTCTATCCCAAATGGCTGCCGGGCCACCACTCGCCGTCCGGACAAATCAACAAGATCGCCGGCTTCAAGGCGACCGCGGGCGGCCGCGCGCTACCCTGGGTGCGCGACACGCTCGATGTCTACGCCTTCCACGTCACGGTGCCGCAAGGTGTCAAGGCAATCGACGTTGACTTCCAGTACCTGTCTCCGACCGCCGGCAACCAGGGCCGGATCGTGATGACGCCCGACATGTCGAGCATCCAGTGGATCGCCAACTCGGTGTACCCGGCCGGTTACTACACGCGCGACATTCCGGTGCAGGCGTCGGTGATCGTGCCGGCAGGCTGGCATGTCGCCACGGCGCTTCGCCCGAGCGGCCAGACGGCGACGCGGGTCGATTACCCGCTGACCAACTATCAGATCCTCACCGATTCGCCGCTGATCGCCGGCGCCCACTATCGCGCCTTTCAGCTCAGCCCCGACGTCACGCTCGATGTGATCGCCGACAATGAAGCGGAGCTCGCCGCGAAGCCCGAGCAGATTGCTGCCCACCAGAGGCTGGTGCAGCAGGCGGTCAAAGCCTTCGGCGCGCAGCATTATGACCATTACAATTTCCTGCTGACGATCTCCGATTATCTCGGCGGGCAGGGGCTCGAGCACCACCGGAGTTCGGAGGACGGGACGGAACGCGGCTATTTCACCGACTGGGATAACCAGCTGAACGCCCGCAACCTGCTGCCGCACGAATTCAGCCATAGCTGGGACGGCAAGTATCGCCGCGCGGCCGACCTCTGGACGCCCGACTTCCGCACGCCGATGCAGGACACGATGCTGTGGGTCTATGAAGGCCAGACGCAATTCTGGGGCTATGTGCTCGGCGCCCGCTCCGGCATGCTCTCCAAGCAGGACACGCTCGACGCGATCGCCTCGACTGCTGCGGCCTACAGCGAAGGCACTCCGGGCCGCAGGTGGCGCGCGCTCGAGGACACGACCAACGACCCGATCATCGCCCAGCGCTCGCCGCAGCCGTGGCGCAGCTGGCAGCGCAGCGAGGATTATTACAGCGAAGGCGAGCTGATCTGGATCGATGTCGACCGGATCATCCGCCAGCAATCCGGCGGAAGGAAGTCGATCGACGATTTCGCCAAGGCGTTCTTCGGCGTTCGCGACCGCGACTGGGGCGAGCTCACCTATAATTTCGACGATGTGGTCGCGACGCTGAATCAGGTGCAGCCCTACGACTGGCGCGGCTATCTCACGCGGCGGGTCTTCGACATCGCGCCGCAGGCGCCGCTCGAAGGAATCACGCAGGGCGGCTACCGGCTGATCTACACGGCCGAGCCGACCAAGTGGATCAAGAGCATTGAGAAGCAGCGCAAGTACAACGAGTTCACCTACTCGGGCGGGTTCGCCGTCGGTAATGACGGCAAGATCAGCAGCGTCCTGTGGGGCAGCCCGGCGTTCAATGCCGGGCTCAGGATCGGCTCCGAAATCGTCGCAGTGAACGGCCGCAAGTTCGACATGATGGGCGATGCGTTAAAGAACGCGATCAAGGCCGCGGCCGGGACCGGGCCCGCGCCCGAGCTTTTGATCCACGACGGCGAGATCTATCGCACCGTGAAGCTCGATTGGCACGGCGGCCTGCGCTATCCGCGTCTCGAGAAGGTCGGCAGCGCGCCGGGAACGCTCGACGCATTGCTTGCGCCACGCTGATCCTCGCAAGAGGAGGAGGGGGTAGTCATGCGTCAATTGTTCGTCATCACCGCGCTCGTGCTTGCGGGGATTTCGCCGGCCGCCGCTCAGCCGCGGCCAGGACCGGCGGAGGTCAACACGCGCGCGGCGCTCGAGCGGATCGCGCGGATCGACCCGCAGCTCCACTCGGTCCTCGCCGTCGACCCGACCGCGATCGAGCAGGCGCGGCGCGTTGACGCGAGCAATTTGCGCGGGCCGCTCGCCGGGCAGCCGGTGCTGATCAAGGACAATATCGAATCGGCCGGGCCGCTGCCGACAACCGCCGGCAGCCTCGCGCTCGCCAACAACGTCACCAACCGGGATGCCCCGCTGGTCGCGCGGCTCCGCGCAGCCGGAGCGATCATCGTCGGCAAGACCAACCTTAGCGAATGGGCGAACATCCGCTCGACCCGGTCGATCTCCGGCTGGAGCGCGGTCGGCGGGCAGACGCGCAATCCCTGGGCGCTCGACCGCAATGCCTGCGGCTCATCGAGCGGCAGCGGCGCTGCGGTCGCCGCTGGCCTCGTCCGCATGGCGATCGGCACCGAGACAGACGGCTCGGTCACCTGCCCCGCATCGATTAACGGCATCGTCGGCCTGAAGCCGACGGTCGGCCTCGTGAGCCGCACGCACATCGTTCCAATCAGCCACAGCCAGGACACCGCCGGGCCGATGGCGGCAAGCGTTCGCGAAGCCGCCGAGCTGCTGACCGTCATTGCCGGAAGCGACCCCGCCGACCCGGCGACGAAGGCAGCTGACGCCCACAAGCGCAATTATGCGGCTGCCCTCGACGCCAACAGCCTCAAGGGCAAGCGCATCGGCGTGCTGCGCTTCGCCTCGACCGGGACCCTCGACCCGGCGTTCGACACGGCGCTTGCGATCCTTCGCCAGCAGGGCGCAGTCCTGGTCAACATCAAGAAGTTCGACGACAAGCTGATCGGCAAGAACGAAGGCGTGGTGCTCAACGCCGAGCTCAAGGCCGACATGGCCAAATATCTGAGGAGCAGCCCGGCGCCGATCGGCGTGCGCACGCTCGCCGACCTCATTGCGTTCGACAAGGCGCACGAGCGGCAGGAGATGGGGCTGTTCGGCCAGGAGCTGTTTGAGCAGGCGGAGAAGACCAAGGGGCTGAACGATCCCGCCTACAAGAAGGCGCGCGCGGTAAGCTTCCAGGCCGCCGGCCCGAACGGGATCGACAAGTTGCTGAAGACCTATCGCGTCACCGCGCTGGTCGGGCCGACCGCAGGGCCAGCCTGGGTGATCGATGCCGCCAACGGCGACCTGTTTACCGGCGGCGGCGCCGGCTCGTTGCCGGCAGTGGCGGGCTACCCGCACCTCACCGTCCCCATGGGCCTCGTCAAAGGCCTGCCCGTGGGCCTGAGCTTCATCGGTCCCAAATGGTCCGAGCAGATGCTGCTCAGCCTCGGCTACGCCTATGAGCAGGCGCGCGGGCCCTTCCCGACTCCCAAATACTATCCGTCGATCGAGGCGAGCCCCCAGGTCGCGCCGCTGCTCCTGCCGCAGCGGTAGGAGGTCAATCGGGAGCCGGCGCCGGCCGCTTCTTCGTGCCGGCAAGCTCCTGGTCCATGTAGCGGACCTCGGCTGCCGCGGCGCGGTCGCTGATCGTCCAATCGGCGTGGCGCGCCTTCAGCTTCGGCTCGACGTACTGGACGAGCGCATCGTCTTTGAGCCGTGCCTTGCGGCCTTCCGCCACCAGCTTTTCGAGATCGAGCAGGTACGATCGGAAATCCCGCACGTCCTTCACGTCCGCGACGTCGCCGTGGCCCGGGACGTAAGTGGTCTGACCTGCGTCGGGCAAGCGCTCGAAAGCGGCATCCGTCGCGAGCCACTCTTTGACGGAGCCGTCGATCAGGTTCGGCGGGACTTTGCGCCACAGCATGTCGCCGGTGAACAGCACGTTCGCGTCGGGCACGTAGATCGTAAGGTCGCCGCCGGTGTGGCCGAGGACCGTCTGGACCACGACCTTCCGCGCACCGAGCCAGACGATGAGGTCCTTGTCGGTTACCAGATCGGGCAACGGCACGGCCGCGATGCGCGCCTTGAGCTCGGGCGTGATCCGATCGCCGAACAGGTTGATATTGTTGGTCCGAACCCAGCCGCGCACGTTCTTGTGGGCGATGATGATCGCGCCGGCCTCGCGCAGCGCCTGGTCTCCGCCCGTGTGATCGAGATGATAGTGGGTGTTGACGACGTAACGGATCGGCTTGGGCGTCAGGCGATGGATTTCGCCAACGAGCGCGCGCGCCGCGTCAGAGTTGATGAAGGCGTCGACCACGAGCACGCCGTCATCGCCGATCACGAACCCGGCGTTCGAGCCCGCCTTGTGCTCGGGACCGTCGATCGCTGCGTACACTCCGGGCCCGACCTGCTTCAGCGCAAACGGCAATGTGGGCGCGGGGGTCTGGGCCGGAACGGGATTGTCAAACGCCAAGGCCGCTAGTGCGCCGAGCCAAAGCTTCATGAGCACCTCTTCAGGCCGTCAGCCGCAGCGAGGCGATCGCTGCAACGATGGCGAGGATCAGCAACAGGCGGACCGTGCCCGCCGGCTCGTGGAACCAGAGGATGCCGACGACGACCGTTCCGACGGCGCCGATGCCGCCCCACACGGCGTAAGCGGTGCCCATCGGAATCGAGCGCGAAGCGATCTCGAGCAGCCCCATGCTGACGGCCACCGAGGCGAGGAAGGCGAGTGTCCACGGAAGGTTGCGGAAGCCGTCGACGAAGCGCAGCGAGGTAGTGAAACCGACCTCGAAAAAGCCGCCGATGATGAGCCAGAGCCACGGCATTGCGGCCATGAAAATCCTTTCACTGGACGAGCGCACGTGTTTCGTTACGCTTCCGCAGTCATGGCGAAGCCGCAGACCATCGGCAACAGAATCGCGCCGCCGCGCTTCCTCGCCTTCATCGCCCTGCTGATTGCCGGCGTACCCGCCGGACATCTGCTGCTCGGCAATTGGGCGTTGGGCGCGATGGCTGGGTTCGACGTCGCCGCGCTTGTCTTCCTCGCCTCGTGCGTCCCGTTGCTCGGCACCCGAGAGTCGCGGGTGATCCGCGAGCATGCGCAGGCCAATGACGCGAACCGCATCGGGCTGCTCGTCATCACCGGAATCGTGCTGGCGATCCTGCTGATCGCGATCAGCGCCGAGGCGATCGGCCATAACCCGCAGCCGCTGACCAAAGGCCTGATCATTCTGACCCTCGCGCTCGCCTGGCTGTTCGCCAACACGGTTTACGCGTTCCACTACGCACACATGGTCTACATGCATCCGGACGTCGGCTGCGTCGGTCTCGAGTTCCCGCGCACGACACATCCGGTCTATTGGGACTTCGTCTATTTCGCCTTCACCTGCGGGATGGCGTTCGCGACGTCGGACGTGACCGTCACCGAATCGCACATGCGCAAGATCGTGACCATCCACTGCCTCGCCGCCTTCGCCTTCAACATCGGCGTGCTGGCGTTCACCATCAACGTCCTCGGCAGCGGCGGCTAGGCCGCGACGTCGATCTCCGGCAGCGGCGGGCGCTTGCCGCGGGCAGCGACGAGGCAACCACCGACGATCAGGATCGCGCCCGCCAGTGTGTACAGCGACACGCGCTCCCGGAACACGAGCCAGCCCATCAAAGAAGCCCAGAGAAAGCCGCTATATTCGGTCGCCGCGAGATAGCCGGCCGGCCCGCGCGCATAGCCCCAGGCGAACAGCAAGGTGCCGGCGGTGGACAGCAGGCAGGCGACGATCACCCACGGCCATTGCTCATGCGGCCAGGCGGGGATGCCGGCCAGCGGGATGGCGAGCAGCCACAGCGCCATCACCGTCACGCACTGGAAGAAGTTGATCTCGAGCGGCCTCGCGGCGAGCGCCTGCCGGCGCATCAGCACGATGTTCCCGGCGTAGCACAGGGCCGATCCGATGATCGCGGCGACGCCGAGGAGCACCTCGCCCCCGACATGGGCGCGGGCCTGACCGAGCACGATCACGATCACGCCGGCGAAGGCGACAACGGAGCCCGCGATCGACCGTGACCCGATCTCCTCGTCGAGCAGGAGCGCGGCGAGCAGCATCGCGATCAGCGGGGCAATGAAGGTCAAGGCGATCGCCTGGGCGAGCGGCACTCGGCCAATGCCCCAGAAGAACAAGGCCGCCATCACCATCACGTCAATGCCGCGGATCACGTGCACGCGCAGCGTCTTGCGGTCAGGCCATGGCAGACGCCGCGGCAGGTAGAGCATCGCGCTGAGCGCGAGGTTCGCGGCAGAGCGCCAGACGCTGACGGCGACGATGCCGATAACCAGCACGAGGTGCTTCATCACCGCGTCCATGATCGACAGCACCGCGACCGCGCCGAGCGCTGCGAGGAAGCCCTGTACCGGATGCTGCGCGACGCGGTTCACGCGGCGCGATTAGGGAGATCAGCCGTTGGCGTCGAGTGACGCGGGCGCCGGCGAATTGTCGATCAGCAGCGGCGGCTCGGAAGTGGCGCCGAGGCCACTGGCGAGCGCACCGCTAAGGGCAAGGATGAGCAGCAGCTTGGTCACGAGCCCAAGCTGCGCCGGGAAAGTGAAAAAAGGCTAAATCACTCCGCGGCGTCGAGCGTCAGCTGATCCTGCGCGGCCTCGATTTCGGCTGCCTTCGCTTCGACCAGCCTGACGATGTGCTCAATCATGTCGCCGTCCTTCACATGGTGATCGGTCACGCCGGAGAGATAGACCATGTGGGTGCCATTGCCGCCGCCGGTGATGCCGATGTCCGTCTCGCGCGCTTCGCCGGGGCCGTTGACGACGCAGCCCAGGACGCTGAGCGACATGGGCGTCTTGATGTGCTGCAGCCGCGCCTCGAGCGCCTCGACCGTGCGGATCACGTCGAACCCCTGGCGCGCGCAGCTCGGGCAGGAGACCACGCGGACGCCGCGGCTGCGGATGCCGAGAGTCTTGAGGATCTCGTAGCCGACGCGGACCTCTTCCTCGGGCTCTGCCGACAGCGACACGCGGATCGTGTCCCCGATGCCCGCCCACAGGAGCGACCCGATGCCGATCGACGATTTGACCGTTCCGCCAATCAGCCCGCCGGCCTCGGTAATGCCGAGATGCAGCGGGCAGTCCACCTGATCCGCGAGCTGCTGATATGCAGCGACGGCGAGGAACACGTCGCTCGCCTTCACCGCGACCTTGTACTCGCGGAAGCCGTGGTCCTCGAGGATACGGATATGGTCGAGCGCGCTCTCGACCAGCGCCTCCGGGCACGGCTCGCCATATTTCTCGAGCAGGTCCTTCTCCAGGCTCCCGGCATTGACGCCGATGCGGATGGCGCAGCCGTTGGCGCGCGCCGCGGCGATCACTTCCTTCACCCGCTGCTCGGAACCGATGTTGCCAGGGTTGATCCGGAGGCAGGCGGCGCCGGCGTCAGCCGCCTCGAGCGCGCGCTTGTAGTGGAAATGAATGTCGGCGACGATCGGGATTCGGGCCGCCCGCACGATCTCCTTCAAGGCTGCGGTCGCGTCGGCCGTCGGGCAGGACACGCGGATGATGTCCGCGCCCGCATCCTCGCAACGGCGGATCTGGTCGATCGTCGCACGCGCATCCTCCGTCGGCGTATTGGTCATGGTCTGCACGCTGATCGGTGCGTCTCCGCCGACAGGGACGGAGCCGACCATGATCTGCCGCGACTTGCGCCGCTCGATATCGCGCCAGGGACGGATGGACATGACGCGCATATAAGCGGTTCGCCCGCCGGGGAAAACCAGTCTCAGGGATTCGCGCCACTTATCGCCTTGTGTTAACAGGGTTAACGGGACTCGCTGGGGGCGGCCGATGGCCAAGCTTGCCCAATTGCCGGGATTCGATCGCGCTCGTGACAAACAGGCGGAGCAATCGCGCGTCCCGCGGCTGAGGACGCGCTACTATGCGTTCCTCAGCTACAGTCACAAGGACAAGGCTCTTGCCGACTGGCTGCACCGCGAGCTGGAGAAGTTCCGCGTTCCGCATGCGCTGGCCGGCAAGCTGACGGCCAACGGCGTCGTCCCGCGGCGGCTGACGCCGGTGTTCCGTGACCAGCAGGACCTTTCCGCCGGCGCCGACCTCGCCGAGGAAATCAAGGCGGCGCTCGCCGCGTCGCAATTCTTGGTCGTGCTGTGTTCGCCGACCGCGGCGAAGTCGCGCTGGACCAACCAGGAGATCGAAAGCTTCAAACGGACGCGGCCCGAGGGCTGCGTGCTTGCCGCGGTGGTCGCGGGCGAGCCGTTCGCCAGCGACATGCCGGGGCGGGAGGAGGAAGAGTGCTTCCCGCCCGCGCTGCGCTTCAAATATGATCGCCGCGGGCACCAGACGACGAAGCGCGCGGAACCGCTCGCCGCGGACTTCCGTGAGATCGGCGAAGGGCGGCGGCTCGCCTTCCTGAAGCTCGTCGCCGGCATGCTCGGCGTCGGTCTCGACGAGCTCGTCCAGCGCGAGCAGACGCGAAGGAGCCGCCGTCTTGCTTACCTCGCGGCGGCATCGATCGCCGGCATGGCGGTGACCAGCACGCTCGCGGTTACGGCCATCCAGGCCCGCGACGAAGCGCGCGACCAGCGGCGCGAGGCCGAAGGGCTGGTCGCCTTCATGCTCGGAGACCTGAAGGACAAGCTGGAGCCAATCGGCAAGCTCGATGCGCTCGATGGCGTCGGGTCGCGCGTGTTGGCTTATTATCAGAAGCAGGATGCGTCGGATTTGTCGGACGCGGCTCTGCTTCAACGCTCGAAGGCGCTGAGCCTGATGGCCGAGGTCGCCAATGCGCGAGGCGACGCGCAGACTGCGCTCAAGCTCTACCGCGAAGCCATGGCCGGCACTCAAGAAACCATGCGCCGGAAACCAAATGACCCGCAACCGATCTTCGAACACGCGCAGAACGTATTCTATATCGGAGAAATCGCCGCTGACCTAGGGCAGCTGTATGCAGCGGAGACAGCGATGCGCACTTATAAGCAGCTCGCGCTGCGGATGGTCGCTTTGCAGCCCGACAACATGAAATATCGAATGGAAGTACAATATGCGGAGGTGGATCTTGGAACCGTGTACTGGAACCAGCGGCGCTTTCCCGAAGCGGTGTCCCAGTTCGCGCAAGGGCTACAAACGATTGAGGCACTTGCGACTGCCGACCCCGGCAATGCCGACTATCAGAAGTCGCTGACCGAAACGATAGCGTGGCTTGCAGATGCGGAAATGTCTGCCGGTCAGCTAGAGAGCGCGACCAGGCTTCGCGAACGCCAGGTCTCCATGCTCACCGCTGCCTTAGCGCGCACGGGTGACGTAATTTACCG
>Ga0207674_10004108_pt1 | contig 17631 bp, 20 predicted proteins | sample KBSCornC72_FD_184303 | JGI IMG/M metagenome (GOLD analysis project Ga0207674, IMG submission 184303) | Corn rhizosphere microbial communities from Kellogg Biological Station, Michigan, USA - KBS Corn C7-2 (SPAdes) (version 2) | ecosystem: Host-associated > Plants > Roots > Rhizosphere > Soil ... | reverse complement strand
GGACACGCCGTCCGGCGGACTCATCGCGCCCCGCCATGACCCGCGAGACAGCCGGGTTACGCTTTTACGAGTTGTCCGTTCCGCAGTCCCGGGGAGGTGCCCGTGGCGATAGGTCCATGGGACCCGCACGTAGCGGCCATCAGCCGGCTGCGCGCGTCCGACGCCGACCGCGACCGGGTGGTCGACGCGCTCAAGGCCGCGTACGCGCAGGGATTGCTCAGCACGGACGAACTCGCCGCGCGGACGAGCCAGGTGCTAGCGGCGCGGACCTACGCCGACCTGACCGCGGCCAGCGCGGTGCTGGCCGAACGCCCGGCACCGCCGCCCATCCACCCGCCCGCCACGACGCGGGTCAGCAAGAAAGCCGTGGCCTTCGGCACCAGCGCGATCGTGCTGTCGCCCGCCCTGGTCGCCGCGTTCCTCACGTTCTACGGCGGCTTTATCATCTTGTTCCTGGTGGCCTGTGTCGGCGTGGTCGTGTCGGCCGCGCCGATGGCCCCGCGGCCCCCGGGCGCGCTGCCGACAGCCGGCCGCCGCTGACCACCCCCGGGGGCCGGAAGATCATCGCCCCCTTGCTCTGGCATTATCGATTAGTGGCCAGTATCGATCTCGAGCGTCTCGCCAAGACCGCCTACGATGCCCACCGCAGTGCTCATCCCGGTCCCCTCCCGTCCTGGGACGACATCAGCGACCAGGAGAAGAAGGCCTGGCGGGCCGCTGTCACCGCGGTAACGGGCTCGGGTGAATCCACCGTCACCGAGGGCCCATCGGCCCGGGCGATAGCCGTCCAGGCCGGCGGCGACACCCACGTCTTCCACACCGAGTTCACCGCCGGCCGGCAGGGCAGCCTGGTACTCAACGACGAGCACGCGTCCAGCCACCACGCCCTGTTCCAGCCGGCCCACGGCTACTGGTTCGTCCAGGATCTCGGCTCGACCAACGGCACCTGGCTCAACGGCCGCCGCATGTTCGCGGCCCAGCGGCTGAAGAAGGGCGACAAGATCAAGATCGGACGCACGATCGTCGTGGTGGTGTCCACCCCGTAAACGCAGAGGGTCCGCGTTGATAGGGCTGCAGGGTTGCCCTATCGACGCGGACCCTTCCAAGTCATCCGTGGGGCCGCGTTGCAGGGTTGCGGCCCGCACCTTTGAGCAAGGAACTCTGGTTTCAATCATGCCCAACGACTTACTAGGACCCAACCCCGAAGAAGTTAGGTTGTGGTTAAGATTTCCGCCGGTCGCGCCCCGCGCGGGTTCCCAGCCAGAAGACCCCAGCTCAGCCCCATGCCCTGGCCGGCTGCCGAGTGCTCACGTTGAGCCGGTTGAAGAAGTTCGTCGTGGCGATCATGAGGATGAGCGCCGCGAGCCCCCGTTCGTCATAGTGGCGGGCCGCCGCGTCCCAGATCTCGTCGGGGACCGGGTCGGCCCGGTCGCTGAGCCGGGTCACCGTCTCGGCGAGCGCCAGCGCGGCCCGTTCGGCCTCGGAATAATAGGGAGCCTCCCGCCAGGCCGCCACGGCGAAGAGCCGCTCGTCGCTCTCGCCCGCCTTCCTCGCCTTGCGCCAGCCGCCGTCCACGCACGCGCTGCAGCCGTTGACCTGGCTGACCCGCAAGTGCACGAGTTCGAGCGTGGCCGGCGGCACGCCGCCTCCGCTGACGGACCCGTACAGGTCCTGGATCGGCTTCATGGCCTCGGGGATGATCACCGCGGGGTTCGGCATCCGGGCGGTCAGGGTGTCCATGGTGGTGTCCTCCGTTGTCGCGAACGTCTACCTCCCTGACCCGCCAGATCCAAGGAGTGTGACGACCCGCGCCATCACCATCCGGGCCCGCCGCCCCGGCCGGAACGTCATGAGACCCCGGATCCAGTGCGTTCAAACGCCGTGAATCCCCGGTTTCAGGACGTCCGGCTAGCGCCCGGCAGACGCCCGGGCGGGCCTGGTGCATCGGTAACCGTCGTGTTACGGTAGCCTGGTGGTTACCAATGCCGCCGGCGATCCGTTCGAGGCGCTCGGCGACCCGAACCGGCGTGACATCCTGCGCCTGCTCAGCGAGGGCGACAAGCCGGTCAGCCAGATCGCCGCCGCGCTGCCGATCAGCCGTCCCGCGGTGTCCAGGCACCTGCGGCTGCTGAAGGAGGCCGGCCTGGTCGCGGAGCAGGCCCGGGGCACCAGCCGGATCTACCACCTGCGCGGAGAGGGGCTGCGCGCGGTCCAGGAGTACCTCGAGCAGGTCTGGGGCGACGCCGCGCAGCGCTTCCGGCTGATGGCCGAGAACACACCCGAGAGCACGCCCGGGAGCACAGTGCCGCCCGAGAACACGCCCGAGAACGCCGGATGACCGCTCCGCTGCGCATGTCCTTCGACGTGGCCTGCTCCGCCGGCCACGCCTTCACCGTCTGGACCGCCGGCATCGGCACCTGGTGGCCGCCCGATCACACGATGACCGGGCGCGCCGAGGAGGTTGTCCTGCAGGGCGGCGTGGGCGGCCGGATCTACGAGCGGACCGCCGACGGGACCGAGCACGAGTGGGGCGAAGTGATCGTGTGGCAGCCGCCGGCCCGGCTGGCCTACCTGTGGTACCTCGGCCGGGACCGCGCCGACGCCACCGAGGTGGAGATCCGCTTCGTGGCCCAGGGCACCGAAGCCACCCGGGTGGAGATCGAGCACCGCGGCTGGGAGCGGCTGAGCCCGCAGACCGCCGGGTCGTGGCGAGACCGCAACCAGGCCAACTGGCAGACGTTGCTACCGCATTTCATCAAGGCAATCACTGAAGGGGAGCAGTAAATGGCCGCAGGCACGAAGGAAGACCCGTGGGAGCTGAAGACCCCGCCGGGTACCTCCAGCTACACCATGTACACCGACGAGCAGGCCGATCCGCCGACGCTGGTCTGCCAGGTCGGCTCGACCACGCTGAAGTACCGGCTGCGGGCCATCAAGGACCTGCACGCCTGGCTGAAGGAACAAGGCGACTGGGTCCCGCTGGGCGCGGCCGACGAGAAGAAGCCCGCCGCCGACGGCACGGTGGAGGCCTGGGGCCGGTCCGCGGACAATCCGGTCGGCGGCTGGTACGGGCTGCGCAGCGGTTACCGCGGCCGGTTCGGCATGTACCTGCCGCCGCTGCTGGAGGAGCTCGGCTTGGCCGAGGTCAGCCACGACGCCCGCAACAACCGGATGCGGGCGATCTAGGCGCTTTCTTCGACGGTCACGTAGGCCAGCCGGACCAGCTCGAGCACCAGGTGCGCGGCGCTGCCGCGCACCGTGACCAAGGTCAGCTCCTGACCGTGCACGGTCAGCTGCTCGCTGACCTGGTACAGGACGCGAACCCCGGCGCTGGCCAGCTGGGTGACGCCGGTCAGGTCGGCCACCAGCGGGACCGTGCCGCCCCGGCTGACCGATAGCAGCCGCCGGGCCAGCAGGTCGGCGGTGCCGATGTCGACCGGGCCGCCGACCAGCGCCCGGGCCGTGCTGCCCGCCGTGATGGAGGTATCCACGGTGAACGGCGGCTCGGCCGGGTACGCGGCCTGCTCGCCCTGGTGGCCCGAGGCCAGCATGGCGGGCCGGCGCAGCCGGTGCCGCAGTGTCACCGTCGTCCCCCCGCTGGCCGGGTGGCTGACCAGCAGCTTGTCCACGACGTGCCCGGCTACCATCAGGCCGTGGCCGCGGTCCGCGTCGGCCGGGTCGGGCGGCTGCCAGGTGCCGTGGTCGGTGATCAGGCACGTCACGCTGCCGTCGCGGCCCAGGGTCGCGTCGAGCTCGATGATCCCCGGCGCCTCCCGGGGGTAGGCGTGCTCGATGGCGTTGGTGACCATCTCCACCATGGCCAGGTGCAGCGCCTCCCAGTCGTCGGCCGTCGCGTCGAGCCTGCTCAGCCAGTCGGCGAAGGCGTCCCGCGCCGTGGTCAGGCTGGACCGCTCGCTGGGCAGCGCCAGCCGCAGCGGGGGGACAGGATCGGCGAGCCACTGGGCGGCCAGCGCGGTGATGTCGTCGGTGTGCCCGGTGCGGGTCAGCACCTCCACGCTCAGCTGGCAGACCCGCTCCGCCGCGCCCGGGTCCGCCCCGTTAACGGCCGGGTCCGCCCCGGTCGCGGCCGCGTCGGCCGCGACCACGGCGAGCTCTCCCATCCCCTCGGCGATGGTCCGGTCCGGCCGCTCGACGAGGCCGTCGCTGTACAGCAGGACGAGCTCGCCCGGGGCGAGCGTGCTGCTCGCCAGCACCGGCGGCGAGCCGGTGCCCAATGGCCCGGTTCCGGTCCCCTCGAGGTACCTGGCCTTCCCGTTCACGCCGATGACCAGCGGCGGGGGATGCCCGCAGGTGGTGTAGCGCAGCGTTCCCGCGGCCGGGTCGAGCACCACGAGCACGAGGGTGGCGGCGCGCAGCGACGGCATCCGGGCGGCGAAGGCGTCGGTCCGCCGCAGCACCTGGCCGAGGTCGTCCTCGGCGGCGAGCAACTCGGCTAGCACGGCGCGGAGCTGTCCCATCGCCGCGGAGGCGGACAGCCCGTGGCCGACCACGTCCCCGACGACGAGCGCGACGGCCCCGCCGTCCAGCGGGATCGCGTCGAACCAGTCCCCGCCGGCCGCCTGCTCCTGCCCGGCCACCAGGTAGCGGGCCGCGATCCTGGCCCGGGGCAGCACCGGCAGGGCGGTGGGCAGCAGGGCCTCCTGGAGTTCGGCCACGATGCCGCGTCCGTCCGCGTTGCTGCCCTCCGTATCGGCGGCGCGCACCAGCCGTCCCAGGCCCGGCTTGTCCTCGTCGTGCGCAGTACCTGGCACCGCCGCCTCCTGGTTTCCCGCCCCTTGCCCCGGTGAACTACCCCCGCAGGGCGAGCCAAACGGGTTAGACCCGCTCGGAGGGGGCAGAGGGGGCCGGGTACGCAAGACCACGAGGGAAGGAACGGCAGTGAGCGACACCGACAAGACCAAGAACAAGGCCCAGGAGCTCAAGGGCAAGGCCAAGGAGGCCGCCGGCAAGGCCGTAGGCAACGAGCGCCTCGAGGCCGAGGGCAAGGCCGACCAGGCCGCGGGCAACGTCAAGCAGGCCGGCGAGAAGGTCAAGGACGCGGGTAAAAGCCTGAAGCCGTGAACTGGTGTGGACCGCTGATTCCCGGGTAATCGGATTCCGACCTGGTGGCGGTCACATAAGAGAGAAGGAAACAGTTCATGGGTATCATCCTGCTTGTTCTCCTGCTCGCCCTGATCCTGGGCGGGCTGGGGTTCGCGATTCACATCCTGTGGTGGATCGCGCTCATCGTGCTGGTGATCTGGCTTGTCGGGTTCGTCGTGCGCGTGGGCGAGGGCGGATCGCGGGGCCGCTGGTACCGCTGGTTATAGGCCCGCCGAGGATAGCCTCGAGGCTAGCTTGCGCTGGCCTCCGGCTCACCCGGCTGACTGGCTCCGGGGCCGTTCGCGGCTCCGGAGCCAGTTCCGGCTAGGGCGGCGAGGGCGTCGTCGACGGTGTCATACATCGGCAGCCGGTCGGCCAGGCCGGTGATCCACAGTGCCTTGGTGTAGCGGTAGCGCGCGCCGGCCAGCAGGAACACGCCGCCTTCTTCCGCCTGCCGCCGCCAGTGCGTCACGATCACGGCCAGTGCGGTGGTGTCCATGAAGTCCACCGCGGACATGTCGAGGATCACCTGGTCGCTGGCTGCCGCGGCTTCGGACAGGCGATCGTCGAACTGCCGGCTCGAGGTGATGTCGAGCTCGCCGTGCGCGCTCACGACCACGGCGGTGCCGTGGGTTTCCATTGAGAAGCGTAGCTCGGCCACTCTGCGCTCCCACAGGCTCGGCTCGGACGGGGGGTAGACATCAGAATCGTATTCCCGGACCCGGTCTCGTGCCGCGATACCGGGACCGTTAGCCCGGATGTACTGTTGGGCGGTACATGCGAAGCCGCCCACTGGATTATAGATATATAGGAATGCGCACCCATGGACGTTGACAGCAGCCAGCAGCGGATGGCCGCCTATATGCGGGATCACCAGGACAAGGTTGTAGGCCGCTGGAGCGAGATCGTGGTCGCGGGCCTGCGCGGCCGGAGCTCGGTCGCCGAGGTCAGGCGTGAGCTCGAGGATCTGTATTCGCTGGTGGTCCGGGCCATGTCCGGCGCCGACGAGCAGGTCGCCGGCGAGCTCACGGCGGTGCTGACCGAGCTGTCCGGGTCCCGGGCGAGGAACGGGTTCACCCCCCGCGAGACGGCGCTCGGGGTGTTCGCGCTCAAGGACGCGGTCTTCGAGCTGGTCGCCGACGCCGCCGACCTGGCGCCCGAATACCTGGCCTTCTCCCGGATGATCGACGACCTCGGCCTGCTCACCTTCGAGACCTACGCGGCGGCCCGGGAGCAGATCATCGCCGACCAGGCTACGGCCATGCTTGAGCTATCCACCCCGGTGATCAGGCTGTGGGATGGCGTCATCGCGGTGCCGCTGGTCGGCGCGCTGGACTCGGCGCGCACTCAGCTGGTCATGGAGAAGCTGCTGGAGACCCTGGTCGCGACCGGCGCGGATCACGCCGTGCTGGACATCACCGGGGTGTCCACGGTAGACACCGAGGTGGCCCAGCATCTGCTCAAGACGGTGAGCGCGGCGCGCCTGCTCGGGGCCGAGTGCATCGTCAGCGGCATCCGGCCGCAGGTGGCGCAGACGATCGTGTCGCTCGGCATCGAGTTCGGCGACATCGCCACCAAGGCGACGCTGGCCGACGCGCTGGCGCACGTGCTGAACCGTCGCGGCCAGCGCATCGGCCAGCAGCGCCCCGGCCAGCAGCGCACCGAGCCCCAGAAGCCGGGCCCCGCCTGATGGACCGCGTGCCGATCCTCAAGATCGGGACGACGCTCTTCGTCTCCATCCAGATCGACCTGCAGGACGAGAGCGTCGTGCGGCTCCAGGAAGACCTGGCGGACGAACTGGCCGCCACCGGCGCCCGCGGGGTGATCATCGACATCACCGCGGTGGAGATCGTGGACTCCTTCATCGGCCGGATGCTGGCCATGATCGGGTCGATCTCGCGGCTGTTCGACGCCGAGACGGTCCTGGTCGGCATGCGCCCGGCGGTGGCGATCACGCTCACCGAGCTGGGCCTGTCCCTGCGCGGCGTGCGCACCGCGCTGAACGCGGAGAAGGGCCTCGAGCTGCTGAACGGACGCGCTTGATGGATGAGCTGCCGATCAGGACCGGAGACGACGTCGTCCGCGTTCGGCAGCAGGTGCGGGTGGTAGCGGCCAAGACCGGCCTGTCCCTGGTGGACCAGACCAAGGTGGTGACGGCAGCCAGCGAGCTGGCCCGCAACGCCCTGGTGCACGGCGGCGGCGGCCTGGCCCGGGTCGAGGTAGTCACGTCCGCGCTCGGCAAGAGCGGCGTCAGGATCGGCTTCACCGACGAGGGCCCGGGCATCGCGGACGTCGACCTGGCCCTGACCGACGGCTGGAGTTCGGGGGTCGGCCTCGGCCTCGGCCTGTCCGGCGCGCGGCGGCTGGTCGACGAGTTCGAGCTGACCTCCAAGCCGGGCAGCGGCACCAGCGTCGTGGTCGTCAAGTGGTCCCGCTGAGCTGGCCGCTGCAGGCCCCGTCGCCGCAGGACATGCGGTGGCTCCGGGTTGAGGACGCCAGCGCGGTGGCCGCCTGCCGCCAGGCCGTCCAGAATATGGCCGAACGGTTGCGGTTCCCCGCCGCCCGCATCGGCCAGCTCGCCCTCGCGGTCACCGAAGCCGCCTCCAACCTGCACAAGCACGCCGAGCAGGGGTCGCTGCTGCTGTGCGTCAACCGGGACGGCCCGCAGCCCGGCATCGACCTGGTCACGATCGACGCCGGCCCGGGCGTACGGGACGTGAGCGCGGCCCTGCGGGACGGCCACTCCACGGCCGGGACGCTGGGCATCGGCCTGGGCGCGATCCAGCGCCTGGCCGATTTCGCTGACCTCTACTCCCGGCCGGGCCACGGCACCTCCCTGGTCGCACGGTTCTGCGTGTCACCGCCCGTGTCGCAGCCGCGCTGGGCCGGGCTGATTCGGCCGATCACCGGCGAGACCGAATGCGGCGACGCGTACGGCGTGGTCCCGGCCGACGGCGCGGTCACCGCCGTGCTGTGCGACGGGCTCGGCCACGGCCCGCTGGCTGCCGCGGCGGCCGCGGTCGGGGTGGCCGCCGTGCTGGACGACCCGGCGGGCGAGCCGGCCGCGCTGCTGGAGCGGGTGCACCGGCGGATGAGCGGGACCCGCGGCGGAGCGGTGGGCGTCGTGCAAGTCAGCGGACAGCTGGCCCGGTTCGCCGGCCTGGGCAACGTGGCCGCCTCGATCGTGTCGGATGGTCAGCGCAAGAGCATGGTCTCCATTCCGGGCATCGCCGGCGTCCAGGCCAGGACCATCCGCCAGTTCGAGTACGACGTGCCGCCAGGTTCGGCGGTCATCGTGCATTCCGACGGCGTCAGCAGCCGCTGGGAAGCCGCCGCCCTGCCCGCGCTCGAGGCCAGGGACCCGTTGCTCATCGCGGCCGTGCTGCTCGCCGAGGCGGGCGTGCACCGCGACGACGCCGGCGTCCTCGTGCTGAAGTCATGAACAGCCAGGACGGCGAGCTCGCCCGGCTCGAGGTCAGCGACACGGCCGGGGTCTTCGCGGCGCGCCAGCTCGGCCGGGGCCTGGCCGCCGTCCTGGCCCTGGAGCAGCAGGACCAGATCAGGGTGGCCACGGCGCTGAGCGAGGTAAGCCGCAGCGCGGTCACGGCCGGGCGGACCGCGGTCATCACGTTCGGCATCGACCAGGCCGACCTGCTGGTGACCGTGTCCGTGGACGGCGAGCTCCCGGCCGACGGGATCGTCGCGGCGGCCCGGCTCATGGACCAGGTCGACGCGGACGGCCAGGTCGTGCGGATGACCAAGCGCCGCCCGCCCGGCGTGCGGCCGGACCCGCGGCTGGTCGGCGAGCAGGTGGCCGCGGTACAGCCGCGGTCCGCCCTGGACGAACTGCAGCGGCAGAACCAGGACCTGATCAGCGCGCTGGACGACCTCAAGCAGCAGAAGGACCAGCTGCTCCTGCTCAACGCCGAGCTCCAGGAGACCAACCGCGGCGTCATGGCCCTGTACGGCGAGCTGTCGGACGAGCTGGAGCAGACCAACCGCGGCGTGGTGGCGCTGTACGCGGAGCTGGACGAGAAGTCCGAGCGGCTGCGCGCGGCCTCCGAATCCAAGGACAGGTTCTGGGCCAACGTCAGCCACGAGCTGCGCACCCCGCTGAACTCCATCATCGGGCTGACCCGGCTGCTGGCCGAGCCCGCGCTCGACGGAACCGTCCTCGACGCCGAGCGGCTCTACCAGACCGAGCTGATCAGGAACTCGGGCAGCACCCTGCTGACCCTAGTCAACGACCTGCTCGACGTGGCCAAGGCCGAATCGGGACAGCTACACGTCGACCCGGCCCAGGTGGACCTGCCCGCGCTGTTCGGGCGGCTGCGCGGGCTGGCCCGGCCGATGGCCGAGGGTAAGCCGGTGGAGGTGATCGTCAGCGCCGGTGACGACCCGGATACTCCGGTCACGATCCTGACCGACGAGGTTGCCCTGACCAGCATCCTGCGTAATCTGCTGTCTAACGGAATCAAGTACACCGATCACGGCGAGGTCCGGCTGAGCGCACGGGTAGCGGGTCCGAGGCTCGAGATCAGCGTGGCCGATACCGGCATAGGCATACCGGCCGGCCTGCACGAGCATGTCTTCGAGGAGTTCTATCAGGTGCCCGGCCTGCGCCGGGGTGGCACCGGTCTGGGCCTGCCGTACGCCCGCCGGCTGGCCGCGATCCTGGGCGGGGACCTCACGCTGACCAGCGAGTCGGGCGTGGGCACCACGGTCGTGCTCGGCCTGCCGCTGCAAACCCCGGCCGTCGGCACGGTCCTGCTGGCCGACGACGACGCCGCGTTCCGCGGGGTGCTGAAGGGGCTGCTGGACGGGCTGGCGGACCGGGTGCTCGAGGCCGGGGACGGCCGCGAGGCGCTGGCCCTGTTGGCCCAGGACCCGGTCGACCTGGTGCTGGCCGACATGCGGATGCCCGGTATGGACGGCAGCGCGCTGCTGGCGCGGCTGCCCGCCACGGTGCCCGCGATCATCGTCACCGGCGCGGATGTCACGCCGCCGCCCCGGGCGGCGGCCATGCTCCGCAAGGACGAGCTCACCCGGGAACGGCTGGAGTTCACGCTGCGGGTTATCAGGGGCGAGCCATGACCAGCAATCAGGCCGTGATACTCCTGGTCGACGACGACGAGGCCAAGCGCTACCTGATGGGTACCTGGCTGCGCCGGGGCGGGCACACCGTGATCGAGGCCGGGACCGGCCGGGAGGCGCTGGAGAAGGCCGGCTTGGCCGAGCTGGTCGTTCTCGACGTCAACCTGCCCGACATGCTCGGCTACGACGTCTGCCGCCAGATCAAGGCCGACCCGGCCACCGCGGCCATCCCGGTCGTCCAGGTCTCCGCCACCGCGGTCCAGGTCTCGGACCGCGCCCGGGGCCTGACCCAGGGGGCCGACGCCTACCTGACCGACCCGAACGAGCCCGAGGAACTGCTCGCCGTGGTGATGGCGGCGCTGCGCTACGCCCGGGCCCGGCAGCGTGCCGAGCGGACGGCGGCCCTGCTGAGCGCGCTGACCAGCGTGGCGCTCGACATCAGCGCAGCCGACACCTTCGACGCCCTGGTCCGGGCCGCTGCGGCCGGCGCCGCGCGGATCTTCGCCGCCCAGGCCGTGCTGATCATCGAGATGCCAGACGGCCAGATCCGCCGGACGTCGGCATCGCCGGAACGGCCCGAGCCGCGCCAGCGCGGCGCGCCCGGCGGCCTGACCGACCTGATCGCCGTGCGGATCCTGGCGGAGAGCCAGTCCAGCGGGGCCGTCATGCTCTCTCGCGAGGACTGGCTGGCGCTGGTCCCGGACAGCACGCTGCAATGCGACGTCTGCGTGGCCGCGGTCCGGCCGAAACCGGGCCGGCCGCCGGTGGCGATGGCGATCGACCGGGTCGGCGTGCCCGGCGACGAGGAGCTGCAGATCCTGCGCCAGCTGCTGCAGCTGGTCGCGCTGGCCACCGAGGCGCTGCGCTCGTACGCCGAGGAGCACGTCATCGCGCTGACTTTGCAGCGCAGCCTGCTGCCGCCGGCTCCGCCCGAGGTACCGGGCCTGGCCATCGCGTTCCGCTATCTCCCGGCCAGCGACCAGGCCGAGGTCGGCGGCGACTTCTACGAGGCGCTCCCCTGGCGGGACCGGGTCCTGGTCGTCATCGGCGACGTGCAGGGCCACTCGCTGCAGGCGGCGACGGTGATGGGCGAGCTCAGGCACGCGCTGCGCGCGTTCATCCTGGAGGGGCATGCGCCGCTGGCCATCACCGGCCTGGTCAACGACGTCCTGACCCGCTATCACCCGGGCATCATCGCCACCTTGTGCCTGGTGGTGCTCGACCCCGGCTCGGGGGAGCTGCAGATCGTGAACTGCGGTCACATGGCCCCGCTGCTGGTCGGCGGGCCGGACGCGGCGTACGTCGGCGAGGGCGGCCTGCTGCTCGGCCTGCCCATGCACGAGCCGAACGTGGAGACGGCTTTCCTCCCGCCGGGCGGCACCCTGCTGCTGATGACCGACGGCCTGGTCGAGGAGCGCGGCGTCTTCATCGACGTCAACCTGGAGAAGCTGCGCGTGGCCGCGCAGGAGGCCAGCGGGGCCGACGTGGAGGCCTTCAGCAACCATGTGATGTCCATCTTCGGTCCGCGGGAGGACGACGTCGCGATGGTCGCGGTGCGCCGGACATGAGCGAGCCAACCGAACCCGTAGCCGGCCTGGAGGCGCGGTACGCCGCGCTGCGCCAGGCGGCCAGGTCGGAGGGCGGCGATCCCGGCGACGTGCTCGAGGCCGCCTTCACCGAGCTGGAAGGGGCCATCGACCTGCTCCGGGCGGTCGCCCCGGTTCGCCGCGACGATTCCTCCGGCACACCGTCGGACGCCGAGCGCGGCCTGCTGCGCGCGGTGTTCCAGGACGCGCCCGTGCCCCAGTTCCTGGTCGCCCGCGACGGCACGGTCCAGCGGGTCAACCGGGCGGCCGGCGACCTGATCGGGGCCAAGCCCGGCTACGCGACCGGCCGCCCGTTCACCGCCTTCGTCGCGCTGCCGACCCGCGCGGCGGTGAACTCCCAGCTCACCGCCGTCGGCCGGACCGGCAAGCCGCGCCGTATCCGGTGCAGCCTGGTCGCCGCGGACGGCCTGGTCCCGTGCGAGCTCGTCATCGGCCGGGTCGGCGTGAAGGGCAACCCGGACGACTCCGATCCGCTGCTGATCGCGGTCCGCGACGCCCCCGCGGTTCCCGTGCCGGATGCCGAGACCAAAGCCAAACCCCAGCTGGGCGCGGTGCAGGCCATCACCCGCCGGCTCGACCTGATCACGGCGGTGGCCAGGTTGCTGCTGGAGAACGAGGGCTACAGCGAGTCCAGGACGCTGCAGCGGTGCGCGCGGCTTCTCGCCCGCGAGCTCACCGCCTGGGTCATCGTGGACATGGACCGCAGGTACCGGATGCGGCGGCAGTTCGCGGCCGGCCCGGACGACCCGCGGCTGACCGAACTGACCAGCGCGCTCGCCGCGGTCGACCCGCCGCCGGGCTCGGTCCCGTTCACCGTGCACGAGTCCGGGCACCCGGCCCTGGTGGCGCACGCCGATGACGCCGACGCATTGGGCCAGGACGTGGACGGCGAATCGCTGCTGACCAGGCTGGACGCGACGTCGCTGCTGTCCGTGCCGCTGACCGACGGCGAGATCAGGTACGGCGTGCTGACCCTGGCCCGGCGGGCCAGCGACGGTCACTTCAAGGTGGCTGACCTGGCCCTGGTCCAGGAACTCGGCGAGCAGATGGGCCTGGCCATCCGGGTCGACCGGATGTTCCGCCGCCGCTCGGACACCGCCGACGCGCTGCACGCCAGCGTGCAGCCGAGAAAATGGCCGGACATCCCCGGCGTGCAGATCGCCGCGACCTACCTGGCCGCCACCGAGGACGCGGACGTCGGCGGGGACTTCTACGACGTGTACCGGACCCCCGACGGCTGGGGCCTGGCCGTCGGCGACGTCTCCGGCAAGGGCGAGGAGGTGGCCGCGGTGACCGCCGCGGCCCGGTACGCGATCCGCGTCCTGGCCCGCCGCTGCGCCGATCCCGGCGAGGTGCTGGTCGGCACGAACGAGATCGTGCTGGCCGACGAGCTCGCCCTGGACGGCGGGTTCGTCACGGCCAGCATCGCGCACCTGGCCTGGCAGGAGGATTCGCTGCGGGTGGTGCTCGGCAGTTCCGGGCATCCGCCCGCGGTGGTGCTCAGGTCGGACGGGCGGGTCCTGATGGCCAGCGGCGGCGGCCTGCCGCTGGGGCTGTTCCCCGACGCCGAGCCCGCCACCCAGGAGCTCGCCCTGGACGACGGCGACATCCTGTTCCTCTACACCGACGGGGTGGCCCAGGCCCGCGGCCCGGACAACACCTACTTCCAGGACCGGCTGGCCGACGAGCTGGCCGCGCTGGCCGGCCGGGAGCCCGAGGAAGTGGTGGCGCTGATGCGCCGGGCCATGAACGACTTCACCGGCGAGCACTATGTCGACGACGTCACGATGCTGGTGATGCGGGCCAGCCGTGAGGACACCCGGGCCGGTCAGCGGGATCGGCGCCGGGCCGCGTCGCGACGGCGGGCACCCGGATGAACCGGGAAGCGACGGAGCTGTGGTCGGCGGCCCTGGGCGCCGCGGGCACCGTCATCCGGTACGGCCACTGGGGTCGCCCGGTCCTCGTGTTCCCCTCCGAGCGCGGCCGGGCCTGGGACTTCGAGAACAACGGCATGATCGGCGCGGTCCAGGACCTGATCGACGCGGGCCGGGTCAAGCTTTACTGCGTGGACAGCTACGACGCGGCGTCCTGGTCCAACCACGAGATCCCGCTCGAGGAGCGGGCCCGGCGGCACGGCCGGTACGAGTCCTGGATCGTCGGCGACGTGGTGCCGTGGATCTACCAGGACGTCGGCGGCCACGCCGACGTGATCACGCTCGGCTGCAGCCTGGGCGCCTTCCACGCGGCCAACTTCGCCCTCAAGCGGGCCGACCTGTTCCCGCTGGCGATGTGCTTCTCCGGTAACTACGACCCCGCCTCCTGGAACGGCTGGGGCGAGCGGGGCAACGAGGCGTACTTCAACAACCCGCTGGACTACATCGGCCAGCTGTCCGGTGACCACCTGGACTGGCTGCGCGGCCAGGTCAGCCTGCTGCTGGTCTGCGGGCAGGGCCAGTGGGAGGACACCACGGGCTCGCTGGAAAGCACCCGCCGGTTCGCCGCGCTGCTCACCGACAAGGGGATCAAGCACGAACTCGACCTGTGGGGGTATGACGTCCCGCACGACTGGCCTTCCTGGCGCGCCCAGCTGGCCCACCACCTGCCGCGATTCTGCTGAGACTGGAGGTAGCCATTGACCAGGCACACGATCGGGCTCCTGCTGGGCACCGAGGACGACTGGCCCTCGGCCTTCACCGAGATCCTGCGCCGGCTGGGTCCGGTCGAGGGGCCGGGCGGCCCGCACGCCTTCGACGTCGAGCGGATCACCATCGAGCCGTTCAGCCTGCGTGACAAGCCCCGCTACGACCTGGTCATCGACCGCCTGGCGTACTGGTACTACCACCCCAGGGAGTGGCTCAAGAAGGTCGCCATGATGGACGGGGTCTACCTGCTCAACAGCCCGTTCACGTTCCAGTCGATGGAGAAGCACGCGGCCTACTGCGCGATGATGCGGCTCGGGCTCAAGGTGCCGGAGACGGTGCTGGTGCCGTACAAGAACCCGCTCGACAACTCGCGTTACGTCTACACCGCGGCCCGCTACAACCAGCCCTTCGACCTGGACGCGATCGCCCAGAAGATCGGCTACCCGCTGTTCATGAAGCCCTACGACGGCGGGGCCTGGCGCGGCGTGTCCAAGATCAAGAACGCCGACGAGTTGCACGCCGCCTACGACGCCAGCGGCGAGATGCTCATGCACCTGCAGAAGGCCATCGACTACGACGTCTTCGCCCGCTCGCTGTCCATCGGCGCCGAGACCATGGTGATGAAGTTCCTGCCGGACCAGCCCATGCACCTGCGCTACGCGGTCGAGCACGACTTCCTGCCCCCGGACGCGGGGCTCGAGGTGGTGACGATCGGGAAGCTGGTCAACGCGTTCTTCCGGTGGGAGTTCAACTCCTGCGAGACCCTGGTCAAAGGCGGCGAGGTCTACCCCATCGACTACGCCAACGCCTGCCCCGACGTCGCCCTGACCAGCCTGCACTACTACTTCCCCTGGGCGATGAAGGCGCTGGTCAAGTGGACCGTCTTCGCGCTGGTGACGGGCCGCCAGGCCCGGCTCGACCTGGAGACCGACCGCTACTTCGCCATCGCCGACGAGCCCGGTATGTCGTACGGGGAGAAGCTGGGCGAGTACCGCAAGCTGGCCGACGCCTACTTCGACACCGAGCGCTACCAGGACTTCTGCGCCACCAGCCTGGCCCGGCTCGACCAGCTCATGCTGGACTGGATAACCGGCCCCGACTTCGACCAGCTGCTGGTCCGCACGGTCCAGGCGGTGTACCCCGAGCACGAGCACGACCAGTTCATCGCCCACCTGCGCGGCCTGCTCCACCTCTGGGTCCGCGACGAAAGCGCCCGCCTAGCCGCCGCCTGAGCCCTCGCCGGACGCACTGAAACCGGATATCCAGTGCGCTAGAACGCACTGGAACCGGGGTTTCAGGCTCTTGCGCGAATTTTGTGGTGGTGGTTACCCGGGGTGAAGGATGACGCGCTTGCGGAGCAGGGGGAAGCCGGCGCGGCCGTACATCTGGCGCTTGATCATCTTGATCTTGGTGACGTTGCCTTCGAGGGCGGCGGAGTTGTAGGGCAGTGCCAGCCCGGCGGTGACGGCCTGCTGGTCGAGGCGGATGCCCCGGGCGAAGGAATGCAGGTCGGGCTGGTCATCGGCTTCGACGGCGGTGAGCCAGTCGTCGAGTGCGAGCAGGCCCTGGCGGCGGGTCATCATCTCGGCGAAGGCCCGGATGTGCCCGGCCAGGGCGTTCAGGTGCGGGCAGGCGGCGGTGACGGCGGCGAGCCCGGCCTGCCCGGCCGGGTCCAGGCGGGCGGGGCGGGTCAGCAGCCAGCGGGTGACCTGGCGGGTCTTGGGGATGGCCGGGGCGGGCGGGGCCGGGCGGGCGGCCCGGCCGGCCCTGGTCCTGCCGTCGGCGGGGCGGAACTGGGCGACGTAGCGCTGGACGGAGCGCAGGCTGCCGGCCCAGCCCAGGGTGGCGGCCATTTCGGCGTGCAGGGCGGCGGCGCTGGTGACGCCTTCGTTCCAGCGGCGGGTGATCCAGGGCTTGAACGGGTCGAGCCTGCTGTCCCGGCTGGTGGCCTTGACCAGCAGCGGGGCGACGTCGGGCTGGGACGCGTACCGGTGCACGGTGTCCGGGTCCAGGTCCAGGATGCGGGCGGCGCCGGCCTGGGTGTGCCCGGCGGCCAGCAGGTCGTGCACGGCGGCGTGGCGCTCGCGGGTCCGCGCGACCAGGGCCCGCTCGCGGCCGCACGCGTCCAGCAGCCCGCCCGGCCCGGGCGGGAGCGCGGCGGCCGCGGCGTCCTGCGGTGCCTGCTGCCCGGGCGGGACATCCGCTGGCGGCCCGTCCGGGGCCCCGCTGGCTGCGGCAGCAAGGCAGCCGCGGTGCGCGGCGACCGCCTTCTCGGCATATTCGCCCAGGTTGTGCCACAGGTGCCAGCGGTCGGCGACCTGGGTCGCGGCCGGGGCTCCGGCGGCGGCGCCCTCGGCGTAGGCGCCGGCCCGGTCCCGGCAGATCACCTCCGCGCCGGGATGAGCCTGCAGCCATGCCTCCAGCGTGCCCGCCCGGCGGTCCGGCAGCAGGTCGACCACCCCGCCCGATTCGGCGTCGGCGATCACGGTGCCGTACACCTGCCCCTTGCGCAGCGCGAAATCATCGACCCCGGTGATCTGCGGCGCGCCGCCGGACGGCGGGTCCGGCAGCGCCATGACCAGCCGCAGCACGGTGGAGGAATGGGCCGGCGCGCCCAGGGCGGCGGCCAGCCGGGCGCCGGCCCGCCCGGCCAGCTCCACCCCCAGGCGGGCCAGCATGCCCAGCAGCGGCACGCTGCGCCGCCGGTACCGGACGGTCAGCCCTCCGGCCTGCTCGGCGAACGTGACCTTCGCGCAGCCCGGATCCAGGCAGCGGAACCGGCGCACCGCCAAGACGATCAGTACCGGGCGGCCGCCGGCCGCGCCATCGGCCACCACCCGGCCGTACCCGCCATGCACCTGCGAGGACACCGCCCCGCACGCCGGGCACCGCGCCTGCGGGGCCCGGCAGCACGCCCAGAGCACCACCGCCTCCCCGGTATCGGCCACCCGGTCGACCCGCAGCCCGGCAAGATGCGGGAACAACATGAACAGCAGCTCCTCACCCTGCCCGGAAACCTCCAGGACACGGCCGGCGGCGGTGGCCGCCCTCCAGGACGGCATGGCAGACTGAGACGGCAACGAGGCTCCCGGGCACGCGAGGTCTTGGCAGATTCCCGCGTCCTACCGGAGCCTCGCTGCCATATCACCCCGACACGCCGCGCGCGCACCAGATCGTCACATCAG
>Ga0207674_10004107_pt1 | contig 17638 bp, 10 predicted proteins | sample KBSCornC72_FD_184303 | JGI IMG/M metagenome (GOLD analysis project Ga0207674, IMG submission 184303) | Corn rhizosphere microbial communities from Kellogg Biological Station, Michigan, USA - KBS Corn C7-2 (SPAdes) (version 2) | ecosystem: Host-associated > Plants > Roots > Rhizosphere > Soil ... | reverse complement strand
ACCTTGCGCTGGTCGTTCATCACGTCGTCGAATTCGACGACCTGCTTGCGGATGTCGTAGTTGCGCGCCTCGACCTTCTTCTGCGCGGTCTCGATCGCCTTTGAGATCCACGGGCTGACGATTGCCTCGCCGTCCTCGAGATTCTTGTTCATCAGCCGCGAAAACATGGTTTGCGGGCCGAAGATGCGCAGAAGGTCGTCGTCGAGGCTCAAATAGAAGCGCGATAGGCCCGGATCGCCCTGGCGGCCCGAGCGTCCGCGGAGCTGATTGTCGATGCGCCGGCTCTCGTGCCTCTCGGTGCCGAGCACGTAGAGGCCGCCCGCTTCAAGCACCCGTTGCTTTTCGGCGGCGATTTCAGCTTTGATCTTCTCGGCCTGGGCGGCAAATTCCGGGGTGCCGGCAAGAAGGTCCGGATGCTCGTCCTGCATGCGGAAATCGAGATTGCCGCCTAGCTGAATATCGGTGCCGCGGCCCGCCATGTTCGTCGCGATCGTCACGGCGCCCATGCGGCCGGCCTGAGCGACGATATGGGCTTCCTGTTCATGAAAGCGCGCATTCAGGACCGAATGCTTGACGCCTTCTTTTTGAAGGTACTCCGATAGCATTTCCGATTTTTCGATCGACACCGTTCCGACGAGGACCGGCTGACCGATCTCCTGCTTGGCCTTCAGCTCCTTGGCAATCGCCGCGAATTTCTCCGGCATCGTCTTGTAGAATTCGTCGTCCTCGTCGATCCGTTTAACCGGGACGTTGGTCGGGATCGAGACCACGTTCATCTTGTAGATGTCGAAGAATTCCGGCGCCTCGGTCATCGCCGTACCGGTCATTCCCGACAGCTTCGGGTACATGCGGAAATAGTTTTGAAAGGTGATCGAGGCGAGCGTCTGGTTCTCGGGTTCGATGTCGACGCCCTCCTTGGCCTCGACTGCCTGGTGAAGCCCGTCTGACCAGCGCCGTCCTTCCATCATTCGGCCGGTAAATTCGTCGATGATGACGACTTTCCCGTCCTTCACAATGTAATCGATGTCCTTCTTGAACATCACATTGGCCTTGAGCGCCTGGTTCAGGTGGTGGACGACCTGGGTATTAGCGATGTCGTAGAGGTTGCGCCCCTCGATCAGGCCGGCGTCCTCGAGCATCCGCTCGGCTTTTTCGGTACCCCCCTCGGTAAGGACCACGCTTTTCTGCTTCTCGTCCTTGTCATAGTCGGCCGGCTGCAGCGTTTTCACGAGCGCGTCGACCTTCATGTAGAGATCGGACTTGTCGTCGGTGGGGCCCGAGATGATCAGCGGCGTGCGCGCCTCGTCGATTAGGATCGAGTCGACCTCGTCGACGATCGCGTAATTGAACGGCCGCTGGACCATTTGCTCGCGAGAATATTTCATATTGTCGCGCAGGTAATCGAAGCCGAGCTCGTTGTTCGTCCCGTAGGTGATGTCGGCGTTGTAGGCGTCCCGCTTGTCCTGGTCGGTCATGTTGGGAACGATCACCCCGACATTCATCCCGAGGAAGCGGTAGATCTGCCCCATCCAGTCCGCGTCGCGGCGGGCCAGATAGTCGTTGACCGTGACGACGTGGACGCCTTTGCCCTCCAACGCGTTCAAATAGACCGCGAGCGTCGCGACGAGTGTCTTGCCTTCTCCGGTCTTCATCTCGGCGATTTCGCCGCGATGGAGCGCAATTCCGCCGATCAGCTGGACGTCATAGTGCCGTTGGCCGAGGGTGCGGATCGCTGCCTCACGGACGGTTGCGAAGGCTTCGGGAAGAAGATCGTCGAGCCGCTCGCCACCGGCAAGACGCTGGCGGAACAGCTCGGTCTGGCCGCGGAGCTCGTCATCCGAAAGCGCCTGAATATTGGGCTCGAGCGCGTTGATCGCGTCGACATATTTGCCAAGCCCGCGCACATAGCGGTCATTGGCCGATCCGAAGATGCTCTTTGCCAGTCCGGCGATCACATGAATTCCCTTAAAAACCCGCGCGTTGGGGCGGCAAGAAAACGTCTCGCCGACGCTGTCGGAAACTGTCGCGGGCGATGTAAGGAGCGCCCTAGCGGTAGTCAATTAAGGTGAGCTGAAATGGGACTGACCGGTGGATGCATGTGCGGTGCGGTGCGCTATGAGCTGATGAGCGACCTTTCGACTGCGGCTGGTGCCATTGCCGAACGTGTCAGCTCAACAGCGGCGCGCCCGCAATGGTGTTCGCAACTGTTCGTGAAGGCGATCTCGTCTGGATCCAGGGCGCCGACAAAGTGAAATCGGTGCCCTCATCGAGCTTTGGCCACCGCTCATTCTGCGGCGAATGCGGCACGCCCTTCCTGATGAAAGTCGATCATGAGCCGGAGACGGTCGACTTCAGCGTAGCAACGCTCGACAAGCCCGAAGCGATTGCGCCGGGCTTTCACATCTTTTGGCGCAGCAGGATCGGCTGGTTGGAACCGGGCGATCAGCTACTGCGGCATGAGAAGTTCAGGCCGGACACTCGGGGGCTCGAAGGGACCGAAGCCCCCGAATAAGAAGTCTCAGGCCTGACCAGCGCTCGACTGGGCATTGTCCAGATTGCTTTCCAGCCACTGCTGGATCTGGCTGCGCGGTGCCGCGCCGACCTTCTGCGCGACGGGCTGGCCGCCCTTGAACAGCAACATCGTCGGGATGCCGCGGACGCCGTAGCGCCCAGGCGTATCCGGGTTTTCGTCGATGTTCAGCTTGGCGATCGTCACCTTGTCGCCGAGCTCGCCGGCAATTTCCTCGAGCGCGGGGGCGATCATCCGGCACGGCCCGCACCATTCAGCCCAGAAATCGACGAGGACTGGACTGTCGGAACCGAGGACGTCGGAAGCAAAGCTCTGGTCGGTGACGGTCTTGGTGGCCATGGCGGGCGAATCTCCTGGCGGGCGTTCAAAGGTTAACAGGCATATGGGCGCTCGGCCGAGCGCTCTCAAGGCATGAGTTCGATGAGTTTCGGGCCAGCGGTGTAAAGCAGCGCAGCGCTGATCGCCCGGCCCGGGAAGATGACCTGCAGCGCCTCGGCATAGGCGGTCATCTGTGCCCGGTGGGCATTCGGGATGAATGACTCGGTGGCCGGTACCTTACCGGTTTTGAAGTCGATCACCGAAATGCGGCTTTCCTCGACGAGCAGCCGATCAACGGTTCCCGCGATCACGCGGCCGTCGGGCAGAGTCGCTGCGAGCGGCGCTTCTCCAAGGGAGCTCGGTCCGAACAATCCGCTGAAACGAGAGTCGGATAGGACGCCACACACCTGTTCGACGATCTCATGGCGAACCGCCGCGTCACTAAGCCCCGCCGAACGCTGGAGCCAGCGATGCGCTACTGCTGGGCGGGCACTCGCCTCAACCGCCGGCAGACGCTCCAGCAACTGGTGGATCCACGTGCCCCTTAGCGCAGCCGCGCGCATCGCCTCGCTTGGCGGCGGCGCGCTCTCGTCGTCCACCGCAATTGCCGAAGGAGCGAGTGGACGCGGAGGCCGCGCTTCCGGCGGGGCCGGCTGCTTGGCCCACTCCGGCACCACGGTAAAGGGGAGTTCGATTTTATCCTTCAGCCGCCTCGGCCGCACATCCACGCAGGACCCATAACGCAGCGCCATATGCCCCTCGCCCGGCGCTCCGATTGGGATCATCGCCTGTTCGACGATCCGGTGCCAGCAGTTGACCGGCCGTGGATCTGCGCCGTCTTTTCTTGCCTTGGGCATGACCCCGCTGACCATCAGCCGGTCGGCGGCGCGTGTCAGCGCGACATAGAGCAACCGCATATGCTCCTCGAGATCCCGCCTCTCCTCGGCAGCGATGATCTGGTCGAACGGCGGGCCGCGTTCCTCCTTCTTCGGACGCAACAACGGCACGACTCCCAAACCTTCGACGTCCATTTCCACGGTTAGCGGAATCCGACCCATTCGCGCCGGGTCGGCGGTCGCATCCGCAAGGATCACGACCGGCGCCTCGAGGCCCTTGGCGCCATGCACGGTCATCACCCGGACCTCGTTGCCCGGCTGACCCGGATCGCGCTGGACGTCGACCGTCCCGCGCGAGAACCAGCCGAGGAACCGGTCGAGCGACGCTGTTTCGTTGCGCTCGAACTCCAGGGCGCTGTTTATCAACTCGTCGATCGCGTCGCGCGCCGCCATCCCCAGGCGTGAATAGAGCTTGCGCCGCCCCTGCATCGGCCCGGTGAGGATCGTCTCGAGGAACCGGGACGGAGTGGTAAAGTCAGCGATCCGCAGCAGCTCGGCGAGCGACTCATGCGCGTCCTGGAATTCCGCAGCGCGCTGCCGAAGCTCGCGCCACAACGAACCTTTGCGTCCATAAGCAAGCGCCCGGAGCCGATCCTGATCCCAACCAAACAGCGGCGAGACCAGCAGGCACGCAAGGCTCAGGTCATCATTCGGCTGAACCGCGAACTTCACCGCTGCGAGCAGGTCCTGCACCACCAGCGGCTCGTGCAGATGCAAGCGATCCACACCCGCGACCGACACGCCGGCCGAGAACAGCCGAGCGACGATGAGCGACGCCAATTCACCACGGCTGCGTACCAGCACGAGTATATCGCCCGGCGTCAGCGGGCGCCCCGTCGAGGCGAGCACCGGTGCCTCCTCGACAATCAGCCTGATCCGCTCAGCGAGCTCCGTCGCATATTTCCGATCGCGCTGCTTGATCCAGCGCTCCTCGCCCTCGTCGCTCTCGTCGGGCGACGGTTCAACCGCGAAGGGCTGCCACAGCTCGACCGACCCCGGCCGGTCGCCGTGGTGCGCACGGTGGGGCGGCGGAAGCTCCGTCAGCGCGAGTGCTGCCGGTCCGACAGTCTCGATCACCGCGTCGACGACATCGAGCACCGGCTGCGCCGAACGGAAGCTGGCGGCAATCGACAGGTCGCGGAATTCCTGCGCGCTCTGTTGGTAGCTGAACAAGTCGTCACCGGTGCTCATTGCTGCCGCACGCCGCTTGAACATCTCACGCGCCTCGCGGAAGCGCTCCGGATCGGTGCCCTGGAAGCCGTAGATCGCCTGCTTGAAGTCTCCGACCATGAAGAGCGTGCGCACGCGCTGCTCGGCCTCGCTCGACCCCGTGAAATATTCGTCGACCAACCGCTCGATGATCTCCCACTGCGCAGCGTTCGTGTCCTGCGCTTCATCGACCAGCACATGATCGACCTGCCGGTCCAGCTTGTAGCGCACCCATTCGCCCATTCCCGGTTGCGCAAGCAGCCGGCGCGTCCATTCGATCAGGTCGTTGAAGTCCGCTACACCCGCGGCGCGCTTCGCTTTCGCATAAGCCGCGGCAAAGGCTTGGCCGGCGTGCAGCGCCGCCGCCATGTCCGACGCAAGCCGACCGCCGATCTGGATGCGCAGCAGCTGCTCGATAAGCACCGCGAGGCGGCCCGCATGCGCCTCGTAATGGGGTTCGGCCTTTGCTTGTCCGGCCGAAACCCGCGGAGTGCCCTTTTCGGTCAGCACCACCTTGCGCAGCTCGGTGAGAGCGGCGGCGCGCTCGATCGGCGTCAGCGCGAGCCACCGCTCGATAACGTCCGCATGGCAGATGCCCGTCTGGGCGCCCCATCTGCGGTTGGCCTCCGCAACCGCGCGCAGAAGATCGCAGTCGAACCGATCATCGCCGCAATGATGCGCGATATATTCCTCAACCGACTCCGCCGGCAGATCCATCAGCCGTCGAACCGATGCCTCGATCTCGTCGCGCGAGCCCAGCGCTGCCAGCGCCTCGGGCCTCCGCGCGCAGGCCTGGAGATATTCCACCGCCCCGGCTTCTCCCAGACGGCGGCTGAGCTTCTGAACGTCCCGGATCAGCGCCTCTTCGCCCCTCCCCTCGGCACCGGCCATCAAATCGGCGAGCGTGCGCCGCACAAGCTCCTGCTCGGCGCGTCCCTCGATCGGCTGGAAACCAGGAACGATCCCTGCCTCCGCCGGAAAGGCGGCGAGCAGGGACTGGGCGAAGCTGTGGATCGTCTGGATCTTCAGCCCGCCCGGGCAATCGAGCACCTTGGCGAACAGCTGCCGCGCACGCTCGCGCATCCGGGGATCGTTGGATTCGCCGAGCGCCAGCAGGTCGGCTGCCAGTTCGCCGTCCTTGAGCCGCACCCATGCCGCCAACCGAGCCCCGATCCTGTTGGCCATCTCCGCCGCAGCCGCCTTGGTAAAAGTAAGGCAGAGAATCGATTCCGGCCGCCCACCCTTCAGCAACAGCCGGAGCACCCGCGCCGTCAGCACCTGCGTCTTGCCCGTTCCCGCCGACGCCGACAGTGCCGCATGCACGCGCGGATCGGAGGCCAGCGCTTGCTCGTCCTTGAGCTCCGGCAGCGTCCTGAATCGCTTGCTCATACGTCTTCCCAACCCTCGCCGAAGGCCATAGAGGGGCGCCCATGAGCGACAGCAACGACACCGACCGCGCCAACGAACAACGCCGCAGCAAGCTGGTGAAGGCCGGCTTCGCAGTGGGCATCGGCTCGGCCGCGATCGTCGCCGCTTTGCTCTACGCCTCCAATGTCAAGAAGAAGCCGCGCCGCTAGGCTCATCGGCCGTACCATTCTTCGAGCCGCATCAGCTGGTCGTAATCGCCGTAAGGCGCGTACGCCGGGTTGAGCTTGGCCGTGAACGGCTCGTTCCCCCTCAACCACTTGCCTGCAGCCTCAACGAAGTTGCGATACGCGTGGTCGAGAAACTCGTCCGCCTCCATCTCCTTGTCCGGGCGCATCAGCCGGCCGAAGCTGCCGCGATAGCGCGCGAGCGACCAATATTCGAAGGCCTCGGGGTCACCGGCCACGCCTTCGAAGCCGCTGGCCCGGCCGATTAGACCTAACAAGCCAAGCTGCAGCGCGAAGCCCTCGGTTACCGCCTTCTGGGTCGGCGGCTGCCCGGTCTTATAATCGATGATCGCCAGTCCGCCCTCCGGGAGCCGATCGATCCGATCGACCCGCCCGTGCACAGTGACGCCGGCAAGCGCCGTCTCGCCGGTCGCTTCCGCGGCGAGCGGACGCCGCCCCCCCGCTTGATTCTCGCGCTCAGTCGTTGCGATCCAATCGATCGCTTCAAGCAGCCGCGGCGCCCAAAGCGCGCGGAGCAGTGGATGAATGGCCTCGTCTTTCAGCAGCCGCTCTGCCCGGGGCCTGAGCTCGTCGGGGTCGCATTCGTCGTGCTGAAACCAGTCTTCCAGCACTTTGTGAATTGCCTCGCCCTTCCACCGGGCGGTATGGTCGGCATCCACCGGATCTTCGGACCGCAATCTGAGGACCGATTGCGCATAGAAAGCGAAGGGATCGGCTTTGAGCCGGTCCACGGCCGTGACCGAAATCCTGTCCGGCCGCTGCTCGGCAGGCGGCGCCGGCGCCGGACGATCCACCGGCTTCGGCGGCCCTGGATCGTCCAGCGCACGCGTGAGCCGCTCGAGCCGCAGGTCGCGCGGCAGTCCGCCGCTGATGGCATCGAGGCGGAGCAGGAAGCGAGACGCGACGGTGGGAGATTTCGAATCTCGACGGGCGCGCGTAATCAGCACCTCGGGCCCGCCCAAAGCGCTTGCAAAATCATGCGCGGCGAGACCGACGCGCGTGTCCAGTGTCGGCATGCGGAGCGTCGCCCGCACTTTAGGTGGGAGCCACGGATCGGGGGCTGGAAGCGCCGGCCACACGCCTTCGTTCAAGCCACCGAGCACGACGAGATCGGCGCGCTGCAACCGCGCTTCGAGCAGGCCCCAGATGAAAATGCGCGGGTGCCCGCCGTAGGGCGGTCGAACCGCCTGCGTGTCGAGCAATTGCCGAAGCAGCGGTAGCGCGTCTTCGGCAGCAACGTTGAGTTGAAGCGCTGCCTCGGACGACTGCAGTTCGGCGAGCACCTGCGCCGCCATTCGCCCGTCCGCTCCACGCCATGCAGCGTCCCCGGCATGAATCTGAGCGGCGCCGGACAGAGCCTCGGCAAATCGCGCAAGGGATACAGGCTCGTTGAACAAGCCGCTGAGCGCTCCAACGTGCCCTCGCACCTTCTGCCATTCGCGCGACGCGCCAAAGTGAGCGTCAAGGCCGGCAATACCCGCTGGCGGGCGCGGGCCACGCAGCTTGAGGTCGAGCTCGCGCACCGCATCGAGCCAGGCGACGCGCTCATCGCCCTGGCCGCCGACTAGCGGATGCTTAAGCAACGCGAGCAAAGGAACTGGCGCCAATTCCTCCGCGGCAGCGCTGGCAATTCCCAGCAACAAGGTACCGGCGGGTGTCATGGACAGCGGCTTGCCCGCGCTGTCGTCCGCAGCAATCCCCCAGCGGGCCAGCAGCGCCGACACTCGCCCCGCCAGCTGGCGGTCCGGTGTGACCAACGCTGCCGTCTTCGCCGGTGTTTCCAGCACTTCCCGCAACGCCAGCGCGATCGCCTGCGCTTCCGCCGCAGGGTCGGGCAATTCAGCGAAGCGGATGCCGCTCAGGCGCCGCTCGGCAGGCTTCAGCGTCTCCCATTTGTGCGAGAAATCCGGCGCTGCCATAGCATTGGCCACGGCCCTCCCTCGGGCCGATGATGACACCGCGCCGCCAGACCAGCGCCACGGCTGCACCTCTCCGCGCGCAACGCCGAGCCGGTCGAGCAACAGCTTCAGCTGATATTGTGGGTGCGTTGCCTCCCCTCGTCCACTCTCGCCAGGCGCGAGCGCGTCCCATTCGGCGTCCGGGAAAACATTCGACAGCCAGAGCCCGGGAAGCACGACCATCCCCTCCGGCATGCGCGCGACGCGCGCGACCAGCGCAGCGACCGATGGCGCCGCCGTCGTAATGCCGGCCGCCACGGTGAATCCGGACGGCGGTTCACCCGTCCATCGATCCGCAAGCCTGCGGAGCAATTTGTTGCGCCGCTCGGCGAGATCAATCGCGCCGCGGTCGGCGAGCATGTGCGGCCAGTGTTCGTAGATCAGCTGGAGCTTCTCGAGCGACTTCTCCCAATGCCCCGCAAGATCGCTCGTTTTCGCAACGGCCTCACGCAGCCGGAGCGGCTCGATTTCTTCGACCAATAATGCGTCGAGCGCCCGCGCAAGATCGGCAGACAGGCGCAAACTCTCCGCGGTTCCCGCCCCACGAACGATTGACGCGAGCGTCAACAGCCGCTCGGTCTGGCCGATCGCCGGCGGCACCGGCCCATCATCGTCGATCCGCTCGAGCGCGCCGCCAATCCGCTCGTCCAGCTCTGGATCGCCGACCGGGATCAGCCGCGGCAGCAAGAGGCCGCTCCCGCTGTGGCGCACGAACGCCTCGGTCACCGCACGCACGGCGCGATTGTTGGGAAGCAGGATCCGCCCCCGCGCGAGGCCCAGCGGGTCCTTGCCGAAGCGCGCGATCAGTCCTGCGGCAAGCGCGTCGGCGAACGATCGATGCGAGGGAATGGTGTAGACGGCGACCCGCTCCGGGTCAGACATTCTCGAGCGCCGCTTCCGTCATCGGGATCGACTGAGGAGTGCCAACGTCGAACCACAGCCCCTGGTGCACGGCGCCGAACGCGCGGCCTTCGTCGATCGCTCGGTCCCAAAGGATGTTGGTCGAGAACGGCCCAACCGGCGCGTCGCGCAGCAGACGCTTGGAAACTATCTGGACGCCGGTGAAGACGAAAGGCGCAACGTGGCTCCGCTCGCGGCGGCGGATCCGTCCGGCGCGATCCATGTGGAAGTCGCCCATGCCTTTATTGTTGAGCGCGCGCGCCTGGGGCACGAGCAGGAGCAATGCGTCCATCTTCGCGTTGTCCCACTGGGATGCGAGCAATTTGATCGTGTCGGCGGGGCCGTCGATCCAGAGATTGTCGCTGTTGAGGGCGAGGAACGGGTCGTCGCCGATCAACGGCAGGGCCTTGATGAGCCCGCCGCCCGTTTCCAACAGCTGATTGCGCTCGTCGGAGATCACAACTTCGAGCCCGTGATCGCGGCTCGCGAGATGTGCTTCGAGCGCATCGGCGAGATAGTGGACGTTCACCACGACCTTGCGGACGCCGGCGACGTGCAGCTTTTCGAGCACATGATCGAGCAAGGCCTTGCCGTTGACCTCGATCAGCGGCTTGGGCCGCGTGGCCGTAAGTGGGCGCATGCGCTTGCCCAGGCCGGCGGCCATGATCATCGCCGTATGCGGCACTTTGGCCGGAACTTCGGCGCGCAGACGCAGCGCTTTCTTCGCCTGGCTCACGCCGCCTGCTTCCACGGCTCGCGCCGATGCTCGGGCGCGATATTGCCATCGAACCAGTCGCGCACGGGCTTCAGATGCGGCTCTGCCAAATCGCGCTCTAGCAGGCCCCACATGCGCGGCTGAAAGCGGCGGTATCCGGGCTTATTATCGCGCTTCCAGAGGCGGGTGAAGACACCCAGGATGCGCGTGTTTCGTTGCGCCGCGAGCGTCCAGTAGGCCCGCTCGAACCTGTCCCCGTGATCGGTCGCGGCGACGTAACGGTGGATCATCGCACGTTCGATCTCCGAAGACACATCGCGCCGGGCGTCCTCCAGCACCGACGCAAGATCATAGGCCGGATGTCCCGCAAGTGCGTCCTGGAAGTCGAGCAGCCCGAAATGGGCGACACCTTCGCGTCCCTCGACCAGCATGATGTTCTCGGCATGGTAATCGCGCAGCACCGTGACCGGGCCGAGGCCGTCGTTGGCCACGGGTTCGAGCACCTGGCGCCACGCGACCTGGTAGGCGTCGACGTCCACCTCCGCCCCGACAGCCGGACAATACCAGTCAGTGAAGAGCCTCAGCTCTTCGAGCCACTGATCGATCCCGTGGGGCTTCAGACCCGCCATCGGTGGATGCTTATGAAGGTCGACGAGGACATCGGTGGCGAGCTCGTACAATTCGCGCTCGCGGTCCGGATCGGAATCGAGCGTCTCGCGCAGCCGCACGTTGCCGAAGTCGCCGAGCAGCAGGAGGCCCTTGTCCAAATCACGCGCCAGGATTTCCGGGGCGCTGAGGCCCCGCCCGATCAGCCACTCGGCGACAGCGATGAACGGGCGCGGATCCTCGTGTGGCGGCGGCGCATCCATCAGCACGGCGCTTCGGTCACCACTCACCACACGGAAATAGCGCCGGAACGATGCATCGCCGGCCAAAGGCAGGATCTCGGCCCGTCCCCAGCCACAAGAGGCAAGGAAATCAGGCGCATGCGGCGGCGGAGTCATTGGGGAGGCCATCGTCCCTCCCATGACGGGGGTACCTTGGCTGTCAAGATTCTCTCGCCGTCCTGCGCAAAGTTCAGCGATAGTCCGAGGGCTTCCGGCCACATATCGGTTCCCCCCCGCTCCGGCCATTCGACGAGCAACACCGCGTCTGTCGCAGCATCAAGCCCTAGTTCGTCGATCTCCGACGGGTCTTCGATCCGATAGAGATCGACGTGCCAGACAGGCAGCTCCACGTCCTCATAAGGCTGGACGATTGCAAAGCTCGGACTCGGCACTTCGCCCTCGTGTCCCAACGCCGCGATGAATCCACGCGCCAGCGCGGTTTTGCCCACACCGAGTGGGCCCGACAGCGTGATCACGTCACCGGCCCGAGCGACGCGCGCCAGCGCTGCACCGGCGGCGCTCATTTCCTCTTCGCTCTTCAAGATCATCGAGTTCCGCGCGGAATCGTCAGGGTCACAATCGTGCCCTTGCCCTTCTCGGATTCGAGTTCAACCGTGCCGCCATGCGCTTCAACGAATTGCTGCGTGAGCGGCAATCCCAGTCCCAGCGCCGCCTCACCCCGCACGCCTGCTTCCGTCACCCGATCGAAACGGTTGAACACCCGCGGCAGGTCGTCTTCCTCGATACCCGAACCATTATCCCGAATGCGGATTACCGCCTGCTTCTTGTCGCCATCGGCAGTCAGGGAGATACGTCCCTTGCGGTCCGTGTACGCGATGGCATTCTGCAGCACATGCTCGATGGACTCGCGAAGTCGCCGAGCGTCACCAAACACGTGCCCGGCAGAGGGAGCAATTTCGACGTCCAGTTTTTGCACTTTCTCCGCAGCCCTTGGCTTCGCGGTTTCCACCGCTGCCCTGCAGAGGCCGGCAATGTCCACCCGCTCCTTCTCCAGCGCGACTCCGCGCGTGTCGCCGGTGGTCAAGTCGAGCACGTCGTTGATGAGTTTGGACAATCGCTCGACCGATTCGAGAATCGCACTGACATAATCACGCGCCTTGGCCGTCAGCTCGCCGGCATAACCGCCGCCCAGAAGTTCGGCGAAGCCGCCGATCGAGGTCAGCGGCGTACGCAGCTCATAGCTCATGTTGGCGACGAAATCGGTCTTCACCCGGTCGGCTTCCTCAAGCGCCGTCGCGCGCTCGCGCAACGCCGCCTCGATCCGTGTGGAATCGGTGACGTCGACCATGGTGAAGAGCGCATTGCCGTCGGGCAGCGGCACTGCGGCGAACTGGAAGTGGCGACCGTCGGTCATCGAGATGCGTCCGCTCGACGACTGGCGCTCGTTGGTCGTCTGCCGAACCATCTCGCGGATCTGGGCGGCGGCTGTCGGATTGACGAGCTTGCGCGCCATCGCCGGCACTAGCTCGTCGACCCGCGGGTGCGTCGTGAGCCACTCCTCGTCGAGTTCCCAATCCTCCAGGAACCGGCTGTTCCAGGTGTAGAGCCTGCCGTCGCTGGCGAAGACGCTGATCGCCTCGAACAAATTGTCGAACGTGGCGGCCCGAACGCGCAGCAGAGTGTCGCGCGCCGAAGCAAGGCGGAGCTGCTCCGTCCGATCCTCGAGGAACAAGCGAAGTCCGCCATCGGGAAGCGGCTGGGCGACGACGCGGATGTGATCGCCATTGGGCAGCATCCACTCTTCCTCGAGCACCTCATCGGCGCTTGTGAACCAGCCGCGGCGCTCTTCCTTCCAGGCCGGGAAGTCGCGCGTCTCGGGCAGGCGGTGCTCGTCGCGCATGCGTTCGATAACCCGATCGAACTCGGGCTGCTCGGCCAGCCACTCGGGATCGAGCTTGCTCATCATCGCAAACGGCCGGTTGAAGAAGCTCAGCGTTCGATCACCATCGAATTGAGCAGTACCCGCAGTCATGCGGTCGGCGAGCTCACGCTGCGATTCCACGTAACGCACAAGCTCGGCGCGCGCGTCCTCGAGATCCTGAACGTCCACGGCAAAACCGGCGACCGCGCCCGTGGACAGGGGAACATTCACCACACGGAGCATCCGCCGCTCGCCATGGATGATCGCGGGCTGCATCTTCGAGACGACGCGCCCGCTCTGTTGCGCCTCTCGCGCGGTGGCGACGGCGCTGTCTTCGCCCTGCGCGTCCACCAGCTCGGCGCCGCGGTCGATCACATCGGCGGCATCCCCGCCCTCCACCGCGTTGACGAACGCGCTGTTGACGAGGCCAAGTTTGAGATCGGGCCCACGGTACCACATCGGAAAGGGCGCGGCCTCGATCAGGTGTGTGAGCGAGTTGAGCGCGCTTTCGGTCTGACGCAGCCGCAGCGCGAGCTTAGCTCGCTCCTCTTCTCCCGCGCTGGTATCGAAGAACCACAGCAGAAGCGTGCCTGGCGGTTCGCCCGCGTGCGCCGGTCCGCCGCGTACGTCGAACACGCGCGCCGAACCATGGGCCCGTACCGCCCGCGAGACGCGGCTCGCAGATGCCTGGGCGGCCTCGATGTCCGCGACCAGCGCGTCGAGGTCTGCACGATCTATGCCGCGGCCGTTGCCGCCGAGCTCGTCGAGGGTGGCCGGGCGTCCCTCGATCCCAAGATCGCGCAGGAGCTGCTCATCCACCTCCACCCTTTTGCCTTGTCGAACGACGAGCGGCCGCGCCGGCATCAGCTCGATCAGCCGCGCATTAGCCTGAGCGGTATCCAGCACCTGCTGCGCGAGACGAAAGCGCTGGGCGGCCGCGACGGCGATTGCCACGGCAATAACCAGCCACAGCAAGGCCAATGCAGCAATCGCCAAACCAGTTTCGCCCGAAGCGCTCATTGCGCCGCCACCCCCTTGGCGGATTCATAGGGCTAGCCGATGCGAAAAAGAAAGGGCGGGAAGCCATGCGACCTCCCGCCCCAACTCCCCTCTAATGACTCTGCCCTAGAAGTGGACTCCTGCGCCAACCCGAACGTAACGGCCAAGAACGCCTGGGAAATATGTAACCGAGCCTCCGAAGGCGGGCACCGGGAACGGCGGCTTGACGTCGAACAGATTGTCGACGTTGCCGAAGACCCTGAAGCGGTCGTTGATTTCGAGGCGGAAGCCCGCATTGGTAACCAGGAAAGACTTCAGTCTCTGGTGCTCGCGGAAGTCCTCAACTTCTTCGACGCCCTGATCGACCCGACCCGTGTAGTTGAGGTTCGTGAAGAGGTTCAGCCGCCCGTTGACGTAGGTCAGGGTCGCGACCCAGGAATTCTTCGGATAGCCCAACGTTCCTTGGTTGTTCACCGCCGCCGAATCCGTATTCGCCTTCGAAGTCAGCTCGAACAGGTGTTGATACGAGCCGCTAAAATCGAGCGTACTTTTTGGACCGAGGAACGGCGTCTTCATTTTCCAATCCCATGAGGCAACGAGGCCGCGGTACTGGAACTGATTGGCATTAAAGAAGCTCGTTCCGACGAAGGTGAGTTGATGACTGACGGCGTCCCGCGTCACTTGTGCGCAGAACGGATTCGCACCGGGATCCGGAGAGTCATAACAGGAGCTCAGGACTTGATCGGCATTGAGCGCGATGATCGCATCACGGAGCTTGACCCGGATATAATCCATCGAAAGCGTAAAGCCCGGTATAAAGCGCGGTGTCAGCACGCCTCCGACTGAAAACGCATTGGACTTCTCGTTAGTTAGACTCTGATTGCCGCCCGTCGACTGAATGAAGCTGCGGTCATCCGAAAGTGAGTTGAAATTTGCCGGGATGCCCTCGGCCGCGCAATTCGCCTGGCGGGTCGTCGGATCGGGACCGTTTACCAGCTCCGCAGCATCACACGGGTCAGTCGCGAAGCCGAAGAAAGTGCTGGTTGGGAGGAATACCTCCTGAATCGATGGAGAGCGGATCGCGTGGGTGAAATTACCCCGGAAGGCGATGTCCCGGATCGGCGCATAGCGCGAGCCGACCGTCCAGGTGATGTCGCTCCCCGCAATCGAGTGATCGACATAGCGAGCAGCCGATTGGAAGCCGAGCCGGTAGATTCCCGCTATGTTGTTCGAGGGACTAACGATATCGCCATTGAGCTCGCCGAACACTTCGTTCGTGTGGAAGCTTCCCGAGATAGGTATGACCGGGGAACCCTGGCCGTACGAGATCGCATCGTTCGCAGGATCGCCATCGCCGTCCGCGTCATCGGTTGGATCGGGATCGGGTCCGTGAAAGAAGGCGCTGGGTTCATTGTTCGTATGTTCCCACCGATGCTCAACGCCAAATGCGATGCTTACATCTCCGCCTGGAAGGTGGAAAATCGGACCGCTGACGTCGGCTGTCGCGACGAACTGTTTGTTGGTCGACAGGTTGATGGTTTCGGAGAGGACGTAATCGATCGCCGACTGCGATGCCACGCCCAGGCCGAACAGGTTAAGCGGCGCGCAAGTCGAGTTCAGCGTCGGATATGGCGAATTCGGCAAACCCGCCAGGCATGGCACGCCATTTGGATTGTCCGCGGTCACCATGCCGACTGCGTTGTTGAAGTTCTGGACGTTGATCGCGGTACCTTTGCCTTTGGTGTGCGAACGACCCCAGTTCAGGACGGCCTCCCAGTCCCACTTCCCGGCTAACGCGTTGAAATGCCCGTCGAGGCCGCCGACCAAGCGATAAAGATCATCCTCGAACGTGGCACGGCCGGAAGTCAGATCCGTGTTCGCCCGGCTGACATAAAAATAGTCCTGCGTAATTCCGAACAGATTCTGATCGCTGTTCGGATTGTTCGCGATGCTGTTGAGAATGGTTGTCCGCTCCGCTGCGCTCAGGAACGGATTGTTCACGCTGAGGATGAGGTTGCCGCTCGGCTCACCGGCGAGGGAACCAAAGATCGCGCTATTATATTCGGGCTGCGCGACGAGATTGGTGCTTTTCTTGTGTGAGTACCATCCTTCGCCGAACAAGCGGATGTTGTCGGTAATGTCGAAATGACCAAGTAAATTGGCATTATACCGCTCAGTATCGGAGAGAGCCTGTGTGGTGTCGTAAATGTATGCGAAGCCGTTCCCGCCGCTCGCGAAAATCGAACCAGGTGGGTTCAGTCCATAATTGATTGGAACCAGGCCGCCGGTCGGACCGAACATGACATCATTGCCGTTCGCATCCTGGACGCTCGTATCAAAACCTGCTGGGCCTCCTCCTTGATCCGGGCTGAGCGGAAATAAGTCGAAGACCAGCGGAGCGCCCGTGGGCACTGTGGCGTTCACCCGCGGTCCGTTCGGATAAAGGCATTGGCTGAACTGCGATGTCGCAGGACAAGTATCGTAGAATAGCGCCTGGCTCAGCACCTTGCGATCGTGCCAGGTGAAGCCCTTGCCTTTGTTATACTCGCCCGAGACCGTGATGTTCGCGCGGCCGTCAAGGAAATTTTGCCCCGCGAGGGCCCGCACGCGCCAATTTCGTGCGTCGCCGCGCGACGAGATGCCGTAGTCGCCGTCGAGGTCGAAGCCCTGATAGTCACGCTTCAGGATGATGTTGACCGTGCCTGCGATCGCGTCTGAGCCGTAAATTGGGGCACCGCCGACGGCGATGGTCTCAATTCGATTGATCAGCTTGGTGTTGATCTGACCGATATCGACCTGCTCACCGACGCCCTCATTGCCGATGGCACCGCCATTAGTGGGGCCGAAGAGGCTTGGAGTGTTCGAACTTACGAAACGCCGGCCGTTGACCAGCACCAGCGTGCGCTGGCTGCCAAGGCCGAGGAAGTTGATGAACGACTGCCCGGTCCCGAACGAGCCGCCCTGCCCGCCGCCGACTGGCGAGCTTCCGGGAATGCCGAACTGCGGAAGCTCGTTGAGCGCGTCGGCAGCGTCGACGAAGCCGCGTTGCTCGATCGCCTCCGAGCTGAGCACCACTGCTGGCTGCACGGTGTCGAAGTTCGGCCGTGGAATGCGCGAACCAGTGACGACGATCGAACCTTCCGCGGGCGCCCCAGCGGACGCTGGAGCATTCTGGCCCTGAGTATTGAGACAAGTTTGACGCTGCGCTGCGTCCGTAATTGCTGAGCACTCGGCGGCGGTGTTGGCTCGCTGCGCCTGTTGCTGCTGAGTCTCCGACTGGGCCAGCGCCGGAGCGGCCCAGGCCGCGATGACGGCGATGGTCGACGCGGAAAATGAAAGCCGGGTGGCGGTAAAGCGGCGCATTTCTCGGTCCCCTCAAAAGATTCATGGGAACCTATCGCGGATTGGTTGAGCGACAATGTTTCACTAACTTTTGTCAGTACTTTTTATTGAACTGTCGCATCAGAGCAACAACTTGGCGCGCCAAAGTCGGAGGGGCGACTCTTCGCAGCAATGCTTCGCGCACTCCCCCGAAGGTCGCCGTGACATTAAAGTGACAGCGCGTGCGGAATCCTTAACCCCAGATGTATGGGCTGTTGAACTGCTGTTCGAGATGGACGACTCAAAGGCATCCACCCGGGGAACGAGGGATATAAAATGACGAAGTACAATTTGCTGGGCGCGACTGCGCTCCAGACCGGCGCGCTGATTCTATTTGCGTCGGCGACACC